>Ga0182749_1000267_pt1 | contig 52700 bp, 59 predicted proteins | sample eDN3rd37CKraftMG_FD_128875 | JGI IMG/M metagenome (GOLD analysis project Ga0182749, IMG submission 128875) | Enriched Miracle-Growth compost microbial communities from Emeryville, California, USA - eDNA 3rd pass 37_C Kraft MG (version 2) (version 2) ...
CGTCACACCGCCGAAGTCATCCAGCAGCACCCGCCCGTGCACGGCATGCTGGATAAGCACGTGCGACGGGTCGTCGTGCGAGCTGATCTTGATGCCTCGCTTGCGTGCCGCTTCCGCATAGTCCGGGTCCGACTCGACGAGCCCGTTCATGCTCGAGCACAACCAGACGAGATTTGAGATCCGGTCCTTCGACTTCGAACCGCCCATGCCCCTGTTCGCCCGGTGATGCGGGACGAGGGTGTCAGGGTTGCACGCTCCGGCGAAGTGCCAGGCACATCGTCTGCCGTCGCGCAGCTCCAACGCCCTCAGAAGGGCAGGCTTGACACTCATGCCGTCTCCCCGAAGTCGAAGGCGGCGGTCTCGGTCGCAGCCGCGGTGAACAGCCCCGGCTCGATCACCTCGAGACGACGTGCTGCGGACTCGCAGTGCCGCTCCTCACGCTCGATGAGGATCGCTCGGCGCCCGAGTCGCTTGCAGGCCACCCCGGTCGTGCCAGCGCCTGCGGTCGGGTCGACGATCAGCTCACCTGGGTCGGTGAAGTCACGGACGATTATCGACATGAGCCCCTCGGGCTTCTGCGTCGGATGCACCCGCTCGGACTTGTCCGCGCGAGAACGGTTCAGGACGATCGGCACATCCCACACCGCATGGGTGCCGCCACCGTTCCAGCGCTTACGGCCAGGCTGATGGCAAATGGTGATGCACTCGTGCCCGGTCGCCGGTCGGTCGCCGGAGAACTGCGGAGTCGAACCGCGCTTGATCCACACACCCGTGCGGACGTAGTCGAGACCAGACTCGGTGAGCGCGTCTCGCCACAGGTAGTCGCTCTCGGTGTCGGAGAACACGAGCACCCAGCGCCTCGCGAGGCGTGCCGATTCGGCGGCGAGGAAGTCCCGCAGCTCGTCGGTCAGATGCTCGAACCCGAGGTCGACGTTCCTGCGCCGGTCGGCTCCATAGCGCCCGCCCCGATCGTTCGCGGACTGCATGCGCCGGCTCCTGGCCGCACCATGGACATGCTCCGAGTAGGGCGGGTCGGCGATGACGTGATCCACTGGCTCGATGCCCGGCAGGATGTCCTCCGCCTTCCCGTGAAAGACGGTCACGTACTCGTCCTGGTAGTAAGGCTTCACGCTGCCCATGCCTGGTACTCCTCCTCTGACAGCACCGTGTAGCAGTCACGGCAGACCGGGCGTGTCCTGGGTTTCACCGAGACGATCCCGCACCGGGCACACGGGCCGGTGAATCTGCGCTGGATCACGACCGGTGGCCGGTCGAGTTCGGTCCAGTCCTCACCGCCGAACGTGCAACGTCTGCGGAACCGGTGCATCTCAGCGACGGTTCGCTCATCCTCGAGCCAGGTCACCATGCCTCCACATGAATGTGGACGCCGGGTTGCTCCCCAGCGTCCACGTAACGTTTCGTCGGTTCTCGGAACTTGAAGATCCTCGAATCGTCAGAGAGTAGGCCTCCGTCCACGAGCCCGTCATTGACTGCCCGGATGAGCTTGTCAAGGTCAGGTTTGACGGCGTGCTGTAGGAACTTCGGCCGCTTCGGCCTGGGAAGCAGGAACTCGTACCCGACGACCACGGGGGAGTCGAACGTCAGCCCCACATCTGCCCGGTTCGCTACCGTCGCACGCCACTCGCGGAGAGCATCAGCGTTCGCATCGACCATCCACGCCTTCCCGCCGCGTCGCATGAGCGTCTTGGACCCCTGCGGGACGGGCACGCCGGGGACGAAGAAGGTGATGACGTCAGTCATCGTCGGTCCTAGTTGCGAGCGCAGCTTTCCGCTCGTCCTTCAGTGAGATCACCTCATGAGAGGAAGCGACTCCGGCCTTGCTCGCTGCTGCCCATGCGGCCTGTAGTTCCTCGAGGGTCGAGGCGCCCGACAGAGCCGCGAGGTGCGGTGCGATAGTGTCCCTGATCGGCTGCACCACAAACGGTGCACGCTTGCCACGGGTAACAGTGAGGTTGATCGACTTCGGTTCGTCGATGTGCGACAGTGCGGCGATCCGAATCCCGCCGACCTCTTGGCCTGCCCACTTGACGGTTGGATCGTTGAACAAGGTGAGACGCCGGCCGACGTAAGTCCCCGCTTCGGGGCCCCAGCAAGCGACGAGTACCCGGCGCATCGACTTGGCCGGCCTGTAAGTACGTCCCGGGAACTCGACGAGATGAATGAAGACTGGCTGATCTGCCGTACCCTTCTCCACCCCGGCTATTGTCACGGTGGCTGGTCCTGCGAGGAAGTCCTCCGCGTTCACCTGCTCACTCTTGGGGATAATCGTCTCGGACAGATCCACTGTCACTTCTCCTTCTGAGCTATGCGATACCGCCTACTGCTCAAGCGAGCCGACTCTCTGAAACGCTCAGGGTGCTCCGCGCGCCAAGCAGATGCCCTCGCGATGTACTCTTCGCGGTTCTCCTGATAGTGCCGCCGACCAAGCTCACGCTTGCAAGATCGGCACGTTCGTCCGCGCTTCCCGTAGGTGGTGTTTTCCGGGGTAAACTCGTGACCCCTCAGGCAGTGGGTTTGTCGTTCAGCTCGAGCCCTCGACACCTCAGCGGCGATGCCACGCCTGACGTTTTCGGAAGGAACGACAGGTTCGAGGTGATCTGGATTAACGCACCCTCGGTTCCGACACAGGTGGTCGATCTGTAGTCCGTCCGGGATCTTCCAGACGAAATGCTCATAGGACCATCTATGTGCGAGTGCTCCCCGCCCATTCACGTAAAAACGGCCGTAGCCATTCGCGCCTCTGTACGCCAACCATTCAATGCATCCGTTGTCGAGCAAGCGCGTCTTCTCTCTGAACCTGTCGATCGCAGGCCGCGTCTTCGGTGCCACTAGATCTGGATGTCTCCGCTCTCGTATCGCATTTCATGCTCGATGACTGCCCACGCGGGCGGATCAAGCACAACAACCCCAGGGTCGTATCCCGGCCACACACCGGACTCGGTGCACTGTCTGAAAATGCGTCGCGCCTCCGCCGCTTTCGTGCGACCCATCCGCACCCACAACTCCGGAAGCTCGAACACCGCCACTTCGTACGGGCCGGACTTCTCCACAGCGATGAAGATGAAACGGTCGATCGGTCGCCCCTCGGATGCTTCGTACACGTCCCGGTAGTGGCCTTCCTGCACGTCGTACCCGTACCGTTTCACCGACGACTCGAGCCCCGTCTTCGTGGCGTCCTCAGTGGTCTTCAGGTCGACCGCGAAGACGCCGTTTCGGGTGGCGTCAGAAAGGGCGTCGAAGCGGGCCCGGCACGGCACATCGTCGACGGTCGCGAAAACGGACACTTCACGATGCACCGCAACCTCAAGGTAGGGGCGTGCCGTCTCGTGGGCGAGCACAGCCTCAGCCATTGCGTCCACGGTGGCGGCGTCGTTCGGGCTCACAACGGTCAGGCCGGCGGCTCGCTGCTCGGCTTCCCAAGCGAGCGTCGCCGCCTTCGTTGACACATTCCCGCTCGGTGTCAGGTGCTCGTCAGGGTAGGTGATGACGTTCGCGCCGACACCGAGGACCTTCGCATGGACTGCATGGCCGATGTCGAACGTGCGGGATGTTTTCGGGTGCGCCTTTGCCCACTGGAACTTCCTCGGAGACCCCGCGTACTCGGGCAGCAACTGCCGCGCACCCGTGGATGAAAGCTCGGGGCGGGCGTGATACTCCCACTCGGGAAGTCCCGCAACGATCCCGCTCGGAGGCGCTACCGGCTTCATACCGTTGTTCCTTCGATCGGGGTGATCGTGTACATCACCTGCGCCGCCTGCCTGACCCCCGTGTTCTCGCACACGCTCACCGGGTGAGTGAGCATCCACAGCACCTCCCGTGTACGGCACACAGAGCACAGCAGGGCGACGGTCTTGCACACGTGGCACCGCTGAACCCACTGGGCGTCCCGAGGGCAGCAGTCACAGCTCGCCGTGAAATCCAGGTGGTCGATCATCGGCCCGCAGCGATCCACAGAAACGCGGAGCCGATCGCCCCGACCGCCACTCCGAGCAGCAGCACAGCAGCGAACGGCAACCACGACTCCGACACCGACCGTCGCCGCACCCGGTCAGACCCGAGATTCCAACTCCCGGCAACCTCAGACGCCGACACAGGCGGATGTGCTCTCCTCAACGCCTGCTCACCCACACCCACACGAACCGTCCTCATGTCACCCACGGCCCCTCCTCCACAACGCAACGACCAGATACGCAACCGCCACAGCAAGCCCCGCAACCATCAACCACGACTGTGCTGTGGACGCGGCCATCACCAGCCCTCCTTGAACCGGGACCGAGCTGCGTCCACCGAATCCCAGAACGCTTCCTCCTGCGGATCGTCCGGCTCGGGCACGTCCTCGATCTCGTCATCCCGATACGGCCAGATCACGACGCGACCTCCCAAACGGTCGCCCGATACCCGGACCGCCCGATCCTGGTGACGTTCGACGCCCGCAGCACGCCCCGCAACGTCAGTTCCTTGCGGGCGGTGCGGATGCGTTGAGGGGTGCGATACGGCCCGACCCGCCAAACCTTCGGAATCAGTTCCTCATCGGTCAACGGGCCCTCCCGCAGCAGATTCAGGATCGTGGACTGCAAATCCGTCCACCCCTGATCCGTGACACCCGCCGCGGCGTCAACACTCGTTTGCGGGTCCACCGTGCGAACCCATCTGTGATCAGTCATGCCGTCCCCCTGTAAGTTCTGCCCCCGTAGGTGCCGATAGCGAGGTCCTGTTTCCAGGCGTCGTCCGTCGCCCAGACGAACGTGATAACGAAACGGCCCTCGTCCGCATCGAGAACGAAGGCCGTCAAGTCACCGCAACGCTGTAGCCACGCGTCACCGTGCTTCTCCGACTTGCTCCATATGCGGATCTCCGGTGTGAGTACGACGTTGCGGATTTGCTCCGGTGTGAGGCCCATGTCTAGGGCCCGGTCGAGGGCGTGCTTCGACAGCTGAAACATCGGACCTCCCCAGCGATATGGATGAGCCGTTTGGCACCGATGCTCAGGACGGGCAGATCACGTCCCCTCGGACCACCTGCGGTTCCCCTGGCGGGATTCGAACCCGCAACGTCTTTCGACCACCGAGTTTGAGTCGGCCGCTTTGCCAGTTTTGCTACAGGGGAAGGGAGCAGTTTCACGTCATGCTCAGGACGGTTCTCTGTTAACAGGTGTGCGCGCTCACGACTCGAACGTGAGTGTCTGCCAGTCGCGCCGGTCCTACCTACGCATGCTCCCCGCCTCTACGGATCAGCAGCGCGTGTGATGCGGTCACCCAGCCGAAGCCAATGAGGAAGTGACGCACCGTAGACCGAAAACCTGTCTCCCACTGCCACACGATGGACAGCACTCGCCCGTTACCTGCACCCCGGCCACTCCGTCGCCTAACGGCCCGAAGAGTGCGTACACGATCCCCAATGGCATGCCCACCGGGACCTACCGGCAGGGCTAGCTCGGACAAGTCAACGAGCATCACAGGACCGCTATATCAGCGTGTCTCACTATGCAGTTGTGAAAGAGCACCCCCCAAAAGGGGCCAGCACCTGCCGCCGATCCGCGAGCGCACGACAGGCCAAAAATCAGAGACGAGGAACCCCGTCCAGCCGGTCCAACACCGACCCGTGCACACCGTCCAGATGCGACCGCAGAGCCTCCAACTCCGCGAACACCGGCCGGTCAGTGCAGGTCAGACACGTCACGGAGCGGTCCCCATTGATCCGCATCACGACGCACGCTCCGGCTTCTCGGCTGGGAGCCCGAAAGTCCGCTCCTCAAGGAATCGGTTCAGCTCGGACGCCGGAACCCGCTGGTTCCCCTTGCCCGTCCCGAGCTCGACCACCCTCTGGAAGGTGCCGTCTTTGATCCGGTCATAAACCCACTGCACCGACACGTCCAGCAGCTCAGCGACCTTCGCCACCTTGTAATGCGGCTCCACGACGGTCGTCCCGGTCGTCTCACTGGTTAGAGTCATGCCGCCACCGCCTTGTTGAGGTACCGGTTCACGAAGTACGCCTGACCCTTCCCGGTCACCTTCGGCGTCTTCGATACCGTCACGTGACCATCCGAGTGAGTGACAGCGGTCTCCTTGATCTCGAACAGGCCCAGCTCCATTGCCTTCTGTGTGGGCATGTTCCAGTCCGAACCCTTCCGCTTGATGAGGTACCCGTCCGCGCGGAGGTCATCGAAAAGCCGGTTCTGCCCGACCTCGAGACCGTTCGCGCGAAGGATCTTCGCCAGCTCACCAACGAGGATCGTGGACCGTGACGCGGCCACTGAATCCGCGAACAACACCTTCGGCTTCGCAGCCTCCAGTTCACGCTCCGCCTCCTCGGCACGCTTCGCCGCCTCAGCCGCCAGCGCGAGAAGCTTCGATGACGGAAGCGCCGCCAGCATCTCCACATCCGAGCCATACCGGCCCGTCTTGCGGATCGTCGGGAGAACGTCGTGCGTGATCCAGCGCTTGAACTCCTTCGCCTCAGCCTTCCGGCTGCCGAGGATCAGGGAGTACAGGCCCGGCTCGTTCACGGCGTTGACCTGCCTGCCCTCATTTGAAATGAGGGTGCGCTCGTCCGCATCGAGACGGGTGAGAGCCTGTGTCGGGTTGCCGATCTCCAGAATGCGAGAGACGTCCGCGGCGATGAACCAGGGCTCGCCGTCGATGGTGACGACACGCACCTCGCGCCCCGAGTAGTTGAACGGTACGATGTTGTTTGACATGAAAGTCCTTACCTTTCGTGTTCTGAGGCCGTCGCGCTGCTACGCGGCGGCCTTCTCCATTGCCCGACTGTCCGCAAGGAACTCGGCGGCGCTCATCCCGAGCGCGTCAGCGACGGCAATCACCTCGCGCATCGTCCAGCCGTGCCCGTTGCGGAAGCGGCGGTCGAGCGTCGCGTAGGGGATGCCGGTCATCTCCGCGAGCTTCTTCTTGGACAGCCCGGAGCGAGTGAAGGCATAGGCGATACGCGCTGCTGCCTCTTCGGCTGCTCGGTTGATATCCATACAGATACCTAAGCACCCTGTTCGGGTCCTGTCAAGTCCAAGAATCCATCTGTTTGGAGCTTGCAAGTATCCACTATGGGTAGTAGAGTGCCCATATGGTTACTGACGGAAGAGCAGAGGCGCAGGCGCTCGCCGCCCAGCTTCGCGCGGAACGTGCAGCAGCGGGACTGACGATCGACCAGCTCTCCGAGGCGTCCGGCGTCCCCAAGCAGACCTTGATGCGCTACTTGAAGGGGACGCGCGACATTCCAATGTCCACGTTCTACGCCCTAGCCGAGGGGCTCGGCCTCCCCGCCGAGACGATCCTCGCGCGAGCTGAGGGGCGATACCGCCAGGGCTGACCATGGCACCCGCAGGCATGTCGCGGCGACAATCAAGTCCCGCACCGTCGCGCGCGCGTCCCGACGCAGGACCTCCGAAAGGTCACGAATCACCTGACCGTCCACACAGACCCCCATTCGAATCTTTGTTCGAACGGTAGCGTGACCCCCCGACATCCCACCCACCACTACCCGAGTAGACAGGAACCTCCCATGACCGCAGTTCCTCTACAGCCTCTTCATCGCCCTCGGCATCGCGATCGCGTACTCAACGAGCCTCGAGCCGACACCGGTCAGTGGGTGCACCGGGAACAGGTCGCCTGATGGCGCGTAACGCGAAGGGTGAGGGGTCGGCTTTCAAGACGGACAGCGGCTACCGCGGGTACGTCACCGTCAACGGGAAACGCCGCTACTTCTCCGCGAAGACGAAAGCGGAAGCCGCGCAGAAGAAACGTCAACTCCTCAACCAGCGTGACACCACCGGCCTCGCGACGGGGAAGGGGTACACGCTCGGACAGTGGTTGGAACATTGGCTGTCGATCACCAAGTCATCCCACAAGCCGAAGACGCACTCCGGGTACACGTACATGGTGGAGCACTACCTGTCGGAACCCTTCAAAGCCACTCCCCTGGCGAAGCTCACCGTGGAGCGCATCGAAGCGGAGTATCAGCGCCTCGCGGATGCGGGGCTGTCCGGGTCCACCCGAGCGCAGGCGCACTCCATCATCCACACGGCGTTGAAGGTCGCTCAGCAGCGCGGGCACATCGGCATCAACTTCGCCGCACTCGTGGTCGACAAGCCCCGAGCCGAGCGGAAGAAGGTGCACCCGCTGTCCGAGGCGGACGTGCTCGCCATCGAAGCAACACTCGCGGGGAACCGGCTCGAAGCGCGATGGTTGATTGGCCTCGACCTCGGCATCCGGCCCGGTGAGGCCCTCGCGATCGAGTGGACTGACATCGACTTCGACGCGGGGACGCTGCACATCCACCAGCAGCTCCAGAAGGTGGATAAGAAGGTCATCCTCGTGCCGACCCCGAAGACGGACGCCGGTAACCGGACGATCCCCCTCCCCGGCTATCTGCTGGAGAAGTTGAAGGAGCATCGCCGCCAGCAGATGGTGGAGATGCTGTCCGAGAAGTGGGAACCGTGGTCACCGGATGGGAAGCCGCACGCGTGGGCTTTCACGTCGCAGAGGAACCCCGGCCGGCCAGTGACAGACGACGGGGACTCGACCCAGTGGCGGAAGATTCTCACGGCGGCTGGGGTGCCCCACACGCGCAGGTACACGGCACGTCACACCGCCGCGTCGGTGCTGATCTCGAAGGGCGTGGACCCGGCCACCGTGGCGATGATCCTCGGACACAACGACCCTGGTTTCACGATGCGGACCTACGTGCACGGCATCGACGAGAGGGTGCAGGCCGCGGTCGCGCTACTGGATAAGGTGCAGAATAAGGTGCAGCAGCCTGGCGAGGCAGAGAGGCAACCATCCTGAAACGCAAGAAACCCCCGGTAAACCGGGGGTTTTTCTCTTGCTGGGGTGCCTGGACTCGAACCAAGAACAACTGAACCAGAATCAGCCGTGTTGCCAATTACACCACACCCCACCGCGCGACCCGGAGGACGCGACGGGCGGCTCGTGCGGACGGGATGTACGCACCGGGCCGAAGAGAAACTCTAACGCACCTGACGCGTGCGCCCAAACCGCGTGCCGGCCCCTGAGCGCTCGAGCGCGCCCCGATCATGGTCAGCGGGTGAACACGGCCTCGCTCAGCCCGTGCGGGCCCGGGGTTCCCTCGAAGACGAGGCTGCGGACGACGGCGTTGGCCACGCGGGCGCCCTCCCCCGCGGCGACGACGAGCTGCTGCGGGCCGGGCGGCGTAATGTCTCCGGCCGCCCAGACACCGGGGACGCTGGTGCGGCCCAGCTCATCCACGTCCAGCAGGCCCCAGGCGTCGCGCTCCAGGCCCAGGCCCTCCGCATAGCCGATGTTCGCCGACCAGGTCGGTCGGAGGAAGCCGGCCGAGCGCGCGATCACCCGTCCGTCGCTCAGCGCGATGCCGGTCATCACGGCCTTGTCCCCCACCACGTCCACGATGGGGGTGCGCTCCACGGAGATGCCCCGGCCGGCGAGGAAGGCCTCCTCCTCGGCGCTGACGACATCCGCGCCGTTCGTGAACACGATGAGGTCCGCCGTGAACGACGCCAGCAGCAGCGCCCTGTCGAAGACGTCCTTCGTCTCGCCGATGAGCGCCAGCGGCTCGCCCGTGTCCTCGAAGGCGTCGCAGGCGATGCAGCTGTGGAGTGCTGTGCCGTAATAGGCGCGGATGCTCGGCAGCGCGGGAAGACGCTCGGACAGCCCTGCGGCGATGAGCACCGCGCGGGCACGCACCTCGCGGTCGGCCCCGCCGCGCACCCCGCGGGCCTGCACGCGCAGCAGGCGCCCCTCGCGCTGCACCCGGGTCACCTCAGCCTGCGCGAGCTCGGCGCCCTCGTAGGAGAGCACCTCCTCGCGCCCCAGCCGGCGCAGCTCCAGCGGGGAGATCCCGTCCCGGGTGAGGAAGCCGTGGGAGCGCAGCGTCGCGGAGTGCCGGGGGCGGTTGGCGTCGAGGATGAGCACCGTGCGTCGCGAGCGCACGAGGTTCAGCGCGGCGGACAGGCCTGCCGGCCCCGCCCCGATGACGACGACGTCCACCTCCGCGGCCGCACCGCCGCCCGCCCCGGCACCGCCGCCCGCCGCAGCGCCGCCAGCCGCGCCCTGCACCGCCCTCACCCTCCGGCCGGCGCCGGGACCCCCGCCGCGAGGCGGCGGATCCGGGCAAGCGTCTCGTCCTTGCCGAGCAGCTCGATCGACTCGAACAGCGGCGGCGACACCCGGCGGCCGGACACCGCCACCCGCACCGGCCCGTACGCCACGCGCGGCTTGAGCCCCAGCCCCTCGACGATGGCCTGCGCCAGCTCCGCCTGGATGCGCTCAGCACGCCACTCGGCCTCGCCCAGGGGCTGCAGCGCCTGCTCCGCTGCGGCCAGCACGGCAGCGCTGTCGGCCGGCAGCGCCGCGAGAGCGTCCTCCTCGTAGCGCAGCTCCGCCGCACCGGTGAACAGGAAGCCGAGCATGCCCGCCGCCTGTCCGAGCACGGTCACGCGCTCCTGCACAAGCGGCGCCGCCCGTCCGAGCAGCTGCAGCTCCGCCTCGGCCGGCTCGGCGCCCAGCACGCCCGCCTGCTGCAGATAGGGCACGACACGCGCCGCGAAGTCCTCAGGCGCGAGCATCCGGATGTGATCAGCGTTGATCGCCTCGGCCTTGGCCAGGTCGAAGCGCGCCGGGTTCGGGTTCACGGCGGCCACGTCGAAGGCCCCGACGAGCTCCTCTCTGCTGAACACGTCCCGGTCGGCCGAGAGCGACCAGCCCAGCAGCGCCAGATAGTTCACGAGCCCCTCGGGGATGAAGCCGCGCTCACGGTGGTGGAAGAGGTTCGACTGCGGGTCGCGCTTGGACAGCTTCTTGTTGCCCTCCCCCATCACGTACGGCAGGTGGCCGAATCGGGGGATGTGCGCGGCGACGCCGATGTCCACCAGCGCCCGGTACAGGACGATCTGCCGCGGCGTGCTGGAGAGCAGATCCTCCCCGCGCAGCACGTGGGTGATGCCCATGAGCGCGTCGTCGACCGGGTTCACGAGCGTGTACAGGGGCGCCCCTCCGGGCCGGACGACGACGAAGTCGGGGAAGGAGCCGGCCGGGAAGGAGATCGGGCCGCGCACGAGGTCGTCGAAGGCGATCTCGATGTCCGGCACGCGAAGCCGCAGCGCCGGCTCGCGCCCCTCCGCACGGAACGCGGCCCGCTGCTCCTCGGTGAGCGCGCGGTCCGCGTTGTCATAGCCCATCTTGGGGTCGCGGCCGGCAGCGCGGTTGCGCTCCTCGATCTCCTCCGGCGTGGAGTAGCTCTCGTAGACGTGCCCTGCCGCCATCAGCCGGCGCACCACGTCCTGGTACAGCTCGCCGCGCTGGGACTGCCGGTACGGGCCGTGCGGCCCGCCCACGTCGATGCCCTCGTCCCAGTCGAGCTCCAGCCAGCGCATCGCATCGACGAGCTGCTCGTAGCTCTCCTCGCTGTCGCGGGCCGCATCGGTGTCCTCGATCCGGAACACGAAGGCGCCTCCGGTGTGTCGCGCGTACGCCCAGTTGAACAGGGCGGTGCGGACCATCCCGACGTGCGGCGTGCCCGTCGGAGAGGGGCAGAACCGGACGCGGACGTCCGGCCCGGAGGCGGTGGTGACGAGCTCGGCGAAGGTAGCGGACATCGCCCCCAATCCTAGTTCGGCCCCTCCCGGCGGCTCGGCGCCGCCCTCCCTCCGCACGGGCCGGGGTCAGCTCCTACGCCGAGGCCGTGCGGGCCGCCCCCGGCCTTCCCCACACGAGCGCGACCGCGACGACGACTGCGGCCGGCAGCACCAGGACGAGGCCGAGCCCGGCGTAGCCGAAGCCGCTGAGGATGGGGCCGGCGACGGCGCCGGCGAGGGCGCCGCACACGTTCATCGCGAGGTCGCTGCGCCCCTGCAGCGCGATCCGCCGCTCGGGCGGCGCCGCCGACACGAGCAGTGCCGAGCCGGCGACCGTGCCGGCGCTCCAGCCCAGCCCGAGCAGCACGAGCGCGCTGATGCCGAAGAGGTTCGCTCCGCCCGCGAAGGCCGCGAGCAGACCGGCGCCGGCCAGCAGCAGCTGCCCCAGCACGATCACCGGCAGCGGCCCGAGCCGGTCCACGAGCACGCCGAACAGCGGCGAGAGGGCGTACATGCCCGCCACGTGCAGGCTCAGGGTGAGGCCGATGACCGCGAGGGACACGCCGTCCCCGGTGAAGTGCACCGGCGTCATCGTCATGAGCAGCACCATGGCGACGTGGCTCAGCGCGATCGTGAGGATCGCCGCCCGCCACACCGCCGCGCGCGCCGGGTGCTGCACCTCCGCGCCGGTGGCGGTCCGGCCGCTGTGCGCGAGCGCGCGGGCGGACTGCTGCGCCCGCTCACGGGCGAGCAGGAGCGGGTCGGGCCGCAGCAGGAGCAGATACGCCCCCGCCGCGAGCAGCTGGGTCAGCAGCGGGAAGAGGAACACGCCGGCGAGGGCGGGCAGGCCGAAGGCGGAGCCGAGCGCCTGCCCCGGCTCGACGAGGTTCGGGCCCGCGACCGCCCCGATCGTCGTGGACCAGACCACGAGGGAGAGGTCGCGCCCGCGCGAGGCCGCGGTGGACAGATCCGTCGCCGCGAAACGCGACTGCAGGTTGACGGCCTGGCCCACGCCGAGCATCGCCTGCCCCAGCAGCAGCACGGGGAAGGACGGCAGCACCATGGCCAGGAAGGAGACCAGGGCGCCTGCGGCTGCGATCAGCATCCCGGTGGCGAGGGACGGGCGCCGCCCTCGGCGGGAGGCCAGCCGCGCCAGCGGGATGGCCGCGATCGCCGCGCCCACGGTCACGAAGGTCGTGCCCAGGCCGCTCCAGGTCTGCGAGCCGGTGATCTGCAGCGCGGCCAACGAGCCGGTGGACACGGAGACGCCCACTCCCAGGCCGCCGAGGATCTGCCCGGCGGTGAGCACCGCGAGCGCCCGCCGCTGCGCGCCGTCCTGCCCCGACGGGGCCGGCCCGTCCGTCACCTCGGTTCAGGCGTTCCGGACCGGGTTGCGCAGCACCCCGATGCCCTCGATCGACGACTCGAGCAGATCGCCGTCCGCCAGCGGGCCCACCCCGGCCGGCGTGCCGGAGAGGATGACGTCTCCGGGCAGCAGGGTGAACACCGAGGACGCGAAGGCGACCAGCTCGTCGACCTTGTGGACCATCTGCCCGAGCACGCCGTCCTGGCGTAGCTCGCCGTTGACACGCGCCTGGATGCGCGCGCCGGAGAGGTCCAGCTCGGTTTCGATGAACGGGCCGAGCGGGCAGAAGGTGTCGAAACCCTTCGCGCGGCCCCATTGCCGGTCCTTGTCCTGCAGCTCGCGGGCGCTGATGTCCTGGCCGATGGTGTAGCCGAAGACGGCGTCGCGGGCCTGGGCGAGCGTGCCGTTGCGCAGGATCCTGCCGATCACGATGGCGAGCTCGACCTCGTGGTCCACCCTGCCGGCGCCCGGCGGCAGGACCACGGCGTCGCCCGGCCCCACCACGGCGGTGTTCGGCTTGAGGAACATCATCGGCTCCTCGGGAACCTCGGCGCCGCGCTCGACGGCATGGTCGGCGTAGTTGCGCCCGATCCCGACGATCTTCGAGCGCGGCAGCACCGGGGCGAGCACCTTGACCTCCGCGAGGGCGACACGCTCGCCGGTCGTCTCGAAGCCGGCGTACATGGGATCCCCGGCCAGGACGACGAGCTCGCCCGCTGCGTCCACGGCGCCGCCGGCCCCGGCTCCGGCGCCCCCGTCCGCGCCCGCGTTCCCGAGCACGGTGGCGGCGCCCCCTCCGTCCTCGGCGTCGCCGTCCACATCGAGCACCCCGAAGGAGATGTCCGCCCCGCGGGAGAAGCGTGCGATCTTCACGGGCGGCTCAGCCGTCCAGGCGCACGAGCCAGCCGTGCCGGTCCTCGCGCCTGCCGTACTGGATGTCGGTGAGCTCCTCGCGCAGCGCCATGGTCAGCGGGCCTGCGGCAGCGGCGGGGTCGCCGATCGTGTCGTGGGCGGTCTTGAGGGCGGCGATGGGGGTGATCACGGCGGCGGTGCCGCAGGCGAACACCTCGGTGATCGCCCCGGACTCCACGCCGGCACGCCACTCCTGGATCGTCACGTCGCGCTCCTGGACGGCCATGCCGCGGTCGCGCGCGAGCTGCAGGAGGCTGTCCCTGGTCACGCCTTCGAGGATGGTGCCCGACAGCCGTGGGGTCACGAGGGTGTCCGAGCCGTACACGAAGAAGACGTTCATGCCGCCGAGCTCATCCACGTGACTGCCGGTCTCCGCATCGAGGAAGAGGACCTGCTGGCATCCGTGCGCGTACGCCTCCTGCTGCGGCAGCAGCGAGGCGGCGTAGTTGCCGCCGCACTTGGCCGCTCCGGTGCCTCCGCGGCCCGCGCGGGAGTACTCCTCGGACAGCCAGATCGACACGGGGGCGACCCCGCCCGAGAAGTAGGCGCCGGCCGGGCTGGCGATGACGAAGTAGCTGACGTGATGGGCGGCGCGCACACCGAGGAAGCTCTCGTTGGCGATCATGAACGGCCGGATGTACAGGCTCGCCTCTCCGCCCTCCGGCACCCAGGCCCCGTCGATCGCGATGAGCTGGCGCAGCGACTCGACGAAGTCGGCCACAGGCAGCTCCGGCAGCGCCAGGCGTCGCGCCGACTGCTGCATGCGCTCGGCGTTCTTCTCCGGACGGAAGGTCCAGATCGAGCCGTCGGCGTGCCGGTAGGCCTTGAGCCCCTCGAAGATCTCCTGCCCGTAGTGCAGCACCGAGGAGGCCGGATCCAGTTGCAGAGGCCCGTAGGGCTGCACGCGCGCGTCGTGCCAGCCCTGCTCCAGCGACCAGTCGATGCGGACCATGTGGTCGGTGAAGTGCTTGCCGAAGCCGGGGTCGGCGAGGATCTCCTCGCGCTCTGCCGCCGCCCGCGCCGCCGCGGAAGGCTGCACGGTGTACGGAAGGGTGAAGGTGGTGCCGTCGGTGAGGGTCATGTCAGTTCCTTGAGAGTGAGGTCTGCCGTGCCACGAGCTCGGCGATGGCGTCGCCGACGGCGGCCGTGGGGCGGGCCGCCGTCCCGCGCGAGGCGATGTCCTCGGCCACTGCGGCGCTGACCCGCTCCGCCTCCTCGGCCAGGCCGAGGTGCTCGAGCATGAGCGCCACCGAGAGGATCGCGGCCGTGGGGTCCGCCTTCTGCTGCCCGGCGATGTCGGGGGCCGAGCCGTGCACCGGCTCGAACATGGAGGGGAACGTTCCGTCCGGGTTGATGTTCCCGGAGGCCGCGAGCCCGATTCCGCCGCTGATCGCGCCGGAGAGGTCGGTGAGGATGTCTCCGAACAGGTTATCAGTGACGATGACGTCGAAGCGCGCGGGGTCCGTGACGAAGAAGATCGTGGCGGCGTCCACGTGCAGGTAGTCCACGCTCACCTCGGGGTACTCCGCGGCGAGCTCGTCGACGACCCGCTTCCAGAGCGCGCCGGCGTTCACGAGCACATTCGTCTTGTGCACGTAGGTGAGCCTGCGGCGCGGGCGGGCGGCGGCCCGCTCGAAGGCGTAGCGCACCACGCGCTGCACCCCGTACGCGGTGTTCACCGAGAGCTCGTTGGCGACCTCCGCGTCCGTGCCGGCGCGCACCCGCCCCCCGTTACCCACGTAGGGGCCCTCGGTGCCCTCGCGCACGACGATGAAGTCCACCTCGCCCGGGTCCGCAAGAGGACTCTGCACGCCCGGCCACAGCCGCGTCGGGCGCAGGTTCACGTAGTGGTCCAGCTCGAAGCGCAGGCGAAGCAGCAGGCCGCGCTCGATGTTCGCGTCCTTCAGACGGGGGTCGCCGGGCACGCCGCCGACGGCGCCGAGCAGGATCGCGTCATGTCCGCGGATCGCCGCGAGGTCGTCGTCGGTGAGCACGTCGCCGGTCTCCAGGTAACGACCGGCGCCGAGACGGTACTCCGTGCGCTCGAAGCGCGTGCCGCCTCCCGCGGTGACCGCGTCGAGGACCTTCACCGCCTCGGCGACCACCTCGGGACCGATCCCGTCACCCGGGATGACGGCCAGGCTCACGACACGCGACATGTTCCCTCCCTCGGCGCGACAGCGCGCGTGGAAAGCCTACCCCCGGCTGCGAGCGCGGCCCTGCCGGGCGGCGCCGCCGGCCGGCCGCGGTCTCAGGGTGATCGCAGCGAGCAGGATCGCGCCGAGCATGAGCGCGAGCCCGGCCCAGGCGGACACGGACATGCCGGCGTCGAAGGCGGCCGCGGCAGCGTCGCGCAGCGCCGCCCCTTGCGCGGCGGGGAGCTCCTGCGCGAGGGCGATCGCCCCGGCCAGGGTCTCCCGCGCCTGCGCCTCGGCGGGGGCGATCAACCCCTGCGGCACGAGGAGGGCGGAGCGGTAGATCATGGCGAGGGCTCCGCCGATGAGGGTGGTGCCCAGCAGCGCGCCGACCTCGTAGGCCGTCTCGGACACCGCGGCAGCGGCGCCGGCCTTCGCGGGGGGTGCGGTGGCGAGGATGAGGTCGTTGGACACCGTCTCGGCTGCGCCGATGCCCAGGCCGAGCAGGGCGAAGGCGAGCGCGACGAAGCCGGGGCCCGCGTCCGCGGGCGTCACGGCGAGCATCAGGTAGGCGGCCAGGGAGAACAGCAGCGAGACGGGAATGGTCGCGTGCGGTCCGATCCGGCGGGCGACGGGCACGACCAGCAGGCCGGCCAGCACCATGACGGCCAGGCCGGGCAGCAGCACGAGCCCGGCCGCGATCGGGTCGAGCCCGAGCACGAGCTGCAGCTGCTGCGAGCGGACGAAGACGAAGCCGACGAAGCCGATCACGCTGAGGATGTTGACGAGCACGGCTGTGCTGAAGCCGCGATGGCGGAACAGAGCCATGTCCAGCATCGGGTCGGGCCTGCGCAGCTGCCGGCGGACGAACAAGCACGCCAGCGCGACGCCCGCCGCGACCAGACCGGAGCCGAGGGCGAGTGCACCCTCGGCCAGGGTCTTCACCCCGCCCGCGAAGGCGCCCATCGCGGCGAGGGTGAGCAGGATGCCCCACAGGTCGAGCCGGCCGGGCCTCGGGTCGCGCGACTCGGGCACGAGCAGCGGCACCAGCAGCAGCATCGGCAGGAGCATCGGCAGCGCCAGCAGGAACACGGAGCCCCACCAGAAGTGCTCCAGCAGCACGCCGCCCAGCAGCGGCCCGAGCGCGGCGCCGCCGGCGAAGCCGGCCGCCCACACCGCGATGGCGAGCCGGCGCTGACCGGGATCGAGGAAGATCGTGCGCAGCAACGACATCGTCGCGGGCATGAGCGTCGCCCCGAACAGGCCGAGCACCGCCCGCGCGGCAATCAGCGTCGTCGCGTCCGGTGCGAAGGCCGCCCCGAGGGAGACGAGAGCGAAGCCGCTGGCACCGATGAGCAGGAGCCGCCGGCGCCCGATGCGATCGCCCAGGCTGCCCATGGGCACGAGCAGGGCGGCGAGCACGAGGGAGTAGGCGTCGACGATCCAGAGCTGCTGCGCGGCCGAGGGCCGAAGCTGCTCGGTGATCTGCGGCAGGGCGAAGCTCAGCACCGTGTTGTCGACCGAGATGAGCAGCACGGGCAGCATGAGGGCCGCGAGCGCGAGCCAGCCGCGCAGGCCGGCCCGCGGCGCGGGCGGCGCGGCGGGCTCGACGAGGGCGGGCGGAGGGGCGATCGGACGGGTGCCGGCGGACATGGTGATGCTCTCCTGACGGGGATGCTGCCAGGCTAGCAGATTACTGTACCGTCCGGACGGTATAGCCCCGCTTCGACCGATCGTCCTGGCCCGGCGTGCGGCGCATCCCCGAGCGCAGTGGCGGCACCTCCGGCAGCGGAGTCATTAGCATGGCCGAATGCAGAGCCCTTCCCTCCCCTCCGCACGGGAGCGGATCCTGGACGCCTTCGTGGACGTCCTCGTCAGCGGCTCCGCCCGCAGTGCGACCCTCGAGGCCGTCGCGGCGGCGGCGGGAGTGTCAAAAGGCGGGCTGCTCTACCACTTCCCCTCCAAGGACGCCCTGTCCGCCGGGCTGGCCGAACGGCTGGACGCCTTCATGGCCGAGGACATCGCCGCGATCCACGCGAGCCCCAGCGGCGCGATCGACTACTACATCCGGACCTCGATCGAGTCGGGAAGCCCCTTCGACCGCACCTTCGTCGCGCTCGCCCGGCTCACGCAGGACGGCGACGCGCACGCGCGCGCCGCGATCGGGCGCGCACGCCAGGCCTGGTTCGAGGCGATGCTGGAGCACGTCGGCGACCCGGTCACCGCGCGCATCGTCTGCCTCGTCGGCGACGGGCTCTACTACGACTCGCTGCAGCGACCGGCCGCGGCCTCCGCGGACGGCGTCCCCTTGGACGAGCTCATCGCCTCCCTGCAGGCGCTCGTCGAGCGCTCCGGCCGCTGAGGCGGAGCGGGCGCGGCTCAGGGCTCGGTGATGTCGATCTCGCGGAGGGTGTCCGCCTGGATGGCCTCGCGCAGCTGCTCGAGCACGGCATCCGGCACAGGCGAGTCCACCGCCAGAAGGCTCAGCGCCCGGCCGCCCTCGGCGTCCCGCGCGATCTGCATGCCCGCGATGTTGATCTCCGCGTCGCCCAGCAGCCGCCCGTAGAGCGCGACGATGCCCGGCCGATCGGTGTAGGTGAAGGCGATCATGTGGCGGCTGAACGGCACCTCGATGTCGTAGCCGTTGATCTCCACGAGCTTCTCGACCTGCTTGGGGCCGGTGAGCGTGCCCGACACCGAGATCTGCGAGCCGTCGCTCAGCGCGCCCCGCAGGGTGATGACGTTGCGGTAGTCCTCGCTCTCGGCATCCACGATCTGGCGGACGGTGATGCCGCGCTGCTCGGCGTGCAGCGGTGCGTTGACGTAGGAGACCGGCTCGGACACCACGTTCGTGAACACGCCCTTGAGCGCGGCCAGGCGCAGCACGCTCACGTCGTAGCCGGACAGCTCGCCGTGCACCTCGATGTCGATCGAGGTGAGCGGGCTGTGCGCGAGCGCAGAGAAGACCTGCCCCAGCTTCTCGGTGAGCGGGATGCCGGGCCGCACGTACTCGTCGATGACCCCCCCGGCGACGTTCACCGCGTCGGGCACGAGCTCGCCGGCCAGGGCGAGACGCACCGAGCGGGCGACGGAGATGCCGGCCTTCTCCTGCGCCTCGTCGGTGGAGGCGCCCAGGTGCGGGGTGACGACGACGCCCTTCTGGCCCAGCAGCGGGGAGCCGGTGGGCGGCTCGGAGACGAAGACGTCCAGCCCCGCCCCGGCGATCGTGCCCGCCTCGACCGCCGCGTGCAGGGCCTCCTCGTCGATGAGGCCGCCGCGGGCCACGTTCACGATGTAGGCCGTGGGCTTCATCCGGGCCAGCTGCTCCGCCCCGATCATGCCGATCGTCTCGGGCGTCTTGGGCATGTGGATGGTGATGAAGTCCGAGCGCTCCAGCAGCTCGTCCAGGCCGAGCAGCTGCACGCCCAGCTGCTGCGCCCGGGCGCTGGTGACATAGGGGTCGTACGCGACGAGGTTCGTGCCGAAGCCCTTGAGCCGCTCGGCGACGAGAGCGCCGATGCGGCCGAGGCCGATGATGCCGATCGTCTTCTCGTACAGCTCCGTGCCGGTGAAGGCGGAGCGCTTCCACTGCCCGGCCGCGAGCGCGGCGTGGGCCTGCGGGATGTGCCGGGCGAGGCTGAGGATGTGCCCCACCGTGAGCTCCGCGGCGGAGATGATGTTCGAGGTGGGGGCGTTGACCACCATCACGCCGGCGGCCGTGGCCGTCCGGATGTCGACGTTGTCCAGGCCGACGCCCGCGCGCGCGATGACCTTCAGCTTGGGCGCGGCCGCGATCGCCTCGGCGTCCACCTTCGTCGCGGAGCGCACGAGGATCGCGTCCGCGTCGGCCAGGGCGGCCAGCAGCGCGGGACGGTCGGTGCCGTCCACGGAGCGCACGTCGAAGTCGGGGCCCAGCGCCTCGACGGTCGCGGGCGAGAGTTCTTCGGCGAGCAGGACGACGGGCTGAGACACGAGGATTCCTTGACGATCTGTTCGGAGAAGCCGCGAACACGGCGGGTCGAGTCTATCGACTTCCCTCCGGCGCGCGCGGTCGGCCGCCGGGCCCCCTCACCGTGCACCCGCCGCAGCCGGCGTCCGGCCGTGCGCGCCGGGCCCGCAGCTGCGGAGGCCTCAGGCGACCGAGTTGCCCAGGAGGATGAGGCTCAGGCTCAGGGCCGACGCGGCGCCGAATCCGGCCAGCAGCACGAGCCAGCGCGCCACGTCGTTGCGCCCCCGCGCGGCGACGAGCACGCCCGCGGCCGCCAGCAGCGGCACCACGACGAGCGCGATCGCGTAGACCCACGGCAGCGCGCCGGGAGCCACGCCGAGGGCGCCGAGAGCCTGCGCGTAGGCGGCGAAGGCGACGAGGTTCGTGACCGAGAACCAGACCAGGTAGCCGAACACGGCGACGAGGGCGACGACCCAGCCGATCGCGTTCGCCAGGGCGCGGCGGCTCACGAGGTCACCGCCGCGACGTCGACCAGCGCGGGCACGGGGATGAGCAGGATCGCACCCACGATCACCCAGGCGGCGAAGCGCCCGACCGAGGCCTTGGACAGCCGCCAGGCGGCCAGGGTCCACAAGGCGGGCGCCGCCACGGCGAAGACGACGACGGCCCAGAAGATCGCCCCGCCCAGCACCCCGCTGCTTCCGGCCACCGCGAGGTACAGGCCGCTGGCGCGCGAGACGCCGACGACCCAGCCGATGGTCTCCAGCAGCATGACGCCCAGCAGGATGCCGATCATCAGCAGGGCGAGTGCGCCGATGCCGCGCTCCTGCGACGGCTCCAGCCCCTCGCCCTCGCCGGGCACGTCGTCGCCCCCTGCCGCCAGGGGGCGCTCCTTCGGCGAGGCCGGCCGGGCCGGCGACGAGAGCTCGTCGCCGGCCCAGCTCAGGGCCTCGTCGTCCGCCTCGGGCGATGGCTCCGGGGCGGACGGCTCCGTGGGCTGCGCCATGTCAGCGAGCGGCCGTGCCCTCGGTGTAGTCGTCGTCCACCTTCCGCCAGGCGAACAGGGAGCGCAGCTTCTTGCCCGTCGCCTCGATCGGGTGCTGCTCCTGCTCGGCGCGCAGCGCCAGGAACTCGGGCGCACCCGCGTCCTGGTCCGCGATGAAGCGCTTGGCGAAGGCACCGGACTGGATGTCCGCGAGCACCTCCTTCATGTGCTCCTTCACCGAGGGGTCGATCACACGCGGGCCGGAGACGTAGTCGCCGTACTCCGCGGTGTCGGAGATGCTCCAGCGCATCTTGGCGATGCCGCCCTCCCACATGAGGTCGACGATCAGCTTGAGCTCGTGCAGCACCTCGAAGTAGGCGATCTCCGGCTGGTATCCGGCCTCGGTGAGCGTCTCGAAGCCGTACTGCACGAGGTGGGACACCCCGCCGCACAGCACGGTCTGCTCGCCGAACAGGTCGGTCTCGGTCTCCTCGGTGAAGGTCGTCTTGATGCCGCCGGCGCGCAGGCCGCCGATCGCCTTCGCGTAGGACCAGGCGAGCTCCCAGGCGGAGCCGCTCGCGTCCACCTCGACGGCGACGATCACCGGGACGCCCCGGCCGGCCTCGAACTCGCGGCGCACGGTGTGGCCGGGGCCCTTCGGGGCGACCATGACGACGTCCACGCCCTCAGGCGCCTGGATGTAGCCGAAGCGGATGTTGAAGCCGTGGCCGAACACGAGCGCCTTGCCGGGGGCCAGGTGGTCCTTGATGGACTCGGCGTAGATGCCGCGCTGGTGCTGGTCCGGCGCGAGGATGACGATGACGTCGGCCCAGTCGGCGGCCTCGGCGACGGACTTCACCTCGAAGCCCGCGTCCTGCGCCTTCTGGATCGACTTCGAGCCCTCCTTGAGCGCGACGACGACCTCCACGCCGGAGTCGCGGAGGTTCAGGGCGTGGGCGTGGCCCTGGGAGCCGTAGCCGACGACGGCCACCTTCTTGCCCTGGATGATCGACAGGTCGGCGTCGTCGTCATAGAAGATCTCGGTCATTCTCTTTCCTCGTTCGGTGTTGTTCGGTCTGGATGTGGTCTGCGCAGGAGGGCGCCAGGCGCCTGCCCTGCCGGGCTAGGAGCGGAAGACGCGCTCGGTGATCGACTTGGAGCCCCGCCCGATGGCCAGCAGGCCGGACTGCGCGATCTCCTTGATGCCGTAGGGCTCCAGGACGCGCAGCAGGGCGGTGGTCTTGCCGCTGTCCCCGGTCACCTCGATGACGAGCGCATCGGTGACGACGTCCACCACGCGGGCGCGGAAGAGGTTCACCGCCTCGAGCACCTGGGAGCGGGTGTGGTTGTCGACGCGCACCTTGATGAGCAGGTGCTCGCGGTAGACGGACTGCGCCGCGTCCAGCTCCACGACCTTGATGACGTTGACGAGCTTGTTCAGCTGCTTCGTCACCTGCTCCAGCGGCAGCTCCTCCACATCCACGACGACCGTGATGCGGGAGAGCCCGTCGATCTCGGTGTGACCGACGGCGAGCGACTCGATGTTGAAGCCGCGCCGGGCGAACAGGCCCGCGACCCGCGTGAGCAGACCGGGCTTGTCCTCCACCAGCAGGCTCAGCACATGGCGGCTCACTCCTCACCCTCCCAGGCCGGGCTGTGGTCCAGCGCGTACTGCACGTAGCTGTTGCTGACGCCCTGCGGCACCATCGGCCACACCATCGCGTCGGCGCTCACCACGAAGTCGATGACGACGACGCGGTCGTTGGTCTCCAGAGCGGTCTTGATCGCCTCGTCCACCTGGTCCTCGCGCTCCACGCGCAGCGCCAGGGCGCCGTACGCCTCGGCGAGCTTCACGAAGTCCGGCACCCGCACGGTGTCGTGCCCCGTGTTCAGGTCCGTGTTCGAGTAGCGCTTGTCGTAGAACAGCGTCTGCCACTGCCGGACCATGCCCAGGGAGGAGTTGTTGATGATGGCGACCTTGATCGGGATGCCGTTGATGACGCAGGTGGCGAGCTCCTGGTTGGTCATCTGGAAGCAGCCGTCGCCGTCGATGGACCACACCACGCGGTCCGGCTGCGCGACCTTCGCACCCATCGCGGCGGGCACGGAGTAGCCCATGGTGCCCGCGCCGCCGGAGTTCAGCCAGGAGTTCGGCCGCTCATAGCGGATGAACTGCGAGGCCCACATCTGGTGCTGGCCCACGCCCGCCACGTACACGCCCTCCGGCCCGGTGAGCTCGCCGATGCGCTGGATGACGTGCTGCGGGGAGAGCAGGCCGTCCGAGGTGGGGGTGTAGCCGAGGGGGAACTGCTCGCGCAGCCCGTTCAGGTACGACCACCATTCGGTGTAGTCGGGCGCGTGCTCTGCGGCGGCGGCCCTGACCGCCGCCACGAGATCCGCGATGGTCTCCTTCGCGTCGCCCACGATCGGCACGTCGGCGAGGCGGATCTTGGAGATCTCCGCCGGGTCGATGTCCAGGTGGACGATCTTCGCGTTGGGCGCGAAGTGCGACGCCTTGCCGGTCACCCGGTCGTCGAAGCGCGCGCCGAGGGAGACGATCAGGTCGGCCTCCTGCAGCGCCAGCACCGCGGGGACGCTGCCGTGCATTCCGGGCATGCCCAGGTGCTGGGGGTTCGAGTCCGGGAAGGCGCCGCGCGCCATGAGCGTCGTGACGACCGGCGCCCCGGTGACCTCGGCCAGCCGCAGCAGCTCCTCGGAGGCGCGGCCGCGGATCACGCCGCCGCCCACGTAGAGCACCGGCTTGGCCGACTGCACGATCAGCTGCGCGGCGGCCTGCACCTGCTTCCCGTTCGCCTTGGTGATGGGCCGGTAGCCGGGCAGGTCCAGGCGCGGGTTCCAGACGAAGTCGAACTCCTCGTTCTGCGCGTCCTTCGTGATGTCCACGAGGACGGGGCCGGGCCGCCCCGTCGAGGCGATGTGATACGCCGCGGCGATGGTTCCGGGGATGTCCTCGGCCTTCTTCACCAGGAAGGAGTGCTTGGTGATCGGCATGGTGATGCCGACGATGTCCGCCTCCTGGAAGGCGTCGGTGCCCATCAGGGTCGAGAAGACCTGCCCGGTGATGGCCAGCAACGGCACCGAGTCCATGTAGGCGTCCGCGATCGCCGTGACGAGGTTCGTCGCCCCCGGCCCGCTCGTCGCCACGCACACGCCGACCCGGTCTCCGGCCACCGCATAGCCCTCCGCGGCATGCCCGGCGCCCTGCTCGTGGCGCACCAGGATGTGCCGGAGACGGCTGGAGTCCATCAGCGGGTCGTAGACGGGCAGGATCGCTCCGCCGGGGATGCCGAAGACGTCGGTGACGCCGAGGTTCTCCAGGCTGCGGACCACGGCCTCGGCCCCGGTCATGCGGACAGGGGCGGACGCCGTCTGCCGGGAGGCCGCCGCACGCGGCGATGCTCCCGGCGACTCAGCGGTTGCGGACAGGGAATCCGTGCTCATCAGGCTTTTCTGCGCTTTCGGTCGAAGGGGTGCGCCTGCCCGCCCGAGGTCAGCCGGTGATGGCGCCCTCGGAGGCGGAGTGGACCAGGCGGGTGTACTTAGCGAGCACGCCGCGCGTGTATCGCGGCGGCAGCGGAGTCCAGCCCTCCGTACGGGCCGCGAGCTCCGAGGGCTCGACCAGAAGATCCAGGGTCTTGGCAGCGACGTCGACCCGTATCAGATCGCCATCGCGCACGAAGGCGATGGGTCCAGCATCCACTGCCTCCGGTGCGATATGGCCGATGCACAGACCGGTTGTGCCGCCTGAGAACCGACCGTCTGTCAAGAGTAGTACATCCTTGCCCAGGCCCGCTCCCTTGATGGCCGCGGTGATCGCGAGCATCTCGCGCATGCCGGGGCCGCCCTTCGGCCCCTCGTAGCGGATGATGACGACGTCGCCCTTCTGGATGCGCCCCTCGGTGAGGGCGTCCATCGCGGCGCGCTCCCGCTCGAACACGCGAGCCGGGCCCTCGAAGACCTCGGCGTCGAAGCCGGCGGTCTTCACGACGGCGCCCTCCGGCGCGAGCGAGCCGCGCAGGATGGTGAGCCCGCCGGTCGCGTGCAGGGGGTTGTCCAGGGTGCGCATGACCGTGCCGTCCAGCGCGGGCGGGTCGAGCTCGGCGAGGTTCTCGGCGACCGTCTTGCCGGTCACGGTCATCGCATCCCCGTGCAGCAGGCCGGCGTCCAGCAGCGCCTTCATGACCACGGGGATACCGCCGTGCCGGTCGACGTCGTTCATGACGAAACGGCCGAAGGGCTTCATGTCCGCGATGTGCGGCACCTTGGCGCCGATGCGGTTGAAGTCGTCCAGCGTGAGCTCCACCTCGGCCTCCCGGGCGATGGCGAGCAGGTGCAGCACGACGTTCGTGGAGCCGCCGAGCGCCATCGCGACCGCGATCGCGTTCTCGAAGGCCTCGCGGGTGAGGATCTTGCGCGCCGTGAGGCCCAGGCGCAGCATGTTCACCACCGCCTCACCGGAGCGGTGCGCGAAGTAGTCCCTGCGCCGGTCAGCCGAGGGCGGCGACGCCGAGCCCGGCAGGCTCATGCCGAGGGCCTCGGCGACCGAGGCCATGGTGTTCGCGGTGTACATGCCGCCGCAGGCGCCCTCGCCGGGGACGATCGCGCACTCGATGCGCTTGAGGTCCTCCTCGCTCATCGTGCCCGCGCGGCAGGCCCCCACGGCCTCGAAGGAGTCGATGATCGTGACGTTCTTCTCCGTCCCGTCGGAGAGCTTCACCCAGCCCGGCGCGACCGAGCCGGCGTAGAGGAAGACGGAGGCGAGGTCGAGCCGGGCGGCGGCCATGAGCATGCCCGGCAGCGACTTGTCGCAGCCGGCGAGCAGCACGGTGCCGTCCAGCCGCTCGGCCATGACGACGGTCTCGACGGAGTCGGCGATGACCTCGCGCGAGACGAGCGAGAAGTGCATGCCCTCATGACCCATGGAGATGCCGTCCGAGACGGAGATGGTGCCGAACTGCAGCGGGTATCCCCCGCCGGAGTGCACGCCCTCCTTGGCGCCCTGCGCGAGCCGGTCCAGGCTCAGATTGCAGGGGGTGATCTCGTTCCAGGACGAGGCGATGCCGATCTGGGGCTTGTCCCAGTCGGCGTCGCCCATGCCGACGGCACGGAGCATCCCGCGCGAGGTCGTGGCCTCGATACCGTCGGTGACCACGCGACTGCGCGGCTTCAGGTCGATTTCCGGCATATGACGAGTGTATCCGCGCGCGCCGAGCGCTCCTGCGCACGCCCGCTCGGCCACCGGCCCCCGGCGCCGCAGTCCGGAGCCGCACGACCGGAGGGCCGGGCCTGCGCCGGAGCGGCCGGTCCCGGAGCCGCGCTCAGCCGGACAGGCCGGGCTCGGAAGGGTCCTCGCGGAAGTCGGCGAGCCGGTCCAGCACGAGGGCGACCTCGGCGGGGCCCGCGACCCGGTGATCGGCCGAGGTCGCTCCGGGCCCGCTCTTCAGGCCGAGGTCCGAGCCCTCCAGGACGGTGAAGACGTCCTCGTCGGTCACGTCGTCCCCGGCGAAGAACACCGCCGTCGCGCCGGTGTGGCGCTTGAGCGTGAGCAGCGCGTCGCCCTTCGTCGTGGCGCGCACGGCGAACTCCAGCACGTCCTTGCCGCCGCGCACCTTCAGCGAGTCCATCTCCGCGGCCATCGCCGCTCGCGCCCGCGCCATCGCTCCGCGCGCCTCGTCGGGGCCGGCGGTGCGGGTGTGCAGGGTGACCCCGGCGGGCTTGTGCTCCAGCCGCACGTTGGGGAAGTCGTCGGCGACGGCCACGAGCCGTTCCCGCAGGCGCTCCAGCAGCGCGCGCTCGGCCTCGTCCAGTCCGACCAGCGACTCGGCGTCGTCCAGACGGATCTCCGCCCCGTGGGAGCCGGCGAGCAGCACCTGCTCGCCGACCCCGGAGACCTCCTGCAGATCCGCGAGCGAACGCCCCGAGAGCAGCGCCACGCGGGTGTGCGGCAGGACGGTGAGCCGCTCGATCGCGGAGAGCGCCTCGGGCAGGGCGCGCGCGTTGCTCGGCTCGTCCACCAGCGGCGCGATCGTGCCGTCGAAGTCGATGCCGACGAGCAGCTGCCGGGTGCGGGCGAGGTCGCGCAGGTCCTGCACCAGCAGCGCGGACAGACCGGCCGGATCGTCGTCGCGATCGCGAGAGTGGGAGACGTGCATGGAGCGGGACTGCCTTCGTGCCGGGATTCCTGCTCCCCCGAGCCTATCGGTCCGTGCCGGGCGGCTCGCGCGGGGCTCAGGAGCCCGTGGACCCGCGCAGCGTGCGTGCCTCCTCAAGGGCGTCGAAGAAGGACTGCGCCCACGTCGCCACGTCATGCTCTGCGACGAGGCGCCGCATCCTGCGCATGCGCCGCTCCTGCTCGCGTCGCGGCATCTCCACGGCCCGGACGATCGCGTCCTTCAGCCCGTCGATGTCGTGCGGGTTGACGAGCACGGCCTGGCGGAGCTCGTCCGCCGCGCCGGTGAACTCGCTGAGCACGAGGGCGCCGGTGTTGTCGAAGCGGGAGGCGACGTACTCCTTCGCCACGAGGTTCATGCCGTCGCGCAGCGCCGTGACGAGCAGCACATCCGCGGCGAGGTAGAGGGCGGCCATCTCCTCGCGCGGCTCGTTCTGATAGAGGTACTCGACCACCGGCCTGCCGAAGGTGCTGTGCTCGCCGTTGATGCGCCCGACGACGAGCTCCACCTCGTCGCGGAGCTGCCGGTAGGTCGCCACGCGCTCGCGGCTGGGGCTGGCGATCTGGATGAGCGCGACGTCCTCGCCGGAGAGACGGCCGTCCTCCAGCAGCTCCCGGAAGGCCTTGAGCCGGTGCGGGATGCCCTTCGTGTAGTCCAGGCGGTCCACGCCGAGCATGACGGTGCGGGGGTCGCCCAGCTGCTCGCGGATCTCACGGGCTCGGGCGCGCACGGACGGCTCGCGCGCGAGCCGCTCGGCCTCGTCCGCGTCGATGGAGATGGGGAAGCGGTCCACCAGCACGGGCCGGCGCGCGCCGCCCTCCCCCTCAGGCACGCGCAGCCAGCGCCCACGGGTGTCGTAGCCGCGCAGGCGCCGGATGGAGCGGCGGAAGTTGCTGACGTCGCCGGAGCGCTGGAAGCCGATGACGTCGGCGCCGAGCAGGCCGTCCATGATCTGGCCGCGCCACGGCAGCTGCGACCAGAGGCCGTAGCCGGGGAAGGGGATGTGGTGGAAGTAGCCGATGAGCAGGTCGGGCCGGGCGTCGCGGATCATCCGGGGGACGAGCTGGAGCTGGTAGTCCTGCACCCATACCGTCCCGCCGGGCGCAGCCGCCTCGATGGCGCGTTGGGCGAATCGCGCGTTGACGGACTGGTAGGCCTCCCACCATTCCCGGTGGTAGGCCGGCGGGGCGATGACGTCGTGGTAGAGCGGCCAGATCGTGTCGTTGGAGAAGCCCTCGTAGTAGAGCTCCACGTCCTGCTCGCTCAGCGGCAGCGGGATCAGCTGCACGCCGCCGTGCTCGAAGGGCTCGACCTCGGCGCCCGGCACACCCGCCCAGCCGATCCAGGCGCCTCCGGCCCGGCGCATCACGGGCTCCAGGGCGGAGACCAGGCCCCCGGGCGAGATGCCCCACGACTCGCTGCCGTCGGCGGCGACGACGCGATCCACCGGCAGCCGGTTCGACACGACGATGAGGTCGTAGCTCTCCGTCGTCCGCGTGCCGTCCGCCTTCTTCGCCATGTGCCCCATCTCGCCGCGGGGCGAATGCCGCCCCTCGGGCCAGGGTAGCAAGGGGTCGTGTTAAGGGGACGTTCGCTTGGGCGCGCGGGGCCGCTCCCACCCGGCGGAGGTATCGTGGGCGCAGGCACCCCGGCGCGCGCCGGCGGGCAGCCGCGGAGGGAAGGCGGAACGCCATGATCCGGATCGGGCTGGGCTCCTCGAGCGTCTATCCGCAGGGGGTCGAGGCGGCCTTCTCCGCGGCCGCGAAGCTCGGCTACGACGGCGTCGAGGTCATGGTCACGCGCGAGTCGGAGACGCAGAGCGCGGAGCCGCTGCGGCGTCTGGCCGAGCGCTATGGCGTGCCGGTGATGTCCATCCACGCGCCGGTGCTGCTCTACACGCACTTCGTCTGGGGCACGGACCCGGCGGAGAAGCTCGAGCGGGCCGCTGAGCTCGCGGACGAGCTCGGCGCCCGCACGGTCGTCGTGCACCCGCCGTTCCGCTGGCAGTCCGGCTATGCCGAGATGTTCGAGGACCTGGTGCGCGACATCAGCGGCCGCCACGACACCGCCATCGCGGTGGAGAACATGTTCCCCTGGCGGATGGCCAAACGCGAGCTGCGCGCCTACGCGCCGCACTACGACGTGCGGCGACTGGCCAGCGATGCGGCGACCCTGGACTTCTCCCATGCGGCGCTGTCCGGCCACGACTCGCTGGAGCTGGCCAAGACGCTGGGACCGCGGCTGCGCCACATCCACCTCACCGACGGCACCTACCCCGCCGAGGAGGGCCACCTCTTCGACGAGCACCTCCTGCCGGGCACGGGCACGCAGCCCGTGGCGCAGACGCTGCGGATGCTCGCGGATGCGGGCTGGGACGGCGACGTCGTGGCCGAGGTGAACACCCGCCGTGCCTCGGAGGGCCCGCGGCGCCTGCAGATGCTGCAGTACACGCTCGAGTTCGCCCGCGAGCACACCGCGCTGTCGAGCCCGGCCTCCGGCGATGACGCCGGCCCACCGCTCGGCGACGCGAGCGTCCTCGACAACGCCGCGAGCGACTAGCCTGGACCGCACGCAGCGGTCCGAAGCGAAGGAGCATTCCCTGTGAAGTATGTCTTCAACCTGGGCATCATCGGAGCGATCGCCGGCCTGTTCGGAGTGGTCCGCCACACCCGGAACGCGCCCCTGGACTGGCGGACCGTCCTGGTCTGGCTGGGCTGGGGCGTCGGCGTGGCGGTCGCGATCGGCAACGTCGCCCTCGCGGACAAGGACGAGGCGTACCTGGACGCCAAGCACCCCGAACGCGCGCTGGAGCGCTGAGCGACCGGTCGCGCGCCGCCCGGCCGCGGGCCGCCCCCGCGATGCACAGCCCCGGCGCGGGCGCGCTTTCCTGTTCGAGCCCTTCACGTACGCCATAATTCAGGCATGTCGACGACGGGTGAGGCCCTGGGGCGCGGCCCCCGCACGAATCTGAAGGACGAGGTGGCGCAGCACGTGCGCGACCTCATCCTCTCGGGGACCGTGCACGCCGGGGAACGGATCGACCAGGACGACATCGCCGAGAAGGTCGGGGTGAGCAGACTTCCGGTCCGGGAGGCGCTCATCATGCTCGAGGCCGAGGGCCTCGTCGTGAACATCGCCCGCCGCGGCGCCTTCGTCGCGCCCCTGTCGCCGGACGACATCTCCGACCACTTCGAGATGTACGGCCTGCTGGCCGGCCTCGCCGCGGCGCGCGTCGCCCGATCGGACAAGCAGCCGGAGCTGCTGGCCACTCTGGAGGACATCCAGCGCCGGATGCGCGCGGCGCGCGACGGCGACGAGCTGGACGAGCTGAACTTCGCCTTCCACCAGGCCATCAACCGCGCCGGCACCTCGCGCCGCCTGCGCTCCGTGCTGCGCATGCTGTCCAACAACATGCCGACGCACTTCTTCTCCCGCTCCGTGGAGCGCGACTGGCAGGAGCGCGCGCTGGACGAGCACGAGGTCATCATCGCGGCGCTGCGCGCGCGGGACGACACCCTCGCCTCCCAGGCCACCGCGGAGCACTTCCGGCACACGGCGGAGCAGGCCATCCACCTCCTGCAGGAGCAGGGCTTCTGGTCGGACGACAGGAGCCGCTCGGGCGAGGCCTGAGGCGGCGCGGCCGTCTCCGCCTCGGCTCAGCGTCCGTCGAGCGCGGCATCCGCCGGGCCGCCCTCCGCCGCCCGCAGCTGCTCTGCCGCGTCGTCCAGCGCGGGCGGCGGTCGGTGCGGCCCCGGATGGGCCGGCTGCCCGTCGAAGGTGAACGGCAGCCGAACGGCCGCCAGCCCGGGTATCTCTCCGCCGGGCAGCGGGAGCATGAGCCGCATGGCGTCCACCTGCGGGTGCCGCAGCAGATCGGCCACGGAGTTGACAGGCCCGGAGGTGACCCGGGCCTGCTCGAACAGGCGCAGCCAGTGGTCACGGGTCTGCGTGGCGAGGATCTCGTCCAGCGCGGCGACGATCTCCTCCTGGCGCTGCATCCGCAGCGCGTTCGTCGCGTACTCCGGCCGGCGCAGCCAGTCCTCTCTGCCGATCGCCGCGCACATGCGCCGCCACATGTCCTCGCTGTTGCAGGCCAGCACGAGGCGCCCGTCGGAGGCGGAGAAGGCCTGATTGGGCACGGTGAACGGCAGCCCGACGGCGCGGTCGGGGTCCACGCCTGTGGCCAGGTAGCCGACGATGTACCCGCTCATCATCATCGCCTGCGACTCGAGCAGCGAGGTCTCGATATGCGTCGCGGTGCGCTGCTCGCGCGGGAGGAGCAGCCGGGAGACGATCGCGAGCGCCGCGCTGGTGCCCGTGAAGAAGTCCGTCATCGGCGCTCCGGTCAGCATGCGGTCGTCGGGGTCCTTCGACACGCTGAGGCTCCCGCCGAAGGCCTCGGCGATGAGGTTGTTCGCGCCCAGGCTCGCGGCCGGTCCCACGCCGCCGAAGCCCGTGATCGAGCAGAGCACCAGGCGGGGGTTCACCTCCCGCAGGCGCTCGAAGGTCAGCCCCCACTTCGCCATCACCCCGGGACGGTAGCTCTCGATGAGAACGTCGCAGTCGGCGACGAGATCGAGCAGTCGCCTCCGCTCGCCCTCGTCGTTGAGATCGAGCACGAGGCTGCGCTTGTTCCGGTTCACCGCGAGGAAGGTGCTGCCGACGCCGTCCCATTTCTCCGGGCCGTAGCGGCGCATCTCGTCGCCGCCGGGCCGTTCGATCTTGAGGACGTCCGCGCCCAGGTCCGCGAGGTAGAGGCCGGCCAGCGGCCCGGCGATGATCCGGGCGAGCTCGAGCACACGGACCCCCGCGAGCGGCCCTCCCGTCTCCTGCCCGCCGGGAGGCCAGCTCACGACGCGCTCCGAGGATTCGACACGCGCTTCTCCTGATACTTGTCGTGATACTTGATAATGGACGCCAGCGGGAAGGAGCAGACCGTGACCGCACTGCCGGAGCACGCGCCGCCCAACGGGCGCCAGAACCTCAAGCAGGACGTCGCCAAGCAGCTGCGTGACGCGATCTTCTCCGGCTCGATGCGGCCGGGCGAGCGGATCGACCAGGACGCGCTGGCGACCTCGCTGGGCGTGAGCCGCCTGCCGGTCAGGGAGGCGCTGATCACCCTGGAGACCGAGGGCATGGTCGTCAACGTCGTGCGCCGGGGCGTGTTCGTCGCGGCGCTGGAGCCGGAGGACATCCTCGACCACTTCGCGATGTACGGCCCGCTCAGCGGCGTCGCGGCGGCGCGCACCGCTTCCCGGCCCGATCCCGCGCTCCTGGAGGAGCTGATGGCCATCTCGGCGCAGATGCGGGCGGGGACCGATCCGCGCGAGCTCGACCGGCTCAACTTCGCCTTCCACCGCCTGATCAACAAGTCGGGCGGCTCCCGGCGGCTGATCACGGTGCTGCGCATCCTGTCGAACAACATGCCCTCGCAGTTCTTCACGGGCAGCAAGGAATGGGACTTCCGCGAGCGCGCCTTCGACGAGCACGACGAGATCATCGCGGCGATCCGCGCCGGGGACGGCAGGGGCGCGGCCGCCGCGGTGACCAACCACTTCCGCCACGTCGGCGAGCAGGCGGTGCTGTCGCTGCGTTCCGTCGGGTTCTGGGACAACTGAGGCCTCCTCGCGCTCACGTCCTTCCCGACTATATATTTTTGATACATAATCACAAAGGGGTCGATGACGATCCCTTCGATCGCCGCTCAACGCCGAGAACCGAGACCCGTGACGACCACCGCCGCATACCCCGTGCGGCTCAACGTCGCGCTCTTCTTCGCCGTGGCGTCCTACTCCACGCTGCAGTCCATCATCATCCCGGTGCTGCCCACCATCGCCGAGCGCTTCCATGCGCCCGCGCAGGAGGCCGCATGGGTCGTCTCGGGCTTCCTCATGATCGGCGCCGTCGTCACCCCGATCGCAGGGCGGCTGGGCGACCTCTACGGCCACGTGCGCGTGCTGCTGTGGGTGCTCGCCGTCTTCGTGACGGGCGCGCTCATGGCCGTGCTGGCGGTGTCGATGGAGATGCTCATCGTCGCGCGCCTGCTGCAGGGCTTCGGGGCCGCCGCCGTCTCGCTGAGCCTGTCGATCATCAAGTCGCGCTATCCCCCGACGCGGGCCGCCGGGGCGGTCGGGATGATCTCGGCCACGATGGCGGCGGCGGCTGGAACCGGGCTGAGCCTGTCCGGCGTGGTCTCGACCTATCTGGGCTACCACGCCATCTTCGGGCTGCCCCTGCTGGTCTCGGCCACCTCGATCGTGCTGCTGCTGCCGCAGCGACGGCTCGACGTGCGGACGACGGCGCGCAGCCGCGGCGTGAACTGGGCCGGAGGGGCCTGCTTCGCCGTGGGGACGCTGTTCATCCTCCTGGCGATCACCCAGGGCAACAGCTGGGGCTGGCTCACACCCGCCACCCTCGGCGTCTTCGCCGCCGGCTTCCTCGTCCTGGCCCTCTGGGTGCTCGTCGAGCTGCGCTCGCGCAACCCGCTGCTGGACGTGCGCATGCTCGTCACCCCCGCGATGCTGCGCGTCAACGTCACCACCCTCTTCGCCGGCGTCGTCATGTTCTCCATGTACACGCTGCTGCCCGTGCTGCTGCAGAGCAGGACCGCGGACGGGGTGGGACTGGGCCTGAGCGTGACGCTGAGCGGACTGCTGATGCTGCCGATCGCGATCATGAACTTCGCCTCCGGCTCCCTGGCCGGGCCCGTCTCTGCGGCGATCGGCTCGCGGAACATGCTCGTGCTCGGCTGCGTGATGAACCTCGCGGCGCTGGGGATGCTCGTCCTATGGCACGAGAGCGTCGTGCAGATCGTGCTGGCCTGCTTCCTGCACGGCATCGGCGTCGGGCTCTCCTTCGCCTCGATGCCGGCTCTGACGATGCAGGCCGTGGCGCCGGAGGCCGTCGGGGTCGCCGCGGGCATCTACAACACCCTCCGCTCCACGGGCGGCGCCATAGGGACGCAGATCGCCTACGCGCTGCTGGCGGCGGGCGGCCCCTCGCCGACCGCGGCCACCTTCGGCTCGCTCGCGGTGTTCGTGGCCATCGCGGCCTTCGGCGCGCTCGGGGCGGCGATCACGATCCCCGACGCCCTTCCCGGGCGACTGCGGCTGCGGCCACGCAGGGGCTGAGACGGACCACGGCTGACGAGCAGCCGCATCGAGAGAGGAAGACGCAGATGAGCGGAGCATTGGAGGGCAGGACGGCCCTCGTGGTCGGAGGCGGGCAGGCGCCGGGAGGCGCCGTCGGGATGGGCCGGGCCGCGGCGATGACCTTCGCGCGGGCAGGTGCGCACGTGTTCGTGGGCGACCGCGAGCCCGCGGCGGCGCAGGACACGGTGGACGCGATCCACGCCGAGGGCGGCAGCGCGACCGCGCTGCCGATCGACATCGTGCAGGAGTCCTCGATCCAGGAGGCGATGGCACGCGTGGAGGCCGAGGCCGGCCGGCTCGACGTGCTGCACAACAACGTGGGCGTGAGCGTGGGAGCGGGCGACACCTCGATCGACAGGATCACGCCGGAGATCTTCGACCGCGTCACGGCGATCAACCTGCGCGGGATGATCCTCAGCTGCAAGCACGCGATCCCGCTGATGGCGCGCAGCGGAGGCGGCTCGATCATCAGCATCGGCTCGACCGCGCCGATGACGAACTACGGGCAGATCACCTACAAGACGTCGAAGGCGGGCGTGATCGCGATGTCGGAGCACATCGCCTGGATGCACGCGAAGGACCGGATCCGCAGCAACGTCGTCATCCCGGGCCTCATCGACACGCCGATGGCCATCGACACGCGGGTGCGGCTGACCGGGCGCCCGCGCGAGGAGCTCGTGCAGGAGCGCAACGCCCGCATCCCGCTCGGCGGACGTATCGGCACCGCGTGGGACATCGCGAACGCGGCTCTCTTCTTCGCCTCTGACCAGGCGTCTTTCGTGACCGGACAGTTCATCGTCGTTGACGGAGGCTGGACGCTCCAGGTGGGTTGACCGAGCCTGTCTTGACTTTCCCCCGGGTTCATAATCAAATATCAATAATACAATCGGCATCGTTGCCGAGGACGGACGAAGGAGTCTGATGACACCCCCACCTTCGACGGGCGAGCACTTCACGGGCCCGTCGCTCATCATGACGCGCGAGCGGATGCGCTGGTACTGCGACGCCCTGGAGACGGCGGCCTCGCAGAGCGGCGAGTTCATCGTCGCGGAGCCGACCATCCACACGGACGACGAGTACGCCCGCGAGAACGGGCTGCCGGGAATCGTGGCCGACGGCATGATCTCCACGAACTACATCTCCAGCCTGCTGTACCGCAGCTTCGGCATGCCGTACCTGGCCGGAGGCGAGCTCGTCACGAAGTTCATCCGTCCGGTCTACGAGGACGAGGTGCTGCAGGCGCACGCGGTCGTCACCGGCGCGGATGCGCAGCGGGTGCAGCTGGAGGTGTGGGTCGAGACGGCCGACGGGCACAAGGTGACCGTCGGCACCGCATCGGTCCCGGCAGGACAGGAGGCCTGAGATGTCGACCGGACGCTACGTCAGCGATCTGGAGGTGGGCGACGAGCTGCGCTCGGTCACCTACGTCATGACGCCTTTCATCGTGCGCGAATACTGCCACGGCGTGGACGAGCACGCCGAGGAGTTCCACCGCGCGATCGAGCCCTTCGGCGCGCAGCTGGTGCCCCCGCCGCTGACGCACATCGACAAGATCCGCCTGCTCAAGGAGAACTGCCCCGAGGGCCCCGGCCCGCACGCGCGCATCCACTACCAGTTCCACGCGCGGGCCCACAAGCCGATCCCCGTCGGCGCGACCCTCACCGCCAGCGGCGTCGTGGCGCGCCGCTACGAGAAGAAGGGGCGCACCTACCTCGAGATGGACATCGAGGTGCGCGAGACCGACACGGGCGAGCTCGTCATGTCCTACAACGACACCGCCATCCTCAACTACACGCCGGGAGCGGCATGAGCGGCCGGCTTCTCGAGGGCATCCGCGTCGTCGACTTCACGCACATCTTCGCCGGGCCGCTGGCCACCCAGACGCTCGGCGACATGGGCGCCGACGTCATCAAGATCGAGCGTCTCGGCGCAGGGGACGCGGCGCGCAAGTACGGGCAGGCGGCCGACGAGGACGACATGAGCGGCTCCTTCCTCGCGCTGAACCGCAACAAGCGCAGCCTCGCGGTGGACCTGTCCACGCCGGAGGGTGTCGACCTCGTGCGCCGGCTGATCCTCACCGCGGACGTCGTCGTGCAGAACTTCCGCCTGGGCGTGATGGAGCGCTGGGGCCTGGACTACGAGACCATGTCCGCACAGCGGCCCGGACTCGTCTACTGCTCGATCACCGGCTTCGGCCACGTCGGCGAGATGGCGAACAAGGCCGCGAACGATCTGGTCATCCAGGGCTACAGCAGCCTCATGAGCTTCACCGGCGAGCCCGGCGGCGACCCGGTGCGCTGCGGCACGGCGATCTCCGACTTCACGGCGGGCCTGTACGCGACGATCGGCATCCTCGGCGCGCTGGTGAGCCGCGAGCGCACCGGACAGGGCCAGCACGTGCACACCTCCATGCTGGAGAGCCAGGTCAGCGTGATGAACTACTTCTTCGCCGACTACTGGCTCAAGGGCATCGTGCCCAAGCCCCTGGGCACCGCGAACCGGCTGGGCATCCCCAACCAGGCCTTCCGCACCCGCGACGGCTGGATCGTCATCTCCACCGCGAACGACTCGATGTGGCGGCGCTGCTGCGCCGGGCTCGGCGCGCCCGAGCTGGCGGACGACCCGCGCTTCGCGACCCTCGCGCTGCGCTACGAGCACACGCCCGAGCTCGTCGCGGCCGTCAGCGCGCTCACCGAGTCGATGACGACGGACCAGGCGCTCGCGGGGCTGGAGGCCCAGGGCGTCTCCTGCGGCCGGCTGAACACGCTCGACGAGGTCGCGCACGACCGGCAGCTGGAGCGCCTCGGGGCGTTCCTGGACGTGCCGCGCGGGGACGGCGGGGTCGCCCGCGTCGTCGCCACTCCCCTGCACTACTCCCAGACCCCGCTGGACGTGCGCGTCGGCGTGCCGAAGGTCGGCCAGCACAGCGAGGAGATCCTCGGGGAACTGGGGCTGTCCCCCGAGGACGTCGCAGCACTGCGATCGGCCGGGACCGTCTGAGCCGCCTCTCGCTCTCGAACCATCTGCACAGCACCACTTTCAAGGAGGAAAGAGGAAAGATGAAGCTCACACGAATGGCCGCGGTGGTGACCAGCGTCGTCGCCGCGGGCGCACTTCTGGCCGGCTGCTCCGGCTCGCCGTCCAGCTCGTCCTCGTCCGGGTCCAGCGACGACCCGCTCGCCGCGCTCGTCGAGAAGGCGAACGCCGAGGGCTCGCTCACCGTGTATGCCAGCGCGGCGGAGAGCACGATCCAGGACCTGCTCGCCGCGTTCAACAAGCAGTACCCGGACATCCAGACCGACTACTTCCGCGGAGCGGGCACGGCGCTGTTCAACCGCTTCCAGAGCGAGGCGGAGGCGGGCACGACCGCGGCGGACGTGTTCATGCCGACGATCCAGCCTTCCTTCATCACCGATCACGCGGACTGGTTCACGAAGCTCGACGACGACGTCCTGCCCGGCTACAGCGACTGGCCCGCGGACTTCAAGACGGACTACACCGTGCAGACCGTCGTCGAGGAGGTCACCGTCCTCTACAACACGAACAACGTGAAGAACCCGCCGAAGTCCTGGCAGGACGTCGTCGCGTCCGACCAGTACAAGGGCAAGATCGTGCTGCTGGACCCGACCTCCTCGCCGAGCTACATGTCCTGGTACGAGATCATGCGGCAGAAGTTCGGCGACGACTTCCTGCGCAAGCTCGCCGCGCTCGACCCGGTCTACGTCGACACCGGCGCGACGGGGGCGCAGCAGGTGGCGAACGGGTCGATGGACCTCATGCTCCCGGCCTATCCCTCGCACGCCACCGCCCTCATCGCGCAGGGCGCACCGCTGGACATGGTGACCAACCTCGATCCCACCCAGGGCATCACGACCAGCGTCGCGATCACCTCCGGCGCGCCGCACCCGAACGCGGCCGCTCTGTTCGCGCACTGGATGACGACCAAGGACGCGTTCAACGCCTACTGCTCCGGCGGGATGTTCTCTGCGGTGATCCCGGGGACCGACTGCCAGCAGCTGGCGAGCAACTACGTCCAGCCGATCTGGGACATCTCCCAGGCCGAGAAGGACCAGATCGTCTCGCTGCTGGGACGCTGACCCGCTCTGCGGCGGCGGGGGCGACCGAGTGCGCCCCCGCCGCCGCCCATCCGCCCGCCTCTCGCCGCAAGACCCGAGGAAGAGACATGACCGCAACGACCACCGCCCCCCAGGTCGAGATCACGGGGCTGCACAAGCGATTCAAGCGGCGCTCCGGCGCCGGTGACGTGGTCCCCATCGACGATGTGACCCTGTCGATCGCCGCCGGCGAGTTCGTCGTCCTGCTCGGCCCCTCCGGCTGCGGCAAGACCACGCTGTTGCGCAGCATCGCCGGCCTGGAGCGGCCCGACGCGGGGCGCATCAGCATCACCGGCACGGACGTCTTCGACGCCTCCCGGCGCCTGTTCCTCGCGCCGAACAAGCGGCCGATCAGCATGATCTTCCAGTCCTATGCGCTCTGGCCGCATATGACCGTCTTCCAGAACATCGCCTACCCGATCAAGTCGCGGCGTCGCGCGAGCAAGCAGGAGGTCGCCGATTCGGTGCACCGGGCCCTCGCGCAGGTCGGCCTGAAGGACCTGCACAACCAGTACCCCGGGCAGCTCTCCGGCGGCCAGCAGCAGCGCGTCGCCCTGGCGCGAGCGCTCGTCACGGACGCGAAGGTGCTCCTGTTCGACGAGCCTCTGTCGAACGTGGACGCGAAGGTGCGCGAGGAGCTGCGCGTGCAGCTCGTGGAGATGCAGCGGGAGCTGGGCTTCACGGCGGTGTACGTGACGCACGACCAGGCCGAGGCGATGGAGCTGGCCGACCGGATCGCGGTGCTCAACTCCGGGCGCATCGAGCAGCTCGCCGCCCCGCGGGAGGTGTACGGCCGGCCCGCCAGCCGCTACGTCGCCGAGTTCGTCGGGGTCGCGAACCTCTTCGAGGGCATCGTCGCCAGCGCCTCCGACGCGCTCGAGATCGACACGACGATCGGCAGGCTCCGCGCGAGCGCCCCCGCCTCGCCGGCACGGCCGGGTGAGGCCGTGGTGGCGATGTTCCGCCCGGAGGACGTCGTCGTCACGGCGGACCCGCAGCAGGGCGGGAACGTCTGGTCGGGCACGATCGCCCACTCGAGCTTCTCCGGCGCCGCCCAGACCCTGCAGATCGACATCGGCGCCGAGCGCATCCAGGCCCTCGCCGACAAGGACGCAGCCTTCCCCGACGGCAGCCCGGTCGCGGTCCGCGTCGAGCCGGCCGAGGTGCACGTCCTCGCCGGAGGCGCACGATGACCGTCGCGGCTCCCCCGGCGTCGCCGCGCACCTCCGCGCCCGCGCCCGGCGAGGGTCCGGCGGGCGGGACGAGGAGCCGCTGGCTCGGCCGCGGCGGCGGGATCGTGCGCATCGGCGTCTTCGTCGTCGTCCTCGCGCTGCTGGCGCTGCTCGTCTACCCGATCGGCCGGATGGTCGTGAAGGCGCTCGTGCCCGATGGCCAGCTGGACCTCAGCGCCTTCGGCACCGTGGTGCAGCAGGGCTGGTTCTGGGACACGATCCGCGACACGGTCATCGTCGTCGGAAGCGCCGCCGTCATCGCCCTGGTCGTGGGCGCGGTGCTCGCCTGGATCAATGAGCGCACGGACGCCGGACTGGGCTGGCTGGGCACCTTCATGCCTCTGCTGCCTCTGCTCATGCCGCCCATCGCGACGGCGACGGGCTGGTACTTCCTCGGCAGCCCGGACGCAGGCTTCCTCAACGGCCTGCTCAAGCTCCTGCCCGGAAGCCCGACCATCAACATCCTGACCTATCCGGGCCTCATCTTCGTCTACGTCCTCGAGCTCGTGCCGTACGCCTACATCACCATCTCCGGATCGCTGCGCAACATCGACCCGGCGCTGGAGGAGGCGTCGCGGGTCAGCGGAGCGGGCCTGCTCAAGACGCTCTTCCGTGTGTCGCTGCCGGCGGTCTCGCAGGCGATCGTCTCCGCGCTGTTCCTGCTCATCGTCACGGGCTTCGCGATCTACTCCACGCCCGTTGTCATCGGCACGAACGCGAACATCAACATCCTCTCGGTGCAGATCGTGAAGCTGATGCAGTTCAGCTATCCGCCGGACCTGCAGTCCGCGACGGTGCTCACCACGGTCCTGCTCGCCTTCGTGCTCTGCGCATGGATCCTGCAGCAGAGCGTGATGCGCCGCGGGCGCTACGCGATGATCAGCGGCCGCAGCGGGCAGAGCAAGATGCGCACGGGACGGTGGCGCTATCTGTTGCGCGGCATCACCATCGCCTACCTCGTGGTGACGGCGGTCATCCCGCTCATCGCGGTGATCATCGTCTCGCTGCAGCCCTTCTGGACCTCCGCCGTCGACCCCTCGGTGTTCAACCTGCAGCACTTCGCCACGGTGCTCAGCCGGCGCAACTCCGTGACCGCTCTGCAGACGAGCGTCATCCTCGGGGTGGTGGGCGGTGCCATCGCGGTCGCCGTGTGCGTCTTCGTCGCCATCGCCCGCAGGCGCACCTCCTACGGCTTCCTGCTCGGGCCGCGGATGGCCGCCTTCGTGGACGGCGTGATGCGCCTGCCCGCGGCGTTCAGCCACATCGTCATCGGCCTGGGGTTCATCGTCGCCTTCAGCGGACCGCCGTTCAACTGGAACGGGACGTACATCATCCTCGGGCTGTGCTACCTCGTCGCGTTCATGCCGCAGGCCTCGACCACGACGAACAACGCGCTCTCCCAGATCGGCAACGACCTCACGGAGGCCTCCTACATGTCCCATGCCGGGGAGCTGCGCACCAACCTCAGGGTGGTGCTTCCCCTGGCGATCCCGGGGCTGCTGAGCACCTGGGCGCTGCTGTTCGTGCTCTTCGCCAGCGAGGTCTCCGCATCCACCATGCTGGCCGGGGCGAAGACCCCCGTCATCGGCTTCGTGCTCGTGGACATCTGGGAGAACGGCACCTTCGGCCCCATGGCCGCCTTCGCCCTCGTCGTGACGGCCATCACCAGCGCGGCCACCGTCATCCTGCTCCTGCTGGGCAGGCAGCGCTTCCGGAGGGTCCGATGAGCGCGGAGCCGCCGACGGCCCTCGCCGTGCCGCGCGCCGCCGAGGTCGCGCCGGCAGTGTGGCGGATCCGCACGAGCATGCCGGGACACAGCTTCGGCGTCGTCAACTCCTACCTCCTGGAGACCGGCGAGGGCGCCGTGCTCATCGACACGCCCTGGGGAACGCCCTCCGTGATCGCCGAGCTCGAGGAGGGCATCGCGCAGAGCGGGCACCACCCCGAGCAGGTGCACACCGTGCTGCTGACGCACTATCACGAGGACCACTCCGGCGCCGCCGGCTGGTTCCAGCGCCAGTACGGCGCCCGGGTCGGGATGCACGAGCTGGACGCCGCGAATCTGCGCTCCCGCTTCGGCGGCGGCGAGGACTTCGCGCGCGCGCTGGAGGAGTGGCTGGAGCTCACCGGGCCGGACGAGCAGTCCCGGCAGTACGCGCGCGCCCAGTTCCGGGAGCTGAGCTCCTACGCCTTCCCGGTCGAGATCGACCTCCCCCTGCAGGACGGGCAGCGGCTCGATCCGGGCGGGCGCGCCCTGCGCGTCGTGCACACGCCGGGGCACACCCCTGGGAGCGCGAGCTTCCTCGACGAGGGGACGAGAACGCTGTTCACCGGCGACCACGTCTTCGACCGCCGGCGCACCAACGCCGTGGCGCGCCCCTACTCGGTCGCGCGCCCGATCGCCTCGTACTGGGAGTCCTCCGAGCGCATGCTCGCGCTCCGGCCCGCGCTCGTCCTGCCGGGGCACGACGACCCGATCGAGGACCTCGCAGGCCGGATGGACCGCCTGCGGGAGGTCCGCGACGCGAAGCTCGCCGAGGTCAGGGCGCTCGCCCGCGGCGGGACGGCCTGGGAGCTCGCCCAGCGGATGACGCGGCGCACCCCCTGGGATGCGCTGGACGGGAACGCCAAGCTCGCGGCGACCGGAGAGGTCCTCGCGTATCTGTACGAAGCCCGCGACGAGGGCTCTGTCGTCGCGGATGACCGACGGCCGGCGCGCTGGACAGCCAGCGACGCCGCGACGAGACGAGGTGGTGGTCGATGAGCAGTCTGTACTTCGAGGACCTGGAGGTCGGTCAGAGGTGGGTCAGCCGTGCCCGGACCGTGACCGAGGCCGACGTGGTCGCCTTCGCCGGTCTCAGCGGCGACTTCAACCCCATTCATCTGGACCGCGAGTCCACCCGGGAGGGCATCTTCGGAAGGCGGGTCGCCCACGGGCTGCTCGGCGTGTCGATGGCCACCGGCTTCCTGGACAGCCTCGGGCTGTTCGCGACCTCGATGGCCGCGATGCTCAGCATCGAGGACTGGCGCTTCCACGCGCCGATCTTCATCGACGACACCATCCATCTGGAGCTGAGCATCGAGTCGCTGCGGCTGACCAGCAAAGGCACCTCGGGCGTGGTGCGGCGCCGCTTGAAGCTCATCAACCAGGACGACGCCGTCGTGCAGGAGGGCGTCATCACGGTGCTCATCCTCAGCCGCTCGGCCGCGCCGGCGCCCTCGGAGGCAGCGGCGGGAACGGGGGCGCCGTGACCATGCTGGCCGGCCGCACCGCTGTCATCACCGGGGCAGGCTCGGGCATCGGGCGGCAGATCGCGGAGCGCTTCGCAGAGCAGGGCGCGAGCATCGTCATCGGCGACATCGACGCGGACGCCGCCGTCGGCGCTGCGCAGCAGCTGGAGGCGCAGGGGCATGCGGCGCTGGGCGTGCGCTGCGACGTCACCGACGAGCAGTCGATGCAGGGGCTGGTCTCCGCGGCGCTCGAGCGCTTCTCCGCGGTGGACGTCATGGTCAACAACGCCGGCTTCACCCGAGACGCGGTGATGCGGAAGATGTCCCTGGAGGACTTCCGCTCCGTCATCGAGGTGCATCTGGTGGGGGCGTGGCTGGGCACCCGCACGGCCTCCGCCGCCATGCGCGAGGCGGGGCGTGGCGGCTCCATCATCAACATGTCCTCGATCTCCGGCAAGGTCGGCAACCCGGGACAGACCAACTACAGCGCGGCCAAGGCCGGCATGGTGGGGCTGACCAAGGCTGCCGCGAAGGAGGTCGCCCGGCACGGGGTGCGCGTGAACGCGATCCAGCCGGGCCTCATCGACACGGCGATGACCGCGGCCATGCCGGCCGATGTGCTCGCCAGCCGGATCACGGAGATCCCGCTGGGACGGATCGGACAGGTCGGCGACGTCGCGAACGCCGCCCTGTTCCTGGCCTCGGACCTGTCCGCCTACATCACGGGGACCGTCATCGAGGTCACCGGCGGCCGCCACATGTGAGCGCTGCGGCAGCTGCACGAACACGAGAGGAAACCGCATGACAACGCCGTCCACCGTGCTGGTCACCGGAGCGACCGGGATGCTCGGCTCGCACATCGTCGACGGGCTCGTCCGCAGCGGCGCGCAGGTCGTCGCCGTCGATCTCGGCCGCCCCGAGCCGGGGTACGCCTGGGAGTCCCCCGAGCAGAGCGTGCGCTACGTCCCCGGCGACGTGACCGATCGCGAGCTCATGGACGAGCTGATCGCCCAGACGGACGCGGTGGTGCACGTCGCCGCGGTCCTGTCCAAGGCGCAGGGCGACCCGCCCGGCCCGATCTTCCGGGTGAACGTCGCAGGCACGCACGGCATCTTCGAGTCGGCCGCGCGGCACGGTCGGAAGGTGGTCTTCGCATCCTCCGGCTCCGTCTACGGCCCCAACCGGCCCGCGATCGACGGCGCCCCCGCGCCCGCCTTCGTGGAGGAGGACCCGTCCCACCAGCTGGGCTTCTATGCGCTGAGCAAGCAGATCAACGAGCTGCACGCGGAGGCCTTCGGACGCATCGAGGGCTTGCGCTGGGTCGCGATGCGCTGCGGCGCGATGTTCGGCTCCCGGCTGCGCATGGGTCTCACCACGCGCTGGCTGCTGTCCATCAGCGACGACGTCGACGCCGGCAGGGTGCCGCAGGTGGACGCCGACCCGGACGGCGGGCTGGACTGGATCACCGTCGAGGACGCAGCCGAGTGCTTCGTGCGCGCCGTGACGCAGGAGGTGCCGGACGGTCCGATCAACGTGTCCACGGGAACGGCGACGCGGCTCGAGGACGCGTGCCTCGCGCTGCTGCGGGCGCTGGGCGCCCCGGAGACGATCGAGTGGACCGGGCCACGCCAGCCCAGCGGCCGCTTCTCCAGCGCTCGCTACTACAGCTCCGAGAAGTCGGGCCGCCTGCTGGGCTTCCGGCCCAGCGCGGATATCTCGGTGGGGATGGAGTCTTTCGTGAACTGGCGGCGCGCACAGAAGGCGCGGAAGGGAGCCTGAGGTGGAACTGGAATGCTGGAAGCTGAGCACGCCCGAGGAGGGCATCGCGCTGGTCACCTTCGACCGTCCCCCGGTGAATGCGCAGAACCGGCGCTCCCGTGAGGAGCTCATCTGGCTGCTGGACGTGCTCTCCGACCGCTCGGATGTGCACGTCGTCGTGCTCACGGGCACGGGAAGGATCTTCTCCGCAGGAGCCGACATCAAGGAGCGCGTGACGATCTCCACCGATGACGGGGACTACCTCAGGCACAACCGGATCACCCGCGACTTCTTCTACGCGGTCACGGACTGCGCGAAGCCGGTCATCGGGGCGATCAACGGCGCCGCCATCGGTGCGGGCTACGCCCTTCTCGCCGGCTGCGACATTCTCGTCGCCGCGGAGAGCGCCTACATCCAGATGCCCGAGATCGACCGGGGCCTGATGGGCGGCGCGAAGTTCCTCGGGCAGCACTTCCCCCGCTCCATGGCGCGTCTGCTGTTCTTCACCGGCCGGAAGCTGGAGGCGCGCCGGCTCTTCGACTACGGCATGGTGGTGGACGTGGTTCCCGACGAGCAGCTCCTGGAGACGGCGATGGGCATCGCCCGGGAGATCGCGGCGAAGAACCCCGAGGCGGTCGCGAAGGCCAAGGCGGCGTTCAACGCCGCCGAGCACATGCCGTTCCGGGAGGGCTACGTCTTCGAGCAGACGATCACGCGGGAGCTGGCCAGCTCGGAGTACACCCGCGAGGCTCAGAAGGCGTTCATCGAGAAGCGCGTGCGCTGACCGGCATGACCCGCAGCGTCATCGTCGAGCGCTTCGCCGGGCCCGCCGGCCTGCGCGTCGTGGATGGCCCCGAGCCGCAGGCGGGGCCGGGGCAGCTGCGCGTGCGCGTCACGGCGGCCGGGCTGAACCCGGTGGATCTGCGCATCGCCGAGGGAGGCGCCACGGCGGCGCGCTTCGGGGTGGCGCCGCCGTTCGTGAACGGGAACGACTTCGCCGGCGTCGTGGACCAGGTGGGTCCGGGGGTGCCGGAATGGTCCGTGGGCGACCGGGTGTACGGCGGCGCACGCTGCGCGGCACAGACGGACCACCTGATCGTCAGCGAGCTGTCCACGCTGAACCGCACCCCTGAGGGTCTGGACGACGCCCGTGCGGCCGTGCTGGACATCGCCGGCCGCACGGCGCTGGCCGGGATCGCCGCGCTGTCGCTCGGGCCCGGCGAGGTCGTGCTCGTCACGGCGGCCGCCGGGGGCTGCGGCGTCTTCGCGTGCCAGCTCGCGCTGCGCACCGGGGCGACCGTGATCGGGACGGCGAGCGAGCGCAACCACGACTTCCTGCGCGGTCTGGGAGTACGGCCGGTGGCCTACGGCGAGGGCGTCGCGCAGCGGCTGCGCCAGGCGGCGCCCGGCGGCATCGACGCCGTCTTCGACGCGCACGGGCGCGAGAGCATCGAGCTCGCCCTGGCGCTGGGGGTGCGGCCCGAGCGGATCAACTCGGTCGCGGACAGGGCCGCGGCTGAGGCACGCGGAGCGATGTCCGTCGGCCGGGCCACGACGCCGACCTCCGCCGTACGGGAGATCGCCCGGGACGTGGCGGACGGCTCACTGCTGGTGCACCTGGACGGCAGCTACCCGCTGGAGCAGGTCCGCGAGGCGTACGAGCGGCTGGACGGCGGCCACGTGCGCGGCAAGCTCGTCCTGCTGCTGAGCTGAGCCGCTGGAGCGCGCCGCCCGCCCCGCGGCCCCGGCGGGCGCGGCCGGCCGGGCTCATCCGCGTGCGACGGGGAGCCCCTGGTGCGCGTAGCCCTGGTAGTCGTGCGCCTGGTGGCGGCGCACGATACGCCACACTCCGTCGCGACGCTCGAAGCTGTCGAAGTACCGTCCCATGTAGCGGGTGGTGAGCGGCACCCCGTCGGCCCAGGCCTGGACCGTGCCGTAGTAGCTGGCGCGGGCGGTCTCGGAGCCCTCGTCGATCTCGATGACGAGGTTGTCGAAGAGATGGCGCGTCCGGACGCGTGCGGGGTCGCCCGGGACGCCGAGCGATTCCAGCCAGCTCGCGTTGATCTCGGTGACCACCCGCTCGTAGTGCGCCGCGACGCTCCCCGCGCCGCGCACCGCGGTGGCCGGATCGCCGCCGTCGTAGCCCGAGCCGCCGAGGCTCGCCCGGTACTCGATCTCGGAGAACAGCGCGCCCACGGACGCGAAGTCGCGTTCGTCCAGATGCCGCGCGAACAGGGAGATGATGTTCGAGATGCTGGTGGCGTCGTCCATGCTCGCTCCGATCGGGGGACGCTCCGTTGCGTCCTGGGCCCTGCTGCTATCCTATGCATATTGGATCAAATATCCAGATGTTTTGTCGCATCGGGGCGATGGGCGTGAGGGAGGAGCGATGGCACGCGTCGCTGTGATCGGACTCGGTCGCATGGGCGGAGCCATGGCCTCCCGTCTCACCGACACCGGGCACAGCGTGAGCGGCTACGACCCGAGCCCTCCGGCGTGCTCCCGGGCGTCCGCGGCCGGGGTGAGCTGCGCGGCCAGCCCCCGGGAGGCGGCGGCCTCCGCCGAGGTCGTGCTCTCGAGCCTGCCCACCCCCTCGGTCGTCCGCTCGCTGTGGCTCGAAGGCGGCCTGCTCGCGAGCCTGCACGCCGGCACCGTGCTCGTCGAGCTCAGCACCATCGACCCGGACACGATGACGGCGCTGGCCGAGGCCGCACCCGAAGGCGCGCTCGTCCTGGACTGTCCGGTCAGCGGCGGGCCGACGGACGCGAGGGCCGGGACGCTCACGCTGTTCCTGGGCGGCACCGACGCCGCGATCGAGGCGGCCCTCCCGGTCCTGGACGATCTGGGCACGCAGAGCTTCCGGACCGGCGAGGTCGGCACGGCGAAGGCCGTCAAGCTGGTGAACAACCTCATGTCGGCCGCGAACGTGGCCATCGCCGCCGAGGCCTTCTCGCTCGGCACGGCCTACGGGATCGACGCCCGGCGGCTCTACGAGATCCTCGCGGTGAGCGGGGGCACCTCGCGGCAGTTCGTCAACCGCTTCGCGCGGGCGGCCGCCGGGGACTTCAGCCCCCATGCCGCGCTGAACGTGCTGCTCAAGGACCTCACGCTCGTGCAGGACTTCATCCGCCGCCAGCACGGAGCCGGACCGATCACGGCGATCGTCCGGGAGATGTACGCCCTGGCCGAGCGGGCCGGCTTCGGCGAGGACGACGAGGTCGCCCTGCTCCGGCTCTACGACGGCTGGCAGCGAGGCGCCGCTCCTACGCGATGACGCGCAGCGGCGCGCCGTCGACGAAGGCGAGGATGTCCTGCACGACCTCGCGGTACCAGTGGGCGTAGGCGTCCCGTGTTGCATAGCCCAGGTGCGGGGTCGCGATGATGTTGGGCGTGCTGCGCAGGGGACTGTCCTGCGGCAGCGGCTCGACGGAGAACACGTCCAGGGCTGCGCCCGCGATGCCTCCTTCGACGCAGGCTCGGACCAGCGCGTCCTCGTCGCAGATCGGACCTCTGCTGGTGTTCACGAGCCAGGCGGTGGGCTTCATGAGCGCCAGCTCCGCGGCGCCCACGAGCCCGCGGGTGCGCTCCGAGAGCTGCACATGGATGGTCAGCACGTCGGCCGAGGAGAACAGCTGCTCCTTGCCGACCAGGCGCGCCCCGCCCTCTGCCGCACGCTCTGCCGTAAGGTGCTGACTCCAGGCGATGACCTCCATGCCGAAGGCGCGGCCGACGCGGGCGACCTCCCTGCCCACACGGCCCAGACCGAGGACGCCCAGCGTGCGGCCGCGGAGGGTGATGCCCAGCTCCGCGCCGCGCCCGGCCATCCATCGCCCCGCGCGCACCGCGGGCACCTCGATGTCCAGCCGCCGGGCCGCCGCGAGGATGAGCGCCCAGCTGTGCTCGACCGTCGCGCCGGGCAGCGACGTCGTGCCGCAGACGGTGATGCCCTGCTGCGCGCAGGCGTCGAGGTCGATCGCCGCATTGGCGGCGCCGGTCGTGACGATGAGCCGCAGGGCGTCCAGCCGTTCGAGCACCGCGCGCGGCAGCGGGGTGCGCTCCCGCATCACCACCACGATCTCATAGGGCCTGAGCCGCCGGACGAGCGCGTCCGGCTCGGCGAGGTGGTCGGGGAACACGTCCACCTCTGCCACGCGGTGCACAGCCGACCAGTCGGCGCTGCTCAGCGCCGCCTCCTGAAAGTCGTCGATGATCGCGACACGCACCCGCGCTCACCCCGCGATCTCGGCCAGCAGCCGGTCCCTGATCAGCGCGGGAGACTGGATGTGGCCGAAGTGGCCCACCCCTTCCATCACCTCCAGGCGCCAATCGGGCCGCGCCGCGAGGATCGCCGCCGCGATCGGCGGCGGGAAGTACGGGTCGAGCTCCCCCGGCAGCAGCAGCGCGCCGACCGTGAGCTCGGCCAGGCGATCCGTGGCCTCGAAACGGCTGAAAGCTGTCGAGGAGGCCGCATAGGCCGCGGGCGACACGGTGAGGAACTCGTGCCGGTACCGCTCGATCACCCCCGGGTTCGCGGCGCGGAACGCCTCCGGGAAGCCCGCCGCGATGCTCGCGTCCACCGCCACCCGCATGCCGTCCTCGAGGATCGCCTCGACGCGCGCTCGCATGCTCTGTCCCGTCGCCGGAGGGATGCCCGTCGTCGGGGAGGCCAGGACGAGCCCGTCGACCGTCCCGGGACGGTCCAGCGCGCACTGGAGCGCGATCGCGCCGCCCGCCGCAACGCCGAGCACGAGGGCGGGGGCGGGCAGCACGGTCTCGATGAGGTCGCCCAGCTGCTGGGCGAGCTCCGGGATGCCGAAGGGCTCGGACGACTTCTCCGAGTTGCCGTGGCCGCCCCAGTCGTAGACGAGGACCTCTGCCTGTGCCGCGAGCTCCGGCTGGATGGGGTCCCAGTTCAGCAGCGAGCCGCCCAGGGAGTGCACGAGCACGATCGGACGGCCCTCGCCCATCAGCCGATAGGGGGTCGCCCATCCCCCGGCGGTGGTGAACCGGAGGGGCGGCAGCAGAGCGCTCATCGTGACTCCTCGGCGACGTGCCCGATACGGGCGAAGAAGGCCCGGATCAGCGGCGTGAGCTGCTCCGGGACCTCCAGCTGCGGAAGATGGCCCACCCCGTCGAACACGACCAGCTCGTGAGGCCCGCCCAGCGCCTGCGCGGTCGAGCGAACCCGCTCCGGGGAGCAGGACCAGTCATGCTCGCCCGCCACGTTCAGCACGGGCACGCTCACACCGCCGAGCTCCTCGTAGAAGGTGCAGCTCGTGTAGGCGTGCAGGTCGCCCATGATGACCTCGGGCGGCACGCGCTTGGAGTCGTAGGCGAGCTCCCAGCGGCGCTCCTCGGAGAGCTGGGTGCCGATGAGGGAGCGGAAGTTCGTCACCATCCAGTCGGTCGGGTTGACCTGCACGAGGTCCAGCAGGTCGCCCGGATACCCGATCGCGGCCTCCGCGCTGCGCGCCGAGCCGGCGATGTTCACGACGGCCGAGACGAGCTCCGGGACGTCCAGCGCGGCGCGCAGGGCCACGGCGCCGCTGAGCGAGTGGGCCACGAGCGCGGCCGGTCCGACGCCGAGCTCCTGCAGGAAGCGTCCGACCACGTGCGCGAACACGGACACGTCCGCCATCGGCTCGCCTTGCCAGAGCGCCGACTTCCCGTGACCGGGATGATCCATGACGATGACGTCATACCCGCCGGTGAAACCGCCGACGACCTCCCGCCAGACGGTGCCGTCCTGGGCGGCGCCGTGGAGGAACAGCACGGGCGGCCCGGAGCCCTCCCGGTCGTAGGCGATCCGGCAGCCGTCCACCATGGCGTAGGGCATCAGGCCTGCCTCTCCGAGGCGGCCCGGCGCGCCGCCTCCGCGATCTGGTACATGAGGAGCCACCACTTGAGCAGGGCGGCCCGATCGCCGGTGAGGACGAGGTCCCCGCGCCTGACCGAGCTGTTCAGGCTGGCACGCGGCCCCTCGAACAGCTCGCGCCAGCTCTGCGCCGGCCCGGACAGGCCGAAGGCGAAGGAGCCGGCCGCAGCCGGGCTGCGCACACGCGAGCCCTCCTCGCCCACCTCGATCTGGGCGGACTCCTGCGGCGAGTCCAGCCGCACCACCCCCCGGAACCAGCGGGTCTGCACGCGGTAGCGCGCATCCGCTGCGAGGGCACGCTCCAGCCGCTGCGCCCAGCGCGGGCCGAACACGGCATCGCCCTCCGAGCTCATGCGCATCCTCCTTCCCTGACCGCGTCCGCTCCGGTCCCGTGACCCGTCCCGGACGGCGGATTCCGTCCGGCCGCCTGCCGGATCAGCCGTACACCGCCGTGTCGAAAACCCTCCAGTCGTGGCTGGGGATGATCTCGGCGTCGGCGGAGAGGATGCGCTCCATGCTCCGCTCACAGGCGTACACGTCGGTGTGGATGCCGGGCACCACCCAGTCGTCGGGGCCGTCGCCGAGGTTGTCATAGGAGCTGACGAGGTCGCCGGAGAGCACATAGCGGCCCTTCGCGGTCTGCACCAGCAGCCCCTGCATGCCGGGAGTGTGCCCTGGCAGATGCAGCAGGGTCAGGCCCGGGCGCAGCTGGTGATCGCCGCGCACGGTCCGGATGCGCGAGGTCACCTTCATCCAGGACGGCACGAAGTCGGGAAGAGCGAACTCGTACATCGAGCGCTGAGCCCGCACCGGATCGACGGCGGCGCGCAGCTCCTCCGCCTGCAGGATGAAGCTCGCGTTCGAGAACAGCTCCAGATTCTGGGAGTGGTCGTAGTGCAGGTGCGTGAGCACGACGGTGTCGAAGTCCTCGGGGCTCAGGCCGATCTCGGCCAGAGCGCTGCTGGGCGCCTGGTTCGCCGCGCGCCGCAGAGGCGTGTGGGAGGGATGGTGCTCCTGCGTGGGCTCCACCGGACCGGTGTCCACGAGGATCTTCTCCTCCCCTGAGCGCAGCAGGAAGGAGATCGCCGGGGATGAGATCTTCTCGCCCTGCCCTCGGGAATAGGTGTACCCGGACTTCTCGACCGTCGGGAATTCCCCGAAGACCAGCGGCTGGATCGTCCACAGCCCGTTCGACTCTGCCATCTCGGCGCCTACCTCGCTCTCTTCTCGATCTGCCCCGGCTGTCCGGGGCCCCTCGCTCACGCGCCGCGGCTGTCTCCGGCGACCGTGATGGACAGGTACCTCTCCTGCAGCTCCGGCGAGGCGAGGAAAGGCTCCACGTCGCCCTCGTGCACGAGACGGCCGGTGTCCAGGACGTAGACGCGCTGTGCGACCCGGCGCACGAAGGAGAGGTTCTGCTCGGCGACGAGCACCGAGATGCCGTATCGGCCTGGCAAGGCGGCGACCGCGTCGGCCAGGTCGCGGACGATGACGGGCGCGAGGCCCTCGGTCGGCTCGTCCAGCAGCAGCAGCCGAGGCCGGCCCACCAGGGCGCGGGCGATCGCGACGGCCTGCTGCTCGCCGCCGCTCAGCGCGCTGCCCTTCCGCCCGATCAGCCGCTCCATGAGCGGCAGCACCTCGATGACCTCGTCCGTCGTGAGCGGGGTGCGGTCCTTGGAGCGGGTGACGCTCTGCACGAGCTGCAGGTTCTCGCGCACGGTGAGGTTCGGGAAGATGCGCCGGTCGTCGGGCACCCAGCCGATGCCCTTGCGGGCCGTGGTGTCCGCGGACTGGCCGATGAGGCTCTGGCCCCGGTACTCCAGCTTCCCGGTGCGGCGGACGAGGATGCCCATGACGGAGCGCATCGTCGTCGTCTTCCCGGCGCCGTTGCGCCCCAGGAGCGCGACCGTCTCGCCTTCGCCTACGACGAGGTCGAGGCCGAAGAGGGCCTGCGCGTGCCCGTACCAGGCGCTGACGCCCGCGAGCTCCAGAACGGTGTCACTCATTCGCGTCCCCCAGATAGACCCGCCGGGCGATCTCGCTCGAGGCGATCTCCTCCGGGCTGCCGTCGATGACCTTTCTGCCGTCCGCCATGAGGACGATGCGCTGCGCGAGGGAGAACAGCACCTCCATGTCGTGCCCGGTCATGACGATCGTGAGGGCGGGATCGGCCGAGCGGATGCGCTTGAGGGTGTCGA
>Ga0182749_1000268_pt1 | contig 52530 bp, 48 predicted proteins | sample eDN3rd37CKraftMG_FD_128875 | JGI IMG/M metagenome (GOLD analysis project Ga0182749, IMG submission 128875) | Enriched Miracle-Growth compost microbial communities from Emeryville, California, USA - eDNA 3rd pass 37_C Kraft MG (version 2) (version 2) ...
CAATACGCCGAGAAGACTGCAGTGGAGGGCGGTGATGAACAGGTAGACGACTGCCATGCCTTCGGCTTCTACCCGCAAGCTGGCTCCGAGCAAGGCTCGCCAGAACAGCAGTGCAGTCAAGAAAAAGCTCAGATGCTGTGCCCAATGAACCCACGAATTTTGCAAAGCGGCGTCGAATAAACCAGGAATGTGCCACGCCCAGATCGCAACGGCGTGCAGCGCAGTCGCGACGGGCGGATCAACAAGAAATGACCAGATTTCGAGAAACGCAGTATTTTGCAGGGCATGACCCAGCCGGCTTCGCCAGGTGAACGGCAGTCCCCACATCATTGCTCCGTAAGGCCGCGCAATCACGATCAGCGGAGCCGAGACTGTCATCAAGACCTCATGCTCTACCATGTGGGCCACGAACAGCTGCTCACCCAACCAGTGAAGAGGGGCGACCAGTGCAAGCGCAAGGAAGGCCCAGCCGAACGCGAAACAGCGCACCTGCCACTTGCGGACTCCCTTATTGACGCCAGCATGGTTCCATAAACGCACAACGCCGGTCGCATAGATCAACATCGAAATAGCAAGCGGCAGTGTCACCTTGAGATCAAAGGTCCAAGTTTCCTCGTCGGCCAACGCGTTGAGGCCACTACTCGGCACGCCGTGCGCAAGGGCCGCCGGCGAGTAGACGAAGACGAGGAAAGCTAGGAGCCAACTCACCGTTCACATCCGTTGAGTGCGAGGGCCGCAGCTCCTTGCAGGCAGATGACCAACGCGAAGAGAATTCCGCTGCCGGCGCCTAAGATGCCAAGGAATTGACGAGGATAGCCGCTGTCGCCGGTTGATGCACTAGGAGCCGATTGTATTGAGACAAGCGCGCCTGCAAGGCTGAGAACGGCGAGCGCCAGTGCACCCATCAGCAACATCCACGATGCTTCATTCTGGCAGAAAAATTGCGCAAGACTATAGTTGGCCTGCGTGGAGATGGCCCATGCCAAAGGCCCGCTGACGAGTCCCGCGCCGGGCTGATTGAAGAGCCATCGCTTCATGTCGTCAGCCACCGCGGGACCCAGTACAGCACAATGTAGACGACGAGCCAGGAGATGACGACGAAATCCCAGTATACGGCGTTGTCCTCGACATCACTAAAGCGGCGACCCTTGCCGTGGCGGGTGAACATCAGCGCGGTCAGCACGAGCGTGTCTCCGACGTCTGTTATAAGATGGGTCGTGTGCAGACCGAGGATGATCCAGAGTATCGAGCCATAGGCGTTTTGATCCCAGCCGATATTCAGCGCGCGAAACTCGAAGATGCGGAGAACGAGGGGAATGACGCCGGCGATGGACATGATCACAAGATCGCGTCGCACGAGCGCCAAGTTTTCATTTCGGGCGCTGCGTTTGGCAACGTGATTGGGCCAGACGCTGATCAGCAGTGAAAGTGTTACCAGTGTCGACCAAAATAGACTCGGTGGGGCGACGCCGATCGGCCACGCCGGATTGATCACAGCAAGATAAAGATAAGCGCCGATCGCGAGCGCAAAGCCGGTTCCTTCTAACACGATGAAGCCGGCGGTGCCCCACGCCATCGTCATCCGGCTTCCGAAAGCGTATGTCGGTAAACCCGACACATCGATTCCTCCTGGTCGCTCGCTCATTTGTCCTCCTTTTCGCTTTTTGGCCAGAACCAGCCAATAAAAAGGATGCCAACGATGATCCCGCCCCACACGACCGCCCAGGGCGTGAAAATGGAGGCTACGAAGGCGATGCCCGTTGCCCCTGCAGCAGCCAGCGGCCAGATCGATGGATCAGGGGACGCCTCGCGAAGATCCGGCTCGGCGTCGACGACGGTTGAAACAATGAGTTCGCGCCGGTCGACTGAAAGTCCAGTCGCCGCCGGCAGGCCTTCAGGGCTGCTCCACAGCGGGTCCCTGCTTCTCACGACGGGAATGAGCGTGAAGTTTTGCGGCGGCGGCGGAGACGATGTCGCCCATTCGAGCGACGACGCATTCCAAGGGTTCGGGCCTGCAACGAGCCCTCTCCGCAAACTGTAAATGCAGTTGCAAAGAAATAGGACGAAGCTCAGGAAGAAGGCGAAGGAGCCTAGGGTGACGATCAAGTTGAGGTTCCCCCATCCCATCTCCGCTTGATAGGTGTAAACCCGGCGTGGCATGCCCTCGAGCCCGAGAATGTGCATCGGAAAAAATGCAACGTTGAAGCTGACGAATGCCAGCCAGAAGTGCCATTTGCCGATGCGTTCCGATAGAAGGCGCCCGGTGATCTTCGGGAACCAGTAATAGACGCCGCCGAGAAGCGGGAAGACCGCGCCGCCAATCAAAACGTAGTGGAAGTGAGCGACGACGAAATAAGTGTCGTGCACCTGCGTATCGAGCGGAACCGACGCGACCAGCACGCCTGACAGCCCACCGATGACAAACGTCACGATGAATCCCAGCACGAACAGCAGAGATGTCGTGTAGCGCGGCCGACCGTCCCAGAGCGTTGCGATCCAGCAGAAGATCTGCAGCCCGTTCGGGATTGCGATCATCATGCTCGACGCGGTGAACAGGCTGGCGCCAAGTTGCGGCAGTCCCGTCGCGAACATGTGGTGCACCCAGAGGCCAAACGAGAGAAATCCGACCGCGATCAGTGCAAGGACGAGAGCCAAGTACCCGAACACTTCCCGCTGCGCGAACGTGGCGACGATCATCGACACCATCCCCGTTGCCGGCAGGAATATGATGTAAACTTCCGGATGGCCGAAGAACCAGAACAGGTGCTGCCATAGAAGCGCATCGCCGCCCTCTGCTGGGTTGAACATGTGCGTGCCGACAAGCCGGTCCAAAATCAGCATCGTTGATGCGATCATCACTGCTGGCATTGCGAAGATGATGAGGAACGACGTGACCAGCATCGCCCACACGAACAACGGAATGCGGTCGAGGGTCATGCCCGGCGCGCGCTGCTTGAGCACCGTAACAATAATTTCGACGGCGACCGCGAGCGCCGAAACTTCAGTAAAGGTAATCATTTGTGCCCAGATGTCGGCGCGCTTGCCGGGAGAATACTCAGGTCCCGACAAAGGCACATAGGCGAACCAGCCGACGTCGGGGCCAATGTTGAGCATGAAGGCGACCCACAGCAGCAGGCCGCCGAACAAATAGACCCAGTAACTAAAGGCGTTGAGACGCGGGAACGCGATGTTGCGGGTGCCGACCATCAGCGGCACGAGGTAGACGGCGAAGGCCTCCATCACGGGCACGGCGAAGAGAAACATCATCGTCGTGCCGTGCATCGTAAACAGCTGGTTGTACCGGTCGGGGCCGACTAGCGTGTTCCCCGGCACCGCGAGCTGCGCGCGCATCACCACAGCACTGAGGCCTGCAAGGCAAAGGAATACAAAAGCTGTCACGATATAGCGTCGACCGACGATCTTATGGTCGACGGTCGAAAGCGCGCCAAGAATTCCTCTCGGCGTACCCCAGGTGCGTGCTAGACGTTCCTCAAGCTCGCGCCCGGCCAGCTCGTTATCGCGCGGACGATCCTTGTCGTTCGCGTTCATCGCAGGCCCTCGAGATAGTCGGTGAGCGCCAAGGTCTCCTGCGGGGTCAGATCCACGGCCGGCATGTTGGCGCCGGGCTTGGTACTTTGCGGATCGACAATCCAGCCGGCGATCGCACCCCGTGTCAGAAGCAGTGTGCCAGCGGCAATGGTCTTTCGGCTGCCGAAATGCGTGAGATCGGGCCCGAAACGGCCTCCGGCCGGCGTTCCCCTGATCGTGTGGCAGGTGGCACAGGGTTTACCCAAGAAAATTTTCTCGCCCTCTGAAGAAGCGGGAGGTAGCCGCGACCTGAGTTGAGAGTTTCGCCACTTTGCAAAAGTCGCGGGATCCTCGGCGATGAGCAGCAAGCTCATATGTGCGTGCTGAAATCCGCAGAACTCAGCGCACTGACCGCGAAGAACGCCTGGCTTATCGACCGTGAAGCGGATTTCATTTTTGACGCCAGGGATAAGGTCCATTTTGCCGAAGACGGTGGGCACCCAGAAGCTGTGGATGACGTCGGATGAGGTCAACTTCAGCCTGATCTGGCGATTGAGCGGGACATGGATCTCGTTCGCAGTCGTAAACGTCTGCGACGGATTGCTGCTCTCATATTCGATCTCCCACCACCATTGGTGGCCGGTAAGATGAATTGTGACCGGAGCGGTAACCTCCTGGCCATAAAGCTGGCTTTGCGTGCGATAGCTGAGCCCGGTCAGCACGAGCAGGATGATAGCCGTCGCGCCTACGAGCGCGCCGACGATGCGCGTCATGCTGTGCTCGCGGACCGGAAAGCGTCGCCGGATCAATGCGAATAGGAGAGCCGCAACGACCGCAAACCAAACGGCGGCCAGTATCGCGAGAAAGAACCAAAAGAGCCAAGCCAGCTCACGCGCTTCGGGTCCGTGGGGATTCAAGGCAGACTGCGCGCCGCGGCATCCGCCAGACGCGGCGGCGAAGACGAACAGCACGCCGGTTGCCAAAAGCCGCCTTCGCATGGTCATCAGTCTCGCCAATCAGCGGCAGCTGCATTGCCGCCATTGTCCGGGTGGGTACGAGGAAGCCGGTTTTCGGCAGGTCGGGTCCATAAGCCATCATCGCGCCCCGGCGCAGCATCGCGCGGCACCAGCGCCGCGACGGATCGCACATAGGCCGCCAGCTGCCAGATCTGTTCAGTCGTCGCTCTGTTCCGGAATGACGGCATGCCGTTCGGCCGCCCATCCCGGATGGTCGAAAAGATGTTCTCGATAGACGAGCCGTAGATCCAATGGTCGTTCATCAAAGCGGGGCCCATTCCTCCGCCGCCGGTGGAGTGACACCCGTTACAATTCATCACCCGGAAAAGCTGCTTGCCTTGGCTGAGCTGATAGGCGTTTCGCTGATACTTGCGCCCCGGCTCGGAAGGCGCTGGAGCAGGTCCAGGGGACAGCGATGTGACTTGAACCCGCGGTGGGGCCGGTATCTCACCCGGTGGGGTGCGGAAAATTCTGTCCTCGCGCTCGCAACCCACAGCGAGCACGGACGCCGTGAGAATCACCAGCCATCGCCTCTTCAAGGCAAGCTTCACGCGCAAATCTCACAGACGCTGCGTTGCCGGATGGGTCCAGCAGTGCCTGTAACGGCTCGGGGAGTAGGATGGTTCCTGCCGGCGCAGCGTTGCGATTCTCCCGATATTGAAAGTCCGAGGGGCTGCTCTCAATCAGTGGTCGTTTCTTACTCGACAGGGAGGCAACCGATCTTATCGAGAGACCGTTGGGGTTGGTCGATTGTCATCCGTGGATAATGCGCCAATGAGGACCGCTGCATAGCCCACGATAACGGCAGCAATGATCGCCGCGACGATCCAAGTACGTTTTCTGGTATGCCACGGCCGGTCAGTGGCACCTGGCAATCGTTGCGGTGTGCTGGGATTCTGCCCGGGTATGTTGGCCGGTTCCAGTGGGTCAGGTGCCATCCCAATTCCTCAGCCGGTCGTTATCAACCGATGGTATCGGTCTTTCTTTCAATGACATCGATGGGATTAGAAGACTTTTTTGCTGTCTCTGTTTTGCGCTTAAGCTCTCTATCCCCTTCGTCGTAGAGCTGCTCCGTACGCGCATCCCGGACGCCTTGGATCGCCGCCGGTTTGCGTTGCCACGTACGACGAATTCCGTAGTAGATAAAAAGTCCCAACAAAATTGGCCCGACAATATAGCCAAGTACCTGAAAAAAATTACCGACAGACTGATCCATGGGGCTTTACCAATTGAGCCGCAGTTTTTTCTTTGTTCAGATACTGCGGCGTGACCTTTCAATGTTCATGTGTGCTCGGTAAACCGACCTATACGCGTCTTAGTTGCAAGAAGAGAGGGCTTTTCGTTGTTGAGGTGATGGATGCGCTCCTGTCCGCCGTCGTGATCACGGAAACGCCCCCCTTTATCTCGCGCTTAGCTGAATTGAATCGGTAGGCTGCTTTCTCAGGTTTCGCCGCCTTTGTCCTGGGAACGCTGTTGCCGGCGCGTCGCGGTTAGGGCAAGGTAAGAAGCGTGTGATTGCCAGAGGCCATGTTCGCGAAGGTCATCGCCGCAGCTCATCCGCACCAACGGTTCGTCTTCAACGACCATAATATTCGGCGCGTCCCGTGTTCCGTTTGCGGTCGATCATTTGGCGTCAATGTCAGGGCTTGGATGCTGTTCCTGCGCAGATCGGCAGCCCCAGGCATGAGCGCGAAGCGTATTTCTTTTTCCATACCTTCACCCGCGAGAGCGGAAACTTTTTCGACATATGAAGTGTTTCAAGCATTCCGGCACATACCTCTAACGCGTGGTCGGCCGGTGGGGCAGCTCGAAAGTGCCCTTTCAGATTAGGCTATAAAAACTCGGCTCTTTCCTGGGCCGAGGTAGTTCAATGGCACGAAGAAACGATGGACGATAACGGCAAATCCAACATCTCATCGCGGTCATCGGCCAGCCGACAGGCTAGGCGCCACGCGAATGATGCTGATTATTTCATGCGGAGCCCGCATCGGCTGATCAGATACGCAGGATCATCTCGGCCAGTTCACAGGGTACGCGGGGCCATCGCTACATCTCGTGATGCTGAGAACTAAGCTCCGCTATCGAACTTTTCGATGATCCGGGCTTTGAAGTGCGCAGGATCCTGTGTTCTGCGGGCGGGAGCCATCCCAATGATGATCAGAGCGAGCCGCTCGCGGGCGCGCGCCGCATCCAAGTCGTTCTGGATCCCGCGCGATTGGCTTTGGCGCCAAACGTCTTCTAGAACTTCGGTTAAGAAAGCCACGTCTTCGGGGCCGAAGCCGCCCTCCGATATCATCCGCCGGGCTTTCATCTAACGCACTCCAATTTCCGTCGTAATAAATAACCGAACCGTTCTACATATTTTGACGTGTCGTGCAAAATCCCATTCATCAAGCCATGGATCTGACGCTTGGGAAGATGCCGCTGGATGGCCCCGGAGTGGCTTTACGAGGTGAAGTTTGACGCCGGCGCGATCAGCTTCACATCGATCAGTGCGAAGCGACGGTCTAGCAAGCGCGGCGCTGCGGCGAGGGGATCGATTGTCGTGCACTCGGATGGCGCTTCAGCATGCCGGTGCTCCGCCGCACGGTCCGAGCGCCAAGCGTCAATGAGCCTCGTCTAGAGCTTTTGTGCTTTCGTTATCTCAGCCAGTAGGTGACCTTCGAGGTCCCCTCCTGCAGCTTTCTCCAAGTCCTCTTTTGTAACGCCCTTCAGGGAGGCGTCACTAATGCATTCTGCTAGTGTGTGGCCGATATTTTCGGGGTGCCGCCGCTTGCCCTCGATGTAGCGGCTGACCCAACATTGTAGGAATTTTTTTGACTGTTTTGTCATAAGCATTCCCCACTCATTTTTGCGGACGGCGCGGCATAAAAAAATGCCGGACAATTCTCGGAGTCAAGGTAAGCCAAGGTTAATACCTTGCGGCTGCGTCGACCAGTTATCGCAGGCGTGGCAGTCGCAGACTTTCATCGCACGGCCCCGCATGAACTTCAGCACGCACCCGGGCGGGTAGTCCGTTGTTAGAATGAGCCGGCCTTGCACGTCGTCGGCGGAAGGCCGTTTCAAGTTCCGGATCACGTCGCTCCCTGGCGCTCAGTTTACAAATTCAGCATTCCAACTGATGGGGCATCGTCTCGCCGCAAGGAGCACCCGGCCGCCGCTATCGCATGGCGATAAAGCCGCCAATGTACCCTTCGTCGATCCTGACGAGTGGCAGAAGAAAGCGCCAATGTTCGAAGGCTCTTGGTGGGCTGCGTGGTTGAAGTTCTTGCGGAGAGATCGTCGGAATGGATCGACTGCCACCGATGTGCGCGCCGGCCAATAAGCCGACAACTCGCGCATAAGCACCAAAAAACATACGTTTTTCAACGCTGCGTATTTGTCACATCGTGGGTTGATCTTCATCAACGCGCAAGTCTTTCACAATGGGAATTTTAAAAACCATATCAGGAGTTCAAACGATGCTCGATTATCCAAACAGAAATGGAAGCCAAGTCTCGCGAGTTCCGGGTCGAGGCATCGCGTCGTTTACAAACATCTTGGTACCGGCAGCGACCTATGCCGAGGCATGGAACACGGCGGTCTGCCAAGCTGGAGACGACGTTGCAAAAAGTTGGGTGAAGTTTGTTGGTGACAGGCTCGCCAAAGACAGCGCCTTTTCGCAGCAGCTCGCCGCATGCCGCGGCCCCGCCGAAATCTACGATCTTTACGCGAAGTTCTGGCAGCAGATGGCAGGCGACTACGCGGCAGAATTTTCAACCATAGCCAACACCGGCTGGAAAGCCGCACGGACGTTTCTTGAAGCGGCCAATACCGGCCGCAGTGCAGCCAAGGCGAATTGAATTTCCGGAGCCCTGTTATGAAAGCTAGCGACATCATGACAACCGGCGTGGTCTCGACAAAACCCGAGTGCCCGCTTTCCGAAGTACTGCAGGTGATGCTCGATCGCCGCATAAGCGGCCTGCCCGTCGTCGATAACAGCGGCAAGCTGGTAGGTGTGATTACCGAAGGCGATTGCCTGCGCCGAGTAGAAATCGGCAGCGAAATCAAACGGCCGTTATGGCGAGAACTCTTCACAGGCCCCGAAAAGCTCGCCCAGGAATACATTCGCGCCCACGGCCGCAAGGTCTCCGAGGTCATGACGCCGGATCCTATTACGGTGACTGAGGACACCGACGTTTCCGAGATCATCCATCTGATGGAGAAGAACCGCATCAAGCGGCTTCCAGTCGTAAAGGCAGATAAGGCGGTCGGCATCGTCAGCCGCGCCAACGTCATTCGGGCATTGGCGGGTCTACTGCGCGGCGCAAAGGAGAACGAAATCGACGCGGAAATCCGAAATAATATTGTCGCTGAATTCAGAAAGCTGCCTTGGCCTGCGAACGAGTTTGTCGACGTCAAAGTAAAGGACGGTGTGGTCGATCTGTGGGGATCTTTTATGGCGTTTCGCCAGGACGAAGCTGCGGTCGTCGCCGCAGAGAACGTTGCTGGCGTAAAGGAGGTGCGAAGTCATCTCTCCTGGGTCGATCCCATGTCCGGCATGACGGTCTACTCGCCCGATGAGAAAAAGCCATCGGCTGGGGTTCGCGCCCAAGCGTGAAATGACAATGAAAGCCGACCCACCCAAATCACAAAAGTATTTTGAAGGAATAAGACGATGGATGACAAACAGCTGAGACAAAATATTATCGATGAGCTCGAATTCGAACCGAGCATAGATGCGGAAGATATTGGGGTCGCAGTAAGCAATGGCGTAGTGACATTATCGGGCCACGTATCCAGCTATGCCCAGAAGATCGCTGTGCAGCAGGCCGTTCAACGCGTTAAAGGTGTGCAGGCTATCGCCCAGGAAATCGAGGTTCGCTATCCAGGCGAGAAGAAAACAGCGGATGATGAGATCGCCAAGCGCGCGCTCAATATTCTGAAGTGGGACGCAGTCATCCCAGAAAATGCCGTGAAAGTTACGGTCCAGAAGGGTTGGGTCTCGCTCACTGGCGAAGTTGATTGGCAATTCCAGAAGAAAGCCGCCGAAGACGCCATCCGGAAATTGTCCGGCGTAACCGGAGTGAGCAATTCCATCACCATAAAGCCGCGCGTCTCAGCGTCTGACATTAAGCGGAAAATCGAAGAGGCGTTGGCGCGTAATGCGCGCGTCGAAGCCCGTGCGATCCGGGTCAACGTATCGGACGGTAGCAAAGTGCGTCTCGAGGGATCAGTCGATAGCTGGGATGATCGCTACGTCGTCGAGAATGCGGCGTGGTCGGTGCCCGGCGTCCAGTCGGTAGACGACCGACTGGCAATCGCCCTTTGAGCAACAGGAGCTGACGATGGAAGAAACACTTATTAACGGCATACGTCACGATACACTGCAAGCAATTGAGAAGGGCGAGAAACTCCTTCGCGAAGTAGAGAGCAAAGCCGGTAAGGAATCGGAGACGCTGCGTGACGCGACCGATCATCTCGTCGAGCATCTCAAGAAAGAACTCGACCGCTGGGAAAGAAAATACAAGAAAGCCAAAATAGCGGCCTGATGCGCCATCGTGCGCCTCTCGCAAAAAAATCGCGAATTGGTCAAACTTGGAAACGGCCACAAGATGACTTTGTCGCCCATGGACGCTGGAAGCCCGTCGACACTAGGCGAAATGGCTCGCAGTGGCGGCGTCAAGCTGAGGGCGCCCATGGGAGAGTGTGAACCCATGTCCAACGGATCGTAGCTGTTGTCCGTGAGACGGGAGATCTGTTCGATGAATTACGGGTCGCGGGTCGGAGCCCTCGACTGCCGGTGACGTCGCTGGCGTGACCTTCGGCGAAAGCCTACTGACCTGCGCCGAGGGAGGTTCAAACCCGTCGCGTTCCCGCTCGGAAGTATACAAAAGAACATCCTAAAGCCCTTCGACAGCGCGTTAGACTCGATTTATGCTCCGTGTACCCCCACAAGGAGTGTTCTATGCCCGACGGTTCCGCCACCGCCCACCTCTATCACCCGAAACTGTTCACGACCTTCATGGAGGGATACGGCTGGGCAACGCTGCGGGCTGACGCGTTCGCCGGGCTTACCGTCGCAGTGGTGGCCCTGCCTTTGTCGATGGCCATTGCCGTTGCCTCCGGCGTGTCGCCGGAACGTGGCTTGTACGCTGCCATCATCGGCGGCTTTTTCGTATCGGCTTTGGGAGGCAGCCGCGTCCAGGTCGGCGGTCCCGCCGGTGCGTTTATCGTGCTCGTGGCGGCGACGGTCGCCAAGTACGGTGTCGACGGGCTAATGATGGTCGTGATGATGTCCGGCATTTTCCTCGCGCTCATCGGTTTAAGCGGGTTGGGAAGCCTCATCAGATATATCCCGCATGCGGTGACCGTGGGGTTCACGTGCGGTATTGCTGTGATCATCGGCGCGAGCCAGCTGCATGATTTCGCGGGGCTGGCCTTGAGCGGCCCCGAGCCGGGTCCGCTCCTGCCGAAGCTAATTGCGCTGTCGCATGCCCTGCCGACGATCAGCCCTTCGGCGTTTTTGGTGGGCGCGGGATCTTCGGCTGTGATCTTTGCGTTGCGTTACTGGCGCCCACTCTGGCCCGGCATGCTGATCGCGGTCGCCTTGGCCTCGTTGATAGCGGCGGTTTTCCATCTGCCGGTTGAAACTATCGGCAGCCGCTTTGGCGCGCTTCCGAGCGGAATCCCTTTGCCGCATTTTCCGAAGACGACGCTGAGCGGTCTGTGGGAACTGCTTCCGACGGCGCTCTCGTTCACATTGCTCGGCGGAATCGAAAGCCTGCTGTCCGCAAAAGTCGCAGATGGCATGACAGGACGTAAGCACCGCTCGAATATGGAGCTGGTCGCGCAGGGCATCGCCAATATTGCGTCGGCTCTGTTTGGCGGGCTCAGTATCACCGGAACCATCGCGCGCACGGCGACCAACATCCGCGCGGGAGCCAGGACCCCGATCGCCGGTATGCTGCATTCCGCTTTCGTCTTGGGCTTCCTCCTGATCGGTGCGTCACTGGCCGCGTTCATCCCGCTGGCCTCTCTCGCGGGGCTTCTCCTAGTGGTGTGCTGGAACATGGCGGAAAAGAAGGCCTTTGTGGAGTTGCTTAAAGACCGGCGCGCGTCCATCGTACTGCTATGTACGTTTGTGCTGACCATAGCGGTCGGCTTGGCGACGGGCGTCGCTGCGGGATGCATCGCGGCTTGGCTTCTCTATCTCTCCAGCAAACGGAGTGCGGGAGTGAGCGAACGCACTGATTGAGTTGGATGGTCGCCGCGTTTCTCACAAATGCGAGGCCGACAGCTATCTCATTAGGGTATTGGGGATGGTCGTTGCCTGAGCCGCCGGGTTCTTCGCCCAAAAGCGTGGCGACCCGGTCCCGCAGAAACGTTCGGACGCGGTTACTTTGGGCTCTCGGCCGGCGGCCAAAATGCGGCAGCTTGGCCCACGGCTTTTCCGGCCCCGTCAGTCAAATTCCAAACGGAGCCGTCGAAAATATGGAAGCGTTTGCCAGTGGCCGATATCCTCACGCCCGAATAGTCGTCGATGATGCCAATTTGTGAAACGCGTCTGAGGAAGGAGGCACGCTCGTCGCGTAACCGAGGCTCGGCGGAAAGACGCGAAGGCAAGCGGATAAATGCGTTGAAATCCAATTCGAAGAGCTTGAGCGCGACGCGATTGCCAAAATAAAAAATCGGATCTTGCTCCGTGCCGTGGGCGACTATCGCAAAGGGCGCTGCCCACAATGCTGCTGCAAAGTCGCCATTAGCTTGGAGCAGAGTTCGGCCGGTCAACTTCGCATAGCTATCGCCGATGCAGGCAATCCGGCGAAGTTGTTCAACGTCAAAGTGCGGCATACCTTGCTCGTTGAGTTCTGGATTGCTTTCCATAGATGCTCCTCTTGCAATTCTGCTCGGACCGTTGGAGTCCAGTAGCTATCGAAGCTGTCGTGTCCAAGAAAGTGTTTCCAAGCCGTCGCTGGGGACCGCTGGGAGAACGAACAGCGGGCAAGTTGACCGTGGCGGGCCTCAAAGTTTTCTGTTGAGGGCTTCGATCTCATTTGGGATTGAGCGCAAGGCCAGCATTTTCAAAAAGTTCGGATCTCGCTCACCCGTTGCGGCGGCCTTCAGGATGCGGACAACCAATTGCAGACGGATTTCATTCCCAAGTTGCCCGGCATATATGTCGCATGCGATGTCGAGGTCTTGGCACGCGGCGGCATAGGCTTCCATCATTGCTGCAAGCGTCCCAGCATCGAAGGGAGCGTCGGCGAATAGTTCGGCCGTCGTGAACACGTGCTCTGCGGCAGTCATGCTTTATCTCGGGGTGCTCATTGGGTCGCCATGGTTGCACGATGTCGGCGAAGATGCGGAAGCTGCTTTCGGCGCTTGGGCTTTGCCCTGTGCGCTGTCATCGCGATATGTCCATAAGTCGATACGTTGTTGGCGTCAGACGTGATCGTCGGCATTCTTACTCGCGCTGAGCAGCGTCAACATCACTTGATTGAGCGGAGTTGGGAGGCCGACGCGATTGCCAGCTCTGACGACTGCGCCGTTGATGGCATCGGCCTCGAGCGATCGGCCCGCGAGGCGGTCAGCGTACATCGATGTGCCGAGCTCTTGGTGAGCGGAAACCGCGTCAAGGAGCCTTTGGGAGAGTTGCTCGAAGCGCAGGCTGGCGCCGTTGGCGCGCGCGACCGCGATCGTTTCCTCTAGCATCGCCTCGGCAAGTTTTAGAACATCGCTTCGCTGAAACACCGAAAAGCGTTGAAGGGTGAGCGCGGTTATAGGATTTATGATAGCATTATAGACGAGCTTTTCCCAGGCCAGCGTCGTAAAATCGGGGGCCGCCAGGACACGCAAGAGAGTTCCCTGGAGAAGCTCGACGAAGGCTCGACCGTTCGGATCATCGGGCACTATGAAATCGTAGTCCGTCATTTGGCGAAACCTTACGCCGTTTTCGGTAAGTCGCTCGCTGTTCAAGAAGACAACGGTCGGGACGACAGTCGCGTCGCCGACGAATGGCGCGACCCGGGAAACGAGATCGATACCATTTTGCATCACGGCAACTCGTGTCGAGGAATTGCATAATTGCTTCAGCCACGGTGCAGCTGTCGGCGTCTGGTACGCTTTTGTGGCAAGGATTACCCAGTCCACCGGCCGCGCATCCTGCGGATTGGTTAGCGCGCGAAGCTGGATTGTTTCCGCCCCGCACGCACGCACTATGGTGACGCGGTCGGTCGGTTTTCTAACGCACGCAACTACGCGCTGCCGGCCGGCCCGTTGCAGATATCCCGCGACGACCGCGCCGATTGATCCGAGACCTACAACAGCAACTGTCTGGTTCTTCTGCGAGAGTTGCTCGTCTTCGGTTCGCGCACCTTCAGACTGGTCGATAGCGTCAGATTGCGGGGATACGCCAACGCCCGAAGTTGTAAGATCGAAATCGCGCATAACGCCTCCTGGATGCGTTCGAAGCGCCAAAGCTTCGCCAGGAGATGCTCGTGTGCGAATGGAAACGATGCGAGTTTATTCTTGTAAATATGCGCAAATTCGAAATCGCGAAGTTCTTCATGCGCCGGTGCATGGAGAATCCGTTGTCAAGATATCATTCAATTTGTCTAGCAAGATCCTTGCTCTTTGCAAATCTGCGGCGGAGCACCAATCGAATTGTGAAACGACGGCGCCAAGTATATCGCGCGCTTGCTCTACGCGACCCTGCTGCTTCCATATAAGCGCCAATGGGATTGTTGCACGCAGTTCCCATACTAAAGCCGACTGCTCGCGCGCCAGATCGATGGCGCGCATGAGTATGTCCTCGGCGTTTTCAGGATTCAACGATGACGCCGCCAATAGAATTGTACCGTGAGCGCGCATGACGTCGGGTGAGTGGAAATTGTCTCCGAACTGTTCCATGCTCTCGATCTCAGCCGCGATTATTGTCAGGGCATCGTCGAATTGTCCGGTTTCTGCCAAGGCTTCCGCCAAGACGCGACTGAATGCCGCCGTGAGAACATGATGATGGCCCGATTTGAACTGCGCGATGGCCGTTCGTAAAAGTTCGACGCCTTCTACCAGGTCTCCGCGCGCGATCATGAGTTCTCCCTTAAGGGCGACACCAACTGCGCGATATGGTTCTAACGTCGATTTTCCCGCGCTGGCTATCAGGATTTCGATGTTCCTGGCGGCGCGATCGAAATCGCCGACCCAAAGAAAGATCGGGATCGTATAAATGTGAGCTATGCAAGTTGTGACCGGTTGGCTGCGACTGTCAGCTTCTGCGATGGCCTGATGTGCGACGGCGAGGGCCCTTTGGGGAAACCCGCGAAGCCACAGGGCGCGAGCCAGCGCGACGAGTGCTCGCACCCGATGGTCATAGCCAAGAATGTCGAAAGATGTTTCCCTCGACTGGTTAGCAAGCGAGAGCCCACGCTCGCAATGCCACTGGGCAACCATCTGGTTTCCGATCAGATGATGGGCAACACCTAGCATCCATTCGGCAATAACCATCGACCTTAGAATGCCCGTTTTTTCGGCAATCGCCATGGTGCGTTCAGCTACGTCGAGCGCGGAGCGAAAGTCACCTGTCCGGACCAGGAAAATATTTAATTCCGCAAGCAAGCGCCGTTCGTAACGGCAATCGTCGAGCGACACGGCTAGGGCAAGGCCTCTGTCAATTGCCTCCCGAACCTCACTGCTATTGCCGCGCGTGAACATAGAAGAGATCGCCAGCGATTCTTGCAGCGCCAGTTCAACCTCGGTGCCACGCTTCGTTTCGGGCAACATTTGCAAACTGTGCTTGCACCATCGGGCGCATTCATCAAGACATGACAGGCTGAGAAATAGGGGTGCAGCCCGGAATGCGATCTCGATTCCTATTTCGATGTCGCCGTTATCTGCAAAGGCCCAAGCGAGCGCGGAACGTATGTTGTCCATATGAACCGCCTGGGCCGAGATGTCGGGGCTGCCAACGCTTCTCACTTCGCACTGGGCGAGATGACGAGCGTAGTGCGCTGCGTGGCTCCGCGCGACAGCTTCAAAAGCACCACTTTCGGCGAGCTTACCGGCAGCGTATGTGCGCGTGGTATCCAGGAGGCGATAGTAGGTCTCGCCATCGATATTGGAAACGCAGATCAGTGATTTGCTAGCCAGGCTTGCGATGGATTCGGCTGTCAGCTGTTCATCCGGACCGCTCGCCGCCGTGACGTGAAATGCGGATTTAAGCGTGAAATATCCGGCGAATATCGAAAGTCTTCTGAGACTGTCCTTGTCTTGTTCGGACAACAGCCCGTAGCTCCAGTCGATCATCGCTTGCAATGTCTGGTGTCGCGGGGGCGAGTCACGCCGGCCTTGCCAGAGCAGCTTCAATCGATCTTCAAGCAGTTTTTCTGTTTGTCCAATTCCGTAAATTCCGGAGCGGCTTGCCACTAGCTCTATGGCCAGCGGAACGCCATCGAGCTTGCGGCAAATTTCGGCGATCATGTACGTATCGCTATCGTTCAGACCGGGGCGATAGCCGCTTGCGGATGCTCTTTCCATAAAAAGCTGAACCGAGGGCGATGCGAGAATCTCCGATGTCGAGACGTCGGCTCCGTCACGAGGCGTATCCAGCGGAGGGAGTAGATGAACGTGCTCTCCTTCGAGACGCAGCAGTTCTCTGCTTGTCGTGACGATGTATGTCTGCGGAGCATCATTGAAGATGCGCTCGCAAACCTTCGTCACGGGTTCAATCACATGCTCGCAGTTGTCAAAAATGAGAAGCTGTTTTCGGTTTGACAGAAAACTGATGAGTCCAGAAAGCGGGTCTTGCTCATAACCGGGGCTGCCGATCGCCGATGCAACTGCGGAGCAGACGAGGCTTGGATCGTTGATAGAACCAAGATCTATGAAATAAACCGCCTCGGCAAATTCATGGAGCAGGGCGTTGCCCAGGGCGATAGCCACCGTCGTTTTGCCAATACCGCCCGAGCTTACAATGCTTACAAAACGACGGGATAATACCAATGGAACCAGTTCATCTATGGTTTCCTTGCGCCCGACCATCCGAGGCAGGCGCGCCGGCAACTTTCGTGTTCCTGATGGCCTGTCGGGTGTTTTGGCAACGTCAAGCGCACGCTGCATCGGGGCAACGAAGCTGTAGCCTCGAGCAGGAACGGTGACGATGTACGGTGCGCCGTTCGCCTGTTGGCCGAGAAATTTGCGTAGGTTGGCGATTTGGACGCGTAAGTTGGCTTCCTCGACAATCACGTCGGGCCAAGCCATTTCCATCAGATCCCGCCGACTAAGGACCACGCCTGCGTTTATAACAAACGCCATAAGAAGATCAAAAGCGCGGCCTCCCAATGGAACGGGCTCACTATTCTTCAAAAGCGTTCGTGTCGTCGTGTTGAGACAGAACGGTCCGAAGCAAAGGCTCTCTCCCAACTTCGATTTGTTGCTAATGGACATGAGCCATCATTGATATTTGGGAAGGCCTCGTTCGAAGCATTTTAAAGAGACGCGGACGCATTTTGATTTGCAGAAATTGGCGTGATGCTATGAGGCGTTCGCAAAGCTCTGTTTGTCAAAGCTCTATCTATTGACGGCGACGTTTGCGGGCGCGCGAAGATGCCGCGTTGCGTGCGGCAATATCGCATTCGACCGCGTTGTGAACAGGCTCTGGCTTCGTGCGCGCCGGATGTCGACGGATTGAAACGTACGATCGCTTTTTACGCGCAAAGTTCACCCGATTTTCCGTCCAATGACTTTCATCATGTGTTCCCGATTTGCGAGTTATGGATGGAGTTGAGGTTGCCCACATCTTGCACGGGCGTGCCTCTCGTCCCAATCGACGGCGCCGCTTTTTTTTCAAGTGGCAGGATCGATAGGCGAGCTTTCTCCCCAGCCCAATGGGCATGAACTAAGCCGCGTCCGTTCGGCGGAGGCCGTTACAATGTCGGCGATAGGCCCGTTTTCGTGGCTTCTGCATGGCGCGCGACGCAAAAGACGACCTAGCCGAACCGGCCCGGAAAGCGTAGTCTGCGGCGGCTATCGAGGAGGACTGAATGCCGAATTTTGGACTATCTCGCCGAGACTCGGTCGATGTGAGCAACTCGGGCGAGATGAATTGGAAACGTGGCTTGTTCCGGATCTGGATCCTCATTTCGGCCGGGTGGATTATGGGCTGGACGATCTATCTGCTGCTCGAGGGCGTACAGGGTAGCCTAAGCAGCAAGGGCGATTTCGTCGACGTCCCGATACTGCTGTTTGCACCGCCGATCGCATTATGGCTTTTCGGACTGGCGGCGGCGTGGGCGATCCGCGGATTCGATCCCGACCGCTAGGCGTCGGCCTAGTTCGCGTTCGTTCGAAATTCGAAGAATTCGCTAAAGCGCGTCGACCAGTGAGCGCCGCACGCATAAGTTATATTCAGCCATCACAACCAAGCCGACAGATGGAGCGACCGAGCGATCGCTCCATTCCATTGACTCGGCTTGCCATTACCGCCAGACGAGTTCGTGGACGCTGAAGTGGCGATTTGCGTCTATCCATGCGCGTTGCGGATTCCAGCCAGAAGCGCGCGCCACATCGCGGAATTGTTCAACCGTATATTTATAGGAATTTTCTGTGTGGATGCTTTCGCCTGTTTTGAAGCGGAAGCTTCGCTCGCAGATATCGACATGCTGGTCGCGAGCGCTGATGAGGTGCATCTCGATCCGTCCGTGCTGCGGATCGTAAACCGCTTCGTGGCGGAAATCGCCGGGATCGAAGTTGGCGCCGAGTTCGCGATTGATGCGATGAAGCAAATTGAGATTGAACGCCGCGGTCACGCCGGAGGCATCATTGTAGGCGTCAACTAAGATCCGCGGGTCTTTTTTCAGATCGACGCCAATGATGAGGCGGCCGCCCTTGCCGATTACTTTGCCGAAGACCGCGAGCAGGACTTCGGCTTCGCGCGGCGAGAGGTTGCCAATCGTGGAACCTGGAAAGAAACCTGTCTTCCGGCGTTCCTCAAGGTCAGGAGGGAGCGCGACCGCGCGGGAGAAATCGGCGACAATCGGGCGGACGTCAAGCTTGGGATAACGCTCCGCGAGCCGCGCTTTCGCATCGGCCAACGCGGCTTCCGATACGTCAATCGGAACGTAGGCGACGGATGGCAAAATGCGATCGAGCAGAATTTCTGTCTTCAGGCTCGATCCGGACCCGAACTCGACAAGCAGTTCACCGTCACCGATGGTCTCAACGATCTCGTCGGCGTTTTCCTTGAGGATCTGCGCTTCAGTCCGGGTGGGGTAATATTCTGGCTGCCGCGTTATCTCCTCGAATAATTCACTTCCTCGCGCATCGTAGAAATAGCGGCAGGGAAGGACTTTGCGAGCTTTGGAAAGGCCCTCGATGACGGAGAATGCAAATTCATCTTCGATATCGGCGAGGTCATCACGGGATTTTACGAGTGTTTGGGTACGGCGCATCAGTCGATCTCCGAAGCTAGGCGCAGACCGACGAACTGCCAGCGCTGATGGGGGTAGAAGAAATTGCGGTAGGTCGGACGAGAATGCCCTTCGGGCGTCGCGCAGGAACCGCCGCGTAGTACCTGTTGGCTAACCATGAACTTGCCGTTGTATTCGCCGATTGCGCCGGCGGGCGGCTTATATCCAGGGTATGGAAGATAAGCGCTCGCGGTCCATTGCCATACGTCACCGAAGAGCTGTTTCGGCAATTTTGTCTCGCCGGGTTCAGCGCGTCTCGGGCGTAGCGACTGCGTGAAGCCGCCCTTCCGCGGAGCTTCGCCGGCGGTAGCGGCGACTTCCCATTCGAATTCCGTCGGCAGTCGCTTCCCGGCCCAGCGGGCAAAGGCATCGGCCTCATAATACGAGACGTGTGAAACAGGCTCGGCGGGTGCGACGGGTAACAAGCCGTGCAACGACATCTGGAACCAGCCAGTGTCCGTTTTCTCCCAATAAAGCGGATTGCTCCATTCCTCGCGATTGACGGTCGTCCAGCCATCCGCGAGCCACAGCGATGCCGTCGTGTAGCCGCCGTCCTCTATGAACTCGATCCACTCTGCATTCGTTATCAGACGGTCGGCGAGTTGAAAGGGATGCACAAGCGCTTCATGAGACGGCAATTCATTGTCCCAACAGTAGCCGTCTGAGGCATGTCCGACGCGATGAATACCGCCGTCGTAGCGAATCCACCGAATGGGATCAGGTTCCGACAGATCGACGTTGGAAGGGGAAGATTGGTATGCGGGATCGAGTGGATTTTGCGCGAAGAGCGCAAGGATATCCGTTAAAAGCAATTCCTGATGTTGCTGCTCATGATTGATGCCGATTTCTATAAGGCGGGCGATCTCGGCGCTTTTGCCTTTTTCAGTCGCGAGAAGCGATCGGAGCCCGTCATCGACGTGGGCGCGATAGGCAAGCACGCGTTCGGCCGAAGGGCGCGTGAGCAACCCGCGCTTCATTCTCGGATGGCGAGGCCCGAGTGCCTCGTAATATGAATTGAAGCAGTAATTGAACGCGTCGTCGAAGATCCGATAGTTTTCGAGGTGAGGTTTCAGAACGAAGTTCTCGAAGAACCACGTCACGTGGGCGAGATGCCACTTGGTAGGGCTCGCGTCTTCCATGGCCTGGACAACCATGTCTTCGGGACTGAGCGGAGCGGCGAGAGCGAGCGAATGCCGACGTGTGGCGAACAATCGTTCGGCCAGCTCCGCCGGAACGGCATTCTGATTTTGCAGCCGCATCTCCGTAGCGGTTGCAGAAGTTTGTCGCATCATTCTCCTCCCTGAACTGCGAGTCGTTCGACGTCTGTGGTGGAATTTGGGTAAGCGCAAGGAAGGCGCGTCCTTGCTGCGCTATGGTCCCAAACGTAGATCTGAAGATTATTGGCGTTATCGGCGTCTTCGTTTTCCTCGGTATGATTGTTTCAGGAAAGCGGTGCGTCCTAGCGCGCCGTGCGAAATGCTGGAGCCGGTATCGAGGAACAAGCCGCGCACGATCTTGTCTCTGATGCTTTCGCCGGAATTCTTCTGAATTGGCCAACTCGATCGGCGAGCGCAGCACGTAAAATTCAAATCCGCTTACTTTCGGCTTGTCTGCGACGCCGATCGCAGCGATTTGGCGAAACGCCTGAACTGTTAAGTTGTTCCCAACTAAATGGGGTCGGGCAAGCCCCTTTATGGGCCGTTGTTCTCAACGAATTCAACCTTTTCGGGGTCGAAAGCGAGATATCGGGCGATGTTGCTCACGGCCGGAAGCGGGGTTTCGTAGCTCCAGATTGCATCCTCTGTCCTAATACCGTCTGCCAGGAGCGAGAAATACGACGCGTCACCTTTGTAAGGACAGTGCGTTTTCAGCGATGATTTTGTCAGCAATGTCATATCAACGTCGGTGCGCGGAACGTAGCGAACTCCGGAATATGACGCTTCGTAAAGCATGAGGGCATCGGTCGTATCAGCGACGATGTGGCCATTCCATAGGACGCGTAGCCGAGCGGGATGCGGTACGATCCGAATTGGATGGCTCGTATCTGCCTGCATCGTCGTTCCTCCGTGGCGTCGCCGCTCGCGGCGATATGGGAAGAACTTCAGGAAATGCAAAGAGCCGTTCGCAGGTTTTGATATTCTTAACGTGAAGCTTTCGAGGCTTTTTGCCTCTCAGACCTTGACGTTTCGTTGATCGCATCGCTTATGTCCCGGACCAGCCGGCCGGACGGTCGCTGCCGGACTTCGTTGTGGCGAAACGAGCTCTAAAGGCTCGCGAGCAAGACATCCGGTGGAGGAAAGTCCGGGCTCCATGATGACACGGTGGCGGCTAACGGCCGCCGGGGGCAACCCCAGGGAAAGTGCCACAGAAAATATACCGCCCGTCTTTGCTGCTCCGCAGCTTCGGCGCGGCAAGCTCGCAAGGGCTGTTGCGCAGGCGGGTAAGGGTGAAAAGGTGCGGTAAGAGCGCACCGCGCTTCTGGTAACAGGAGTGGCAGGGCAAACCCCACCGGGAGCAAGATCGAATAGGGGTGGGCGCGCGGAGCGGGAAACCGCAGACGCGAGGCGCGTCATTACGCTTCCCGCCCGGGTTGATTGCACGAGGCGCCTGGCGACAGGCGCCCCAGATGAATGGCCGTCGCGGAGGAAGACTTTGCCCGACACTCGGCAAGCCGGTGTTGGGCTAGGCTCCAGACAGAACCCGGCTTACAGGCCGGCTGGTATTTTCATTTTCGGTTCTCAGAGAGCCGCCAAGGCGGCGCGTGATATGAGCCATGCTGCCGCGCCATATCCAACCGTCGTCAAAATACAACTCAGCGTGATGGTCGCGACAAAGAGGATCGGCGGCGTTTTCAAATAGCTCGGCCGCAAAGCGCGGACGAAAAATGCAAACGGGTTGAAGAAAGACCCGATGCAAAGGGAGAGCAGGACCCAAGTTGGAGGCGTGATTTCAAGCGTGCGAAAGAGAGCGAAGAAGATGAACAGAAACTGCGCCATCATCAGATAGTCGATATGCGACTTCAAAAGATCTTTGCGACCAGGGATAAGCTTGAGCATCGGGCTTTCGTCGGAGGAAAAGACCGCGACGAGCAGCCAAGCTTGAATCAGCGCAACGCCGAGACACAGACTCCCAATGAGCAGTAGGTATTGTGTGGGCAAGGCTCTTCACTCCATTTCTCCAATTCATTTGCCGATTTACATAGACAACGGCGGGTGCGGCGGCTTGACTGAGTGGGACGAATGTCTTGGATGACATGGCCAGCGAAAGGGGGGGCATGAGGGGTTCATTTTCGACGGACCGCGTGCCGGTAAAAGACCGGTTTGCGTATTGGAGCGATCTTGTTTGTGACGTGTTCGTGAAACTTGATTGCAAGTCACCGGCGCGACATAGCTTCAAAGCCGCGATGCACTACGATACTCTCGATTGGCTTCGGGTCGTCGGAGCGGAAAGCAACGCAATCGAAGCGGTGCGATCGCATCGGCAGATATCAAAAGGATATGAAGACGACCTGCTGGTTTCCATCCAGATTGAGGGACAAACCCACCTCATCCAAGACGGGCGCGAAGCCGTTCTGAATGCCGGTGATTTCGCGCTGTACGATAGCGAGCGTCCGTATAGTTTGCTCATGTCAGACGAGACGCGGCTCGTTTGCCTGCAATTTCCCAGAAAAGAGCTTGTCGGGCGACTCGGGACGGTTGCGCCGTTCGTTGCGCAGGCGAATTCCGGAAAAAGCGGTGTAGGCGGGTTTTTTCTGGATCTCGCCCGCGCCTTGCCACAGCGAGCGGCCGAAATTGAAGGTGACGCCATCCGAGGATTCGCGGACCACGTCATCGATCTACTGGCGTTATCTTTGGACTGCGGGCGTCGCGAAAGTTTGCATCTGTCGTCGGGACGTTCGTTGATGCTTGCTCGATTGAAACGGGTGATACGCGATCATATTCGGGACCCCGAGCTTTGTCCTGCCCTCGCCGCACGGCTCGGGGGAATGAGTGTGCGTCATGCTAACCGTCTTCTGGCAGAAGAAAACACTTCGCTGGAGCGCTTTATTCTCATCGAGCGTTTGGCTTGTACTGCTTCAGCGCTTGGCAACAGTAAATTTGATCATTTATCCGTTAGCGAAATCGGATATTCGTCCGGGTTCAATGACGCGAGTCATTTCAGCCGGACGTTTCGATCACGCTATGGGCTTTCGCCACGAGCATTCCGTGCGAAAGCCCAAGTTGGAAGCCTTTAAATCTCATCCCGCCGTCGGAACAAGCTTGCGGTAGAGGTGCCACGTCGCGTGCCCAAGAATGGGCAGCACGATTGCGAGTCCGAAGAGGAACGGCAATGCTCCGAGCAGCAATCCAATAGCGACGATCAATCCCCATAGCGCAACAGGCCCAGGATTTTCGACCGTCGCGCGGACGGAAGTCCGAACCGCCGTTGCGGCACTCACATCGCGATCGACCAGCATCGGAAACGAGACGACGCTAATCGCCAGCACAACCACAGCGAAAAGGAAGCCGACGATATTCCCGGCAATGATAAGCTGCGTGCCCTTCGCGGTTGTCGTGAGCTGATGCCAGAATTGGCTCGGCGTCGAGGCTTCGCCGCCGAAGATTTGCGTGTGGATGAGATTGGCGGCGTAGAGCCAAGCAACGAAGATAGCGGCGAGCAGCAGGCCCAAACGCCAGATTGCTCCAATCGCCGGCCGATGCAGAACGTCGAAAGCGCGTGCGGGCGAGATGTCTAGTCCAAGCTCGCGGCGGCGGCTCAATTCGTAGAGGCCGATGGCGACTATGGGCCCAAGCAGTGCGAAACCAGCAGCCATTGGATAGATCAGTGGCAGCAGTTCATATCCGAACATCAACCGCGCGAGAATGATGCCGACCACCGGATAAATAACGCAGGCGAAGAAGACGTATGTCGGCATTGCGCGAAAATCATCGATGCCCTTGCCCAGTGCGTTCCAGACGTCGGCCGTAGAGATTTTGCGGATAATCGGCTCACCGTCACGCCAAACGACAGATGCCGGCCAGCGTAGTTCAGTCCCGGGGTAAAGGACGTGTCGATGAGTATCTGTTTCGTGTCCTGAATTCGCCATGTTGGCACCCGTGCGCTGCGGTGCCGGTGGCTGCGCGAGCATTCGGCACCTTTTGTGCGCCCCTGTTCGACTAGCCTTACGAGGATGCGCCTCCCACTCCGACCGTCAAATCAGGATGTTGTGACCGGAGGTTGCCCCTGAAATCGCATCGCAATTTCTCCGATTCGGGTCGTGGCGCGGCCTGCGTCTGATGCAATTGGGCCTCCGGCGCGGAAATTTCCTTAATAAACCGTTGACGGCCACTTTATCCCATGCGATCCCATACCAGCCCGTTCTTATCGGGCAGGCCACCGTGGTTGGGCGCCGGTTTTGGTAGAGGGCCCAAATCCTGAGCGACCACCACGGAGCCCATCGATTTTAGTCACGTCCGCCGGTGTGCGCTTCGCGACTGTCGGGGCGAATTCAGGTCTTGGCTAACCGGCTCTGCAAACGGGCAGGCAAGACATTCAAAGCGTATCGGCCAGTAACGAGTGAGGAGGGCGAGTATTCGTTAGCTGGGGAGATGGACCGCTTTGTCTCGACATTCACAAACAAGATCGACTCCAAAGGCAGGGTCTCAATTCCAGCCTCGTTTCGCGCCGTTCTCGAACGGGATGGCTACGCGGGCGGGCTCTACTGCTACCCCTCGCTCGATGCTCCTGCACTCGATGCAGGCGGCGAAAGACTTGCAAAAAAGATCGACGGGCTTCTCGCGGGCCTGCCGGATTATTCGGACGAGCGCGATGAACTGTCTGTCGCGCTCTACGGCGACGTCCAGGTTCTCACGATCGATGGCGACGGCCGCATCGTCCTTCCTGAAGGTTTACGCACCCACGCCGGTTTGGACGCCGCCGTCACGTTTGTTGGCCTCGGTGACAAGTTTCAGATGTGGGAACCCGCCCGTTTCGAAAAGCGACGGGCGCAAGCGCGCAGCAAAGTCCAGGTGACGCGCAAGCTTTTCGCAGCGGGTAGTCGCACGTCGAATGACGGCGGCGACGAGGGAGCAGGGGAATGACGCGCGGTGGCGAGGCAGAGGGAGCCTCGCTGGGGCCGGCTGGAAAGCTTCCGCGCCACATTCCTGTGCTCGTCTCGGAAGTGCTGCAGACGCTTACGCCCAAAGACGGTGAAATCTACATCGACGGTACGTTCGGCGCGGGCGGCTACACGCGCGCCATTCTCCAAGCTGCGAACTGCCGGATGCTCGCTCTCGATCGCGATCCGAACGCAATCCGCGATGGCGAATCGATGCAGGTGGAATTCGGCGAGCGGCTAACGCTCGTTCAAGCGCCCTTCAGCCAGCTCGAAAGTGCGGCGCGTGATGCGCTGGGCGATATCCAGGTCGATGGCGTCGTGCTCGATATCGGCGTTTCGTCAATGCAGCTTGATAATGCCGAGCGCGGATTTTCATTTCAGCATGATGGGCCGCTCGACATGCGCATGTCGGGTGATGGTCAAACAGCCGCTGATTTTATCAACAGTGCAGATGAAGAAGATATCGCCAACGTCATCTATGCCTTCGGCGAGGAGCATCGATCACGAGCGATTGCGCGAGCAATCGTGAGACGGCGCAGCGAGGCGCCCTTCATGCGCACGTTGGAGCTTGCCGAAACGGTGTCGCGCGTCTTTCACGGGCGCAAGGTGGACGGACGCCACCCTGCAACGCGGACCTTTCAGGCGCTTCGGATCTACATCAATGACGAACTTGGAGAATTGGCGAGCGCGCTATCGGCGGCGGAACGCATTCTGAAACCAGGCGGCCGCCTGGTCATCGTTTCGTTTCACAGCCTCGAAGACCGCATCGTTAAGAAATTCTTTGCCGAGAGGAGTGGCAAGACACCCTCCGTTTCACGGCATTTGCCAACGGAATCGATAAAAACCGCGGCTCCAAGTTTTCGAATTGTTAACCCACGGCCATTAACACCTTCTAAAGGTGAATTGGATGTGAACCCGCGTGCTCGCTCGGCACGGCTGAGAGCCGCAATCCGGACAGACGCGGACCCTTGGCCACTTAATCGCGAAACCTTGGGTTTTTATGGTTTGCGGGATTAGCGCTGCGGTTGATTTCAGAGTTAACGGGGACTGACCTCGATGCGTCTCTTGAATGTAACGGCGTTTTTTTTCGCGATTGCCAGCGCGCTGCTTCTTTATGGCCTTAACTATGATACGCGCCGCCTCGAAGCCGAGGTGCAGGTGAAAGAGCAACTTGCCGACCGCGCTCGCGATGACATCGCAGTTTTGAAAGCGGAACGTGGAGCCTTGGCGCGTCCCGACCGGATCGATGCAATTGCGCGGCAACTCGGTCTTTCGCCGCCGCGCGTCGATCAGTTCGTGGACGGCCGCGAAGTTTCGGCGCTCGATGAGCGCCAGGAAGGCGGCAATGGCCGCTGACGTAAACGGGGGGACCGCACGCCGGGCCGAGGCTGGTCAGGACGTTCGCAGGCGGCGCACCAGAAGTGTCACTGAGACCGCCGTTTATGCTTTCCTTTTCTTCGCCTTCGCCGAGGTCGCGATCCATCTTCTGACCCTTGGGCTTGAACACCAGGGCGGTGTCACGCTCGCCGTTTCCGAGCCTGTTGCGACGAGCTTCAGCCGTCCCGATATCGTCGATCGCAACGGCCGCCTTCTTGCGACGGATCTCGAAGCCCCCTCCATCTATGCCGATCCGGGCATTGTGGTCGATCGCGACGAGCTGGTTGAGAAGCTGGCGACCGTCTTGCCCGACATCGATTCCAAGGAACTCTTGCGGGCGCTTTCAGATCGGTCGCGCCGCTTTGTCTGGGTTCGTCGCGGCGTGTCACCGAAGATTGCGCAAAAGGTCCATGATCTCGGCCTTCCAGGGCTTTCGTTTCGCTATGAGCTGAAGCGCGCTTATCCCGATGGTAAACTTGCGGGGCATGTGCTCGGCTCCGTCAATGTCGACAATCGCGGCCTCAGCGGCATTGAGAAATACATCGACGAGAAAGTCGGCACCGATCCGATCCACGCCGCCGTTCTTTCGACGCGGCCGCCGGTGCGGTTATCGCTCGATATCGGTATTCAGCATGCGCTTGAAGACGAGCTTGATGCAGCCGAGAAGCTCTATCGCACGAAAGGCGCTGCCGGGCTGGTGCTCAACATCAAGACCGGCGAGATTCTGGCCAGCGCATCGATCCCTCGCGTCGATCCCACGTGGCCGTCGCAAGCTCTCGATAGCAAGCACCTCGATCGCGTAATCGGAGGAACCTACGAGCTCGGTTCCGTCTTCAAGACGCTGACGATCGCGATGGCCCTCGATGAGGGCATCGCCAAACCTGATACGATGGTCGACGTACGCCAGCCGCTGCAAGTCGGGCGTTTCACTGTCAAAGATTTTCATTCGTCAAGCCGGCCTCTCAGCGTGACTGAAGTGTTTACGCATTCCTCGAACATCGGTGCGGGAATGCTGGCGTTGCAGGCGGGCTCCGATAAGCTCGAAAACTTCCTGCGCAAATTCGGAATGCTCACGACGCTCACGACTGAAGAAGGTGCGGTCGCAGCGCCTCAGCTTCCGGATCGTTGGGGCCGCGCCGCGACGATAACGGTCGCTTACGGTCACGGTATCGCTGTCGCGCCGTTGCAGTTTGCAGCGGCGGCCGCGACGATCCTGAATGGGGGCAAGCCGGTTCATCCGACGTTCTTGAGGCGCTTCGATACCGATTCCGTCGATGAGAAGCCGATCATCACTGAAAATACCTCGCGTGAGATGGCGCGCATGATGCGTCTCAATGTGAGCGGCCCCGATGGTACGGGTAAAGAAGCCGACGTGCCTGGCTATCGTGTCGGCGGAAAGACGGGCACCGCCGATATCGCAAAGCGCGGCGGCTACTCGTCGAAATCAGTGATTTCGTCTTTCCTCGGAGCCTTCCCGATGGATGACCCCCAGTACCTGACGTTCGTTATGTTATTCGACCCGAAAGGTACGAAAGAAACGCACGGCCAGCACACGGCGGGTTATACCGCGGCGCCCGTGACCGGTCGCCTGATCGCCCGAATCGCCGGGCAACTGGGGGTCAGGCCAATGGAAGTCGTTGCTAGCCAATGATGGCTGCGGGACATTTGACGGCCGACGGCTCAGCCTCGTATCTAAATGCCGTGGAAAGCTTCTCGGAATGAAGATGCGACGGGACAAGGGGAGTCATGCGGCTTAGCGATGTCTTGCCGGCCGACATCGAACCGCCGCCAGGTGCCGACGCCGTTCGTGTTACCGGGATAACAGCCGTGAGTGCTGCCGTCGGTCCGGGCGCGATTTTCGCCGGACTTCCCGGTTCGAAGGTCGATGGCGCTACTTTCGTGCCGGAAGCTGTTGCGCGAGGCGCCAGCGTCATCGTTGTTGCCAAAGGCAAAGGCGTTACAGTTCCTGACGGCGTTGCCCTGATCGAGGTCGAGAATCCGCGTGCCGTGCTGGCGAAGATCGCGGCCAAGCTCGCGGGGAGGCAGCCGCGTTGCGTCGTCGCCGTTACCGGCACGAGCGGTAAAACGTCGGTTGCGGATTTCACGCGGCAGATTTTTTCAGACCTCGGGCACAAGGCGGCCTCGGTGGGGACGATCGGGATCGTGAAACCTGATGGCGCCGTCTATGGGTCGTTGACGACGCCGGATCCCGTGACGCTTCATGCGACGCTTGCGGGACTTGCGGACGAAGGCGTCACGCACCTTGCGTTTGAGGCGTCGTCCCACGGACTGGATCAGTCCCGTCTCGATGGCGTGGTGCTGAGCGCGGCGGCGTTTACGAATCTTGGCCGCGATCACATGGATTATCATCCGACGGAAGAAGCATATTTCAACGCCAAGCTCCGTCTTTTTACAGAGCTTCTGCAGCCGGGCCAGCCAGTCGTCATCAATGCCGACGGTGCTCGGTCGGTGGATGTCGATGCGGCTGCAAAGGCGCGTGGACTTCGCGTTCTGACAGTCGGGGGGGCGGGCGAGACGTTGAAGCGGACATCGCTTTCGCGGGACGGTTTTCAGCAGCGGATCGGAATTTTATCCGAAGGAAGATCCTACGACGTGCGCCTGCCACTCGTCGGCGCTTATCAGGTCGAAAATGCGCTTGTTGCGGCTGGGCTCGCCATTGCGACTGGTGAAAAGACGGAAGCCGTACTCGCGGCGCTGAGTAAGCTCGAAGGTGTGCCGGGCCGGCTCGAAATTATCGGCGAACGGAACGGCGGCCTCGCTGTTATCGATTACGCTCACAAGCCCGAGGCCCTTGCCGCCGCGCTCGATGCATGCCGTCCCTTTGCGACTGGACGGTTGATTTCCGTCTTCGGTTGCGGCGGCGATCGCGACAAAGGCAAGAGGCCGATTATGGGACGCATTTCGATCGATAAGGCCGACATTACGATCATCACGGACGACAATCCGCGTTCTGAAAATCCCGCCACCATCCGCAGTGAGATTCTCGCGAGTGCTACAGGCGCCCGAGAAATCGGCAGCCGCGCCGAGGCTATCGCCACCGCCGTTCGGATGATGCAGCCGGGCGATGTGGTTCTCGTTGCTGGCAAAGGACATGAAACGGGCCAGATCATCGGCGATCGCGTCGTGCCATTCTCGGATCACGATGAAGTTCGCAGGGCGCTCGAGGGCTGATCGTTGATGTTAGCTTTGTGGACGTTTTCCGAAATCGCGGCGGCGCTCGGCAGTGCGTCGGATGGCGGCGACAATGGTATTGTCACCGGCATTTCGATCGACACACGTACTCTAAATGCGGGCGATCTGTTCGTGGCACTGAAGGACCAGCGCGACGGACATGATTTCGTATCGGCCGCGTTTGATGCCGGAGCGGCTGCTGCGCTCGTTTCCGACAGCTACAAGCGTAATTCCGGTGACGGAGTATTGTTTCGCGTTCCCGATACATTGAAGGGCTTGGAGCGGCTTGGCAGTGCGGCGCGCGAGCGGCTGGGCTTGGATGCTCGCATTGTCGCGGTGACGGGCAGCGCGGGAAAGACGGGCACAAAGGAGATGCTGCGCGCGTGCCTGGCAAAACTCGGGACCACGCACGCGTCAGAAAAATCCTACAACAATCATTGGGGCGTTCCTCTCACGCTGGCGCGAATGTCGCGAGAAACGCGCTATGGCGTTTTCGAGATCGGCATGAATCATGCGGGCGAAATCCGGCCGCTGACGAAAATGGTCCGTCCACATGCGGCGATCGTCACGACGGTCGAAGCCGTGCACCTGGAACACTTCCCGTCGGTGGAAGCGATCGCGGACGCAAAGGGCGAAATTTTTGAAGGTCTGATTCCCGGCGGCGTCGCGATCATCAAATATGATAACCCCTATGCGGCGCGTCTCAGAGCGATAGCGGAACGGCTCGGCGCCAGGGTGATGACGTTTGGGTTTGATGCCGCGGCTGATGTCGACGGGAACGATCTGAAGCTTGGCTACGATGGCAGCGATATGGTTGTGCGGCTGGGTGAGCGGCGCGTTCCGCTGCATCTCGCCATGCCGGGCAAGCATATCGCAGAAAACGCCCTCGCGGTTGCGGCAGCGCTTTTCGCAGTCGGTACCGACGTCGAAGCGGCTCTGCCGGTGCTTGCGGATCTCCGGCCGCCAAACGGCCGGGGAGCACGCAATCTCCTCCATGTCGAAGGCGGTGAAGCGCTTTTGATCGATGAGAGCTACAACGCAAATCCAGCCTCGATGCGCGCTGCATTGGCGACCCTCGCAAGTGTTCCGAGGCAGAAATTTCAACGTAGAATCGCGGTGTTGGGTGATATGCTGGAGCTTGGACCGGAGGCGGCGGCACTGCACGTTGGCCTGAAAGATGCCGTGGATGAGGCCGATGTGGACCTCATTTTTGCCTGCGGCCCTCACATGAAGGGCCTTTATGATGCCCTACCGAAGTCCAAAAAGGGCGGCTACGCTGCTTCATCTTCGGCACTTGAGGATATGCTTGAAGCCAATTTGCGACGCGGCGACGTGATCATGGTCAAGGCGTCCAACGGGACTCGTCTCGGTTCCGTCGTCGCCGCGTTGAAAACGCAGTTCGGGGACTGAGGGGCCTGCCTCCTAGGCAGGTTTCTCGCACAAAGGGGGGAGAATTCGGCGCGCATGCTCTATGAGCTCGTCAATTTCAGCGATCAGGTCAGCGCGCTGAACGTCTTTCGATACATTACCTTCCGATCTGGAGGCGCGACCTTCACGGCCCTCCTATTCGTGATGATGTTTGGTCCCGCGATCATCGATCTCTTACGGATCAAGCAAGGCAAGGGACAGCCGATCCGCGATGATGGTCCGCAAAGTCATCTTTTGAAGCGTGGCACGCCGACGATGGGCGGGCTGATGATCCTCGCCGGCGTTACTGTTTCAACACTGCTATGGGCGCAGCTTTCGAACGGCTATATCTGGGTGGTGCTTGGCGTCGCCATCTGTTATGGCGCCATCGGCTTCTATGACGATTTTCTGAAAGTTACGAAGCGCTCCTCTGACGGGTTTTCGGGGCGGCAAAGATTTCTGCTCGAACTCATCGTCGCGGCGATTGCCGGTTACACGCTGATGAAGCTCGGGCCGAAGGGCCTCGACACGGATCTGACGTTCCCATTCTTCAAGGACCTCGTCATCGATCTCGGGCCATTCTTCGTTGTGCTCGCCGTCCTGGTGATTGCCGGAGCCGGAAACGCCGTCAACCTGACGGACGGTTTAGATGGACTGGCAATCGTTCCCGTCATGATCGCGGCCGCGACGTTCGGGATTATCGCCTATCTTTCGGGTAACGCGAAGTTCGCCGGGTACCTGCAAATCCATCACGTGCCGGGTACAGGCGAGCTTGCGGTCATTTGCGGGGCGCTGATAGGGGCGGGACTCGGCTTTCTGTGGTTCAATGCACCGCCCGCAATGATATTCATGGGCGACACGGGATCGTTGGCGCTGGGGGGTACGCTCGGAGCCATCGCGGTCGCGATCAAGCACGAAATCGTGCTGGCGGTGGTCGGCGGCCTTTTCGTGCTGGAGACATTGTCGGTCATCATCCAAGTGCTGTCGTTCAAGTGGACCGGCAAGCGCGTCTTTAAAATGGCGCCGCTGCACCACCACTACGAGCAAAAGGGGTGGAAGGAATCGACGGTTGTGATCCGATTCTGGATCATTTCGGTCATTTTGGCGCTCATCGGCCTTGCGACGCTGAAGTTGCGCTAGGGATTCAGCCAAACGACGTGAGATGCGATAGATTTCTGCCGATGATTCGCGCCACGTCCTTCGACGGCAAAACAGTTGCGGTGTTCGGTCTCGGTAGCTCCGGGATCGCGGCCGCGCGCTCCCTCTTGGCCGGGGGCGCAGATGTTGCCGCTTGGGACGACAGCGCGGCGGGACGCGAGGCAGCACAGAAGGAAGGTATTTCCCTCGTCGATCTTTCGCGAGCTGACTGGTCGCAATTTTCTTCGTTGGTGTTGGCTCCCGGCGTGCCGTTGACCCATCCCGAGCCGCATTGGACCGTCAAAGCCGCGCGTGCGGGCGGCGTCGAGATCATCGGAGATATCGAAATCTTCGCGCGCCAACGCATGGCGCAGGCGCCAAATGCACCCTTCATCGCTATCACCGGCACCAATGGCAAATCGACGACGACGGCGCTCATCGCGCACATCCTTCGCCATTTGGGAAATGATGTGCAACTCGGTGGCAACATCGGCCGCGCGATCTTGACACTTGATGAGCCTGCGCCGGACCGCTTTCACGTTATCGAAATGTCGTCCTTTCAAATCGATCTCACGCCGACGCTGAATCCGACGGTCGGTGTGATGTTGAACGTGACGCCGGATCATATCGACCGGCATGGAACGATCGAAAACTATGCCGCCATCAAAGAGCGCGTGGTGCAAGGCGCGGATGTTGCGGCGGTCGGAATCGATGATGAATTTGCGCTGGCGATGCTGCAGCGGCGCATCCAAGCCGGTCCGGCGATTGCGTTCAGCGCGAAAAAGTCGATCGCACCAGGATACAGCCTGCTTGACGATACGATCATTTGCAGCAATCGCGAGGCGCTCGCCGTCAAGCTTGCTTCTCTGCAAGGGATAGCCACCCTTCGTGGCCTGCATAATGCGCAGAACGCGCTAGGTGCTATTGCGGCCGTTCGCGAATGCCTCAACTGGCTTGGTCGCTCCTCGGATGTCGACTGGCAGGCCGCGCTCTCATCGTTCCCAGGTTTGCCGCACCGGATGGAGGAGATTGGGCGGATCGGCAACGTTTTGTTCGTCAATGACAGCAAAGCAACGAACGCGGATTCGACCGAGAAGGCGCTCCTCACCTTTCCGCGTGATGTCTTCTGGATCGTCGGTGGCAGGCCGAAGGCCGGTGGCATCGCGCCCCTCGAGCGTTATTTCGGCGGCGTTGCGAAGGCGTACCTCATTGGCGAATCGAGCGATGACTTCGCGCGCACGCTGGAAGGAAAAGTCGCTTACGAACGCAGCGGCACGCTCGACGCCGCTGTCTCGGCCGCGGCGCGCGATGCCATGTCAAATTCCGGTGCGGAGCCTGTGGTTCTGTTGTCGCCAGCCTGCGCCAGCTACGATCAATTCCGCAATTTCGAAGTTCGGGGTGATCATTTCCGGCGCACTGTCGAGGCGCTTCCTGGCGTCACGATGAGGGCAGCGCCATGAAGCTTTCGCGTGCCGACCGCAGCATCCTGGCCGACTGGTCGTTCACGATTGATCGAGGGCTTTTGACCGCGCTGCTCGCTTTGATCGCGATCGGCGTCGTGCTGTCGTTCGCGGCATCGCCCGCCGTTGCGATCAAAAAGGGCCTGCCGACGTATTATTTCGTCGAGCGGCACGTCATATTCGCGGCCATCGGCGCGCTGCTGATGTTCGCGATTTCGCTGTTCTCGCCTGCAGGTGTTCGCCGGCTCGCGGCGGTGTTGCTGCTGGTCTCAGGCGTGGGCATGGTCATCGTACTCTTTACCGGTACGGATATTAATGGCGCACAACGCTGGCTCACCATCGGTGGCTATTCGCTGCAACCATCTGAGTTCGCGAAGCCGGCTTTCATTGTGGTCATCGCATGGCTCTTCGGCGAGGCCGCCAGACGAAGCGACATGCCGGCGTTGCCGCTTGGTCTTCTGCTATGGGGCGTGCTGGTCGCGCTGCTTATCGCGCAGCCCGACGTCGGGCAGACTATTCTGATCAGCACGACCGCCGGCCTCCTTTATCTGCTTGCCGGACTGCCGCTGATCGGCGCGGGCATTCTTGTGTTGATCGGCAGCGGCGGCTTTTGGCTCGCCTACGAAAACTTCGCTCATGTGCAGTCGCGGTTGGAAAAATTCTTCAGCGCCCAGCCTTTTGAAAATTATCAGGTCGGACGGGCAATGCAGTCGTTTGCCCAAGGAGGGTTCTTTGGGCGGGGGCCGGGCGAGGGGACGATCAAGTCCGTGCTGCCCGATGCGCATACCGATTATATCTTTGCCGTCATCGGTGAAGAGTATGGTGTGATCGCGTGCTTGGCGCTTCTCGGCGTTTTTGCCTTTGTCGTAATAAGAGCGTTGCAACGCGCGTCCGACGAACCTAACACTGCCGACCGCCTGGCAGTGCAGGGCCTGTCGTTGCTTCTCGGGCTCCAGGCGCTGATCAACATGGGGGTCAACATCGGCCTGTTGCCACCCAAGGGAATGACGCTGCCCTTCATTTCGGCTGGCGGTTCATCGATGCTGGCGCTGGCGATAACGGCGGGGATGCTTCTCGCATTGACGCGCTGGCGGCCGGATCCCATGCGTCTCAACAAACCGCGCCGGGTGCCGACGATCGATGATGTGCACTTCACCGGCCACACTCCAACGAGATGAGCGAGAAGTCATGAGCGGCGTTCGATCGATCATGCTGGCTGCCGGTGGAACGGGCGGCCATTTGTTTCCGGCTTTTGCGCTGGCCGAGGAACTCGGGCGACGAGGCGTGGCGGTCGATTTGATGACCGACATGCGGGGTGACCGTTATGGCGGTGGATTCCCCGCCCGCGCCGTCTATCAAGTGCCCTCAGCGACGCTGCGATCACGCGCGCCGAGTGACATCGCGAAGACCGTACTGACGCTTGGCCGGGGCACGAGTGTCGCTTTCGGGATGCTCGGGCGGGTCAGGCCCAACGCCGTCATCGGCTTCGGCGGGTATCCGACCTATCCGCCGCTCGTCGCCGCGCGCCTCAGGGGCATCCCGACTGCCATTCACGAGCAGAACGCCGTGCTTGGCCGTGCCAACAAGATGCTCGCCAAACGTGTGACAGCTGTTGCGACATCCTTTGAGCGGACGAAGTTTTTGGATGGTTCGCTTGTTGCCAAATCAGTCCTGACAGGTAATCCGGTGCGTAAGGCCGTCATCGAAGCGGCAGGTCTCGGGTTTTTGCCGCCGCTACCGGACAGTGCTATTCGCGTTTTGATTTTCGGTGGCAGTCAAGGGGCACGTTTTTTTTCCGATGTCGTTCCGCTGGCGCTGTTCGCGCTGCCCGACACATTGCGTCAACGCCTTCGTGTCGTGCAGCAGGCCCGCGAAGAGGACATCGAGCGCGTGCGCGAGGCCTATGCCGAAGCCGGAATCAAGGCAAACATTGCACCGTTCTTCACCGATTTACCGGCGCGAATGGCGGACGCACACCTCATCATAGGCCGCGCCGGTGCATCGACGGTCGCGGAACTCGCCGTGATTGGCCGGCCATCGATCCTGGTGCCGCTGCCGCATGCCCTCGACAACGATCAGCTCAACAATGCACGGCGGCTCGAAGAATCGGGCGGCGCATGGTGCATCGAGCAGCGAAATCTGTCGCCCGAGCGTCTCGCGGATGAACTCGAAAAACTTTTAAAAGATCCCGATACGCTTGCGGCGGCGGCCAAGGCCGCTAAAAACGCCGGGCGGCCCGATGCAGTACGTAATTTGGCCGATTTCGCGTTGGCTCTTGCGGAAGGTCGCCGGCCAGGGGGAAATCGCGCGCCGTGAGCATTATTGTGCGAGATTTTACTGAGCCGGGGACCGGTTCGACGATAAGGATGTTTCCATCTATGCAGATGCCGCGAGACATAGGGCCTTTCCACATCATCGGTATTGGCGGCATCGGCATGAGCGCGATCGCCGAGATCCTCGTTGCCAAGGGCTATACGGTCCAGGGATCGGATCAGAAAGAAAACGCCAACGTCAAAAGGCTTCGGTCGAAGGGCATACGGGTTTTCGTCGGGCACGACGCGGTCAATTTGATCGGCGCGCGCTACGTTGTGATTTCGACGGCGGTGAAGCCTTTCAATCCCGAGTTGATGGCGGCTCGTCAAAAAGGTCTGACGATCATCCGCCGCGCCGAGATTTTGGCAGAGCTGATGCGGCTCTATTCGACGATCTCGGTCACCGGAACACACGGCAAGACGACGACGACTTCGCTGCTCTCTCACATTTTCGCGGAAGCGGGCGAGGAGCCGACGGTCATCACCGGCGGCATCATCAACTCCTGGGGTTCAAACGCGCGCCTCGGACAGGGCAAATGGATGATCGTCGAAGCGGACGAGAGCGACGGCACCTTTACGCGCCTGCCGACTGAAATCGGCATCGTCACGAATATTGATCCCGAGCATCTCGATTATTTCGGCTCGGTCGAAGCGATGCATCGCGAATACGAAGCGTTTCTGAAAAATATTCCGTTCTTCGGCTTGGCCGTCGTGTGCATCGATCATCCGGTCGTGCGCGATATGGTGCAGAAACTGAACCTTCGCGCCGACGGGAGACGCCTGCTGACGTACGGCGAGAGCCGGGATGCCGATCTCATGCTTCAATCATTTCACATCGAGGGCAACACAACGTACTTCGATGCGAACTTGGCGGCGCACGTCAAAGGTGGCGCGCGGAAGCTTACAGGCTGGTCCATTCCCATTCCGGGAGCGCACAATGCTTTGAATGCGCTTGCAGCTATCGCGGTCGCGACGGAAGCCGGGCTCGACGACGCAAAAATCAAGGCGGCGATGGGCGGATTTTCCGGTGTCAAACGGCGCTTTCAGTTTACCGGCGAGTGGAACGGCGTCGGCATCTACGACGATTACGGGCACCATCCGGCGGAGATTCGAGCGGTGCTCGCAGCGGCACGCGGTGGCGCCAAGGGCAAAGTCATCGCGGTCGTCGAACCGCATCGATATACGCGCGTGCGCGATCTTTTCGACGATTTCGCGCGCTGTTTCAAAGACGCGGATCACGTCATCGTTGCGCCGCTCTATACGGCCGGAGAAGGTCCCATTGCGGGTATCGATAACCGCACGCTCGCCGAGCGGATCGGAACGTTGGGACGTCGCTCCGTCGAAGCAGTGGACGATCCAGCCGATATCGCCCCGGCGATCAAGCGCGTCGCTGTTCAGGGCGACATCGTCGTTTGTCTCGGAGCTGGGAATTCGACGGACTGGGCGCACGCGCTCCCGGGCTGGCTGGCAGGAGCGCCATTGCACGCGGGGAGCGTCGCCTGATGTTCGAGGACATCACCAGCGCGCTTCGAGCGGCGATGCCCGACTTGCGCGGACGCTTGGCGGCGAACGCGTCGCTGGCAGATGTTACGTGGTTTCGCGTTGGAGGCCCGGCTCAGGTGCTGTTCATGCCCGCCGACGAAGCCGACCTCGCCTATTTTCGCAAGATGCTGCCCAAGGATGTGCCTGTGCACGTCATCGGCCTCGGATCGAATCTGCTGGTGCGTGACGGCGGGGTTGCGGGCGTCATGATCCGGCTCGGCCGTGGCTTCAATGAGATCAAGGCTGAGGATGGAAGCCGGTTGCGCGCCGGGACCGCGGTCCCCGACGTCAAGGTTGCGCGCGCGGCGGCTGAGGCAGGCATTCGCGGACTGGCGTTCTATCGGGGAATCCCCGGTTCGGTCGGGGGCGCTTTGCGCATGAATGCAGGCGCACACGGCCGCGAGACGAAGGACTGCCTCGTTTCTGCGCGCGCCGTCGATCCTGAAGGCAACGTCCACGTGCTGTCGCTCGCGGATATGGGTTTTACCTATCGGCACGCGTCCGTGCCGGAGACATGGATTTTCACGGAAGCAACTTTCGAAGGCGTACCCGGCGAGCCCACCGAGATTCTCAAGGAGATGGAGGAGGTCGCCGACTATCGCGAGAAAAATCAGCCGATCAAGGAACGCACCGGCGGCTCGACGTTCAAGAACCCGCCCGGTCACAGCGCCTGGAAGCTCGTCGACCAGGCTGGTTGCCGAGGCTTGCGCGTCGGAGGCGCAAAGGTGTCGGAGATGCACTGCAATTTCCTCATCAACGATCGTCAGGCGACCGGCGAAGATGTCGAGAAGCTCGGCGAGACGGTGAGGGCACGCGTCAAGGCGCAATCGGGCATCGCGCTCAATTGGGAAATCATTCGGCTCGGATTGCCGAAGCCGGGTCGGCCTATTGGCGAAGCGCTTGCGGAGAATGCCGACGTCCGCGCCGAGTCATCGTGACAAGATGAACTTTCATTGTTCGGTCTCGCCTAAGTTTTCGTCCCATCCCTGGACCCTCTTGGATCGCGGTGATGGAGAAGCGTCTAAATCTGAAATGCAGGTACTGAGAAGGGCGATGCCATGAATGTCTTGGGTCCGGTGCCGAAGCGGACGCGCGATCACATTGCCGTTCTCAAGGGCGGTTTATCGGCTGAGCGTGATGTCAGTCTCAACTCAGGCGCTGCGGTCGGAGAGGCACTGCGTGACGCCGGCTATCGTGTCACCGAGATCGACGTCGACCGAAATCTCGCTAGCCAACTGTCCGCGATCAATCCGGATGTGTGCTTCAACGCGCTGCACGGCCGGTTCGGTGAGGACGGCTGCGTGCAGGGCATCCTCGAGATGCTGGCGATCCCGTACACGCATTCCGGCGTTCTCGCGTCGGCGCTCGCCATGCACAAAGAGCGGGCCAAAGACGTCATGAAACTCGCCGGCGTGCCGGTTGCCGAGGCGAAGCTCGTGACGCGAGGGGAGGCGCTCGATCATCACATCTTAACGCCGCCCTACGTCGTGAAGCCGGTTACGGAAGGCTCGAGCGTCGGCGTTATCATTGTGCCGCCGGACGCCGAGCAGCCGCCGGATTCGATTGCGTCGGGCGGTTCGCTCGAACAGATCGTAATGGTCGAACGCTACGTCGCCGGGCGAGAGCTAACTTGTGCTGTGATTGGAGATTTCGTCACCGACGTCATCGAGATCGTGCCACTCCGCGGGCTCGCATTCTATGATTATGAATCGAAATACGGGCCGGGCGGCTCCAAGCATGAGCTGCCTGCACAACTTTTACCGGATGTTTACCAGTCGGTCCGTTCCTTAACGTTAAGGGCGCATGAATCGTTGGGCTGCCGCGGGGTATCGCGAGCGGACTTCCGTTTCGACGACACGCCTGGCGGGACGGGCGAGTTGATCTGCCTCGAAGTGAATACGCAACCAGGCATGACGGGGACGTCCCTCGTGCCTGAGTTGGCGGGTCACGCGGGTTGGTCATTCGGTGACCTTGTCCAGTGGATGGTCGAGGACGCGAGTTGCAACAGATAACGGGCATGCAGGGGTTCTGGAGGCGGGCGCAGCAAGCGCCGACGCTCAAGGCCGACGCTATCCCGTCGTTTGAATCACCGCCAACGATCAGCAGAATTTCGCGGCCTGGGCCTCGTCGTCCGGCCACGGCTCTCAAAATTCCGCGGGGCGAGCGGCGCCTCAAGAGATCGCGACGTACGACGCGCCGCTGGATGATCTATGGGCTTGCGGTGAGTGCCGTTTTATCGGCAGCAGGCGGTGTCGCTTACGCACTTCACGCTAATCACGTGACGTTGGCGGACATCGTCCGTGCCGCGGATGCCGATGCGAACGCGCTGATGATCGCGGCTGGATTCGGGATCAATCAAGTCAACCTCTCGGGCCAGCATTTCGCCTCCGACAACGATATTTATGATGCGCTCGACCTGACGAACGTGAAGACGTTCGCAGCGTTCGATTCCGCAGCGGTGTTGAAACGGATCGAACGTATCCCTTGGATCGATAAAGTGCAGATGACGCGCGTTTATCCGGGAACGCTCGATATCGTCGTCCGGGAACGCACTCCGGCGCTGATCTGGACGCGGGGTAACGAGAATTATCTCGTCGATGCGACGGGCAGAGTGCTGGGGCCAATGCCGGCCGCGAGCAGCTGGGCGCTACCGCGCGTTGCCGGTGAAGGCGCCAAGGACGATGCTAATCTGATGCTTGCCGCCGTGAAGCACTATCCAACGATCCAAAGCCAATTTGCGTTTGGGCAGCGCATCGGAGAACGCCGTTGGCGCATCGTGCTGAAGAATGGAACCATGCTCGAACTCGCGGCTGACCGCGAGATCGAGGGATTGCAAGAGATTGCGCGCGCCTCAGCGGTCGCTCCCGCGCTGACGGGCGCCCCGATGGTTATCGATGTTCGAACGCCTGGCCGTATCACCATGCGTCCCGTCGATAACAAACTTGCGAGCCTAACCACGCCGCGCACGCCAGCTGGCGCGCCGCTCACCATCAGCTCACGTTAGCAGGATTTTTCATGGCTGATAGGCGCACATCCCGAACGTTCGGAATTTTGGACATCGGCACCAGCAAGACGGTTGCCGCCATCATGGTGGCCGAGCAGTCACCCGCGGCCGCCGAGCCGACGGTGCGGCTCGCGGGTCTTGGCCTGCAGCGCTCACGAGGCATCAAGGCTGGTGTGCTGACCGATCTCGACGAGGCCGAGTCGGTCGTCCGTGGGGTGCTCGCGCAGGCTGAACGTGCGGCGGGTGTTTCGGTCGGCAATTATACGGTCTCCGTTGCGGCAGGCCGCATGGCATCGACGCACTGCACCGCGCGAATCGACGTCGAGACTGGCCGCGTGACGCGGGACGATCTCGCAAAGCTGATGACGGCAGGAGAAAGCTACGCGGAGCGCAATGGGCGCACGCTTATCCATCTGAACCGGTTCGGCTACGAACTCGACGGTGTTGGCGGCGTACGCGATCCCATCGGCTTTTCGGCCCGTCGCCTTTCGGCCGGTCTTCATGCCGTGACGGCGGACGAAGCGCCGTTGCGCAATCTGCTCGTTCTGATCGATCGCTGTTACGCGGAATGCGACGGGCTTGTGGCATCGCCCTATGCAAGCGCGCTGGCCGTGACCACGGAAGAAGAACGTCAGTTCGGCGTGACCTGCATCGATTTCGGCGCTGGAACGACGTCCATCGCGCTCTTCGCAGAAGGCGTTTTTGCGGGCGTCGAAGTCATTCCGGTTGGTGGGCAGCACCTCACGTACGATATTGCCCGCACGTTGCAGACGCCACTCGCGGAAGCCGAGCGAATCAAAACGCTTTATGGCACACTGCTCAATGCCCAGTCCGACGAGCACGAATCGATTTCCTATCCGATCGCGGGTGAGGAAGACGAAGAGAGCTACGAAACTACGAAGGCGCGGCTGACTGATATCATCCGGCCGCGGATGCAGCAGCTCATGGGTTTGGTGCGTGAGCGTTTGGCGCTCAATGCGGCAGGCCGATATGCAGGGGAAAAGGTCGTTCTGACGGGCGGAGCCAGCCAGCTACTCGGACTTTCCGAATTCGTCGCCAACGAATTTGGACGGCCTGTGCGCCTGGGCAGACCCTTGGAAATCGCCGGGCTCAACGCGAGCCTTTCCGGGCCACAGATGGCGACGCTGTCGGGACTCTCGATGTTGGGAGCCCGGGGCAGCAACGAATTGAGTGCGCCTTACGGGCGCAAAGCACTGAAGCAAGGATATCTTGGGCGCGTCGGAACGTGGCTCAAGCGTGGGTTCTAACGACGTGATGCAGCGGATGGATGTACCCGTCAGCGAAGCGAACCCGGGTTCTTTCGCTTCGATAGTCTTCGCAGATAGTCAATTTTTGAGGGTGCTATGAGCATCAAACTGCAATTGCCGACGCTAGTGGATATGAAGCCGAGGCTAACCGTCATTGGCGTCGGAGGCGCGGGCTGCAACGCAGTCAACAACATGATCGCAGCCGGGCTCCAAGGCGTCGAGTTCGTTGTCGCCAATACGGACGCACAGTCGCTGGCAGCGTCGAGCGCCGAATACAGGGTTCAGCTCGGAGCGAACCTTACGGAAGGTCTCGGTGCCGGTTCGCGGCCGGAGATCGGTGAAGCGGCCGCGGAAGAGGCGATTGCCGAAATTCGTACGCACATCGCCGGTGCGCACATGGTGTTCATTGCAGCCGGCATGGGTGGCGGCACCGGGACGGGCGCCGCGACGGTCGTTGCGCGTGCCGCTCGCGAAGTCGGTGCGCTGACCGTCGGCGTCGTCTGTAAACCGTTTGCGTTTGAAGGCGCGCGCCGCATGCGCATCGCGGACGCTGGCGTGCAGGCGCTTCGTCAGCACGTCGATACGCTGATCGTTATTCCCAACCAGAACCTTTTTCGCATCGCCAATGAGCGCACGACCTTTGCGGAGGCGTTCGTGCTCGCCGACCAGGTGCTCTATTCCGGCGTTGCGTGCATCGTCGAGCTCGTGCTCAAGGAAGGCCTCATCAACCTCGACTTCGCCGATGTCCGCACGATCATGAGCGGGATGGGAACGGCGATGATGGGAACGGGGGAAGCGACCGGCGAACGGCGCGCCGTGCTCGCGGCAGAAGAAGCCATCGCCAATCCCTTGCTCGATGACGTGACGCTCCGAGGAGCGCGCGGCGTGCTGCTTTCGATTTCCGGCGGCCGCGAGATGACACTCTACGAGGTCGACGAAGCGGCGAGCCGTATTCGCCAGGAGGTCGATCCCGAGGCCAATATCATCGTCGGCGCAACATTTGATGAGCAGCTCGGAGACCGGCTGCGTGTGTCGATCGTCGCGTCCGGAATGGGTGTAAACGACCAATTCACGGTTCAACGCGGTCCGCATCCAGGATTTGCCTCGAAAGGCGCCGGCTCGAACATTGCGGCAGGGGAAACGCACCCGGCGCAAGCTCAGCAGCCTTCTCGATCCGAGGAAAATTCTTCGGCAACGCCTCCGCCAGGCGATCTACAGCGTAGACTTTCGGAAGCACTGCAACCGTCGTCGCAAAACGCTTTTCAGGAGCGTTCTTCGCAGAGCCAGCGCGAATCATCGGCCAATTCGCGTGACAGCTGGATCGCACCCGGAAATGTGATGATCGAAGACGGGCTGGAGAATTTTCCTCCGCTCACGGGAAGTGCGTTATTGCGGACGCCGCCATTGCCATTGCCGGGTACGCCGAACTCGAATGGACACTCTTTCGAGCCGCAGGCGCCAGCAGAATTTCAGCGCTCGCGACGACGTCTTCCGATGATCGAAGACTTTCCTCCGCAAGCGCAGAAAGAATGGAATGCGCATCAAGGCGCTTCAGGCAGACATGCAGAAGAGCAAGGAAAACCGGGCCTTTTTGGACGTTTGGCGAATCTGAGCCGAAGTGTAAAATCTGCGCAGCAGAAAAATACGACGCACACATCAGATGATGATGACGAACCGCATTCGTTGCCGATTTTTGTTGGAAGAGAACGACGCTGAATCGTCGCCTGCATCAAGACGATGAGATCGTCAAGTCTGGTTGCTGTAGCGTAACAGAGTGTAAGAAAGCGTGATTTGTCGGTGCTAAGCGAAGCAGTTAGCTTTTGTGCATCGACTTCATGTGCTGAACCTTTAAACAGCAATGACACGGCCAAATAAGGTCGGCAGGCTGGCGAAAATAAGAAGGGCAAGCGCATCTGGGTCAGGGGGTGGTCGGCCGCATATATGCTGGGGAGCAGCGGCCCACCAGTAAATGAGGGACGGCGCTGTATGTCGAATCGATTCATCGGTGCGCGGCAAACCACGCTTGCCCGCGAAATTCAGTTGACAGGCACGGGGGTGCACAGCGGAGCTCCGGTATCACTCACACTGCATCCAGCAGAGGCTGATACTGGGCTCCGCTTTCTCGTTACGAAACGAGGCAGGGTCATCTCGGAAATCGCGGCGCACGTTGCCAATGTCAAAAATCTGACGCTTTGCACTGTTATTGGGGATGATGCAGGCACGACGGTTGGGACCGTTGAGCATCTTCTCGCCGCCCTTCGCGGTCTCTCCATCGACAACCTCTATATTGAAATCGATAGCAAAGAAGTTCCGATCATGGATGGCAGCTCGGCGGACTTCGTCGAGGCGATTGATCGGGTTGGAATTCGAGAACTTTCCGAACCGCGCAAATACATCAAGGTTCTCAAGCCGGTTCGCGTCGAAGAAGGCGGCTGCTGGGGAACGCTGGAGCCCTATTCAGGCTTCCGCATGGACGTCGAGATCGATTTTTCCTCGCCCGTCATTGGCCGTCAGCGGCTGCAGTACGAAATGAGCCCCGGTGTTTTCCGCCACGAAATCTCGCGCGCTCGCACGTTCGGCTTCATGAGTGATGTTGAAAAGTTGTGGAAAGCGGGTCTGGCGCTCGGAGCCGATCTTTCCAACACGGTCGCAATCGGCGACGGCAAAGTTATGAACCGCGAAGGCCTGCGGTATCCCAAGGAATTCGTGCGCCACAAGATGCTAGATGCCGTTGGCGATCTGGCCCTCGCCGGAATGCCGTTGCTCGGTGCATATCGGTCATACCGGGGCGGTCACCGCCTTAATTCGATGGTCTTGCAGGCATTGTTTGCGGATGCTTCGAACTGGACCGTCGCTCAAGCTCCCAAGACGCGCGCGACGCGTACGCCGGTTCAGATTGCCCCCGCGGCCATCGCCGCCGCGGTGGAATAGCTCGCATAGCGTCGGCGGTCTCGTCGGCGCTGGCCCGGAATGCACCATATTTCATCGATAAATTTCATTGGATTTCGAGCACGGGATAGACTGGCGCTTGTCTTTCAGAACGCTTGGCGAAGTGCTATCGGGTCGTTGACGGGACGGCCATGAGCGCGAGCACAGCGCGGCCAGGGTAGGAAGTTACGCGGCGCATGACATTCGCAGGGGATTTCAAAAAGGCTCTCGTTTCGGCGGCGCTTGCTGCAGCGCTGGCTGTTTCGGCATGCGCGTCGAGCAAGCTCGACACCTCCGCGCTCAATCCCGATCCTCCGACAAAGATGTTTTCCGACGCCGACGGCATGATGTCAAAAGGACATTTCGACGATGCTGCAAAGCAGTTCGAAGCCGTCGATCGCGAGCACCCGTATTCGCCAGAAGCCCGCAAGTCGATCGTGATGGCGGCTTATGCGTACTATCGCGCCGGCAAATCACCTGAAGCTATTGCTTCGGCTGAACGCTATCTCCAGCTGCATCCGGGAACGAAAGAAGCTCCGCTCGCGCATCATATCATTGCGATGTCGTACTTTGACGACTTGAAGACGGCGAACCGCGACCAGACTCCGGCGCGAAAGGCGTTGGAGCAATTCAAGATTTTGAAGTCGCAATATCCTGATAGCGAATACTCGCGCGATGCGGATAACAAGATCCGTATTTGTAACGACAATCTTGCTGCCCAAGAAATGGAAGTCGGCCGCTACTATCTCGATCAGCATAATTACGTAGCGGCGATCAATCGTTTCAAGACGGTGGTCAAGGACTATCAGACGACGGCGCACGTCGAGGAAGCGCTGGCGCGCCTCGTTGAAGCCTACATGGCATTAGGGGTGGTGAGTGAAGCTCAAAACGCGGCCGCCATTCTCGGGCATAACTATCCCGACAGCCGCTGGTACAAGGACTCTTACGCCCTGCTGCAATCGGGTGGTGTCGGACCGCAGCTCGATACTGGCTCCTGGCTTTCCAAAGCATGGAATTCGGTACCGAAGTTTGGGCTTGGAAGTAGCGGCTGATCCTTACAAGCTTTATCCTATGCTAGATTTCAACGCGGCAGGATGGCCTTGCCGCGTTTTGTTTTCTGCAGCAAATTCCACAGCAAATGGCCAAGAAAACCACGAAACGTTCGCCCACAACTCTCGGGAAGCGCCTCGGGACTTCGGAAGACCCTGCGGCTGAAATCGCTCGGCTGTCGGCAGAGATCTCACGCCACGATGCGCTCTATTACAGGGAGGATGCGCCTGAAATTTCCGACGCCGAGTACGACGCTCTGCGCCGTCGCCTGAGCCAGTTGGAAAAGGCACATCCCGAGTTCAAGCGCGCCGGGAGTCCGAGCGAAACGGTCGGCGCGCCGCCGGTCGGGGCATTTGGCAAGATCCGTCACGAAGTTCCGATGCTGTCGCTCGGAAACGCCTTCGACGATCAGGACGTCACTGATTTCGTGCAGCGGGTGCGCCGGTTTTTGAATCTCGGAGAAGGTGAACCGCTCGACGTCATGGCCGAGCCGAAGATCGACGGTCTCTCAATTTCGATTCGCTATGAGAACGGCTCCCTCGTGCAGGCAGCGACGCGCGGAGATGGGACGGAAGGCGAGAACGTCACTGCGAACGTCAAGACGGTCAAAGAAATTCCGCATCTCCTCAAGGGTAAGGCCGTTCCGAAGATCATCGATATTCGCGGCGAGATTTATCTGGCGCATAAGGATTTCGAGAAACTCAACGCGGCGCAAGCGGCAAGCGGTGGCAAAGTTTTCGCCAATCCGCGCAACGCTGCAGCTGGTTCACTGCGTCAGCTCGATCCTTCAATCACGGCCAAACGGCCGCTGCGATTCTTCGCGTATGCATGGGGCGCGGCATCAAAACTCCCAGCTGATACGCAGGCGGGCGTCGCCGCCGCGTTCGGACAGTGGGGCTTGCCGATAAATCCGCTGATGCGAGTGACGGACGATCCCAGCGAGTTGCTGGCTTTTTACCGCGAGATCGAGAGTCGGCGCGCCAAGCTCGGTTATGATATCGATGGCGTCGTCTACAAGGTAAACCGTCTTGATTATCAGGAGCGGCTTGGCTTCGTCTCGCGATCGCCGCGCTGGGCCATCGCGCACAAGTTCCCGGCCGAGCGGGCGACGACGGTTCTGAATAAAATTGACATTCAAGTCGGCAGGACCGGCGCGTTGACGCCGGTCGCCAAGCTCGAGCCTGTCACCGTCGGCGGGGTCGTCGTTTCGAACGCGACGCTGCACAATGAAGACGAGATCGCGCGCAAGGACATCCGCGAGGGCGACACCGTTATCCTGCAGCGCGCGGGGGATGTCATTCCGCAGGTCGTCGAGGTCGTGCTCGACAAACGGCCGAAGGATTCGAAGCCGTTCGCATTTCCGACGGTATGCCCGGTGTGCGGCAGCCACGCCGTTCGCGAGGCGGACGAGGAAGGCAACATTGCCGATGTCGTTCGCCGCTGTACCGGTGGCCTGATCTGCGCGGCGCAGGTCAAGGAGCGGTTGAAGCATTTCGTATCGCGTAACGCCTTCGATATCGAAGGCCTTGGCGGGGAAAAGATCGAGTTCTTTTATGAAACCGGGCGCATCAAGTCGGCAGCCGATATCTTCACGCTCGAAAGGCGCGATCAAGAATCCGACGAGCCGTTAACGCAGGTCAGGGGTTTCAAGGAGACATCGGTCAAGAAGCTCTTCGCGGCTATCAACGCGCGGCGAACCATCTCGCTCGACCGTTTTCTGTACGCCCTTGGAATCCGCCACATCGGCGAGACGACGGCGAAGGATCTTGCGAAGGCCTATGGAACGTTCGAAGCGTTGCGGGCGGCGGTCGATGCCGCAATTCAAGGCGGTAAAGGCAGCGAAGCCTATCAGGATATCGACAATATCGAAGGCATCGGCGAGACGGTGGTCGACGCGTTGATCGACTTCTTCAGCGAGCAGCACAATCAAGAGCAGCTTGATGCTCTCTTGAAGGAGGTAAAAGTTACCGCGTTCAAACGGGTGCAGGTGAATTCGCCTGTGACGGGCAAGACCGTCGTCTTTACGGGTACTTTAACAAAGCTGACGCGCAACGAGGCAAAGGCCCAGGCCGAGCGTCTCGGAGCGAAGGTTTCCGGATCGGTATCGAAGAAAACCGATTATGTCGTCGCCGGCGCGGAGGCGGGATCGAAACTCGATAATGCACGCGCGTTGGGAGTTACAGTGCTGGATGAAGACGGCTGGCTTGCGCTGATAGGGCGAGCTTGATTGATTTGCGTTCGTCTCACGCGGAACGAAACCGCTGATCATTGATCGAAAAGGCTTGCATTCATTGCGATATAAATTTTGCCGTTGCTCTCGGTAATTTCGACATCCGCAGCACCTTCGGCGGCGCGCACGATCATAGATACAACTGCCTCCGGTCTTGCCGTTGCAACTATCAGCGGTCGGAGTGCATGCGGAAAATGCGGAGCTGCAGTAACTTCGGGAATGGCAAACATCGAGGTCCTCCTCACAGTCCCCTTGAGGAGAAGCTAGGCGATGATGTGTCCGAATGCTGTTCCGTGCGTGACGGCGAGGAAGTTTCTGCGGATTAAATGGGCTGCGTTGCCGTTTTGAGCCACTCGCGCGTGGCTGCATCAAGCTGAGGCGACAACGTCTCGAATACGCGCCGATGATAATCATCGAGCCAGCCGCGTTCTTCGCGATTGAGCATATCCGATACGATGAGCCGGCGGTCGATCGGCGCGAGCGTCAGCGTTTCAAAGCCCATCATCTCACGTTCGCCGTGGCCGATCTTCGCCGGGGGCGTGACGAGCACAACGTTTTCGATGCGGATGCCGTAGGCGCCGACCTTGTAGAATCCTGGTTCGTTTGAGATCAGCATCCCCGGCTGCAACGGGATCATGCCAGCGCGCGAGATGGACTGAGGACCTTCGTGAACCGAAAGATAGCTGCCGATGCCGTGTCCGGTTCCGTGATCGAAATCCTCGCCGATGGACCACAGCGCACGCCGGGCGAAGGGATCGAGATCGATGCCACGTGTGCCTTTCGGAAATCGTGCGGTCGCGATTGCGATGTGTCCCTTCAAAACGGCGGTGAAGTGCCGTTTCATCTCTTCGCCGGGTTCACCGATAGCGACAGTCCGCGTGATGTCGGTCGTGCCGTCCTGATATTGGGCGCCGCTGTCGACCAAAAAAAGCTCGCCCGGCTGAATTTTCCGGTTTGTCGCCTCGGTGACGCGATAGTGGACGATTGCTCCATTCGGGCCAGATCCGGAGATCGTCGGGAAGCTGATCTCGCGCAGCATGTTGGTGTCGCGGCGGAAATCTTCCAGCTGTTGCACGGCGGTTATCTCGTCGAGTGATCCGTTCGCCGCATTTTCGTCGAGCCACGCCAGGAAACGCACCACGGCGTGGCCGTCGCGGATATGCGCGGCGCGTGCGCCGGCGATTTCGGCTTCCGTTTTGATTGCCTTAGGCAAAATGCAGGGATCGCGTCCCCGCGAGATTGCTGCCGCGCCGAGTTTCATTTCGAACCAAAAGCTTGCGCTTTCCGGGTCGAGTCGAACTTTTTTGCGTTGGGATTTCAGCGCGGCCAAGCGGGCGGCCATCGCTTCCGGCGGCAGGAGCTTGGCAACGGGTGCGACGTGCGCTCGCGTTTCCCGGTCGAGCCGTTCTGGGTCGATATAGAGTTCGGCCTTGCCAGTTGCGGGCACGATGGCAAATGCGAGCACGACCGGATTGTGGGCGATGTCGCTGCCGCGAATGTTGAACAGCCAGCAGATCGAATCCGGTAGCGTCAGGATCGCGGCGTGCTGACCATCGCTTTTCAAACGCGCCTGAAACTCCGCGAGCTTGTCGGAAGCCTGGCGTCCGGCGAAGTCGAGCGGTTGCGCGACGACAGGATTGGCCGGCGGCTTTGGGCGCTGTTTGCCCCAAATTGCATCGACGGGGTTCTTGGCGAGAGGCTTCAGTTTGATCTTCTTTGCCGCGACGGCCGCTTTGAGCCGACCGATTTCTCCAGCAGTGTGGTTCCACGGATCAAATCCGATTGTTTGCCCCTTGCCCATCGCGTTCAACAGCCACTCCGAAAGTTTCGCCCGCGGCAGCAGCGAGACTTCGAAGATGTTGGTGTCTGTTTCGGCTCCCGCCTGAACGGTATAGCGGCCGTCCGTGAACAGCACCGCCGCCTTCTTCGTCACCACGGCGATGCCGGCAGAGCCCGAGAAGCCCGTCAGCCACCGCAGACGTTCGGCCGAAGGCGGAACGTATTCGCCCTGATGGCTATCGGCGCGTGGAACGAGAACGGCATCGAGCTTGTGTTTCGCCATCAGAGCGCGAAGCGCTTTGACACGTTCGGCGACGTGCTCCGGTCCGGATTGCGATTGGAAGGTCTGAAACATGTTCGAGGTTCTAAGAGGCGGCAGCGGTCCGGGCAACCGTCGATTCACCGCCGTATGAACGTCAGCGTCGACCAGCCTGTTATGCGATCGTGCCGGTGCAGAATGAAGCCTTGCGCGGCGTAGGTGCCAGCGACTTCTGGTGCCTGGGGGATAAGGATGCCGGAGAGCACCAAGGTTCCGCCGGTGGCCACGATCCGCGCGAGTTCGGGCGCGAGCCGGATAAGCGGCCCTGCCAGGATATTCGCTATTAGAAGGTCGAATGGTGCGCGCCTGCGAATATCCGGGTTTGTGGCACCGCTGGCGCGCACAACCGCAATGCGCCGCGCAACGCCGTTGAGCCGGATGTTTTCGGATGCAACTTTAACGGACTGTGCGTCCATGTCGGCGGCGATGATACGCGCCGCCGCAAGCGATTTGGCCACTGCAATTGCCAGGACGCCGGATCCGCAGCCGAGATCGAGGGCGGAGCAAAACGAACGCGACCTCGCCAGGCGATCGATCGCCAGAAGGCATCCGAACGTCGTCGCGTGATGAGCCGTGCCGAAGGCTTCGCCTGCATCAATCAGGATGGTATTTGGGCCGCGCGCCACGCGATCGCGATCATGGCTGCCGTGTATCGTGAAGCGGCCGGCGTGAACGGGTGGCAAAGCTGCCTGTGAAATCGCGACCCAGTTCAAGTCGGGAACGTCTTCTTCGGAGAAGGGTGGCAACGGCCCGGCAACGAGAGGAGCCAGCTCGCTCGCAAGATCGTGCTTGCCCGCGCCATCGTCGAAATAAGCTTCAATACGCCATTTCCCCGGCCCATTCTCAAAGACGGTCAACGCCTCGGGCGGCGGCTCGATAAGATCCTGTAAGGCGCTTCCAGCGGCGTGGGCGTGCGCGCGATCGCTAAAGTCGGCGGCGTATTTTTTGAAGGCCATGGATATCAAACTGCCCGCGTATCAGATCCGCCTTCGAACTCATAACCTTCGGAAGGTATGGGGTCGGGCAGCTGGTCGAGGAACACGTCCCACTTTTCATCGATGTGTTTCGCGGCCTCGGCCGGCGGCAACGTCTCAAGGGTGCCATCCGGCTTTTCGACGACAATGCCGTCTCGGAGCAGCCGGTCAAGGGCATCGTCGATTTCGAAATCGACTTTGATGCCGAACGTGCGCGTCAGATAGGATTCAATCGCCAGATCTATCGAGGGCAGATCGGCGCGTGTCGCCTTTTCCTTGGCAAGAACACTGTAGAGAAGCATTTCTTCCTTCACGTCCTCTTCGGCGCCACGAGCTGCGATCTTGAGGATGACTCCGCGATTGTCCGCCATCGTATGAAAATAAAGGTTCTGCGCCATGACGACCATATAGCGCTGTTTCTGGTTGAAGAAACCCATCGCCTGGCGCGCCGCAATGCCGCCGAGTCCCACTAGTGCGCCCATCGCCGCAACTGGGTTACTCGCCAAGAGGGCAATCTTGCCTGCTGCTCCGAAGGCTCCCATGCCGAGACCGCCGCTGGCCGTGACGCCGAGGCGCAATTTGTCTAGAGATCGAAATCTCACCTCCGTATTTGGAAACACCATTTCGACGTCGGTGCGCGGAATGTTCTTGAAGAGCTTCAAGTAAATATTTTTGTCCGAGATGCCCGGCGGCATGTGGTGGCGCGCTCGTTTGACCCATTTTTCAGCGGTATCCCGACTGCACTTGCGTTCGCGCATCACTTCTTCGACGCGCGTCGCGAACGGCTTCAGCTTGAACATGATGAAAAGCCGCTGGAAGATCGGAACGTCGAATTCCTCCTTGCGCAGGAACTTGCGAATGTTGCGCCGCTCGTACTTCTGATTGGAGGCGCCGCGATAGTAGATCACGATGTTCTCGAAGGCCTTCATATCGACGTTGAGGTCGAGACCATAGTGGCTGTCGCGTGTCAGGATCATCTCGACATCGGTCGAATCGATCCGCTCATAGTTGGCGCGTTGGAGGAGACTTTCGACGCCTTCAAAGACCCGGTGCTTCAAGGCCTCCCGATCGGCATCGGAAAAGCTACGAGTCATCAGCAGATCGCTGTCGGGAGAGAACGTTTCATAGGTCTGTTCGAGATCGAGCAGCAACGCAAAATACTGCTGCTGGCGCCAGTAATCGAGATAGCGAAAGAAGCGGCGCGCTTCGGCTGCCTGACCCTGGGGCCAAAGATGGGAAGTCGTCAGCCGGTCGAGCAGGGCAAAGCGGGTGACCGGGATGAAGCGCTCGCGCTTACGTCTCTCGTCTGGCTGCAGAATGTCACTGATCGGCTTAGGTTCGTCCCCGTCCGCTAACGGGGCGGGTTTCGCATCCAGGTCGGTTAGATCGTAAAGTCGCTGGAACAGGCCCTGTCGATATAAGCGACCATCTGCAACATCTGCGGACATTCCACTCAACTCCCCGTC
>Ga0182749_1000269_pt1 | contig 52353 bp, 33 predicted proteins | sample eDN3rd37CKraftMG_FD_128875 | JGI IMG/M metagenome (GOLD analysis project Ga0182749, IMG submission 128875) | Enriched Miracle-Growth compost microbial communities from Emeryville, California, USA - eDNA 3rd pass 37_C Kraft MG (version 2) (version 2) ...
ACACGCCGAGCCAGAGCCAGCGGAACGCCGGGCTCACGCGCAGGGGCGTGAGGTCCAGGAACAGGCGACGCCGCGCCGCCCGTCCGTCATCCGAACCCACTCGATCGAGCCTAGCGGCGGGCGGCAGCCGCCTGCTGGCTGTGCGCTCCCGCCGCCGTGGTGCGATGCGCCGGCTCGCGCTCAGGCCGCGAGCACGCGGGCGCGCAGGAAGTCCGCGAGCTCGTCGACCTCCTCAGCGCTCACGCCGTGGCCCACGCCCGGGTAGCGATGCGCCTCGAGATCGAAGTGCGCCTCCAGGAAGGCGTGCGTGGCCCGCAGCCGCTCGGCGGGGACGATCGGGTCGTCCAGGTCGTAGCCGAGGAACAACGGGGCGCGCCGCTGGGCGAGCGCCGCATCGCCGTCGCCCGTGTAGGGAGCGACGAAGCCGGAGAGGACCGCGCCGGCGGCGAAGCGCTCGGGCGCTGCGCGGAACAGCTGGGTCACCATCGCTCCGCCCTGGGAGAAGCCGACGAGGACGATCCGGCCCAGCGGGCCCGTGGCCCGTGCCGACAGGCGGTCGAGCCAGTCCAGGACCGCCTGCACAGCGAGCTGCGCCTCCTGCTCGCTGGGCTGCCCGGGCCCGGCCGCGGGCGCCCACCAGGCGTAGCCGTTCTGCACCGGCTCGGGCGCGGTCAGCGGCGCCCGCGGAGAGGCGCAGAGGAACTCCGCGGGCAGGCGCGGGACCAGCGAGATGAGGTCGCCCTCGAAGGAGCCGTAGCCGTGCATGAGGACGAGCAGCGGCTGCTCCGCGAGAGCGTCGTCGACGCGCTCGGGCTCCACGGACCAGCGGACCAGATCGTCGTCGATCGTCAGGGGAGAGGTCATGGCGCCAGCATCGGCTGGCAGCGCGGGCACCAGCAGGCCACCCGCTCGTGCAGCGCGTCGGGCCCGAGCATCGTGCGCTGCACGGCCGTTCCGCAGCGCCGGCACGGCTGGCCCTCCCGGCCGAAGACCCACGTCCGCCGGCCGGGCCTCGTGTCACCTGTGAACGTCCGCTCCACGCGGTCGCGGTTCGCGGTGATCATCCGCCTGGCCAGGGTCAGCATCGCGATCATCCGCTCGCGGCCGAGCACGCCCACCGGCGTGCGGGGGTCCGCACCGCTGACGAAGCAGAGCTCGGTGACGTACTCGTTGCCGAGCCCCGCGAGCCTGCGCTGGTCGTGCAGCGCGACGAAGACCGGGACGCCGGGATCGCCGAGAAGCCGGTCCAGTGCCGCATCCGCGTCCCAGTCCGGTGCCAGGATGTCCGGGCCGAGGTAGTCGAGCGCCTGCGCCTCGCGCTCGCGTTCCAGAAGCTCCAGAACGCCGAGCTCGAAGCCGACCGCCTGCCGGTCCTCCGTGTCGAGCACGATCCTTGCCTGATGCGCGGGGCGTCGCCATCTCTCCCCGTGCGCGTACACATGCCAGGCGCCCTCCATGCGCAGGTGCGAGTGCACCGTCCAGCGCTCCCCGACCCGCAGCAGCAGATGCTTGCCCCGGGCGAAGGACGCCTCCACGCGCTCGCCGGAGAGATCCACGGCGGCGAACGCGGGCACCCGGATGTCGCTGCGCACGAGCCGCCGGCCCACGAGCGCGAGCTCGAGGTTCCGGGCCGTGCGCCACGCGGTGTCGCCCTCAGGCATCCAGGCGCACCCCCTTCGGGGTCCGATGGAAGCCCGCTTCGACGAGGGCTGCGGCGAGGGGGCTGCCCGCAGCGGGCTCGCCGTTCACCGACTCCACCGTGATCCGGCCGATCGAGCGCGCCGCCGCGAGGGCGGCGAGCGCCGCCGCCGCGTCGGCCAGGGCGCCCTGGTCCTCCTGGAACAGCAGCGCCGAGCGCCCGCCGCGCTCCAGATAGAGCACGAGCGCCCCGTCGCGGAGCACGACGAGCGCCCCCGCCTTGCGGCCCGGCCGGTGCCCTCCCGCAGGCGGTTCCGGCCAGGGCAGAGCGGCCCCGTACGGGTTCGCCGGGTCGCTCGCCGCGAGGACGAGGGCGCTGGACGCCGTCGAGGGCGCCTCCCGGTCGAGCCGCGTGTAGCCGCGCAGGCGATCGACGGCACCGCTCGTGGCGAACTGTGCGGCTCCCAGCCCTTCCACCACGTATCCGCGCACCACCCGCCCGGCCTGCTCGAAGGCGGCGAGCACGCGGTAGGCCGCGGCGAAGCCTCCCGGCACGCCCTCGCTCTGCACCGAGCCGCGTGTCACGACCCCGTAGCGCTCCAGCAGCAGCTCTGCCATGGCGTGGGCACGCTCGGTCGGGTCGGGGCTCACGGGCGGCAGGGCGAACCATCGGCCCGAGCCGGGCCCCGCGGCCGCCGCTGCGATGCCGGGGCGGGAGAGCCGGCCCAGACGGCCCGAGCCCAGCATCCTGCCGCGCGGAGCCCGTTGCGGTGCCCGATGCGCGTTGCGCGGTCCGAGGCGCGCCCGCAGCGGCGTGAGAGAGTCGTTGCTGACCAGGCCGCTCCAGACCAGCTCCCAGAGCGCCTCGGCGAGCTCGTCCTGGTCGTGCACCGTACCCGTGCGCTCGGCCACGCCGGCGGAGAGGGAGCCGAGGAAATGCCCGCCGCCGGCGCGCAGCACCTCGAAGAGCTCCGCAGCGAGGCCGGGCGGGGCCTCGACAGGCGCGCGCAGCGTCATCGGCGCCAGGCCGGCCGGGTGCAGGCACACCCAGCCGTCGCGGCCGGCCAGCGCCCCGGCACCGGACCAGAGCACCTCGCCGGCGACGGTCAGCTCGTCGAGGATGGCCGGGGAGTAGCCGGCGACACGGGAGGGCAGGACGAAGGTCTCCCAGGCCGAGGCAGGCACGGGCACGCCCGCGAGCTGCTCGACGACGGCGAGCACGCCCTCAGCCCCGCGCAGCTGGGCGCCCACGCCCTGCCACTGCGGCAGGAACCGGGCGAACGCTGCCGCCTCCACGGGCTCGACGGCCTTGCGGACCGCCGCCAGGGAGCGGTTGCGCAGCCGGTGGAACACCTCCGGGTCGACCCATTCGGTACCGGAGCCGCCGGGCCGGAACTCGCCCTCGCGCAGGCGCCCGTCCCGCGCCAGCCGGTGCAGCGCGGCGGCCGCTACGGACTCGCCCAGCCCGAAGCGCTCCGCCGCCTGCGCGGCCGTGAAGGGCCCGTGGCTGCGGGCATGACGCAGAAGCAGCTCCGACAGCGGGTCCCGGCCGCCCTCCTGGAAGGCCTGAGGCACGCCCAACGGCAGCGGGATCCCGAGCGCGGCGCGCAGGCGGCCGGCATCCTCAACGCCCGCCCAGCGCTGCACGCCGCCGATCGTCGCCCGGATCGCCCGGCCGGACCGTTCGAGCGCCGAAAGGTAGGCGCCGACATCCGGTCCGGCCTCGCGGTCCTCCTCGCGCTCGGGCAGCAGGCGCGCGGCGAGCTCATCCTCGTCCAGCGGGCCGAGGATGCGCAGCAGGTCCGCGGCGCCCTCCATGCCGCGCAGCCGGCGCTCGGGGACGAGGCGCTGCAGCTCGGCCTCGGTCTGCACGATCACCTCCGCATCGAGCAGCTCGCGCAGCTCCACCTGGCCCAGCAGCTCGCCCAGCAGCGCCTCGTCCAGGCTGAGGGCGGCAGCGCGGCGCTCGGCCAGCGGGCTGTCGCCTTCGTAGAGGAACGCCGCCACGTAGCCGAACAGCAATCCCTGCGCGAAGGGGGAGGGGCGTTCGGTCTGCACCTCCACCATGCGGATCTCGCGGGCCGCCAGGCGCCGGGTCAGCTCCAGCAGCCCCGGCAGGTCGTACACGTCCTGGAGCACCTCCCGCGCGGTCTCCAGGAGCATGGGGAACTGCGGATAGTCGCGGGCGATCTCCAGCAGCTGCGCTGCGCGCTGCCGCTGCTGCCACAGCGGGGAGCGCTTGCCCGGATCCCGTCGCGGCAGCAGGAGGGCGCGCGCGGAGCACTCGCGGAAGCGCGCGGCGAACAGCGCTGACGCGCCGACCTCGCGCCGCACCAGCTCGCCCAGCTCCTCCGCCTCGAAGAGGAACAGCTCCGCCCCGGGCGGCTCCGCATCGGTGTCGGGCACCCGTGCGACGATGCCGTCGTCGCTCGCCACGCAGTTCCCGTCCGTCGCGTAGCGCTCCCGGATGCGAGCCGCCACGGCCAAGGCCCACGGAGCGTGCACGTTCATGCCGTAGGGGGAATGCAGCAGGAGTCGCCAGTCCCCGAGCTCATCCCTCGTGCGCTCGACGATGAGGGTGCGGTCGCTCGGCACGCGCCCGGTCGCCTCGCGCTGCTCCCTGATGAGCGCGAGGAGGTTCTGCGCCGCGTTCTCGTCCATGCCGTCCGCTCGCAGCTGCTCGGCCAGCGCGTCCGGGTCCCCGGACTCGAGCACGCGCAGGAAGGCGCCCTGCGCCTGGCCGAGCTCCGCGGGCCGGCCGGGCCCCTCGCCGTGCCAGAACGGCAGGCGCCCCGGCTGGCCGGGCGCGGGCGAGACGATCACGCGGTCGTGAGTGATCTGGCGGATGCGCCAGCTCGTCGCGCCCAGGGCGAAGACGTCGTTCACGCGCGACTCGTAGACCATCTCCTCGTCGAGCTCGCCCACGCGCAGGCCCCCCGCCGGCCTCTCCCCGCTGGGAGGTTCCAGGAAAACCCCGAACTGCCCCCGGTCGGGGATGGTCCCGCCGCTGGTGACGGCCAGTCGCTGTGCGCCCGGGCGAGCGCTCAGTGTGCCCGCATCGCGATCCCAGACCAGGCGGGGGCGGAGCTCGCCGAAGTCGGCGGAGGGGTAGCGGCCGGAGAGCAGGTCCAGGGTGGCCTCATAGGCGGAGCGCGGAAGGCTCGCGAAGGGCGCCGAGCGGCGCACCGTCGCGTACCAGTCCTCCACGTCCAGCGGCTCGAGCGCGGCGGCGGCGACGGTCTGCTGAGCGAGCACGTCCAGCGGGTTGGCCGGCACCCGCAGCTCCTCGATCCGCCCCTCGCGCATCCGGCTCACCGTGACCGCCGCGCCGACGAGGTCCAGACGGGTGCGCGGATACAGCAGCCCGCGTGACACCTCGCCGACCTGGTGCCCCGCGCGGCCGATGCGCTGCATGGCGCTGGCGACCGACGGCGGGTTCGCCAGCTGGACCACCAGGTCGACTGCCCCCATGTCGATCCCCAGCTCGAGGCTCGAGGTCGCGACCACGCATCGCAGCCGGCCGCTCTTGAGGTCCTCCTCGATGAGCGCGCGCTGCTCCTTGCTGACCGAGCCGTGGTGCGCCCGTGCGATCACGGCCTCCGCGCCGCGCGTGTTGGACCCGGTCGAGCCCATCACCGCCGGGGTGCGGGTGGCGCCCTGCTCCCCGAGCGGCCGGCCCTCCCGCTCGGCATGGAGCTCGTTCAGCCGCGCCGTGACGCGTTCGGCCAGGCCCCGGGAGTTCGCGAAGACGATCGTCGATCGATGCTCGAGGATCCGGTCGAGCAGATCCTCCTCGATGTGGGGCCAGATCGTCGGGCCGGCAGGGGCGCCGCCGCCGTCTTCGACCGGGATGGACCGGGCGGCCGAGCCCGTGTCCGCCGCGCGGTCCGAGCGCGGGGGCGGCCGCATCATGTCCTCGACCGGCACGACGATGCGCAGCTCGAGGTCCTTGCTCGCCGGCGGCGCCACGATCCGGACGGGCGCGGAGCCGCCGAGGAACCGCGCCACCTCCTCTGCGGGCCGTACCGTCGCGCTCAGCCCGATGCGCTGCGCCGGCCGGTCCACAAGGGCGTCCAGTCGCTCCAGGGAGAGCGCGAGGTGCGCGCCGCGCTTGCCCGCGGCGAGGACATGGATCTCGTCGACGATCACGGTCCTGACCTGCCTCAGCGTCTGCCGCGCTGCCGAGGTGAGCATGAGGTACAGGGACTCCGGCGTCGTGATGAGCACATCCGGCGGATTGCGGGTGAGCGCCCTGCGCTCGGTCGCCAGGGTGTCGCCGGAGCGTATGCCGACCGTCACGGGGCGGCTGCGCAGGCCCAGGCGCTCCGCGGTACGGGCGATGCCGACCAGGGGTGCCTGCAGATTGCGCTCCACGTCGACGGCGAGCGCCTTGAGCGGGGAGACGTAGAGGACCCGGGTGGCAGCGGGGCCGGGCTCCGGCTCCTGCTCGCTCGTGAGCCCGTCCAGTGCCCAGAGGAAGGCGGCGAGGGTCTTGCCCGAGCCGGTCGGTGCGACCACCAGGGCGTGATCGCCCGAGGCTATCGCCTGCCACGCACCGGCCTGCGCGGGCGTGGGCGCGCCGAAGGACGCGTGGAACCACTCCGCCGTGGCGGCTCCGAAGGCCCTGAGCGCGTCGTCCACCGCTCCATCCTCCCGCACGCCCCTGACACCGCCGCCGGCCGCCGTGCGCTGCCGTTCGGGGCCCGCTGCTGCGCTCGGCGTGCCGGCCGCCTCGCCCGGCGTGCCCGCGGCTGCGCTGCGCAGGCCCCCCGCCCGTTCTCGGCTCGCGCCCGCGGGGGCTTCGACACCTCCTGCACAACCAGGGAGCAGCCCCGGAACCCCCCGCGGCGCGTCGCTGACGACGCGGTCGCACCGCCCCCGGCGAGAATGAGAGCCATGGACCTGCGCACGGACGACCCGAACCCCGGCTGGCTCAGCGATGACGAGCTCGCGCAGGTGCGTCGCCGGCTGCCGATCCTCTACGTTGAGGCCGTGCCCGTGCGCACGGATGGCATGGGCCAGGTCATCGAGGTGGGCGTGCTGCTGAGGGCGACTGCGGCGGGCGAGATCACGCGGATGCTCGTCTCCGGGCGGGTGATGTACGGCGAGACCCTGCGCGACGCGCTCTTCCGGCACCTGGAGAAGGATCTCGGTCCGATGGCGTTCCCGCAGCTGCCCGTGAGCCCTGTGCCCTTCCAGATCGCGGAGTACTTCCCGCTGCCCGGCCTCAGCCCGTACACCGACGACCGCCAGCATGCCGTGTCGCTGGCTTATGTCGTGCCGGTGACAGGCACTTGCGAGCCGCGGCAGGACGCGCTGGAGCTGACCTGGATGAGCCCCGAGGAGGCCGCGAGCGATACCGTGGCCGCGGAGATGGACGGCGGGCGCGGCTCGCTCCTGCGCGCGGCCCTCGCCTCCGTGGGTCGCCTGCGCTGACCTCGCCCCGCCTCGCGCTCCCGCTCGCCGTCCGAGCAGCTGCGGCCCGAGCAGGCGCACGAGCATGTGCCGCCTTTCCACGGCTTCGCGACCCTCCGACTCCGGAGCTCCTCACGCGCGGCCGTCTGCAAGATTAGGTATTGCTTACCTTCTTAAGGTTCTCCTAACATCGGTGAGGCAACCCTAATCTCCGGCCTGCAGCTCCGAGCCGGATCACCGAGAGCAGATGGAGTACGCCCCGTGCGAACCGCTCTGAAGCGCAGTCCCGTCCGTGCCCTGGCATCCGCCCTCGTGGGCGTCGTCATCGCCGGCCTCGCGGTCGTCGGCGTCGCCGTGCCCGCGCAGGCGGCAGAAGGAGACGTCACCGCCGCCCGGCTCGACTGGGGGGTGCGCGCCGGCTGGCGCGACTACATCGGAGGGCGCGTGGCGGGCCCGAACTCGGGTGGCGGGACGAGCTATACCGCGCCCGCGAGCGACAGTCCCCAGCCGTACCGCTGGGACACCGCAGGGACTGGCACCTTCGACCCGTCCACGGGCGCGGGCACGATCTCCTTCTCCGGCGGCGTGCGCTGGACCTTCCCCACGCACGGCATCGACGCCCGCCTCTCCGATCTGCAGCTCGTCCTCGACGGGGACGGCACCGGCGAGCTGAGCGGCAGCTACAGCGACCCGGTGCGCGGCATCCCCGAGACGACCGGCCTGTTCGCCACGCTCTCCGGAGTCTCGCTCAGCGCTGCGGCGGGGAGCGCCTCGCTGACCGCGAACGCGGCGGTCGCGGCCGGGGCCAGCACGCTCTTCGGCTCCTACGCCGTGGGCGAGCCCATGGATGCTCTCTCGGCGAGCTTCAGCTATGAGCTTCCCGCCCCGGTGGCCACGGCCACGACCACGACGCTCACGGCATCCCCGGCCGGCACCGCGCAGCACGGGGAGAGCGTCGCCCTCACGGCGACGATCTCCCCCGCCGCGGCCGGCGGTGTGGAGTTCTTCGACGGCTCCAGCTCCCTCGGCAGCGCAACCGTCTCGGGCGGCACCGCCGTCATCACACGCAACGACCTCGCAGTGGGCGCGCACTCCCTCCGTGCCGTGTTCACGCCGGCGGACAGCGCGTCCTACTCCGCCTCGAGCTCCGAGCCGCTGAGCCTGACCGTCTTCGCGCCCTCCCCGGACGCCGTGAGCACGAGCACCACCGTGGCGGTCACCCCGACCGCTCCCGTCGCGCTGAGCAGCCCCGTGACGGTGACGGCCACCGTCACCCCGGGCAGCGCGAGCGGCACGGTCGAGCTCTTCGAGACCTCGGCGGTCAGCGGCGCCGAGACGTCCCTGGGCAGCGTCGCCGTCGCCGGCGGCACCGCGACCGTGACCACGAGCGCTCTCGGCGCCGGCGGCCACAGCTTCCGCGCCGTGTTCACCCCAGCGGACCCCTCGGCCTTCACCTCGTCGTCGGGCGCCGCGACAGCCAATTACGGCGTCGTGGATCCCTCAGCGCCGACGGCCTGCACGCCCCAGGCGCCCCGGCGCAGCTCCACCGGGGCGACGGCCGCCTGGGCGTTCTCCGAGTACAGCTACTCCGGATACATGCCGTGGGCGAAGACCGCGGGCGAGGGCGTCAGCGTCTCCTTGGACGGCAGGACCTTCCAGTTCGCCGGGGGAACCGTCGCTGCGGATGCGAGCTGCGCGGTCGTCTCCTTCCCCGGCTGGTTCCAGATCGAGCCGCACGCCGGCTTCTGGGTCCGCTTCACCTCTCCCGTGCTCTCGGTCTCCGCCTCCGGCGACGGCGTATGGTCCGCCGAGGTGACGACCTCTGAGGACGCGAGCCCCCGTTCGCTGGTCTTCGCGAGCTTCCACGGCGCGAGCGGCATCGCCCCCGCGACCGCGGTGAGCACGACGATCACGCCGGACTACGCGGGCACCACCGCGAGCGGCACCTGGTCGGCCGGCTTCGACAGCGCCTGGCCCAACGCCCTGGTGCTCGCCGTGCCCTCCGCCCTGCGCGCGTACTTCTACCAGAGCTCGTCGACGGGGCTGAATCTCACCAAGCCGCCTGCTCCCCTCCAGCTGGCCTTCGACTGGCCGGACGGCCTGGCGACCACGACCGCCCTGACCGTCTCGCCGGCCTCACCGGTGACGGAGGGCACGCCGGTCACGTTGACCGCCCACACCAGCCCGGCCGGCGCGAGCGGGACCGTGGAGTTCTTCGACGGCACCACCTCCCTCGGCAGCGCGCCGTTGAGCGCGGGCTCGGCCAGCCTCGGCCCGATCGGCGCTCTCGCCGCAGGCGAGCACACCGTGACGGCCGTCTTCACGCCCGTCAGCGCGGCATACCTCACCTCCACCTCGCCGGCGGTGCCGCTCAGCGTCGTCGCCTCGGCGCAGCCCGCGGTCTGCGTCGCCTCCTTGGAGTGGGGTGTGCGGGCGTCGTTCCTCAGCTACCTCGGATCGCCCTTCGCCGCCGGATCGGTCCAGACGATCGGATCGACCACCCGGCTCGACGGGGTCTTCCACTGGACCGGCGGCTCGGGCAGCGCCGAGGCCGACGGCACCAGCGCAGAGGCGGCGTTCACCGAGCAGAACGGCGTCCACTTCACGGCGCACGACGGGGTGCTCGACCTCGCCTTCAGCAACCCGCGGATCGTCGTGACCTCGGCGAGCTCGGCCCAGCTGTACCTCGACGTCACCGGGCGGCAGTTCGTGGACACGACGACTCCCGGTCCTTCGTTCAGCCAGCGCGGCGTGCACTTCGCCGACCTCGTGCTGGGCGCCCCCGTCGTCACCGCCGCCTCGGTGAGCTGGACCGCAGCGGCCGCGACGATGACGGACGCCGGCCTCGCCGCCTTCGGCGGCTTCTACGGCCCGGGCAACGCCGGCCTGGACCCGCTCAGCTTCACGATCCCGCTGGCCGGCGCGACGGCCTGCGGCCCCGGAACCGACCCGGCCGGCCCCGGGGGCGGCGACGGCGGGAACGGCCCGGCCGGGCCGGGCGGCGGCAGCGGTCCCGGCGAGGGCGGCTCCGGGCAGGTGACCGTGACCGGTCAGGACGGCGCCTCACCGCTCGCGCTGCGACCCGGCACCGCCGTGACGTTCGCCGCAGCGGGCTTCGACCCGGGCGCCCGGGTCAGCGTGGTCGTGCACTCCGAGCCCGTGGAGCTGGGCGTGTTCACGGCTGACGGCTCCGGCGTGGTGCAGCTGAGCTGGACCATCCCCTCGGACTTCGAGCCCGGCGCACACACCGTCGTCTTCACCGACACGGTCACCGGGCGGACGGTGTCCGGCGGGTTCACGGTGCTGCCGGCGCAGACGGAGACCCAGACGGCGCAGTGCGTGGCACTGTCGGTGGACGGCGGCAGCCTGCAGTGGGGGATCCGCTCGAGCTTCGTCAGCTACGTCACCGGGCCCATCGCGAAGGGATCGGTGACCGTGTCCGGCGTGAGCCAGTCCGGCGGCAGCTTCGCCTGGTCGGAGGGCTCCGGCTCCTACAACCCCGCGGCGGCGATCGGCAGCGCCCGCTTCGGCGGCAGCGTCCAGTTCTCCGGTCACAGCGGCCTTCTCGAGCTGAGCCTCCGCAACCCGCGCGTGGCGATCACCTCGTCGACGAGCGGCGTGCTGTACGCGGACGTGTCCGGCCGCGAGTTCGCCGGGACGACGAGCGCGGGCCCGACGTTCAGCCGGACGGGCGTGCCGATCGCGACGCTGTCCTTCGACGGCGTGGGCGGGGGCTCGGCCGTCTCCGTGAGCGGCGCACGGGCGACGCTCACCACCGCGGGCGCCGAGGCCTTCGGCGGCTTCTACAGTGCCGGGGAGGCTCTCGACCCGGTGTCGTTCACGCTCCCGCTCGGCGCCCCGGTGCCGTGCGACAGCTCCACCGATCCGCAGTTGGCGCTCACGGGCGCGGACGCCACCCCGCTGCTGCTGGGCCTCGCCCTGGCGGCCCTGATGGCCGGCGGCGGACTGCTCGTCGTGCGCCGACGCACAGCGGGACGCCGGCAGTGAGGCGAGTCGGCCCGCTCGCCGCCGTCGGCCTCGCCGCTGCCGTGCTGCTCGGCCCGGGGCTGACCGCCCCGGCTTCGGCGCGGGCAGACGACGCGTCGTGCGCGGTGGCCGCTGGCACTCTGAGCTGGGGGGTGAAGGAGAGCTTCCGGGCCTACATCAGCGGGATCATCGCCAACGGCGGATGGACCACGAGCCCAGAGGTCTCCTACCAGACCCCCGAGTTCACCTGGAGCTCGCCCAGCGGCGCGGTCGACGCCGCCGCGGGGACGGGCGACATCCGCTTCCCCGGCTCGCTGACCTTCACGGGACACGGCGGAGAGCTCGACCTCACCCTCGCGAACCCGACCGTCCGGCTCGACGGCGCCAGGGGGACGCTCCTCGTCGACGTGCACAGCGCTGCGAGCCCCACCCTCGGCAGCAGCGCCCTCGACCTCACGCAGGCGGAGCTGGCGGAGCTGTCCTTCGGATCCGTCCCGGCCTTCGCCCCGGGCGCGCAGACCGTGCTCAGCGACGTCTCCGCGGTCATCTCCACGCAGGGCGCGCCCGCCTTCGGCGGCTTCTACCCGGCCGGGGAGGCGCTCGACCCGTTGACGCTGTCGGTGACCCTCGGCAGCTGCACGCCTGCTCCCGCCACTTCCGGAGGCGCGCAGGGCGCCTCCGAGAGCCCGATCAGCACGCAGGCGGCGATCGACGCAGGCGTGATCCCCCCGAGCGGCGAGGACAGGGGCGCCTGGCTGCCCTGGGCCATCGGCGGGGCGGCCGCGCTCATCCTCGCCGCCGCGGCCGTGATCGCCGGCGTGATGCTCCGGGTGCGCAAGCGCGGAGGACAGGGCCTGTGAACACCACCGCATCCGTCCCTTCAGCCGGTGCGTCCCGCCTGCCTAGGGTGGCACCATGAACGACTTCCCTCCCGAGGTGGTGGCAGCCGTCACCGGTCACATGAACCGCGACCACGCCGAGGACAACGCGCTGATCGCGCGCGCGTTCCTCGATCCCGACACGGTCGCCGCGGAGCTCGTCGACGTCGACCGCGAGGCCGGCACCTTCATCCTCACCACGACCAGCGGCGAACGGGAGGGGCGGGTGCCCTGGGCGCGCCCCGCCGAGGACCGTGCGGCGCTCCGGCGCGAGCTGGTGGGGCTCTACGACACGGCCTGCGAGCGGCTCGGCCTGCCGCCGCGCGAGCACTGACCCGCCGAACCCGGCAATCAACCACAGAGACGTCGACCGAGGAGGTCTGAACGATGGGTGAGACGATCCCTTTCTCCGCGGCCCTGCGCCACCGCACGATGAGCGGCCACTCCAGCAGCGAGGCGGCCGCGTTCATGGACGAGCTCATGCAGGGGCGGCTGGGCAAGGAGGACTACATCGCCCTGCTCGGGCAGCACTACTTCATCTACCAGGCGCTGGAGGCGGAGGCCGAGCGGCTGCGAGACGACCCGGTCGCCGGTCCCTTCATCCACGACGCGCTCACGCGGCTGCCGGCGCTGGAGGCTGATCTCGAGTTCCTGGTCGGCACGGATTGGCGCGAGCGCATCAGCCCGCTGCCGGCCACCTGGCGCTACGTGGCGCGCATCCACGAGGTCGGCGCCGGCTGGCCCGCCGGCTTCGTCGCGCACCACTACACCCGTTATCTCGGCGACCTCTCCGGAGGGCAGTTCATCGGCAAGCTCATGGCGAAGCAGTTCGGCTTCGACACGAACGGCGTGCTGTTCTACATCTTCGACCAGATCGCCGATCCCGGTGCGTTCAAGGAGCGCTATCGCGAGCAGCTGGACGCGCTGGGCTGGAGCGAGCAGGAGCAGGAGCGGGTCATCGACGAGGTCCTCGCCGCGTACGAGTTCAACACGCGGGTCTTCGAGGAGCTGCACGAGGAGCACCGCGCCCGCGCCGCCTCGGCCTAGCGCCCGCGCCCCTCGGCCTAGCGCACCGGCACGATGACGGGCCGCCCGGTGCGGGGGTGGGCGATGATCTCCACCGGGTGCTCGTACACCTCGCTGACCCGCTGCGCGGTGAGCACCTCGGACGGCGTCCCCGAGGCGACGATCCGGCCGGCGCGCAGGAGCACGACCCGGTCCGCATAGGCGGCCGCGAGGTTCAGCTCGTGCAGGACCACGACCACCGCGTCGCCCCGGTCGGCGTGCTCTCGGGCCAGGCGCAGCACGGACTCCTGGTGGGCGATGTCCAGCGCCGCCGTCGGCTCGTCCAGCAGGAGCGCCCCGGTGCGGGAGGCGAGCGTCCGCGCGAAGCCGACGCGGGCGCGCTCGCCGCCGGACAGCGAGGGCACCCGCCTGGGCGCCAGAGCCGCCACATCCGCCTGCAGCATGCTCTCCTGCACGGCCTGCTCGTCCTCCTGCTCGCGCACGGTGCCCCGCCACGGAGCCCGCCCCATCTGCACGACCTCCCGCACCGTGAACGGGAAGGCCACCTGGTTGTCCTGCAGCAGCACGCTGCGCTGCCGTGCGAGCGCCGCGATGGTCCACTCGGGGAAGGGGCGGCCGAGCAGATTCGCCTCCCCGCTCTCGGGGGCGATGTCTCCGGCGAGCACCCCGAGCAACGTCGACTTCCCGGCGCCGTTAGGCCCGACCAGGGCCACCAGCTCGCCGGCGTGCACGATGAGCTCGGCGCGGTCGAGGACGGCGCGCCCTTCGCGGCGCACCACGACTCCCTCCGCGGTGAGCACGGGCGAGCCGGGAGAGGGGCGCTCTGGCAGGGCGATGGCGATGCGCGTCGCCGGCGACCGTCTCACGCCCAGCCTCCCGCCCGCTTGCGGGTGCGGCGCAGCAGCCAGAAGAAGAACGGCCCGCCGACCAGCGAGGTGAGCACGCCGATGGGCAGGTCGGCCATGGGGACGGCCGTGCGGGCGACGAGGTCCGCGACGGTGAGCAGGAGCGCCCCGCCGAGCGCGCTGGCCGCGAGCAGCGGAAGGTGGGCCGGGCCGAGGACCATGCGCATGAGGTGCGGGATGACCAGGCCGACGAAGGCGATGATGCCTGCGAAGGCGACGCCCGCTCCGACCAGCAGCGCCACGAGCAGGATGACCCCCAGACGCAGCCGCTCGACGTCGACGCCCAGGTGCCTGGCGGTGCGCTCGCCCAGGGAGAGCAGGTCGAGGCGCCGGGCGGTGCCGTAGGCGATCGCGATGCCCACCGCGACCAGGGGCAGGACGACGAGCACCTGGTCCCAGCGGGAGCCGTTGAGGCTGCCCAGCTGCCAGAAGACGATCTGCTCGCGCGCCTGGGTGTCGCCGAGGAAGGTCAGCAGCGCCAGGCCCGCCCCGCCGACCGCGTTCACCGCGATGCCGGTGAGCAGCAGGGTGACGACCTCCGTCCGCCCGCTGGCGCGGCTCACGAGATAGACGAGGAGGGTCGCGGCGAGTCCGCCTGCGAAGCCGAGCAGGGCGGACGTCCACTCGCCGAGGAAGGAGAGGTTGAACACGATCACCGCGGACGCGCCCAGCGCCGCCCCGGAGGAGACGCCTACCGCCCCCGGCTCCGCGAGCGGGTTGGCGAAGATCGCCTGCATGAGCAGTCCGGCCACGGCCAGCGCGGCTCCGACCAGCAGCGCCATCACCAGGCGAGGGAAGCGGATGCTCCAGAGCGCGGCATCGGCGGCAGGCGAGGCGGGCGCGGGCAGCCCGTGCACGCCGAGGCGTCCCAGCAGCGAGCCGAGCACCTCCCAGGGCGGCACGCCGAGCTGTCCGACGGAGGCGGAGGTCAGCAGTGCCGCCAGCAGTGCCGCCGTGAGCCCGATGAACAAAGCCGTCCGCAGCAGAACGGGGCGCGGCCGCGGGAGTGCCGCGGCGCCCGGCGGGGCGGGGGCAGCGGGCGTGGCAGGCGCGGCAGGCGCGGCAGGTGGCACCGCCGGCGCGGCGGGGGAAGCTGCCCGGGGGACTGCGGGGTGCCTGCTCTCGTCCACCTTCTTAGGTTAGGCTAAGTTCAGTAAGAGCTGTACGGTGCGGCCTCGCGGGGGCCGCATGACACGGGGAAGGGCCTGCGGATGCGCACGTCGAGAGCCCGGCACGGCCTCGTGCGCCGCCGCGTGCTCGCAGGCGCGGCCGCGTTGGCAGGGCTGCTGGGCATGCTGTCCGGCTGCACGGCGGCTGCGCCCCCCGGCTCCGATCCGGTCCCGGCGACGAGCGGTGCCGAGCTGCCCGCACTGTCCTCGGTCACGCCCGCCGCCGACCCGCGCGCCTACGAGGGGCCGAGCACGGCGATCGTGGCGCCCTCCCCGCTGCAGCCGCTCGCGGACCCGCGGCCGCAGCTGCCCGTCACCGTGTCCTCCCATGACCGTGCCGGGGACGTCCCCGTGACGATCGGCTCGGTGCAGCGCGTTCTCGCGTTGAGCCTGAGCGGGAACCTCGGCGACACGGTCTACGCGCTCGGCCTGGGCGACCGGCTCGTCGGCCGGGACGTGTCCACGAGCTTCCCCGGCGCCCAGGCGCTGCCCGTGGTGACCCGCGACGGGCACGCCCTGGACGCGGAGAGCATCGTCGCGCTCGCCCCGGACGTGGTCGTCAGCGACGGCTCGCTGGGCCCCTACGACGTGCTGCTGCAGCTGCGCGACGCCGGCATCCCCGTCGTGCTGGTGAACTACGCCACCGACTTCGCGGGCATGTACGAGACCACCCGGCAGCTCGGGGCCGCGCTCGGGCTCGCCGCGGAGGGCGCGGCGCTCGCGGCCGGCATGCAGCAGGCCGTCGGGGCGAAGGCGGCCGAGATCGCCTCCTGGATCCCCGAAGGCCAGCGGGGCGCGTTGCGGGTCGCCTTCCTGTACGTGCGCGGCAGCTCGGGCATCTTCTACCTCTTCGGGCAGGGCTCCGGCGTGACGGACATCCTCGGCGCCACCGGCGTGGACGACGTCGCGCAGGACATCGGCTGGGCGGGCATGAAGCCGATGACCGACGAGGCCATGGTCGCGCTGGACCCGGATGTGCTGCTCGTGATGACCGGGGGGCTGCGCAGCGCGGGCGGCGTGGACGGGCTGCTCGCCGCGCAGCCCAGCGTCGCCCTGACCACCGCGGGACAGCACCGCAGGATCGTGGACATCGACGACACGCTCGTGCTGTCCTACGGGCCGCGCATGCCGGAGGTCCTCGACGCCCTGGCTCGCGCCTTCTACGCGCCCCAGTCGCTGCCCTCCGCTGACTGAGGGCGTGACTGCGCAGTCGCCGGCAGGGCGTGCGGGCGCGTTCAGAGCAGCTTGCGCAGGGTGCGCAGGTTCCTGTTCGTCGTCGTCGCCCGGTACCGCCGGCTCGCGAGCGCCTTGGCGAAGGGCGTGTCCACCGAGTGCCCTGTGAGCACCTCCCAGTAGAGCACCCCCTCCCCAGGCGCCACCCGCTCGCGCTCGGGATCGAGCTCGGCGGCGGCGAGCTCCTTCAGCGGTGCCTCCTCCGAGGCGAACACCACCCAGGGCTGCCGCTGCTCGAGCTCCGGCCACGGGTACGCCTCCACCACCCGCGCGAGATGACCGGTGTCGCTGAGCATGATCCAGGCGGTGTAGCCGAAGCGCTCGGACAGGGCCTGCTCGATGCGGGCCTTGAGCGCGGCGCGCTGCGCGGGCCCGTCCTCGGACGCGAAGACGACGTTGCCAGAGGCGAGCACGGTGCGCACCTGCTCGTAGCCGAGCCCCCGGAACAGCTCGGCCAGCTCGGCGGAGCGGATGGTGACCCCGCCCACGTTCACCCCTCGCAGCAGGGCGACCCAGCGGCTCATCCGGCCTGCCTCCCGGGCGCTCCCGGCGTCATCACCCCGGCCTCCTCGTCCGCTCGTCTGCGCCACACGATCTCGTGCGCCGCGGAGAAGCCCCGAGAGCAGGCGCTGCAGGACAGCCGGCGGGTCGGGCGCCGGTGGCGGTAGAAGACGTGGCCGCGCGGGCAGGTCCCCACCCACGGTGCCAGGTCCTCCACGCTCGCACCGCGGTAGACCCGGCCGCCCTCGTAGCCGAGCTCCGCGGCGACGCCGCGCCAGCGAGGGCCGTGACCCGCATCCGGGCCGGCGAGGGCGTGGGCGACCTCGTGCAGCAGCACCTGGTGGATCTCGTCGTCGTCCGCCCGCTGGGCGATGTGACGCGACACGGTGATCCGACGGCGGCCGTGGTCGCACTGCCCCGCGCGGGTCTTCGCGTGGTCGAAGCCGAAGCTCCATTCCCGGCCGTCGGCCCCACGGTTCAGATGCAGCCGCAGCAGCGCCTCCGCCCAGACCCGCACGCGCTCCAGCTCCGCCACGCCGCCGATGCTACGCCCGCCGGCGCGGTGCCTGCACCGCGGGCGCGCGGGCGCGCAGGGCTCAGCGCCCGAACAGCCCCCTGTTCGGTTCGGGTGATCCGGTCGCCGTGTCGTCGCTCACGGCGGGGGCGCCGGCAATCCAGCGGCGCAGCTCCTCGCCCTCCAGCACTCGCGCGGGGTGCGGGCCGGCCGCGAGCAGCCGCGGGAGCCAGCTTGTGTCGATCGGCGCCGGCGAGGCGGCGAGCACGACGTTTCCGAAGCGGCGGCCCTTGAGCATCTGCGCCTCGGCGAGGGCGATGGTTTGCCCGATCGCCTCCTGCAGCGTCGCGGCCTGCCCCCGTGCGAAGGCGAGCGCGCCTCCGTCCGCGGCGTTGACGGCGACGATCCCCCGACCGGACAGCAGTGGGCGCAGCAGCTGGTAGAACTCGGCGCTCGTCACGTGCGGGGGCGTGCGCGCGCCGGAGAAGATGTCCACCACCACGAGGTCGACGGCTCCGCGCAGGCCCGAGGGCAGCCGTGCCAGGCTCTGCCGCGCGTCCCCGTAGCGGATGCGCAGCCGCGCGTGCGGCGGCAGCGGCAGCTCCCGGCGCACGAGATCGACGAGCTCCCGCTCCAGCTCGATCACCTGCTGCGTGGAGCCGGGCCTGGTCGCCTCCACGTACCGCGGGATCGTCAGAGCCCCCGCGCCCAGGTGCAGGGCGGTGATCGGCTCGCCGGGCAGGCCGATCAGGTCGATCAGGGCGCAGATGCGCCGGACGTACTCGAAGAACACGTCCTCCGGGCGGTCGAGATTGACGTGCGACTGAGGCGTGCCGTCGACGACGAGCTCGAAGGAGCCGGGCACGAAACGGTCCTCCCGGATCTCGGCCCACAGCCCGCTCACCCCGAGGCGCACCCCGGGGATCTCGCGGCGGTTCTCGCGCACGCAAGCGAGCCTAGGCGCTCGGCTCGGGTGACGTTCCGGTCACGGTTCCGCGGTTCGCGTCATGCTCCAGCCGCCTCGTGCGGCACAATGGGATTCCCCTGGCGCGTCCGCACTCTCGGAGGCGCCGGGGCGCTTGCGTGCGCAGCGTGAGGAGGTATACTATGTCAGTTCGCCTCCCAGACATCCACGCCTTCATATAGCGGTCGGCCGACGCGTCCCATCCATGGTCTCCTCCCATGGCGTGACGCTCCCGCTCTGGGGACTCTCACAACACACCGATGAGCAGGCCCTTCGGGGCCCACGGAGGTTATTTCCTTGGCCGCTGCGCACAACTCTTCCTCGAGCACGAACCCCAAGAACGGACGCGGCCACCGCCGCCTGTCGTTCGCGAAGATCACCGACACGCTGGACGTCCCCGACCTGCTCTCCCTCCAGACGGAGAGCTTCCACTGGCTGATCGGCTCGGACGTCTGGAAGCGGCGCGTGGCCGAGGCGAAGGCCGCCGGCCGCGACGACCTGCCGGCCAAGAACGGCCTGGAGGAGATCTTCGAGGAGATCTCGCCCATCGAGGACAACTCCGGCACGATGCAGCTGTCCTTCAAGGACCCGTTCCTCGACGAGCAGAAGTACTCGATCGAGGAGTGCAAGGAGCGCGGCAAGACCTACGCCGCCCCGCTGTACGTCGAGGCCGAGTTCTTCAACATGGAGACCGAGGAGTTCAAGACCCAGACGGTCTACATGGGTGACTTCCCGCTGATGACGGAGAAGGGCACCTTCATCATCAACGGTACCGAGCGTGTCGTGGTGTCCCAGCTCGTGCGCTCCCCCGGCGTCTACTTCGAGCGCCTGCCGGAGAAGAACAGCGACAAGGACGTCTTCACCGCGCGCATCATCCCGAGCCGCGGCGCGTGGCTCGAGTTCGAGATCGACAAGCGCGACCAGGTCGGCGTGCGCATCGACCGCAAGCGCAAGCAGTCGGTGACGGTGTTCCTCAAGGCGCTGGGCCTGACCAGCGAGGACATCCTGCGCGAGTTCGAGGGCTTCGAGTCCATCGCGTCGACCCTGGAGAAGGACACCGTCCTCACCCAGGAGGACGCGCTCAAGGACATCTACCGCAAGCAGCGCCCGGGCGAGCAGGTCGCCATCGAGGCGGCGCGCGCTCTGCTGGACAACTCCTACTTCAACCCGAAGCGCTACGACCTGGCCAAGGTGGGTCGCTACAAGATCAACCGCAAGCTCGGCCTGGACGCGCCGCTGTCGGCCTCGGTCCTGTCGGTCGAGGACATCGTCGCGACGGTCAAGTACCTGGCGGCGCTGCACCGCGGCGACGCGAGCATCGAGGGCGTGCGCAAGGGCGAGGTCATCGACGTCCGCCTGGAGACGGACGACATCGACCACTTCGGCAACCGTCGCATCCGCGCGGTCGGCGAGCTGATCCAGAACCAGGTCCGGACCGGGCTGTCCCGCATGGAGCGCGTCGTCCGCGAGCGCATGACCACGCAGGACATCGAGGCGATCACGCCGAACACCCTGATCAACACGCGTCCGGTCCTGGCCGCGATCAAGGAGTTCTTCGGCACCAGCCAGCTCTCCCAGTTCATGGACCAGAACAACCCGCTGGCCGGCCTGACGCACAAGCGCCGCCTCTCGGCGCTCGGCCCCGGCGGTCTGTCCCGTGAGCGCGCCGGCGTCGAGGTCCGCGACGTGCACCCCAGCCACTACGGCCGCATGTGCCCGATCGAGACGCCGGAAGGCCCGAACATCGGCCTGATCGGCTCCCTGGCGACCTTCGGCCGGATCAACTCCTTCGGCTTCATCGAGACGCCGTACCGCAAGATCGTCGACGGCAAGGTCACCGACCAGGTGGACTACCTCACCGCCACCGAGGAGGACGAGCACGTCATCGCGCAGGCCGGTGCGCCGCTGCGCAAGGACGGCTCCTTCGCCGAGCCCACCGTCCTCGTCCGCCGCAAGGGCGGCGAGGTCGAGCTGGTGCCGGCCGGCGAGGTCGACTACATCGACGTCTCGCCGCGCCAGATGGTCTCCGTGGCCACCTCGCTCATCCCCTTCCTCGAGCACGACGACGCGAACCGCGCGCTCATGGGAGCGAACATGCAGCGCCAGGCCGTCCCGCTGCTGCGCAGCGAGAGCCCCCTGGTCGGCACCGGCATGGAGGGCTACACGGCCATCGACGCCGGTGACGTCATCGTGGCCGAGAAGCCGGGCGTCGTCGCCGAGGTGAGCGCCGACGTCGTCACCGTCCAGCTGGACGAGGGCGGCACCCAGGACTACTACCTGCGCAAGTTCGACCGCTCCAACCAGGGCACGAGCTACAACAACCGTGTGGTCGTCCGTGCGGGCGAGCGCGTGGAGGCCGGCGAGGTCATCGCCGACGGCCCCGCGACGGAGAACGGCGAGCTCGCGCTCGGCAAGAACCTCCTCGTGGCGTTCATGCCGTGGGAAGGCCACAACTTCGAGGACGCGATCATCCTGTCCCAGAACCTCGTGAAGGACGACGTCCTCTCCTCGATCCACATCGAGGAGTACGACGTGGACGCCCGCGACACGAAGCTGGGCAAGGAGGAGATCACCCGCGATCTGCCCAACGCCTCGGTCGAGGCGCTCAAGGACCTCGACGAGCGCGGCATCATCCGCATCGGCGCCGAGGTGCGCCCGGGCGACATCCTCGTCGGCAAGGTCACGCCCAAGGGCGAGACCGAGCTGTCGGCCGAGGAGCGCCTGCTGCGCGCGATCTTCAACGAGAAGAGCCGCGAGGTGCGCGACACCAGCCTGAAGGTGCCGCACGGCGAGGAGGGCACCGTCATCGCGGTGAAGGTCTTCGACGCGGAGAACGACGACGAGCTCGGCTCGGGCGTGAACCAGCGCGTGGTCGTCTACATCGCTCAGAAGCGGAAGATCACCGAGGGCGACAAGCTCGCCGGGCGCCACGGCAACAAGGGCGTCATCTCGAAGATCCTGCCGGTGGAGGACATGCCGTTCCTCGCGGACGGCACCCCGGTCGACGTGATCCTCAACCCGCTGGGCATCCCGGGCCGGATGAACTTCGGCCAGGTGCTCGAGACGCACCTGGGCTGGATCGCCAAGCAGGGCTGGAAGGTCGACGAGCAGGCGCTGAAGGAGGAGTGGGCCGCGCGCCTGCCGGAGCAGGCACGCGAGGCCGCCCCTGGCACGAAGGTGGCCACCCCGGTGTTCGACGGCGCCTCCGAGGAGGAGATCGCCGGGCTGCTCGACTCGACGCTGCCCAACCGCGACGGCGACCGCCTGATCGACTCGACGGGCAAGACGCAGCTGTTCGACGGCCGTTCCGGCGAGCCGTTCCCGTACCCGGTGTCGGTCGGCTACATGTACATCCTGAAGCTGCACCACCTCGTCGACGACAAGATCCACGCGCGCTCGACGGGCCCGTACTCGATGATCACCCAGCAGCCGCTCGGCGGTAAGGCCCAGTTCGGCGGCCAGCGCTTCGGTGAGATGGAGGTGTGGGCCCTGGAGGCCTACGGCGCCGCCTACGCGCTGCAGGAGCTGCTGACGGTCAAGTCGGATGACATCCTCGGCCGCGTCAAGGTGTACGAGGCGATCGTCAAGGGCGAGAACATCCCCGAGCCGGGTATCCCCGAGTCCTTCAAGGTGCTCATGAAGGAGATGCAGTCGCTCTGCCTGAACGTCGAGGTGCTCGCCTCGGACGGCACGGCGGTGAACCTGCGCGACACGGACGACGAGGCCTTCCGCACCGCGGAGGAGCTCGGCATCAACATCTCCTCCCGCTTCGAGTCCTCGTCCATCGACGAGATCTAAGAGCGCTGGTCAGAAGAAGAGTTCACAGAGTTTTTCGCAATTAGGAGTTAAGAGTGCTCGACGCCACTACCTTCGACCAGCTCCAGATCGGCCTCGCGACGGCCGACGACATCCGGCGCTGGTCCTACGGCGAGGTCAAGAAGCCCGAGACCATCAACTACCGCACGCTGAAGCCCGAGAAGGACGGCCTGTTCGGCGAGCAGATCTTCGGCCCCAGCCGCGACTGGGAGTGCGCCTGCGGCAAGTACAAGCGCGTCCGTTTCAAGGGCATCGTCTGTGAGCGCTGCGGCGTGGAGGTCACCAAGTCCTCCGTGCGCCGCGAGCGGATGGGCCACATCGAGCTGGCCGCCCCGGTGACGCACATCTGGTACTTCAAGGGCGTGCCCAGCCGTCTCGGCTACCTCCTGGACATGGCTCCGAAGGACCTGGAGAAGGTCATCTACTTCGCCGCCTACATGGTGATCGACGTGGACGAGGAGGGCCGCAGGGACGACCTGCCCGGCCTGGAGAACGAGCTCCGCCTGGAGATCCGCACGCTGGAGAGCCAGCGGGACTCCGCCGTGGCAGAGCGTCTCGCCGCCCTGGAGAACGACCTCGCCGCCCTGGAGGCGGAGGGCGCCAAGGCGGAGCAGAAGCGCCGCGCCAAGGAGTCCGGCGAGAAGGAGATGGCCCAGATCCGCAAGGGCTACGACGAGGAGATCGGCAAGCTCGAGCGCGTCTGGGACGAGTTCAAGAACCTCAAGGTCGGCGACCTCAAGCCCGAGGACGAGGTCTTCAACGAGCTCGTGGACCGCTACGGCCTGTACTTCGAGGCCTACATGGGCGCCGAGGCGATCAAGCGCCGTCTGGAGGGCTTCGACCTCGCCTCTGAGGCCGAGCTCCTGCGCCAGCAGATCGCCGAGGGCAAGGGGCAGCGCAAGATCCGTGCGATCAAGCGCCTGCGCGTCGTCTCGGCGTTCCTGCAGACGGGCACCTCGCCCGCGGCGATGGTCCTGGACGTCGTGCCGGTGATCCCGCCGGAGCTGCGCCCCATGGTCCAGCTGGACGGCGGCCGCTTCGCCACGAGCGACCTGAACGACCTGTACCGCCGCGTCATCAACCGCAACAACCGCCTCCGCCGCCTGCTCGACCTGGGCGCCCCGGAGATCATCGTGAACAACGAGAAGCGGATGCTGCAGGAGGCGGTCGACGCGCTGTTCGACAACGGTCGCCGCGGCCGTCCCGTCACGGGCACCGGCAACCGCGCCCTGAAGAGCCTGTCCGACATGCTCAAGGGCAAGCAGGGCCGATTCCGCCAGAACCTCCTGGGCAAGCGGGTGGACTACTCGGGCCGTTCGGTCATCGTCGTCGGCCCGCAGCTCAAGCTGCACCAGTGCGGCCTGCCCAAGCAGATGGCGCTCGAGCTGTTCAAGCCCTTCGTCATCAAGCGCCTCATCGACCTGAGCCACGCGCAGAACATCAAGGCCGCGAAGCGGATGGTGGAGCGCAGCCGGCCGCAGGTGTGGGACGTGCTCGAGGAGATCATCCGCGAGCGCCCCGTGCTGCTGAACCGCGCGCCCACGCTGCACCGTCTGGGCATTCAGGCCTTCGAGCCGCAGCTGGTCGAGGGCAAGGCGATCCAGCTGCACCCGCTGGTGTGCGCGGCGTTCAACGCGGACTTCGACGGCGACCAGATGGCCGTGCACCTTCCCCTTTCGGTGGAGGCCCAGGCCGAGGCGCGCATCCTCATGCTCGCCTCGAACAACATCCTCAAGCCGTCTGACGGCCGCCCGGTGACGCTGCCCTCGCAGGACATGATCATCGGCCTGCACCACCTCACGACCCTCACCGAGGGGGCCGTGGGCGAGGGACGCGTGTTCTCCTCCGTCGCCGAGGCGATCCTCGCGAAGGACCAGGGCAGCCTGGACCTGAACGCGCAGGTGCGTATCCGTCTGAGCGGGTACGTCGACGCGGAGGGCGTGCGCCACGAGCGTCCGGTGCTCGTGGAGACGACCCTCGGCCGAGCCCTGTTCAACGAGGCGCTGCCGGAGGACTACCCCTACGTGGAGGCGGTCGCCGACAAGGGCAAGCTCTCGCAGATCGTCAACGACCTCGCCGAGCGCTACCCGAAGGTGGAGGTCGCCGCGACGCTCGACCGCGTCAAGGACGCCGGCTTCTACTGGGCCACGCGCTCGGGCGTGACGGTCGCGCTCTCGGACGTCATCACCCCGGCGTCCAAGAAGGAGATCGTCGCCAGGTACGAGAAGCAGGCCGCCAAGGTCCAGTCGCAGTACGACAAGGGTCTGACGACCGACGCGGAGCGTCGTCGTGAGCTCATCGAGATCTGGACCAAGGCGACCGACGAGGTCGCCCAGGCGATGCGCGAGTCCTTCCCGAAGGACAACACGATCAACCGCATGGTGACCTCGGGCGCTCGAGGCAACTGGCTGCAGGTGCGCAACATCGCCGGCATGCGCGGTCTGGTGAACAACCCGAAGGGCGAGATCATCCCGCGCCCGATCGTGTCCTCCTACCGGGAGGGCCTGTCGGTGGCCGAGTACTTCATCGCCACGCATGGCGCGCGCAAGGGCCTGGCCGACACCGCGCTGCGCACGGCGGACTCGGGCTACCTGACCCGTCGTCTCGTGGACGTCTCCCAGGACGTCATCATCCGCGAGGATGACTGCGGGACGACCCGAGGCCTGGACTTCACGATCGCGTCGACCACCGAGTCGGGCGAGCTCGTGCGCGAGGCCAACGTGGAGAACTCCGTCTACGCCCGCACCCTCGCGGCCGACGTGGTGGACGCCTCCGGCACCGTGCTCGCGCAGGCGGGGGAGGACGTCGGCGACGTCCTCATCAACACGCTCGTCGCGGCCGGGGTCACCGAGATCAAGGTCCGCTCCGTCCTGACCTGCGAGTCGGCGGTCGGCGTGTGCGCCGCGTGCTACGGGCGCTCGCTGGCGACGGGCAAGCGCGTGGACATCGGCGAGGCGGTGGGCATCATCGCCGCCCAGTCGATCGGCGAGCCGGGCACCCAGCTGACGATGCGCACCTTCCACACCGGCGGCTCCGCGTCGGCTGACGACATCACGCAGGGTCTGCCCCGCGTGCAGGAGCTGTTCGAGGCGCGCACGCCGAAGGGCGCGTCGCCCATCGCGGAGGCCGCGGGCCGCATCACGATCGAGGAGACCGAGCGCAGCCGGAAGATCATCCTCACGCCGGACAACGGCGACGAGGTGGTGGCGTACCCGGTGCTCAAGCGCGCGACGCTCCTCGTGGAGGACGGGCAGCACGTCGAGCTCGGCCAGCAGCTGGTCGTCGGCACGGTCGACCCCAAGGAGGTCCTGCGGGTCCTCGGCGTGCGCGCCGTGCAGGAGCACCTCGTCGGCGGCGTGCAGGGCGTCTACCGCTCCCAGGGCGTGCCGATCCACGACAAGCACATCGAGGTCATCGTCCGGCAGATGCTGCGGAAGGTCACCGTCGTCGAGCACGGCGAGACCGAGCTGCTGCCGGGCGAGCTCGTCGACCGCTCGCGGTACACCGAGGTGAACCGCCGCGCGCTCGCGGAGGGTCGCAAGACGGCCTCGGGTCGCGCGGAGGTCATGGGCATCACCAAGGCCTCGCTGGCGACCGAGTCGTGGCTGTCGGCCGCGTCCTTCCAGGAGACGACCCGCGTGCTCACGCAGGCCGCGATGGAGGGCAAGAGCGACCCGCTCGTGGGCCTCAAGGAGAACGTCATCATCGGCAAGCTCATCCCGGCCGGAACCGGCCTGGACCGCTACCGCGACGTGTCCGTGGAGGCGACGGAGGAGGCGAAGGCGGAGCGGTACCCGAACCGCATCTTCGCCGAGGACGGCGCCTTCTCCGAGGGCGACCTCTCCTATGTCGACTTCGAGGCCTTCGCCTCGGACGACTTCAACCCCGGCACCTACAACTAGGCTCCGCCGGCCCGTCGAGGGCGCGTGGACCGGTCCGGTGCGTCAGCAGACGCATCGCGGCTCGGGCCACGCGCCCTCGCGGTCTTCCCGGGCCGCGCGTTTGCCTCCGCCGCGCTGCGGGGACCGGGGCTGTGGAAGGACGGCGAGGCGGCGGAGCGCTGCCGCGCGGCGTTGCTACCCTGACCGGGAACGCCCGGCCGGGCGTGGACGGAGGACGCGGATCATGAGCTATACGACCGGGCCCGAGGGCCGGCCGGACGAGCGCGAGGCGGACGAGCAGGCCTCCGCGCACGGCGCTGAGCACTCGGAGCACCCCGAGCACGCCGCCCCGCCTGCCGGGAGCGGTCTGGGCGAAGGAGCCGGCGGACCGGGGGAGCAGATGCCCGAGAGGGACGCCGCGGATGCCAGGATGGGCGAGCCCGTCCTCGTCGAGCCCGCGCTGCCGGAGGACTACCGCTACGAGGCGGCCAGCGACCCGGCGGTGGCCGAGGCGATCAGCCGCTCCACGGCCGATCCCGCGGAGCAGGCGGGGATGTACACGCCGCCGGCGTCCTCGCCCTCCGCCTCCGCGCCTGAGGCCTCCGCGCCTGAGGCCTACGCGGAGCCGGGCTACGTCGCGCCGGTGGCGCCCGCGCAGCAGCAGCAGTACCCGGCCGCGCCCGCCGCCCCTGTGGCGCCCGTCTATGTGCAGGCTCCGCAGCCGCCGGTGGAGCGCGGCAACCGCGGCGGCGGGAGTCTCATCGCCATCATCGGCGTGATCGGCTTCGCCGTCATCTACGCGGCCATCCTCGCCGTGCTCATCGCCGCGGTCAACGCGCCGTCCACGTTCTGGCCGGCGTATCTGGACCACCTGGCCTCCTGGCGCTTCATCTTCCCGGTGGCGATGTTCCTCATCGCGCTCATCCTGCTGGTGGTCATCGCCAACCGCTCCGGGTGGTGGGCCTACGTGCTCGGCGGCTTCCTCGTGGGCGTGCTCGTCTGGGCCTCCGCGGCGCTCGGCTACTGGGTCGCCCCGCCCAGCGGCAGCGGCGTCTCGACGTGGGACGACGTCCTGGGCGTGGCGACCAACCCGGCCGTGCTGCTCGCCGGCGTCGCGGCCCGTGAGGTGACGGTGTGGGTCGGCGCGTGGATCGCGCACCGCGCCCGGCGCGTGCGTGCGCGGAACGCCGCGGCACGGGAGGAGTTCGAGCGCCAGATGGAGGCCGGCCCGGGCGGGTTCGGCTTCTGACGCGCGGACGGTGAGCCGATGAGCGTCCCCGGCTCGGTCGACGCCATCCGCTACGCGCGCGTGCTGGCGCTGTTCGCCCTCGTGGCGGCACTGGCCCTCATCCTCGCGGGCTGGGGGATGCTCTCGCTGATCCTCGACCGCGACGTCATCTCGCAGCCCGAGGTGCCGCTGGCCGCAGGGATCATCATGACGGCGGTTCCGCTCGGCGCGATGTACATCGTGCTCCTCGTCGCGGGCCCGCGCCTCGCGCGGGGCAGAGCCGCGCCTGCGGCGATGATCGCCCTCGCGCTCGCCCTGGGCGGGATCGCGATCTACGGCGCGATCGGCTGGGGCGTTTTCGTGCTCGGCTGGGCGGACACCTTCTTCGGGCCATTCTGCTGGTGGCTCGGCATCGTGCTGGCCATCGTGTGGCTGCTCTACCGCGCGATGGTGATGCGCCGCATCCACGGAGCGGACCGGCCGCGCTGGCCTTGGGAGGAGCCCGGCAGCCCCTGAGGCGACGCGTCCATCTGTGCACGAGAGCGCGACGCGCGGGCGCGCGAGGGCCTGACGGCGTTACCGTGTTCCCATGCCGGAGTCGATCAACTCGCGCGTCATCGCCGCGGTCGACTCATGGCTGCGCTGGCTGCCGAGCTGGACGCCCGGCACGCATCGGGCGCGCACACGCATCTGCCGCCGCTGCCTGGGCTCCCCGGTGGTGGCCGCCGCCGGATTGGACCGGGACGTCCCGCACCAGGTGCAGCATGCTCTCGTCATCCGCATGCAGCGCATCGTCGACCGGGTGGTCGAGGAGTACACGGCGGTGAACCTCCCTCTGCTGCACAAGGAGCTGGACACGGACGCCGCGTGGAAGCGCGCGGAGCGCCCCTACCGCCCCGAGGAGGACCTCTCCCCGGAGTACGACGGGCTCGAGATCGACCCTGAGCCGGAGCCCGGGCAGCCCTACCTGTTCACCCTCACCGGGCTGGCCGACCAGGAGGCCAGCGCTCGGCCACGCCCGGCGCGGCCGCCGTTGAGCGAGGAGCAGAAGCAGGCTCTGCGTATCGAGCTGCGCCTCGCGGACGAGTGCGCCGCTCAGACCGGCGAGGCTGTCTGCGTCGCCCTCGCCGAGCACCGGCCGCGCATCGTCGCAGCCGTGCGCGCGTTCGTCGAGCCGCAGATCGAGGCGCTGCTGGAGGAGCTGTCCTCCCGGCTCGAGCTGCCCTGAGGCGCGATCCGCGCCGCGCCAGCCGCAGCTGAGCGGCTCGGTGCCGGCCGCTGCTCCAGCCGCGTTCGGCTTCCGGGAAGGTCGCCGGAGGTGCATTCCGGAACCTCAGCCGTGAGCGCAATCAACAGGGGGCTTCTCCCTCAACCTCCGGTCTCCGATTCCTCAATCTCGCTCCCGCGCTACTCGGTGTGCCGAGGGCGCCCACCGCCCGGGCCAGGCCGCGGGTAGGAACGGCATCGATCGCGACAGCGGGAGGTGCCGAATGACCATGATTGCGGAGGCGGCTGCGCCGCGGGCGACGTCCCCCGCGGAGCCCTGCGGCGTCGCAGGCAGGCCCACTCCCGCCGGCTGCCGGCTGCTCGTGCTGGCCGCGGAGATCGGGGAGCTGTGCTCCCTGGTGGACGCGACACGCGCCGCACACGCGCCGGGGTGGCAGTCCGCGGAGGCGGACGGCCTGCGCCGGCTCGCCTTCGTCGCGCACGAGCTCGCCGTCGTGCTGAGCGCGCGCGGGGAGGCGACCGAGCTCAACCTGCTCAGCTGGCGCGACCTGAACCAGTGGGGACAGCGCGTTGCGTGCCTCGCCCCGTCCTTCGTGGACAGCCTCTGCCTCATCCCGGTGGAGGGTGCTGTCGCACGTACCCGGGCGACCGTGGTGTCCGTCGCGCTGCGCCGCGCAGTGGTCCATCTTCGGGCGGTGGTGGCGCTCGGCCCGGTGACCAGCCTGAGCGCCCGCGTCGGCGCCGGCGGCTGAGCCGCCGGGCCGGCCAGCGCCTCGTTCCCCGGCCGCTCCTGCTGCACGGCCTCCGGCCGGCCCTCGCGGATGCGCTGTTCTAGCGGCCGCCGAAGAGGCGAAGCGGCCCGGAGAGGGGTGGCGGCCCCTGCAGCAAGGCCGCCACCCCGATGGGGAATGCCACCGACGGTGCTCCAGGCCGCGGTCGCGCATGCAGCATAGGACGGCTGCCTGCATGGCCTCCCCGATTATCCACAGCTGCCCCACAGCCGCCCGCACGGCATCGAAGAGCAGGAGGACGCAGGTGGCGTAAGCGCGCGCGCAACCCGGGTGCTCAGGATCGGTGTGTCATCCTGAAAGGGGTGATCGCCCTTTCAGGGGGAGCAGGCGGCGCGCAGCCCGCGGCGCCAACAGGGGGAGGTGCTGTCGTGGCCAATCGTCTGCCATCGGCTCCGCCTGTGCTCTCCGGATTCAGCTACGTCCGCCCGCTCGGCACCGGCGGGTTCGCCGACGTCTTCCTGTTCGAGCAGGACATGCCCCGCCGTCCGGTCGCGGTCAAGGTGCTCCTGCAGGACGTCGTCGACGAGGGCCTGCTGCGCATGTTCAACGCCGAGGCCGACATCATGGCGCGGCTCAGCGCTCACCCCTCGATCCTCACGATCTACGAAGCCAGCGTCTCGGCAGACGGCCGCCCCTATCTCGTCATGGAGTACTGCCCCGGCTCTCTCGCCACCCGCTACCGGCGCGAGCAGATCCCTCTGGGCGAGGTGCTCCAGACCGGCATCAGGATCGCCAGCGCGCTGGAGACCGTCCATCGCGCCAAGCTGCTGCACCGGGACGTCAAGCCGTCGAACATCCTGATCACACAGTTCGGGGCACCCGTGCTGTCGGACTTCGGCATCGCCGCCGCGGTCGCCGGGGCGCCGGACGACGAGCTCTTCGCCATGTCGATCCCGTGGAGCGCACCCGAGGTGGTGGGCGAACGGGTCTCCGGCTCGATCGCCGCCGAGGTCTGGTCGCTCGGCGCGACCGTCTACACGCTGCTGGCCGGACGCAGCCCCTTCGAGCGCTCGGGCGAGGGCCAGAACACGCGCGAGCGGATGCGCGCGCGCATCCGCCGGGCGCGATACACACCGCTCGGCAGGCCGGACGTGCCCGAGGAGCTCGAGGCGATCCTGGCGCGCGCGATGAGCCGGGAGCCGGAGGAGCGCTACAGCAGCGCCCTGGATCTCGCCCGGGAGCTGCAGCGGGTGCAGCACGCCCTGGGGATGCCGGTCACCGCGACGGAGGTCGCCGCGGACGAGTGGGCCGCGCCGGCGACCCCGGTCGACTTCAACGACGGCCGCCTGCGCGGGCCGGTGCGCTCACAGGTCTCGTATCCCTCCCGCAGGCGGGCCATGCGCCGCCGCGCTGCCTCCGTGCGCGCGCCTGAGGAGGGCACAGCCGTGGAGGCGGGCCGCGCTCGCGCCGGGCTGCCGCTGGTGCTGATCCTGGCCGCGGCCGCTGTCGTGGCGGTGGGTGCGGCCGTGACGGCCGCACTGATCCTGGGGCTCGGCAGGTAGCGATGGCCGGCCAGCCGCGCCGCAGCGCGCGCATCCGAGTGTCGACGGTCGTCTCGGCGGGCTCCGTCGTGCTCGGCCTGGCCCTCATCGCCGGCCTCGCGGTCGTGTGGCCAGGCTTCGACGCGAAGCAGACCCCTCCGGACAACGCCGCGGTCTGGGCCATGCAGGCGGGCGAGGGGCGGCGCTACGCGCGCGTGAACACGCAGCTGGGCGAGCTGGACACCGTGAAGAGCGTGGAGAACCCGAGCCGGCTGGTGCAGACCGGCGATCACCTCATGGTCTACACGGACAGCGACAGCCGCTTCGCCGAGGTGAGCGCCGCGACGCCCGTCGACCTGGACGACAGCAGCTCGGACGCCCTGAAGCCCGCTCCCAGCGGGACGCGCACGGTCGCCGCCGCGGGAGACTACCTCGCCTATCTCACCGACTCGGGCTCGGTGCTCGGTGCGACGGTCGACGGGGAGGCGGACCCGATCCCCTTCGACCCCTACGCCGGCCAGGCGCCGCAGGCCGGCGGGCCGGCGCCGCGCTTCGCGGCCGACGCGGTCGCCGTCGACTCGGCGGGCATCGTGTACGCCTACTCCCCAGGGGAGGGGAAGATCTTCCGCGCCGACATCGCCAGCGGACGCGTCCTCGGCATCGACACCGTGCCGGGCCCGCTCAGCGGCGATGCCCAGCTCTCCGCCGTCGGCGGCCGATGGGTTCTGCTGGACGAGGGCTCGGGCAGCATCTGGGTGCAGGGCCGCGCGCAGGCCATCCCCACCCCCGAGGGCGGCGACGCCCTCCTTCAGCAGGCCACCGCCGCGGGCGCCGCGAGCCGTGCGCTGCTCGTCGCCGACCGCGACGGGCTGCTCTCGGTCCCCTTGGACGGCTCGGCGGTTCAGCGCATCGTCGGCAGCCAGGGCTCGGCGCTCGGCACGCCCGCCGTGCCGAGCTTCCTCGGCGGCACCGCGTACGGCGCGTGGCTGCCCGCAGGCACAGCGGGAGGCATGCTGTGGAGCTCGGATGCGGGCACGCGGGCGCTGGACTACGCGGGCGCCCCGCTCGGCGACGACGCCGCCCCCGTCTTCCAGTCCAACGGCTCCCGGATGATCCTCAACGAGACGCGCAGCGGCTGGGTGTGGACCGTCCCAGACGGCGCGCTGGTCGCCTCCTCCCAGAACTGGACCTCGGACGAGCAGGCGCAGCAGCGCCAGAGCCAGCAGAACGAGCAGACCCAGCGCGTCATCGACCCGAAGCCCCCGGTCGCCGAGCCCGACTCCTTCGGGGTGCGCGCCGGCCGCGACGTCGTGCTCCCCGTCCTGCTGAACGACCACGACCCGAACGAGGACGTCCTCACCGTGGTGCCTGCTTCGGTCCAGGGGCTCGACCCGGCCTTCGGCACGCTCACCACGGTCAACGACGATCAGGAGATCGTCGTGTCCGTCGCCCCGGGGGCGACGGGGACTGCGCGCTTCAGCTATCGCGTGACCGACGGGACCTCGGCCGACGGCCTGCAGTCCGCCTCCGCGACCGTCACGCTCACCGTCGTCCCCGAGGACGTCAACCGTCCGCCGGAATGGTGCGGTGTGGAGGGCTGCCTCGCGCAATGGCCCTCGCCGCAGCTCGTGCCCGGAGGGACCGTCTCCGCCGACGCGCTGCGCGGCTGGGTCGACCCCGACGGCGACCCCGTCTTCCTCTCCGCGGCCACGAACCTCAGCGGTGTGGGCGCGGTGGCCTTCGACCCCGCGGGGACGATCGTCTACCAGCACCCCGACCCGAACAGCACGGCGGCGGTGTCCGTGCCGATCGAGGCGACGGTCTCCGACTCGCGCGGCGCGAGCGCGTCGAAGACGCTCACGGTCACGGTCACCCCCCAGCCGCATCTGAGCGTCGAGTCCTTCGCCGCGGTGGGGACGGCCGGGCAGCCGCTGGTCGTCGAGCCGTTGCCGCACGTGTCCGGCGCGATCGGCGCCCCGCGGCTCACGGAGGCCAAGCCGCTGGACGAGACCGACTCCCGAGCCGTCGTGAACGGCAACGCCTCCACCTTCGAGTTCACCAGCTCCCAGCCGGGCTCCTACCTGGTGAGCATCACGGTCGCCGACGACGCCGGGCAGAGCACGGGAACGGTTCGCGTGACGATGCTCGACCCTGCGGCCGCACGGCTGTCTGTCGCCCCCACCACGGCCTTCGTCTACCCGGGGCAGGACGCGACCGTCGACCTGTTCAGCGCGGTCTCCAACCCCTCCGGGCTCGTGCTCATGCTCAGCGACGTCGATCCCGTCGCCGCGCCGACCTCCGCCATGAGCGTGGACACCCTCGGGCAGAGCCTGCTGCGGGTCGCGGGCGCGACCGAGGACGGCAAGCCGGGCCTGCTCGGCACGGTCGGCTTCACCGTGTCCGACGGAAGCGGCCGCACCGACGCGACGGCCCGCGGTCAGCTCACCGTCATCCTGCTCGCCGCGCCGGCGCCGGAGGCCCCGATCGCCCGCAACGACGCGGTGACGGTGCGCGCCGGCGCGCAAGCCGACGTCCCCGTGCTCGACAACGACCAGGCGCCGGCCGGGCTGCTCATCGCGCTGGACCCCTCGCGCGTGAGCTATGACCCGTCCGCAGGGCTCGCCTTCGCCTCCGGGCGCACCCTGCGGTACCTCGCCCCGCAGACCCCGGGAACCTACGTGGTGAGCTACACCGTCTACGCCCTGGGCTACCCGGAGCTGTCAGACACGGCTCAGCTCGTGGTCACCGTGCTGGGCCCGGAGGCCAACCTGCCGCCCGCGCCGCGGCCCCTCACGGGCAGGGTGCTCAGCGGCAGGAGCGTCTCGATCCCCTTCGACGGCTACGCGGTCGACCCGGACGGCGACATGGTCACCCTCGACCGCATCCTCGGCCAGCCGGCGAGCGGCTCGGCATCGATCGCCGCGGATGGCACCGCGATCGTCTACACCAGCGCCCCGGGCTTCCAGGGACAGGTGAGCTTCCGCTACCAGGTCCGCGACGCGAACGGCGCGACCGGTGAGTCCGAGGTGCGCATCGGCGTGCTCGCGGCGCAGTCCGACCCGAGCCCGGTGGCGTACACCGACTACGTGCAGGTGCAGCAGGGCGGGGGCACCGTCGTCGTCGACCCCGCCGAGAACGACATCGACCCCACCCGCGGCAGCCTGGAGGTCACCGAGGTGCACCCGGACGCCGAATCGGGCAGTGCCGAGTACGCGGCTCTGGCCGCGATGATCGGCCCGGTGCGGGACGGCAAGGTCACGGTGACCGCCGGTGAGGCCCTCGGGACGTACTCCTACGTCTACACCGTGCGCAACGCGCAGGGCGACACGGCCATGGGGCTCATCGTCGTGAAGGTCGTCCGGGGCAGCGTCCCCGACTATCCGGTGGTGACCGACACGATCCTCACCGCCGCGACGAGGGACAGCTTCTCCACGGGCGTCGACGTCGTGACCGGCAAGGTCTCCTGGGCCTCGGGCGACGTCTCCGGCCTCACCCTGAGCCTCTGGGGCCAGCAGCAGGGCGTGGCGGTGGACGGTTGGCGGATCTCGGGGCAGCTGCCGGAGCGGGCGCTGCTGATCCCCTTCCAGCTCAGCGGGCGGGACTTCAGCGGGAGGCTCGTCACCTCCTACGGCTTCCTCCGCGTGCCGGGGCAGGAGGACGTGCGGCTCAGCCTCAAAGCCTCGGCCGCCGTCCAGCAGGTCAGGGAGAAGGAGTCGGTGACCTTCGACATGGCGAGCGCCACGGTCATGCCGCCGGGCTCCTCGCTTCAGGTCGACGGCGCGCATCTGACCACCGAGGGCAGCCGGGCGGAGGCGAGCTGCAGCCTGCTCTCGGGCACGACGGTGCAGTACAGCGCGGGTGCGGGCGCGCCGTGGACCGACAGCTGCACCGTGCCCGTCAGACTGGCCAGCCAGCAGGACTGGACCTACCTCGTCGTGCGCATCCAGATCCAGGCCGCCGTGCCGCAGCCACAGCTGCGACCGGCCTCCGTCACCGTCGGCCCGGGCCAGACGCTGAGCTACGACCTCGCCCAGATGACGAGCTGGACCGGCGCGGAGGACTGGGCGTCCCTGCGCTACCAGACCGCCTACTCCAGCGCTGACGCGAGCGTGACCCAGTCCGGCAGCGTCTTGACCATCGTCGCCGCGGACGACGCCCGGCCGGGCCGCGAGTCCCTGGTGACGGTCTCGCTGCCGAGCCACCCGGACGCGCTGCCCTCCGCCCTGACGATCAAGATCGGGCCCGCACCCGCCGCGCTGCCCAAGGGGGCGACCGTGCCGAAGGAGTGCTCCGAGGCGGGCGGCGCGACCAGCTGCGACATCCCGGTGATCGGGATGGCGGGGGAGGTGAACCCGCTGCCGGGCACGCCGTTGCAGCTCGTGTCGGTGGGCAGCCCGAGCGGCAGCTGCACGGGCGTCTCGTTCGCGGTCGCCGACGCCTCCACCGTGCGCGCCAGCTGGTCGGCGGACGCACCGGGCGGCACCTGCACGAGCGCCTTCGTCGTGCAGGATGCCCAGGGCAGGCAGTCCAGCGGCGGCCGCAACGGCTCCGTCATCCTCGACCTGCAGGGCCTGCCCGCCGCCCCAGCCAGTCTCACCCAGACCGCTTTCGGCGACCGCACCCTGACCCTGCAGGTCAATCCCGGCCCGGCAGCGAACGCATACCCCGCCCTGGGGGGCTTCACGATCTACCGCGACGGGCAGGAGGTGCAGAAGTGCCCGGCCTCCGGAAGCTGTGCGGCGATCTCCGTCGCGCGCAACGGCGACCCGCAGCAGTACTCCGCACGCGCCTTCAACGACGTGGGCGAGTCGCGCTCGCAGGTGACGACGAGCGCCTGGGCCTACGTGCCGCCCGTGGTGTCCTCGGCGCACATCGAATCCGTGTATCGGACCGGCGGGGTCGCCACCTCGCCCCAGCAGGGCGTGCTGCACCTGTCCATCACAAGCAGCGACGAGAGCGTGCGGTCCTACGAGGTGAGCGGGCCGGGCGTCAGCCCCTTCACCGTGGATCGCGCCGGCCGGCAGACCGTCGAGCAGGACGTCGCAGCCACCGCGGGCACGGCCGTGACCCTCACCGTGGTGCCGCGCACCGGGCTGCCGGTGCCCGAGCTGGCCGGGGCGACGCCGACCGGGACGGGCGTCGCGACGAACACGGTGACCGCCGTCGGCGCCCCGCTCGTGGGCGACATCCAGGTCACCGATCGCAGCGACAGCTCGCTCACCGTCAGCCTCGCAGGGGTCTCGGGCAACGGGGCGCCGGACAGCGCCGTGCAGATCGTCTACGCCGCCTATCTCAGCGACGGTGGCTCCTTCACCTGCACTGCGGACGACAGCGGCGGGATGCGGACCGCCGTCACCGGCGGGCGCACCTCGGGCACCACGACGATCGGCGGTCTCACCCCGAACAGGCGCTACACCGTCGCGGCGTGCGTGGGCAACGGCTACGGCGCGGTGCGCACGACGAACGATCCCAGCGAGGCGACGATCGAGGTCATGTCCGAGGCCGAGCTGCAGCAGCGTCTCGACCGCGCCGGCTTCCGTTACGCGGTGCAGGACGGCTCCGCCAGCGGCCAGTACCCGATCGTGCTGCCGCCGGCCTCGCAGCTGCCCCGCATCCCCGACTACGGCACGCCGACTCTCGGCGCGCCGGTGGGCTGGGGGACGGATCCGCAGATCCTGGTGCGCTACTGCCTCACCGTCGACCCCGGTCAGTGCGTGCAGACCTTCGTTCAGCCACAGGACCCGCATGCGGCCTGGCAGGTGCGCGTGAACTCGGTGCCGCTGCCGCGCTGCGTGTACGACGGCGGGGACGACGACTACCTGCCTGCGCCCACCGCGAGCTTCGAGGGCCCCGGACAGGTGTCCTACCTCGGCCCGGTCGTCTACAGCTTCGCCGACGGCTCCCAGCAGCAGCTCGACCCGGCGCAGCCCATCCCGGCCGGCGCGACCGGCTACACCGCCACGATCCAGGTCTCCTGGTCCGCTGACGCCGTGAGCAGCCTGCAGCCCTACGCCCGCAGCGCGAGCGGGGCCTGCGAGGACCGCACCCCGGCGCCGCCGCCCAGCACCGATCCCACGCCCACCGGCAAGCCGACTCCCGCGGACGGTGGGGCGGCCGGCGCGGGCACCGGGACCTCCACCGAAAGGAATCAGGGATGACGATCTCACAGGAGCAGGCGAACTGGTTCCGGGACACCTTCGCGCGGCTCTGCGACAACGTCGAGCAGGCAGTGCTCGGCAAGCGTCACGTCGTCGAGCTCGCCCTCACCGCCATGGTCTCCGAGGGTCACCTGCTGCTGGAGGACGTCCCCGGCACCGGCAAGACCTCGCTCGCCCGCGCACTGGCGCAGTCCGTGCAGGGCACCAGCAGTCGCATCCAGTTCACGCCCGACCTGCTGCCGGGCGACGTCACCGGCATCACGGTGTACGACCAGCGCCGCGGGGTCTTCGAGTTCCATGCCGGGCCGGTGTTCGCGAACGTCGTGCTGGCCGACGAGATCAACCGCGCGAGCCCGAAGACGCAGTCTGCGCTGCTGGAGGTGATGGAGGAGGGTCATGTGACCGTGGACGGGGTCACCCGCCCCGTGGGCGTGCCGTTCCTCGTGGTGGCGACGCAGAACCCCGTGGAGCAGGCCGGCACCTACCGTCTGCCGGAGGCGCAGCTGGACCGCTTCATGCTCAAGACCTCCATCGGCTACCCGGACCGGGCCTCCACGCTGCGCATCCTGGAGGGCGCCGGCGCCGCCCGCAGCGAGGTCCCGGCCGTGATCACCCCGCAGGGCCTGGTCTCGATGTCCGACCTCGCCCGCGAGGTGTACCTCAACCCCATGATCCTCGACTACATCGCCCGGGTCGTGGAGGGGACACGGACGGCGACGCAGGTGCGCCTGGGCGCGAGCGTGCGCGGCGCCCTCGCGCTGACCCGGGCCGTGAAGACCTGGGCGGCGGCGCACGGGCGGGTCTACGCCACTCCCGACGACGTGAAGGCGCTGGCGGAGCCCGTGCTCGCCCACCGTCTGATCCTCGACGTCGAGGCCGAGTTCGACGGCGTCACCAGCGAGGCCGTGATCGGGCAGGTCCTGCTGGACACCGTCCCGCCCAGCCAGCGAGAGCCGGTATGACGGAGACCGGTTCGCGGCTGGGCCGCACCTCGGCGTCCACGGGCACGAGCTCCCGCGTGCAGTACCGCGGCGGGCGCGCCGCGGCGCTCGTCGACCTGGTCATCGACGGGATGCGGCTCTGGCGACGAGCCGGGATCGCGGCCGCGATCGCCGGCCGGTGGCTCGGCTCGACGGTGACCCCCGCCGGGTGGCTCGTCCTCGGTGCGACGGCGATCGGCTTGGCGCTGGGCCTGTCCTTCGGCTGGGCCGAGCTCGTCATCGCCGGCGTCGTCGCCGCAGTGCTCCTGCTGCTGGCCGTGCCGTTCATGCTCGGCGCCCGCGCCTACCGGGTAGAGCTCGCGCTCGCGCACGACCGGGTGGTGGCCGGCGCGGATGTGGACGGGGAGATCGTCGTGGTGAACCGCGGGAGGCGCACCGCGCTGCCGGCGCGCCTTGAGATCCCCGTGGGGGCGGGCCTCGTCGAGGTGCATCTGCCGCTGCTGCGCCCCGGCGCGCAGCACCGCGAGACCGTGACGGTGCCTGCCCGCCGACGGGGGGTCGTCACCGTCGGCCCGGCGACGATGGTCCGTGGCGACCCGTTGGGCATCCTGCGTCGTGAGCTGTCCTGGTCGCAGGCGAGCACGCTGTTCGTGCACCCGGTGACGACGGCGATCCCGAACACCAGCGCGGGCTTCATCCGGGATCTGGAGGGGGACGCCTCCGCGCTCGTCGTGGACTCGGACATGTCCTTCCACGCCATCCGGGAGTACGCGCCGGGCGACGCGCCGCGGCAGGTCCACTGGAAGTCGACCGCGAAGACCGGCACGCTGATGGTCCGCCAGTACGAGGAGTCCCGTCGCTCGCGGATGCTCGCCGTGCTCGCCCTCGGCGCGGACGACTACGCGGACGAGGAGGAGTTCGAGCTCGCCGTGAGCGTCGTCGGCTCGATCGGGTCCCGGGCGATCCTCGACGGGCGGGCCGTCGACATCATCGTCGGGGCAGAGGTGCCGGAGCTCGTGCGGCGCTCGGTGCGCGCGGTGAGGGAGCTGCGTGCGGCCACGCGTCGCACGCTCCTGGACGATCTGGCCGGCATCGAGCTCTCCTCGTCCGTCGCGCCGCTCACGGACGCCTGTGCTATGGCGGCGCAGACGCACGCGGAGATGTCCATCGTGTTCGTGGTGTGCGGCTCCACGGTGAGCATGCGCACGCTCCGCGCAGCGGCGCTGGCCTTCCCGGTGAACGTCAGCGTCGTCGGCGTGGTCTGCGACCCGCGCGCGCAGCCCTCGTTCCGCGGACTGGGCGAGGTGGCAGTGATGACCGTCGGCCTGCTGGACGATCTGCGCCTGCTCATGCTGGAGGCCTCGCGCAGATGAGAGCGGGCGAGGGCCGCCGGCAGCGGCGCACGCACCCTGAGCGTGAGCGCCGGGGCGCCCTTCAGGGCGGCGCAGGCTTCGCGCTCCTCAATGCGGCCTTCCTCGACGCCGTCCTGCTCGTGGGCGCCGTGGCCGCCTGGCCGATCTACGGGAGCGGTGCCTATGCGCTGCTCGTGCTCGCCGGGCTCGCCTGCGCGAACGGCCTCGCCCTGCTGGCCGCGCTGCGGCACTGGCGGGCGTGGCAGCTCGCCGCCGCCGGCGCCGCGCTGTACCTGCTGCTCGGGGTGCCGCTGGCGGCGCCGTCCTCGCTGAACGGCCCGGTGGAGCTGCTGCAGGGCCTTCTCGGCGTGCTCACGGCACCGGTGACCGGCTGGAAGGACCTGCTCACGCTCACGCTGCCGCTGGGCAGCTATCATGCGACGCTCGCCCCGGCGCTGCTCGTGCTGCTGGGGGCGGCGCTCGTGGGGCTCTCCCTCGCGTGGCGCGCGCGGCGACTGTGGCCTCTGGCCGCCCCGGCGGCCTTGCTCATGCTCGCCTTCGCCGTGCTGTTCGGGTCGAGTGCGACCAGCCGCACGCTGACGCTGGGCGGCTGGCGCGTGGACGCGCCGGTCGAGCTCGGGATCGGAGCCGCGTCACTCGTCCTGCTGCTGGCCTGGTTCGCCTGGCGCTCCGCGCACGATCGCCGCTCCGCGCTGCGGCGCGGCAGGCGCCTGTCCGGGGTGCGGCCGCCGGCGGGCTCCCGCCGCGCTGCGGCGCGAGGCGCACTCGTCGGCGGCGGCATGCTCGTGGTGGCGCTCGGTGTGGGCGGGCTCCTTGCACCGCTCGCCGTGGCCGGCACGCCGCGCGAGGTGCTCCGCACGGGGGTGGACCCGGTGCTGGAGCTTCAGGACGAGCTCAGCCCCCTGTCCGTCTACCGGCAGTACTTCACTCCCGCGCTGTACGACCGCGTGCTCTTCCAGGTGCAGGGCGTCTCCACCGGGCGGGTGCGCCTGGCGACGCTGCCCTTCTACGACGGCCAGGTGGCGAGCGTGACCGACGACACCGGCTCCGCCGGCACGGGCGGGCCGGCCACGGCCTTCACCCGTGTGCCCTCAGCCCTCGCCCCGCTCGTCCCGGGCAGCGAGGTGAAGGCCTCCGTCACGATCGAGGGGTATCAGGGCGTCTGGGTTCCCCTCGTGGGCCAGCTGAGCGCGGTCGACTTCACCGGAACGGACCGGCGCGCCCTCTCCGACGGCTTCTACTACGACGCCGCCACGCGCACGGGTGTGGAGCTGTCCCCTGGCGGGCTGGGCGAGGGCGACTCCTATGAGCAGACGGCCGTCGTCCCGGAGGAGAGGCGCGACGCCGCCGAGCTCGCGCCGTCGCGGACCGGCCCTGCGCTGCCGGCCGCTGTCGTGCCGCAGAGCCTGTTGGACTGGATCAAGGCGCAGGACGCGCCCAGCGGCGGCGCAGGCCTTCAGCTGCTGCTGCAGCGGCTGCGCGATCGCGGCTTCCTGAGCCACGCGCTGCTGCCGCCGGACCCGGCGACCGGCAGCGCCGACTGGGCCTCGGATCTGGGCTCGTACTCCTTCGAGCCCAGCCGCGCCGGGCATTCGACCGACCGCATCGGCCAGCTCTTCTCGGCCCTGCTCAGCCGGCAGGCCGAGGTGGGCGGCACGGACGACAGCCGTCTGGTCGCGGCCGTGGGCGACGACGAGCAGTTCGCCGTCGCCGCGGCGATGATCGCCGATCAGCTCGGCTTCCCGGCCCGCGTCGTGCTCGGCGCGCGCCTGGGCGAGGCGGCGCAGACGGACCCGGCCGGCGGCGATGCGACCGCGGCGGACATCCCCGCCTGCGAGGGCGGTGTCTGCCGCGGCGCGAACATGACGGCGTGGGTGGAGGTGCAGGACGCGTCCGGCGCATGGACCGCCCTGGACGTGACCCCGCAGCATACGCAGCCGCTCGCCCCGCAGCAGCAGGAGCAGCGCGACCCTGAGATCCCCACTCAGGTGGACCCGTCTCAGGCCACCCCGGTCCTTCCGCCGGAGTCTCAGCCCGGCCAGGCCGGCGACGAGCAGCCGAGCTCGCCGGAAGGCCCAGCCGATCTGGGCTGGCTGTGGATCTGGCTGCGCGTCGGGGGGATCGTCCTGGCGGCGCTGCTCGTCGTGCTCGGCCCCCTGCTGGCGATCGTGCTGCTCAAGGCCGCGCGCAGGCGCTCGCGCCGGCGAGCCCCGGAACTGGTCGAGCGCATCACGGGCGGCTGGGAGGAGTACGTGGACTGCGCCGTCGACCACGGCCTCCCGCCGCCGCGGGCGGAGACGCGCAGCGAGCTCGCGCGTCTGTACGGGGCGGAGCAGAGCGGCGCGGGCGGGCTCGCCCTGGCCACGTGGGCGGACCGCTCCGTGTTCGCGCCGGAGCCGCCCGACGAGGCGCAGAGCGCCCTGTTCTGGGAGCTGGTCGACAGCGAGCGGCAGCGCTTCGACGATGGTGCCGGCTTCTGGCGTCGCCTGCGGGCCCTGCTCTCGCTGCGCTCGCTCTCGCGCCGCGCCGGCCGCGCCTAGGCGGCCGACGCCCGTGTTGCGCCCGTCCGGGCTGCGCCGTGGCTAGAGTGGCGGGGACGGAGCGGGTCGGCGGTGCGGTCGGGCGCGCCGCAGCACCGGGAGGGGAGGGCCGGGGCCGTGTCGGGGGCGGGTGACGCGAGCGGGACGCTCGGCGCGCTTGTGGGCGCCCTCGTGTTCTGGCTCGTCGTGCTCGCGCTGTACATCTGGACGGCCGCCGCGATGGCCGCCGTCTTCCGGAAGTCGGGGATCGCGCCGTGGAAGGCCTGGGTTCCGGTGGTCTCGCTCTGGGCCTTCTTCAGGCTGGGCGGCAGGCCGGGCTGGTGGAGCCTCGTGTACGCCCTCGGCTGGGCGGTGGTCGCCGCCGCAGAGCTGGCCTTCCTCGCCGCCGGAGCCGGCGGAACCCGTTCGGGCTGGGCGACGCTCCTCGGCGTGCTCGTGGGAACGGTCGGCGGCGTCGCGCTGGCGATCTTCTCGATCGTCACCTTCATCCTCGGGCTCGTGGGCGTGAACCGCGGCTTCCGCCTCGGCGCCGGGCACATCGCGCTGGGTTTCTTCCTCTTCCCGGTCTGGGCGAGCGTGACCGGCTGGGGCGGAGCGCGGTGGTGGGGACGGGATGAGGAGGTGCAGGCGGCAGCAGCGCCGAGCCCTGCCGGGGAGCTGCCGCTGCCGCCGCCCCCCGCGCCGGACGAGCCCGGGCAGGCGGCGCCGCGCCCTTCCGCCGTGCGCGCCTCCGACTCTCCGACGATCGCCGAGCTGCAGTCCGGGGCTCGGGTGACCCCCGCCGCGGCCGTCCCGCCGCCGCCGAGCTCGCCGGGTGTGCCACTGCCCTCCCTGGGCATCGTCTCGGCGCCCAGTGCCTCGCCCTCGATCGTCCCGCCGCCCGTGCCGCAGCAGGCCGTGCCGGAGGCCACGCCTGCGCCCCTGGCCGAGACGCCCACGGCGCGCGCCAGCGGTGCCTCGGCCCTTGCAGAGCAGGCACCCGTGGGGCGTGAGGCGGTGGAGCCGGCGCGGTCTGCCCCGACGGGGCCGGGGGTTCCGCCGCCGTCCGCCGCTCTGGCATCACCGGCTCCTTCCGCACCCGGGTCGTCCGGGCCGCCGGCCGCGGGCGAGCCCCAGCCGACGGTGCCGCTGAACCCCTGGGCGCCGCCGCCCGGCATCGCCGCGGCGCCCCCGTCGTTCCTGGACGAGGTGCTGCCGCCAACCGCGGGACTCGACGTCCGGGGGGCCGAGGCGGACGAGCTCGACGAGCTCGACGAGCGGACCGCCGTCGCGGCCAGGAGGCTCGGCGTGTGGCGTCTGCTCATGCCGGACGGACTGGTGCTGGCCCTGCCCGGAGACACGGTCGTGCTCGGACGCGCGCCGGTCATCCCTGCGGCTGCGCCGGACGCGCGACCGCTCGTCGTGCGCGACGGGACGCGCACGGTGTCGAAGACACACGCCCTGCTCCGCCACGGCTCCGAGGGCTGGACGATCACCGATCTCGGCTCGACGAACGGCATCCTCGTGGTGGACGCGAGCGGGGGTCAGACCGAGGCTCCTGCGGGCGTGCCCGTCCGGCTGCCGCCCAGCGGCGTGTTCTACCTGGGCGACGCTAAGCTCGTGCTGCGCGCGGAGGGCTGAGGCGTGAGCGGCGAGGGGCCCGAGGCGCCCGACGCAGGGCCGCCGCAGCCGGCCGCCGAGGAGACGGGAACCGCGCCGGTGAGCCGGGGCTTCGACGAGCGCACGCGGCTCGCCCCCCAGGCCGCCCCCGTGCTGCCCGGCCCGCATGCACCGCACGCCTCCCGCACCGGGCGTGCGGCCGCGCCGCCGGTGACCTCCGAGGAGGTGCCGCAGGACAGGCGACGCTCCGCCTACGTGCCAGGCGTGCAGGGGATCGGCCAGCCCGCCTACGGGGTTCGCAGCGGCTCCATGACCGGTCCGGTCCTGCGCGCGACGCCCGCTCCGGGCGCCCGTCGCGCCGAGGGGCCGCAGCCGGGCGCGGCCGCCCGCGCCCGTTCCCGGGGGCGCGGCCGGCTGCTCGCGCTCGCAGCGGTGGCGGCGGGACTGCTCCTCGCTGCTGCGGGGGTGGTGGCCATCGTCGTGCTGCTCGGCCAGCTGTGAGCGCCGCTGGCGTTTGACCGCCCTCGTCGCGGGGCGTAACATAGAGGTTTGGTGCGCTCTGCCGCGCGTCTTGTGCTGCCCGGCGACGGGCGACTCGGCTCCGGCATCCCACCTGGGCACGGCCCTCGCGGGCCGCGACCCCCACGGCATACCCCATCATCCCCCGACCGGCTCCTTCCGGGAGACGGGCGGTTCGACGGGGTCGCGATGTGGATGCGATCCGGCCGCACGGCCTGATCGCCGAACCGATCATCACCGCTGTCACCGTGCAGCCCAACAAGGAGCAAGACGAAGAGTGCCAACCATTCAGCAGTTGGTCCGCAAGGGCCGTACGCCGAAGGTCTCCAAGACCAAGGCGCCGGCCCTGAAGGCCAACCCCCAGCAGCGCGGCGTCTGCACCCGCGTGTACACCACCACCCCGAAGAAGCCGAACTCGGCGATGCGCAAGGTCGCCCGTGTGAAGCTGTCCAACGGGACCGAGGTCACCGCGTACATCCCCGGTGAGGGCCACAACCTGCAGGAGCACTCGATGGTGCTCGTGCGCGGAGGCCGTGTGAAGGACCTTCCCGGCGTGCGCTACAAGATCGTCCGCGGCGCCCTGGACACCCAGGCGGTCAAGGGTCGTCAGCAGGCGCGCAGCCGCTACGGAGCGAAGAAGGACAAGAAGTAATGCCCCGCAAAGGTCCCGCGCCCAAGCGCCCCGTCGTCGCCGACCCGGTCTACAGCGCCCCGGTCGTCAGCCAGCTCGTCAACAAGATCCTCCGCGACGGCAAGAAGGGCCTGGCGGAGCGCATCGTCTACGGCGCGCTCGAGAACGTCTCGTCCAAGACCGGCCAGGATGCCGTGAGCGTGCTGAAGAAGGCCCTCGACAACGTGCGGCCGACCCTCGAGGTCCGCTCGCGCCGCGTCGGCGGGTCCACCTACCAGGTTCCCGTCGAGGTCAAGCCGCACCGCGCGAACACGCTCGCGCTGCGCTGGCTGACCAGCTACGCCAAGGCGCGTCGCGAGAAGACGATGACCGAGCGGCTCACCAACGAGATCCTGGACGCGTCCAACGGTCTCGGCGCCGCCGTCAAGCGCCGCGAGGACACGCACAAGATGGCGGAGTCGAACAGGGCCTTCGCGCACTACCGCTGGTAGCCCGCACTTCCGCGCGCGGTCGCGGTCCGGCTGGCCCGGATCGCGACCGCGTCGCGAGCGGGAACACCCGGGCCGCGTACGACGTTTGACCTACTGAACCCCCCAACCCCCGTCGACAGATAGGAACCCCGTGGCACAGGACGTGCTCACCGACCTCAAGAAGGTCCGAAACTTCGGCATCATGGCGCACATCGACGCCGGTAAGACGACGACGACCGAGCGCATCCTGTTCTACACGGGCATCACGCACAAGATCGGCGAGGTCCACGACGGCGCCGCCACGATGGACTGGATGGCGCAGGAGCAGGAGCGCGGCATCACCATCACCTCGGCCGCGACGACGTGCTTCTGGAACAACTACCAGCTGAACATCATCGACACCCCCGGCCACGTGGACTTCACCGTGGAGGTGGAGCGCAATCTGCGCGTGCTGGACGGCGCCGTCGCGGTGTTCGACGGCAAGGAGGGCGTCGAGCCCCAGTCCGAGACCGTCTGGCGCCAGGCCGACAAGTACAACGTTCCCCGCATCTGCTTCGTCAACAAGATGGACAAGCTCGGCGCGGACTTCTACTTCACGGTCGACACCATCGTGAAGCGCCTGGGCGCCAAGCCTCTGGTGCTGCAGCTGCCGATCGGCTCGGAGTCGTCCTTCGTGGGCGTCGTCGACCTCGTCGAGATGCGTGCGCTGGTGTGGCCCGGCGACGCCAAGGGCGACGTGACCATGGGCGCCAAGTACGAGATCCAGGAGATCCCGGCCGAGCTCGCCGACAAGGCGGCGGAGTACCGCGAGAAGCTGCTGGAGACCGTCGCCGAGTCCGACGAGGTGCTCCTGGAGAAGTACTTCGGCGGCGAGGAGCTCACCGTCGAGGAGATCAAGGGCGCGATCCGCAAGCTCACGATCGGCAGCGAGGTCTATCCGGTGCTCTGCGGCTCCGCGTTCAAGAACCGCGGCGTGCAGCCGATGCTCGACGCGGTCGTGGACTACCTGCCCAGCCCGCTGGACCTGCCGCCCGTCGAGGCGCACGACCCGCGTGACGAGGAGAAGATCATCCTCCGTCACGCGGACGCAGCCGAGCCCTTCTCTGCGCTCGCGTTCAAGATCATGACGCACCCGTACTTCGGCCGTCTGACCTACATCCGCGTGTACTCCGGCGGCCTGGACTCCGGCGCGCAGGTCGTGAACTCGACCAAGGGCAAGAAGGAGCGCATCGGGAAGATCTTCCAGATGCACGCCAACAAGGAGAACCCGGTCGACTCGGTCACCGCGGGCCACATCTACGCGGTGATCGGCCTGAAGGACACCACGACGGGCGACACCCTGAGCGATCCCGGGGATCAGGTCGTCCTGGAGTCGATGACCTTCCCCGAGCCGGTCATCGAGGTCGCCATCGAGCCCAAGACGAAGGCGGACCAGGAGAAGCTCGGCACGGCGATCCAGAAGCTCGCCGAGGAGGACCCGACCTTCCGCACGGAGCAGAACCCGGAGACGGGCCAGACCGTGATCAAGGGCATGGGCGAGCTGCACCTGGACATCCTCGTGGACCGCATGAAGCGCGAGTTCAACGTCGAGGCGAACGTCGGCAAGCCGCAGGTGGCGTACCGCGAGACGATCAAGAAGGCCGTCGAGAAGTACGACTACACGCACAAGAAGCAGACCGGCGGTTCGGGCCAGTTCGCGAAGGTGCAGATCACGATCGAGCCGCTTGAGGTCACGGCCGAGACGAGCTACGAGTTCGAGAACCAGGTCACCGGCGGTCGCGTTCCCCGCGAGTACATCCCCTCGGTGGACGCGGGCATCCAGGACGCGATGCAGCTGGGTGTCCTCGCGGGCTACCCGGTGGTGGGCATCAAGGCGATCCTCGTCGACGGCGCCTATCACGAGGTCGACTCCTCCGAGATGGCGTTCAAGATCGCCGGCTCGATGGCCTTCAAGGAGGCCGCGCGCAAGGCGAACCCCGTGCTGCTCGAGCCGGTCATGGCCGTCGAGGTGCGCACGCCCGAGGAGTACATGGGCGACGTCATCGGCGACCTGAACTCGCGTCGCGGGCAGATCCAGTCGATGGAGGACGCCTCGGGCGTGAAGGTCGTCAAGGCCCTCGTCCCGCTGTCGGAGATGTTCGGGTACATCGGCGACCTGCGCTCGAAGACCTCGGGCCGCGCGGTCTACTCGATGACCTTCGACTCGTACGCCGAGGTCCCGAAGGCGGTCGCCGACGAGATCATCCAGAAGAGCGGCAAGGGCGACTGAGCCGCGGCCTTCCGGCCCCGCGGCCATTTGCATGACCGCAAGTCATTTCCAGTAACATATGCAAATCCCTGTCTGTGTGCCCGGCCGAAATCCATCGGTCGGGGCATCGACGCGAATGTCCTGAGGAGGACCAACAGTGGCTAAGGCCAAGTTCGAGCGGACCAAGCCGCACGTCAACATCGGAACGATCGGTCACGTCGACCACGGCAAGACCACGCTCACCGCGGCGATCTCCAAGGTTCTCGCCGACAAGTACCCGTCGGCCGTGAACGTGGTCCGTGACTTCGCGTCGATCGACTCCGCTCCTGAGGAGCGCCAGCGCGGCATCACGATCAACATCTCCCACGTCGAGTACGAGACGCCCAAGCGTCACTACGCGCACGTGGACGCCCCGGGTCACGCCGACTACATCAAGAACATGATCACCGGCGCGGCCCAGATGGACGGTGCGATCCTCGTGGTCGCCGCCACCGACGGCCCCATGGCGCAGACGCGCGAGCACGTCCTGCTGGCCAAGCAGGTCGGCGTGCCGTACCTGCTCGTCGCGCTGAACAAGTCCGACATGGTCGACGACGAGGAGATCCTCGAGCTCGTCGAGCTGGAGGTGCGTGAGCTCCTGTCCAGCCAGGGCTTCGACGGCGACAACGCGCCCGTGGTCCGGGTCTCCGGCCTGAAGGCCCTCGAGGGCGACGAGAAGTGGGTGCAGTCGGTCCTCGATCTCATGGAGGCCGTCGACGAGTCCATCCCGGACCCGGTGCGCGACCGCGACAAGCCGTTCCTCATGCCGATCGAGGACGTCTTCACGATCACCGGCCGCGGCACCGTCGTGACGGGCCGCGCGGAGCGCGGCACCCTCGCGATCAACTCCGAGGTCGAGATCGTCGGCATCCGCCCGACGCAGAAGACGACGGTCACGGGCATCGAGATGTTCCACAAGCAGCTCGACGAGGCCTGGGCCGGCGAGAACTGCGGTCTGCTTCTGCGCGGCACCAAGCGCGAGGAGGTCGAGCGCGGCCAGGTCGTCGCCAAGCCGGGCTCGGTGACGCCGCACACGGAGTTCGAGGGCACCGCGTACATCCTGTCGAAGGACGAGGGTGGCCGTCACAACCCCTTCTACACGAACTACCGTCCGCAGTTCTACTTCCGCACCACCGACGTGACCGGCGTGATCTCGCTGCCCGAGGGCACCGAGATGGTCATGCCCGGTGACACCACCGACATGAAGGTCGAGCTCATCCAGCCGATCGCCATGGAGGAGGGCCTCGGCTTCGCGATCCGCGAGGGCGGCCGCACCGTCGGCGCCGGCACCGTCACCAAGATCATCAAGTGAGCCGCTCCGCTCAGGACGGAGGTCCGGTGGACCTCCGTGCGGCGGCGAACCGCCGGTAGGCGGCCGCTCCGCTCAGGACGGAGGTCCGGTGGACCTCCGTGCGGCGGCGAACCGCCGGTAGGCGGAGCGAAGGGCCGGGCGCGTCAGCGCCCGGCCCTTCGTCGTCCCTGGCGCCTGGCGCGCCGTTCGTCCGCCTGTCTCGGGTCCGCGCACTCGCAAGCCGCGTGGTTTCCCCTACCGGTCTTCGGGGCCTCACCTCGCCCGGCTAGCCTGGCCGCGCTATGGGGGATATTCACACGACCGCACGTCCGCGTCCGGGGTGGCGGATGGCAGGCGCAGCGCTGCTCGTCGGCGCGCTCGCCGCGCTCGCCGGTGCCGCTCTCGCTCCGTCGGCGGCGCTGGCTGCCCCGCCCGAGCTCATCACCGTCGAGGTCCCTGTCGCTGCGCAGACCGCCTGGGTCGACATCGAGCAGGCCGGCCTCACGCCTGATCAGCTCGTCCTCGAACGCGACGACGCGGCCGCGGGCTGGCAGCCTTTGCCGCTCGTGCAGACCACCTTCGGGCTGCACGCGGCCTTCCCGGTGGCGCCCGGCACGCTGAGCCTGCGGATCACCTCAGCGCCTGCCGCCACTGCGGGCAGAGACCCGGATGTCGCCGTCACCGTCCTCGGGAGCTCCGATGAGGTGCTCACAGCGAGCAGCGCGCGATACTCCGTGGCTCCCGGCGGCGGCCAGGCCGAGCCCGCCGCCCTGCCGGCGCGCAGCGGCACGCTGAGCGCCACGGGCGGCCCGAGCACCCTGCCGTGGGTCCTCGGCGGTGCTGCGCTGCTCGCGGCGGGGCTCGCGGCACTCGGCTGGCGCCTGTTCTCTCGCCGGAACGGCGCCGGATCGTGAGGGGTGCGCTCCGCGCGGCTGTCGCCGCGCTCGTCTCCGCGGCGCTGGTGCTCACGGGGGCGCTCGCCGCCCACGCGGAGGAGCCCTCGACCACAGAGCAGCCTCTCGCGACGGTCTCCGGCGAGGCGTCCTACCGTGTGAACCCGCAGGACGCGCTGCCCGCCGTGGAGAGCGAGATCGGCCGAGGTGCCCTCTGAGCACCGCGCCCTCGACGACCGTCGACCTCGGCCCGGCGGCTGCGGGATACGATGCGGCCCTTGTGCGCGTCTCCGTGCTCTCGCCGAGCAGCGACACGACGGTGTTCTCCGCAGGCGGATCCCCGATCCTGTTCGCGCCGGCCGGCGTCTCGACCTCCACGAGCGTGCTGCTGCCGGTGAGCTCCGGCCAGGCGGAGCTCTGGGCAGACGCTCCCGCCCCGACCCGGATCGACGTGATCGCAGCGTTCTCGGGAGAGCCGACGCAGCCCGGCTCCGCCATCGCCCTGCCCGCGCCGGTGACCCGCGCCGACACCGCGCAGAAGCTCGGTGGCTCCTCGCTGAGCGCCGTCCCGATCGACGTCGGCGTGGTCGGCAAGGGCGGTGTCCCGGCAGAGCGGGTGCGCGCCGTGTTCGCCACGCTGGACGTGGACGTCCCGGCTGCCACGGTGGTGCACGTCGAGGCGCAGGACATGCCCGTTCCCGCCGGTCGCAGCATCCTCACCACCATCCTCGCGCCGGGCAGCGACGGCACCGTGCGGGTGAGCGCGGACGGCGCGCCGGGCGCCCTTCGGCTGGACGTGCGCGGGTGGATCCCCGAGGCGCCGTTCTACGCGGACCAGCTCAACGTGCCCGGCAGCTTCGTCGTGGCCACCGACGAGGTGGACCGTCGCACGATGCAGCTGGACGCCAGCCAGGGCCCGGCGAGCGCAGCGGTCGGCGACACGCCGTCCACGGACGCCGTCTTCATCTTCGCGCTCGTCGCCGCCACGGAGGCGAGCGAGACGACGATGCTCAACTACGGCGACCCGTATGAGGGCCGCGCCCGTGGCCTCGTCGTCGATGCGGCGCGCGGTGCGCCGCCGCAGCTGGTCGTCGCCGCCTCTCGTGCGAGCTCGGACGATCTGCTGCTGCGCCGGGGCGTCGCCCGGATCAGCTGGACTCCGGTGGGCGAGATCGTCGGCGGCGAGCGAGCGGCGGGACCCGTCCATGAGGCGCCCGCGATCACGCTGGACTCGCATCGCGACGGCGACGTCGTCGACCTGGGTCAGCACGGCTACTTCACGCTCTCGGGCACGATCACGACGCCGGGCGCGACCGTGGACCGCGTGGAGGTGTCCGGCCCCGACGGAGTCATCGGCACAGCCTCGATCCGCTTCGACGACGGCAGGACGAGCTGGAGCTTCGACGCCGCCGCACCCCCTGACACGGTCAGCAGCGACGAGGTCCATCCCTTCACCTACACCGCCACGGTCTACGACCGCGCAGGCCGCTCCGCCAGCGCCGCCGTCACCCTGCAGGTCGATCCGGCGGACCCCGAGGACACGGTCGTCGCGCCGGACGTGTGGCTCTACAACAGCCGCGCCGACGGGCCAGCACTGAGCGTGGTCAGCGATGCGGAAGTGGTCGTCAGCGGGGACACGCCCCCCTCGCCGGGCGACACCATCGTCGCGGGTGCGAGCGCGCTGACGCCGGAAGGCCTCCTGAAGACGGCGCTCGCCGCGGACAGGGTCGACGGCGCGTGGCATGTCCTGGTCGGGACGGCGGATCTCAACGACGTCATCTTCCAGAGCGACGTGGACCAGCAGATCAAGCTCGACGATCCGCAGGCCATGTCCGTGGACACGAGCGACGCGAGGACCGATCCGCGCAACACCGACACGGAGTACGTGGACGGGCCGGCGCCCACCGCGTGGATCGCCACGGGGGACCAGATCGATCTGGGCCCGCTGAGCTGCGCTCCCGACCCGGGCTTCGACCCGACCGTGGACGACGACCAGGTCATCGTCGAGTCGCCCCCGGCCGGCGCAGGCGGCTCCGCGGGCGGCTCCGGCTCTGCTCCGGCGTCCTGCAGCGGTCCGGAGGACGTGCACGGAGACGAGGCGGACGTCGTCTCGGCGCGCGCCTACGACGGCCTGGCCGCCCCGGCGCTCTACGGTCCGCTCGTGCAGCCCGCGCTCGACCCGCGGGACACGGACTTCAACCCGGACGGCTTGAGCGCTTCCCTCGGCACGCAGGCCGCGCTGAAGATCGGCTGGGACAGCAAGACGCAGTCGCCCAAGCTCACGAGCCTGGCCGAGAAGGCAGAGACGTGGGAGAAGTCCAAGCAGCTGCTGGACTCGCAGTTCGCGGAGCAGGTCACCAAGAACGAGGCCGCGATCGTCGTGGCGCTGAAGGCGCAGTTCGGCGTGAAGCTCGCTGTAGTCCTCAAGTTCCACTTCACCTGGAGGTGGGGCGTCATCCCCACCGGGGTGGTCGTGGACGACTTCGCGGTGAAGATCGACCTCAGCATCAAGTCGACGATGAGCATCAAGGCGTACTGGCAGACGCAGCGCTCGATCACCTGGTGGAACAAGATCGCCTCGTTCCGCCTGCCCACGATCAGCCTGCCGATCGGCCCGATCCCGCTGGTGGTCACGAACGGGGTGGGGATCGCGATGAAGGGGGAGTCCACCTTCGCCGCGACCCTGGCCGCGGACGACATCGGCAGCGAGTTCACCGTCACCTACGGCAGCCGCTACACCGACACGGACGGCTGGCGCTCCCTCTACCGTCCTCCGCAGCTGACCTCTCTGGATCCGCTGGCCAAGGGCCTCGGGCAGGGCATCAAGGCGTCGTTCAAGGGGAGCTTCACCTATGGCCCGGAGATCGCGGGAGCGTCGCGCATCTACGGGACCGCCGGGCCGGACATCACCCTCGCCGGGCAGCTGGGCATCTCCGGCGAGCTCAAGACGGACGCTGCGCTGTCGAAGGCCACCCTGGAGCTGCAGCTCTTCCTGCG
>Ga0182749_1000270_pt1 | contig 52189 bp, 38 predicted proteins | sample eDN3rd37CKraftMG_FD_128875 | JGI IMG/M metagenome (GOLD analysis project Ga0182749, IMG submission 128875) | Enriched Miracle-Growth compost microbial communities from Emeryville, California, USA - eDNA 3rd pass 37_C Kraft MG (version 2) (version 2) ...
GCGTCCAGCGGTTGAACGCCGGCGCCAGCCGCGCCAGCGCGAACAGCACCACCACCCACATCGAGTAGCACAGCGCGTCGGTGAGCAGGCTCATCGCCAGCAGCGCGTCGGGCATGCCGATCGCCTGCTTCACCGCCACCATGTTGGCGGTACCGCCCACCCAGCTGCCCGACAGCGCGGCCAGCGGCTGCCAGGCGTTGCCCGGCAGCCAGCGGTGGAACATCAGGAAGGTGGCGACGAAGGCCACGAACAGGCACACGGTGGTGGAGAAGAACACCGCCAGCACGCGCGGCCCGAGCCGGAAGATCGCGCGCAGGTCGCAGTTGATCATCAGCAGGAACAGCAGCGCCGGCACCATGTGCGCGATCAGCATGGCCTGCGCGGAGCGGATCTGCGCGTTCACCTGCCACAGCCCGGACACCGCCAGCGCGGTCACCAGCAGGTAGGTCAGCACGATCGGCGGCAGCACCTCGAACACGCGCCAGCCGAAGCGCCGCTCCAGCGCGGGGAACAGGCCGGCGGCGAGCAGCATCACCGCCAGGTAAGGCCAGACCGATTGGATCACCGCACCCCCTTCCGGCCTGCCGCACCCCGCCGGCGGCCGTTTTTGGAATAGCTAATTCCAACTTGATTTTTGAGAAGCATAAATTATTGACCACGTTTTGCAAGCGTGCTACACAACGGTTTCGGCGCAAGTTCGCACGAGGGGAAGGGTCGATGGCGATGCCGAAGGTCCGAGGGGAGAACGGTGCGCGGCGCATGCGCGGATGGCGCATGCGGGCGGCATGGCTGGCGCTGCTGCTGGCGCTGCCCGCGTTCGCCGGCGACCTCCCCCCGCCCGCGCCGGCGGCCATCGTGGCACAGATCGACCGCGGCCAGTTCCGCGAGGCGGAGGCGGCCATCGCCGCCGCGCTGGCGCAGCCGGGCCTGCGGCCCGAGGCGCGCGAGGCGCTGGAGTTCCAGCGCGAGCGCATGCGCCGCATCCTGCTCGACTTCACGCTCGACGCCGGACAGGCCAAGGCGCGCCTGCGCCAGCAGATCCCCGACCTCGGCGACGCCGAGTTCGCGCGCTGGGACGCCGCCGGCCTGCTCGAGCGCATGACCATCGACGGCCGCACGCGCTACTTCAAGCGCGCACCGTCCAACCTGTTCCGCCTCAGCGCCGAGGCGCGCGCGCGCCGCGCCGAGCAGACGCCGTTCGACGACACCCCGATGGAGACGCTCAACGCGCACCACCGCGAGGCGCGCGCCGAGGCGCTGGCCGGCGGCCGCAGCAGCGTGGCGCCGCGCCGCGTGCGGGTGACCCAGACGGTGACGGTGAAGGCCGACGCCGTGCCCGCCGGCGAGACGGTGCGCGCGTGGATTCCCTACCCGCAGGAACTGCCCGGCCAGCAGGACGACCTGCGCTTCCTCGCCAGCACGCCCGCGGCGCACCGGATCGCGCCGGCTTCCGCGCCGCAGCGCACGGTGTACCTGGAGCAGCGCGCGCAGGCCGGCCAGCCCACGGTGTTCTCGGCGAGCTACGAGCTGACCGTGCACGCGCAGTACCACGCGATCGACCCGGCCAAGGTGGTGCGCGCGACGATCACGCCCGAGCTGCGCCCCTACGTGGAGGAGCGCCCGCCGCACGTGGTCTACACCGACGACCTGCGCGCCTTCTCGAAGCGGGTCGTCGGCGACGAGACCAATCCCTACCGCATCGCGCAGAAGCTGTTCGCCGCGGTGGACCGCATCCCGTGGGCGGGCGCGCGCGAGTACTCCACGATCAGCAACATCAGCGACTACGCGCTGCACGCCGGCCACGCCGACTGCGGCCAGCAGACCCTGCTGCTGATCGCGCTGCTGCGCCTGAACGGCATCCCGGCGCGCTGGCAGTCCGGCTGGATCTATTCCGACGGCGACTACGAGGACATCCACGACTGGGGCCAGCTGTACCTGGCGCCCTACGGCTGGGTGCCGATGGACGTGACCTTCGGCCAGCTCGAACCCGGCCCGCAGGACGACCCGGCATTGCGCTGGTTCTACCTGGGCGGCCTGGACGCCTACCGCGTCGCGTTCAACCGCGACTGGAGCCGGCCGCTGGTTCCGGCCAAGCAGTACCCGCGCTCGGACACGGTGGACTCGCAGCGCGGCGAGGTCGAGTGGAAGGGCGGCAACCTCTACTACGACCAGTGGGATTACCACTTCGCATGGCAGGTCCTGCCCGCGCACGGAAGCTGACGGGCGGCTTTTCATTCACGGCATCTTCGGGGGAGGAAGACATGAACGGCAGTCGTAACGGGTATCTTCGCAGGACCGCGCTCTGCATGGCGCTCGGCATCGGCCTGGCGTGCCTGGCCGTACCGGGCGCGCACGCGGGCAACAACGACGGCTCGGTGGTGGGCCACACCGCCGCGGGCGCGGTGGTCACCGTGGTCAGCCCGTCCACCGGACTCACCCGCACCATCACCGCCGACGACAAGGGCAACTACCGCTTCCCGTTCCTGCCGGTGGGCGACTACACGCTCACCGCGACCAAGGACGGCCAGCCGCTGGGCGAGCCGCGCAAGGTCACCGTCAGCCTGGGCAACGCCACCGTAGTGGACGTCGGCGCCGCGGTCAACGCCACCAACCTCAATTCCATCAACGTCACCGGCACGGTGCTGCCGGTGGTCGACGTCACCTCCACCGAGTCGGCCACCAACATCTCGCGGCAGGAGCTGGCGCGCCTGCCGGTGGACCAGAACGTCACCTCGGTGGCGCTGCTGGCGCCGGGCGTGGTCAAGGGCAACGCCGGCTTCGGCGGCATCGCCTTCGGCGGCTCCTCGGTGGCGGAGAACGCCTACTACGTCAACGGCCTCAACGTCACCGACTTCTACAACCGCAACGGCTTCTCCGAGGCGCCGTTCAACTTCTACCAGGAGTTCCAGGTCAAGACCGGCGGCTACTCGGTCGAGTTCGGCCGCACCACCGGCGGCGTGGTCAACGCGGTGGTGCGTTCGGGCAGCAACACCTTCGAGGGCGGCACCGAGATCACCATGGAGCCGGGCAACTGGCACTCGCCGGCGGCCAACCACTACGACGACGACGGCAACCGCTACCTCACCGCCCGCCGCGACCGCGACTCGCTGATCAAGACCGACGTCTGGGCCTCCGGCCCGATCGTCAAGGACAAGCTGTTCTTCTTCGCCATGTACGAGGCGCGCGGCAGCACGCCGCGCAACACCAACGACCAGGGCAACAGCATCACCTACAACAACTCGCACGACGGCTTCTGGGGCGGCACCATCGACTGGAACGTCACCGACGGCAACACGCTGTCGCTGATGGCCTTCTCCGACAAGAACAGCAACGTCGGCGACGTCTACGGCTACGACTACGCCAGCGACAGCACCACCGGCAAGACCAACGAGGTCTACACCGACACCGGCGGCAAGAACTGGGCGCTGACCTGGAGCAGCTACCTGACCAACGACCTGTCGATGAAGCTGATGTACGGCCGCAACGAGCGCGAGGCGTTCACCCACTCGCAGCTCGACGAGGACTGCAACCGCGTCGCGGCCACCTCGGCCTTCCTGAGCGAGTACGACCCGGGCGTGCAGCTCGGCTGCACCACCAGCTCCACCGTGTACTCGCGCGAGGACACCCGCAAGCAGTACCGCGCCGACTTCGAGTGGACGCTGGGCGACCACCTGCTGCGCTTCGGCTACGACCACGAGAACGACACCTCGGTGTCGAACCAGTACTACGCCGGCCCCGGCGCGATCTACTACAACCTGTACACCGCCGACCCGGGCGACACCATCGACAACGGCGGCGTGGTGCCCGCCGGCTACGACGCCTACGTGCGCGCCCGCCGCTACGAGATCGGCGGCACCTTCAGGACGCTCAACTCCGCCTACTACCTGGAGGACAACTGGCAGGTCACGCCGACCCTGGTGCTCAACGCGGGCCTGCGCAACGACAGCTTCGACAACCAGGACGCCGGGGGCCACAGCTACATCAAGATGGACAGCCAGATCGCCCCGCGCCTGGGCTTCTCCTGGGACATGAAGGGCGACGGCAGCACCAAGCTGTTCGGCAACCTGGGCCGCTACTTCCTGCCGGTGGCCAACGTGATCAACATCAAGCAGGCCGGCGGCCTGCTCGACGAGCGCACCTACTACGCCTTCGACGGCTGGGACATCGAGGAGCTCAACGGCGTGCAGTACGCCGTGCCCAAGCTGGGCCCGCAGATCGGCCCGGTGGACACCTCGCAGGGCGACGGCAGCGTGCGCGACCAGCGCTCGGCGGTGGACCACCACATGGACCCGGTCTACCAGGACGAGGCGATCCTGGGCTTCCAGCAGATGCTCAACGCGCAATGGTCGTGGGGCGTCAGCGCCACCTACCGCCGCCTGCACAACGCCATCGACGACATGGAGATCAGCGCCACCCCGCAGTGCGGCGGCGACGGCTACGTCGGCTGGGTGATGGCCAACCCGGGCAAGAAGGTCACCGTGTGGGGCGACACCAACTGCGACGGCACGCCGGACGGCTGGATCGACATCGACACCTCCAAGCAGGGCTGGGCGATGTACGACGCCGACGGCAACTACCTCGGCCAGCGCGGCTGGGTGAAGCCCAAGCGCAGCTACGGCGCGCTGGAATTCCAGCTCGACCGCGCCTGGGACGAGAAGTGGTCGTTCAACGCCTCCTACGTCATCTCGTGGAACCGCGGCAACGCCGAGGGCCCGGTCAACTCCGACACCGACTTCGACGACACCGGCCGCACCGAGAACTTCGACAACCCGTGGGTGAACCTGGGCGGCGACGGCTACCTGCCGAACGACCGCCGCCACCAGCTCAAGCTGCGCGGCGCCTACGCGATCACCCCGCACTGGGAAGTCAGCGCCGACGCGGACGTCCACTCCGGCGGCCCGATCACCGGCTTCGGCGTGGGCAACCCGTACGACGCGACCGACTACCACAGCTACTACATCTGCGTGCAGAACTGCGACTCGCCCGTCTCGGAGGACCGCGTCTACGTCCACTCCCCGCGCGCCGCCTACGGCCGGATGCCGTGGACCTACACGCTCAACGCCGGCATCAGCTACGTCCTGCCGTTCGAGGGACGCGGCAAGCTGCGCGTGAAGCTGGCGGTCTACAACCTGCTCAACCAGCAGCGCACCGTCCAGGTGGACCAGGACCTGCAGACCACCATCTCCAACTCGACCAACGATACCTTCAAGCAGTCGATCGGCTTCCAGTCGCCGCGCTTCACCCAGCTCACCGTGGCCGTGGATTTCTGAGTCCTTCCCCGCCGGCGGCCCGCAGGATTGCGGGCCGCTTTTTTCTTTCCGCCATATCCGCCCATGCCGCCCGCCGCCGCCGACACGCCCCCCGCCAACGAGGAACAAGCCACCGGCGCCGCGCCGGCGATGCTGGACGGCGTGGACCTGCACGCGCTGGCCGCCAGGCTCGGCACGCCGCTCCACGTGTACTCGGCCGGCGCGATCCGCGCGCGCATCGCCGCGCTGCGCGAGGCGCTGGCCGGCCTCGACGCGCTGGTCTGCTACGCGGCCAAGGCCAACTCCAACCGCGCCGTGCTCGGCCTGATGGCCGGGGCCGGGCTGGGCGCCGACATCGTCTCCGCCGGCGAGCTGTGGCGTGCGCTGCGCGCCGGCATCCCGGCGCGGCGCATCGTGTTCTCCGGCGTCGGCAAGACCGCCGCAGAGATCGACGCGGCGCTGGACGCCGACATCCTGCGCTTCAACCTCGAATCGCGCGACGAGCTGGAGACGCTCGACCGCCGCGCCGCCGCGCGCGGCGTGCTGGCGCGCGCCGCGGTGCGCATCAACCCCGACGTGGACGCGCTCACCCACGCCAAGATCTCCACCGGCCGCGCCGAGAACAAGTTCGGCGTGAGCCTGGACGAGGCGCGCGGCTGGTTCGCCGCGGCCGGCACCTACCCGCACGTGCGGCTGGACGGCCTGCACGTGCACATCGGCTCGCAGATCCTCTCGGTCGAACCGTTCCGCCAGGCGCTGCGCCACGTCGACGCCTTCCGCCGCGAGCTGGAAGCCGGCGGCCACCCGATCCGCAGCATCGACGTCGGCGGCGGGCTGGGCGTGCGCTACCGCGCGGGCGACCGGACGGTGGCCGTCGCCGACTACGTGGCCGTGATCCGCGAGGCGCTGGCCGGCCACGACGGCCGCCTGCTGCTGGAGCCGGGCCGCTGGCTGGTCGCCGAGGCCGGCGTGCTGCTGACCCGGGTGGTGCGCGTCAAGCCCGGCGCCACGCGGCCGTTCCTGGTGCTGGACGCGGCGATGAACGACCTGGCACGGCCCAGCCTGTACGACGCCTGGCACGACATCGCGCCGGTCGGCGCCGCGCGCGCGGACGCGGAGCGCTACGACGTGGTCGGCCCGGTCTGCGAGACCGGCGACACCTTCGCCCGCGACCGCCTCTTGCCGCGCTGCGCGCCCGGTGATCTGCTGATGATCAGGACCACCGGCGCCTACGGCGCGTCCATGGCCTCGACCTACAACTCGCGCCCGCTGGCGGCGGAAGTCGTGCTCGACGGCGGCCGCTACGCGGTGGTGCGCCGGCGGCAGAGCTTCGAGGAGATGGTCGCCGGCGAGACGGCGGCCGACCACTGGGAGAACGCATGAACACGATCCGCTTCCGCCCCCTCCTGGCCGCGCTGGCGCTGGCCGCCGCGCCCGCCGCCTTCGCGCAGCAGCGCGCGCCGGCCGGGCCGCTGACGCTGGACACCCACGTGGACATCCCGTTCTCGTACATGCGCGAGCCGCGTTTCGACGTCGGCAGGGACACGCCGCTCAAGGTCGACCTGGGCAAGATGGAGCGCGGCGGGCTCGATGCGGCGTTCTTCGTGGTCTGGGTGCCGCAGCACGCGCTGGACGCGGCCGGCTACGCCAAGGCGGTCGAGCAGGCCGAGCAGAAATACGAGGCCATCGGCCGCATGCTGATGATGTATCCCGACCGCATCCGCCTCGCCACCACGCCGGCGCAGGTGCGCGCCAACCGCGCGGCGGGCCTGCTCTCGGCGATGATCGGCATCGAGAACGCCTACTCGCTGGGCCACGACCTGCACCGCCTCGACGCCGCCTACGACCGCGGCGCGCGCTACGTCGGCCTGGTCCACGTCGGCGACAACGACCTGTGCACCAGCTCGCTGCCGGACACCGAACACGGCGAGCCGGCGATGAACAGCCCCGGCGACCATGGCATGACCGACTTCGGCCGTGCGGTGGTGAAGCGCGCCAACCAGCTCGGCATCATGGTGGACGTCTCGCACGCCTCCGACGCCTGCGTGCGCGACGCGCTCAAGGTCTCGACCGCACCGGTCATCGCCTCGCATTCCGGCGCGCGCGCCGCGCTCGACCACCCGCGCAACCTGCCCGACGACCTGCTGCGCGCGATCGCCGCCAAGGGCGGCGTGATCCAGGCGGTGGCCTACAAGGAGTTCCTGAAGAAGGACCCGGGCCGCGAGGCGGCGGAGAAGAAGCTGCAGGAGCAGGTCGCCCGCGGGGCCGGCGACAAGGAGTACGACTCGGACAAGCACGACTACCTGCCGGCGATGGCGCGCGGCATGGCCGAGATCCAGGATAAGTACCCGCTGCCCACGGTGGACGACTTCGTGGCGCAGATCCGGCACATGGTGCGGGTGGCCGGCATCGACCACGTCGGCATCGCCTCCGACTTCGACGGCGGCGGCGGCATCACCGGCTGGGCGGACGCCAGCGAGACCCGCAACGTCACCGCCGCGCTGCGCCGCGCCGGCTTCGGCGACGCCGACATCGCCAAGCTGTGGAGCGGCAACCTGCTGCGCGTCTGGGCCGAAGTCGAGCGCGCCGCGGAGCACTGACCATGCGCACCCCCACCGCGCCGCTCCTGCACCCTCTCCCCGCCGGGGAGAGGGTAGGGGTGAGTGGCCAACCTCGTGACGCCCTCGCAAGCAGGCGCGCATCCACCAACGCCACCGCAAGCCCCGCCCCCTCACCCCGGCCCTCTCCCCAAGGGGGAGAGGGAGCCATGCGCGGCTTCCGGCGCATGCGTTCTTCCCTGCGCCTCGCCGCCCTCGCCGCCATCCTGCTCGCACCCTCCCTGCACGCCGCCGCACCGCCACCGCCGGCGCTCACGCCCGAGCAAACCCGCTACCTCGACCAGCAGATCGACGACGCCTTCACCCGCTACCACCTGCCCGGCCTCGCGGTGGGCGTGATCGAGGGCGGCACGGTGGTCTACACCCGCACCCTGGGCGAGCGCGTCGCCGGCAGCGGCGAGAGGATCGACGCCGACACGCTGTTCAAGATCGCCTCCAACAGCAAGGCGATGACCACCGCCCTGCTCGGCCGCCTGGTGGACCAGGGCAAGCTGCGCTGGGACGACAAGGTCACCCGGTACCTCCCCGACTTCCGCATGTACGACCCGTGGGTGACGCGCGAGATGCAGGTGGGCGACCTGCTCACCCATTCCAGCGGCCTGCCCGAGGGCGGCGGCGACCTGATGCTGTGGCCCGAGCCCAACGACTTCACCCGCGCCGACATCGTCCACGCGCTGCGCTACCTCAAGCCCGCCTACAGCTTCCGCAGCAAGTACCAGTACGACAACCTGCTCTACGTGGTGGCCGGCGAGCTGGCCGCCGCCGCGGGCGGCGCGCCCTACGACGCGCTGATGCGGCGCGAGGTGTTCGCCCCGCTGGGCCTGTCGCGCTGCCAGGTCGGCGCGTGGGACCGCGACGAGGTGGGCAACGTGGCCGAGCCGCACGGCTACATCGGCGGCCGCAACCAGGTGATCCGCGCCGACGACGCGACGGTGCCGGCCACCACCTCCGACCCCGCCGGCGGCATCCGCTGCAGCCTGAACGACATGCTCGCCTGGGCGAGGAACTGGCTCGCGCCCACGCCCGCGCAGCTGCAATGGCTCTCGCCCGCGCAGCGCGCCGTGCTGCAGGCGCCGCACATGCTGATCCCGGTCTCCGCGCTGCGCCGGCAGTGGGACCGCAGCCACGTGATGGCCTACGGCTACGGGTGGCGCATGGCGGACGTCGACGGCCACTGGACGGTCTGGCACACCGGCACGCTGGCCGGCATGTACTCCGAGCTGATGCTGGTGCCCGACCGGCGCAGCGGCTTCGTGCTGCTCACCAACGGCAACGGCGACGAGGCGCGCACGGTGCTGGGCGAGGTGCTGCTCAAGCGCCTCACCGACCCGGCCGACACGCGCGGCGTGGCCGGCTACGCCGCACTGCTGGACGAGGCGGCGGCGAAGGCCGCCTCCGGCCGCAAGGCGCCGCCGCTGCCCGACAGCGCCGCGATGCCGCCGGCCGACCCGAAGGCGCTGGCCGGGCGGCTGGGCGTCTACCGCGATCCCTGGCTCGGCCCGGCCGCGGTCTGCGTGCGCGACGGCGCGGTGCGCTTCCAGGCCAAACGCTCCCCGCGCCTCGCCGGCGTGGTGGTGCAGGAGCATGGCCGCTACCTGGTGCGCTGGGACGACCGCACGGTCGACCCCGACGCCTGGCTGGACTTCCACGACGGCACGCCGGTGCGGCTGACCCTGGCCAAACTCGACCCGCACGGCGACTTCAGCTCCGACTACGAGGACCTCGACTTCGTGCGGGAGGGCGGCTGTGACTGACATCAAGGCTTCGCGCGGCGCCAAGGCCTCGCATGGGGAATGCGGCGGCATCCCCGCAACGCGCCGCGCAGGAACGCATCCGATGCGCCGCCTCGCGCATCCCGTGCGCGCCGGCCTCGCGCCTGGCTTCCCATGCCCTCCCCGCGCATGCAACTTCCCGCTCAGGGGCTCCGAACTCCCCACGACGTCATTCCCGCGCAAGCGGGAATCCAGGTCGCCTTTCCATAAAATCGCAATGGATGCCCGCTTGCGCGGGAATGACGGACGGAAAGGCGGCCATCCTATGAAGTTCGCCGCCGCACTCGCGGCACTCCTGCTCGCCACGCTGCCGCTCCCGGCCGCCCACGCCGCCGAAACCCCGCGCCTCTCCCCCGCCCGCACCGCCGCCGAGGCCAACCTGGTCGACGTGCGCAGCCGCGTGCCGGACATCCGCGAGGACATCAAGTACGCCGGCAGCGACAACTTCGTCGGCCGCCCGGTGGATGGCTACCACGCGCCCAAGTGCCTGCTGCACCCGCCCGCCGCCGACGCGCTCGCCCGCGTCGAGCGCGCGCTGCGTGCGCAGGGCTACCGCCTGGAAATCTGGGACTGCTACCGCCCCGCCCGCGCGGTGGCCGACTTCGTGCGCTGGGCGCACGACCTCGCCGACACGCGCACCAAGGCCGCGCACTACCCCCACCTCGACAAGTCCAAGCTGCTCGGCGACTACATCGCCCCCGTCTCCGGCCACAGCCGCGGCAGCACCCTCGATCTCGACCTGCTCCGGTGCGACGCCCGCGGCGAGCACTGCGCGCCGCTGGACATGGGCACCGGCTTCGACTACTTCGACCCGCGCGCCAACACCGACACGCCCGGGCTGAGCGCCGAACAGCGCGCCAACCGCGCGCGCCTGCGCGAGGCGATGGAACGGGCCGGCTTCAGGAACTACCCGATGGAATGGTGGCACTACACCTGGCAGCCCGAACCCACCCCTGACACGATCTACGACGTGCCGGTGGAATGACCCTGCCCACCGCCGGCAGCCGTGCTCGAACAGGGCAGCGTGCGGGGGACCGGGGCGAATGCAATTGTCTAACGCGCCGTCTCTCCCCTAGCATCGGGCCCATGCCTCGTGGTTCGCCCCCGCTGCTGGCCCGACTGCGTCGCCACCACGGCCTGTGGGTGCTGGCGGTGGCGGTGCTGCTGATCAAGCTCGCATCGAGCACCGTTTGCATGGCCGACGGCCTCGGTCGCCAAGGGAGCGCTACCCTTGCGGCCGGTGCCGCGACGTTGCCGGTCGCGGCACCGGCGCACGTCGCCTCTTCGAGCGACGACGATTGCCTGCTGGGCGAGGGCGGCAGTTGCCATTGCGCCTGCCTGCACGCCGTGCCGCTGCCGGCGACCGGTTTCGTGTCCATCGCCCCGCCGGCCGCCACCACGGCCCTGCCGCCGACGCGGCCCGGCAGCGCTGCCGGTATCCCGGCCTCCCCGTTGCGCCCACCCATCGCCTGAACACCACCCTCGCGCGACGTCGCCCCCGGGCACGTCGCCTGGTTCGTGCTTTCAGGAGACACCACGATGGTTTCGTTTCGTGCGGTGCCCGCGGGCGCCGCCCTCTTGCTTTGCTCCGCGCTGCCGACTGCGGCTGCGCAACAGTTCGGGCCTTCGGCGACGGTCGCCCCGTCGGCGGTCGCGCCGGCTGACGTGCAATCGGCGATACGCCGGATCTGGGAAGCCAGTCCCCAGGTCCAGGCCGCACGGGCGGATCTGGACGCGGCCCGCGCGCGGGCCCGCGCCGCCGCCCAGCCGCCCTACAACCCCGAGCTGGCCCTGGACGCCGAGAACGCCGACGTCGATCGACGCACTGCCGGCGTTGCTCTGGCACTGGATCTGTCCGGCAAACGGCGGGCGCGCATGGCGCAGGGCGAGGCCGAGCTGCGCGCCAGCGAGGCCGGGTTCGTGCTGGCCCGCCGCGCGATCGCCGCACGCTGGCTGAAAGCCTGGGCGAGCGCCCAAGTGGCCGGCCGCCAGCGCGAGCTGGGCCAACGCCGGCTCGTGCTGATGCAACGCTTCGATCGGCTGGCCGCCGAGCGGCTCAAGGTCGGCGACATCAGCGCACCGGAGCGCGATCTGGCCGGACTGGCGCTGGGCGAGGCCCAGATGCAGCAGGCCAGCCTGCGGGGCGCCGAGGCTTCGGCGCAGGCAACCCTGCACGCCATCGGCGGTGCGGGCCAGGCGCCGTTGCCAGGCTTGCCCGGCGATCTTCCGCCGGCCGCCCTCCCGCTGCAGCCGCGGGCGATCGAGGCGATGCCGGAGCTGGTGCAGGCCCAGGCGCGGCTGGCCAGTCGCGACGCCGGCGTGCAGGTCGCCCGGCGCGCCCGTATCCCCGACCCGACCGTCAGCCTGACCGGCGGCCAGGTCCGCAGCGGCCCGCGTACCGACCGGGTGATCGGCGTGCAGCTGGCCATCCCTTTGCCGGTGCTCAACACGGGACGCGCCGAGGTCGACGCCGCACGCGCCGAGGCCGATGCGGCAGCCGCCGGCGTCCGCGCCGAAAGGCAGCAGGCGCAAGCCGCGCTGCAGGAAGCGCAGGCGCGCTATGCCGCCGTGCGCGAGGCCGCGCAAGCCTTCCGCGCCGGCCGCGCCGGCGCCTTCGAGGAACGCACGAAGTTGCTGGAGAAGCTCTGGCGCGCCGGCGAGATCGGCACCTCCGACTACCTCGTGCAGCTCAAGCAGAGTCTGGATACCGCGCTCACGGGCCTGGAGCTGGAAAGCCAGGCCTGGCAGGCCTGGTTCGACTACCTCACCGCCGCCGGCCGCCTGACCGACTGGGTCGATGGCCGTTCCCAGGAGGATGCCCCATGAAGATCTCGCTTCCACTGCGTCACGCGCTGGCGCTAGCCCTGTCGCTGGCTCTCCCGGCTGGCGCGCTGGCCCGGCAGGACCTTCCCGGGGATCCGCTGACCCTCGACGCCGCCGCGCGCGAGCGCGCGGGCATCGCGCTGGCGACCGCGGCCCCGCGGGCCGTGGTCGACGAACTCCGGGCACCGGGCGAGGTGAAGGCCAATGCCTACTCGACCGTGCTCGTATCCCCGCGGGTCGACTCGCAGGTGCTGCTGCGCAGGGCCAGGCTTGGCGATATCGTCAAGGCGGGCCAGCCGCTGGTGCGGCTCTCCAGCGTGGAGGTCGCCGAGACCCAGGGTGCGCTGATCGTGGCCGAGCAGGACTGGCAGCGCATCGCCGCCCTGGGTCCGCAGGCCGTTTCCGCCCGCCGCTACAACGAAGCCAAGGTGCAGCGCGACCAGGCCCGCGCCAGGCTGCGCGCCTACGGCCTGTCCGACGGTCAGGTAACGGCGCTGTTGCGCGCCGGCTCGCTCAAGGCCGATGGCAGCTACGACCTGCTGGCACCCACCGGTGGCCGCGTCGCCACCGACGATTTCCTGGTGGGCGAACGCGTCCAGCCCGGGCGCACGCTGTTCACCCTGGTCAAGGAGGACACCGTCTGGGTCGAGGCCCAGTTGCCGCCCTCCGACGCGGAGCAGGTGAAGGCGGGTGGCGCCGCCCGCGTACTGGCGCACGACACCGCGTTGCCCGGCCGCGTGGTGCAGCTTTCCCACCAGACCGACGAGCGCAAACGCACCGTTCCGGTACGCATCGAGGTCGACAACCGCAAGGATCTGCTCCATCCGGGCGAACTGGTGGACGTGCGCATCGCCACCGACGGTGCTTCGCCGCGGCTGGTCGTGCCGGCCGAAGCCGTGGTGCTGCTGCAGAACCAGCCGACCGTCTTCGTCGCCACCGGCAAGGACCGTTTCGAGCCGGTGCCCGTGCTCGCCGGCGAGACGCGTTCGGGCTGGGTGGAGATCAAGGCGGGTCTGCGCGCCGGCGCCACCTACGTGCGCCAGGGCGCCTTCGCGCTCAAGGCGCGCCTGTTGCGCTCGCAGCTGGGAGAAGAGTGATGCTCGAGCGACTGGTCGAACTCTCCCTCCGCTACAAGGTGCTCGTACTGATCGCGTTCGTCGCGATCGGGTTGCTCGGCTTGCAGGCGGCGCGCCAGTTGCCGATCGATGCCTTCCCCGACGTCACCCCGGTCCAGGTCAACGTCTACACCGAAGCCTCCGGCCTGGCGGCCGAGGACGTGGAGCAGCTGCTGACCACACCGGTCGAATCGGCCCTGGCGGGGCTGCCGAAAGTGCAGGAAATCCGTTCGGCAAGCCTGTTCGGCCTGTCCTACGTGTCGGTGTACTTCGACGACGACATGGACGTCTATTTCGCGCGCCAGCTGGTCAACGAACGCCTGCAGCAGGTGGGCGACCGCCTGCCCGAGGGCTACGGCAAGCCGGAGATGGGACCCAACACTTCCGGCCTGGGCCAGGTGTTCTGGTACACGGTGGAGCGTGCGGACGAAAGGCTCGAGGCGGCGCGGACCGGGGCACCCGACGACATGGAACTGCGCACGCTCCAGGACTGGACCATCCGGCTGATCCTGCGCACCGCCCCGGGCGTGGACGACGTCACCTCCTGGGGCGGCCAGGAGAAGCAGTACCAGGTGCGCATCGATCCCATGAAACTGATCGCGCACGGGCTGGGCTTCAGGGACGTCATCGCGGCGCTGCAGGCGAACAACGCGCAGGTCGGCGGCAGCTTCGTGGACGTCGGCCGCGAGCAGTACCTCGTGCGCGGCCTGGGCCTGGTCAGGAGCACGTCCGACATCGGCCGCATCGTGCTCAAGACCGATGACGGCACGCCGGTGTACGTGCGCGACGTGGCGCAGGTGGTCGAAGCGGGCGCGCCCCGCACCGGCGCCGTCACCCGCGACGGCAGGGAAGTCGTGCTGGGCATGGCGCTCGCCCGCATCGGCGAGAACGCCAGGAACGTGGTGGACGCGGTCAAGGCCAGGCTCGATACCGTCAGGCAGGCGCTTCCGGCGGGGGCCACGGTCAAGCCCGTCTACGAGCGCACCGAACTGGTCGACGCGGCCGTCGGGACGGCGGTGCGCGCACTGGTCGAAGGCTCGCTGCTGGTGGCGGTCGTCCTGTTCCTGTTCCTCGGCGAACTGCGCAGCGCGCTGGTGGTGGTGGTCGCCTTGCCGCTGGCGATGCTGATCGCCTTCGTCGGCATGCGGCAGGCGGGCCTGTCGGCCAATCTCATGTCGCTGGCCGGTCTGGCGATCGGCATCGGCATGATGGTCGACGGCGCGGTGGTGATGGTGGAGAACGCCTTCCGCATCATGGCCGAACGCAAGGCCCACGGGCTGCCGGTGGACCGTACCGCCGCCGTGCTGGCGGCCGCGCGCGAGGTGGCCAGCCCGATCGCCTTCGCCATCCTGATCATCATCGTGGTGTTCCTGCCGCTGTTCGGCCTGCAGGGGCTGGAGGGCAAGATGTTCAAGCCGATGGCGTTCAACATCGGCTTCGCCATGGCCGGCTCGCTGGTCCTCGCGCTCACCTTGATCCCGGTGCTGGCCGCCCTGGTACTCAAGCCCCGGGAGGAACGCGACACCCGGCTGGTGGCGTTCCTCAAGCACCACTACGCCACGGTGCTCGCCTGGTCGCTGGCCCGGCGCAAGGTCGTGCTGGGCGTCGCCGTGGCGATGCTGGCGGGCAGCCTGGCGCTGTTTCCCTTCCTGGGCCGGGAGTTCATGCCCAACCTCAAGGAGGGCGCCATCATGTGGCGGATCACCTCGATTCCCTCCGCGTCGCTGGACGAGTCGATCGCCATTTCCAGGCAGGTGGATGCGCTGATCCGGCGGAAGTTTCCGGAGGTGGACACCACCCTGGCGATGATCGGCCGCGCCGAAAAGGGCGAGACGGCGGACGTCAACTACATGGAGGTCTACACGCCCCTCAAGCCGAAGGACCAATGGCGCGCCGGGCAGACGCTGGAGAGCATCGAGCAGGACATGCAGCAGGCGCTGGGCGCCGCGCTCCCGACGGCGGTGGTGAGCTACACGCAGCCCATCCAGATGCGCATCGAGGAGCTGATCTCGGGCGTGCGCGCCACCCTGGCGCTCAAGCTCTACGGCGACGACCTGGCCGAGCTGGACCGCCTGAGCGGCCGCATCAAGGACGTCCTGGCGAAGGTGCCCGGCGTGGCGGATCTCGCGCTGGAGGCCAATCTCGGCAAGCCGCAGATCCGCATCCAGGTCGACCGCGAGGCGCTGGCGCGCTATGGCCTCAACGCCGACGACGTGCTCGCCGTGGTGCAGAACGGCATCGGCGGCGAACCGGTGTCCACCTTGCTGGACGGCGTCAGGCGCTTCGACATCGCGGTCCGCCTGGACGCGTCCGACAAGGACTCGCTGCCAGCCATCCGGCGGATCCCGATCCGCACGCCCAGCGGGGCGCTGGTGCAACTGTCGCAGGTGGCGAGCATCAGCCAGGGCGAGGGCTATTCCTTCATCCGCCGCGAGCAGCTGCAGCGCTATGCGGTCGTCCAGATGGACGTGCGCGGCCGGGACATCGACGGCTTCGTTAAGGACGCCAACGCGGCCCTCGCCCGCCAGGTGAAGCTGCCCCCCGGCTACTACACCGAGTGGGGCGGGGCCTTCGAGAACCAGCAACGTGCCCTGGCGCGGCTGGCGCTGATCGTGCCGGCGACGATCTTCCTCATCTTCGTGCTGCTCTACACCGCCTTCAACTCGGTCAGGTACGCGGGCCTGATCCTGGCCAACGTGCCGTTCGCGACCATCGGCGGCATCGTCGGCCTGGCCGTCACGGGCCAGTACCTCTCGGTTCCCTCGGCGATCGGCTTCATCGCGGTGTTCGGCGTGGCGATGCTCAACGGGATCGTGCTGGTGAGCTTCCTCAACGAGCAGCGCGGCAAGGGCCTGTCGGTCCGCGACGCGGTGGTGCGGGGCACCGCCCTGCGCCTGCGGCCCGTGCTGATGACGGCGAGCGTGGCCATCCTGGGCCTGGTGCCGATGCTGCTCTCTTCCGGCGTGGGCGCCGAGACCCAGCGGCCGCTGGCCACCGTGGTGGTGGGCGGCCTGGTGACGTCCACCCTGCTGACGCTGGTCCTGCTGCCGGTCCTCTACGAGTGGATGGAGGAACGGTCCGCGCGGCGGTCGGCGCCACCGGAGCACCGGCCGTGAAGGATGCGGGCGCCTTCTTCCATCGCGGGCGCCGTGCCGGCGTCCCCGGGCGGCACCGGCTTGGGCGGGTCCGGGACCGGAGCCCGGCGCTTGCGTGCGGGCGGTCGCTTCCACGCCCGTCGGCGCCCCTGCGCACGCCCGGACGACGACGGCATCCGGGCAGCGGTCATTGCCATGCCTGTTCCAGCAGCCGATCCCGCAAGCCACCCGCCCGATACGCCGGCTGCGCCAGCGCCGCCGCCGTCGCCGCCTCGCTGCCCCACAGCTCCACCTGCCGGCGCGCCCGCGAGAGGCCGGTATAGAGCAGCTGCCGCGAGAGGATGCGGTGCTCGGCGTCGGGCGGCAGCAGCACGGCGACGTGGTCGTATTCGGAGCCCTGGCTCTTGTGGATGGTGACGGCGAAGGCGCCTTCGTGGCTCGGCACGGTGCCGGGGCCGAAGGCGCGCGCGGCGGGCCGGCCGTCGGCGTCCGTGCCCTCGAACCACACGCGCAGGCGGCCGGCGGCGTCGGCCAGGCACAGGCCGACGTCGCCGTTGAACAGGCGCGCGGCGTAGTCGTTGCGCACCACCAACACGGCGCGACCGGGATACCACTCCTGTTCCTCCGGCACGTTCCACAGCTGCTTCAGCCGCCGCTCGATCCAGGCGTTGGCGGCCAGCGCGCCGTGCGCGCCCTCGCGCAGCGCGCACAGCAGCTGCCGGCGCGACAGCGCGCGCAGCGCGGCGAGCGCCTGCGCGGCGGCGGCGGCCTCGTCGTCCGCCGGCAGCACGGGGCGCAGCGGCAGTTCGGCCAGCGCCGCCGTCCAGCGCTGCAGGGCGCGGCGGAAGGACTCGCCCGATTCCACTTCGTGCCGCTGCGCCTGCGCGCCGGCCGCGCGGAACGCCTCGCGCAGCGCCACGGCGTCGCCCTCGCGCACCGCGCGGTTGATCGCGGCCAGCGGCTGCTCGGCGCGGAAGCTGTGCTCCAGCCGTACCAGCTCCGGCGCGCGCTGCGCTTCCAGCACCGACACCAGATCGAGCAGCACGGAGCCGGCGCCCACCGAGGTGAGCTGGTCGGCGTCGCCGACCAGGACCAGCGCCGCCTCCGGCCGCACCGCCTCCAGCAGCGCGCGCAGCAGGCCCAGGTCGATCATCGAGGCCTCGTCCACCACCACCACGTCGGCGGCCAGCGGGTTGGCGCGATCGCGCGCGTAGCGGTTGCGGCGCGGGTCGTAGCCGAGCAGGCGGTGCAGGGTGAGCGCCTCGCCGTCGGGGATGCGGTCGAGCAGCGCGTGCCAGGCGTGCGGCAGCGGCGCCGCGGGATGGCCGAGCAGCGCCTGCTTGCCCGCGCGCAACGACTGCACCAGCCGCTGCGCCGCCTTGCCGGTGGGCGCGGCGACCGCGATGCGCGGCTCGGGCAGATGCTTCTGCAGCATCAGCAGCATGCGCAGCACGGTGGTGGTCTTGCCGGTGCCGGGGCCGCCGGTGAGCACGAACAGCCGGCGGCCGGCGACGTTGCGCACGGCTTCGCGCTGGCGCCGCACCGCCGCCGAGGCGTCGCCGTGGAACAGCGCGCCGAGGTCGGCCGCGTCCACCGCGACGGCGGCGCCGGCCGCGCGGCGCGCGCGCAGCAGCGCCGCCACCGCGACCTCGTCGGCATGGTTGCGCCACAGGTAGAAACGGCCGGCCGCGTCCAGCACGAACGGCGTGGGCGCAGTGCCGTCGCCGACCAGCGGCTCGCCGCGCAAGGCGTCGAGCTGTGGCGGCTCGAACGGCGGCAGGCCGTGCCGGCCGGCGCCTGCGCCGAGCAAGGGCAACGCGGTGTCGCCCGCGCCGTCGGCCAGCGAGGCCCACGCCGCCAGGTCCGCCAGCGCCACCGAGCCGCCGTGCGCCAGCGTCCAGCGGCGCACCGCGCGGTCCAGCGGGCGCCACGGCGGCTCGGCCGGTTCCGGCACGTGCGACGTGAAATCGAACGAGCTCATGCGGCCTCCCCACGCGATGCGCCCAGCGCGCGGTCCGCCGCGTCCAGCAGCGCGCCGCCGAAGCGGTGCCGCCACACGCCGGCGCCGGGCGCGAGGCCGACCGCGCGCACGAACAGGTAGATCGCCTCGCCCAGGTGCCGCTCGCGCTCGTAGCGCGGCAGGCGCTGGCGCAGCAGGCGCTCCACCGCCACGGTGTAGAGCAGCGCCTGGAAGCGGTAGCGGTGCGCGTCCATCGCCGCGCCGAGGCGCTCGGGCAGGTAGCCGGCGAGGCTTTCGCCCAGCCAGTTGCTCTTGTAGTCGAGCACGTGGAAGCGGCCGGCGTGCTCGAACACCAGGTCGATCTTGCCGGTCATCAGGCCGCGCAGCGTGGCGGCCGGCGCGCGCGGCACCAGCGCGGGCTCGCCATGCCGCTCGCAGGCCTCGCGCAGCCGCGCCATCGACACCTCGTCCAGCGCGTAGTGGAAGGCCATCTCCGCGCGCATCGCCGCGGCGGGCAGCGTGCCGAGCGCGAGGCCCGGCAGCAGCTCCGCGTCCAGCACGGCCTGCACGCGCGCGGCGAGGCGGCGCGCCAGCGGCTCGGGCGCGTCCTCGCTGCGCACGCCCTCGCCGCGCAGGCTGCGCCGCACCAGGCCGAGCTGCTGCGCCATCGGCTCGCCCGGCTTGCGGTTCTCGAAGATCGCGTGCAGCGCGTTGCCGAACTCCGGGCCGCGCCAGGACGACAGCGCCAGCAGCTCGGGATGCGGCTGCGCGGGCCGCGGCTCGGCCGGCAGGGCGTCGATGCCCTCCTCCTCCGGCGCCGGCGTGGCGGCCTCGTCGTCGGCAGGCAGGTCTTCCAGCGTGCCCGCGTCCTGCGCGTGCGCGAGGTTGGAGAAGCTGTAGATCTGCCGCGCCGGCCGCGCGGGCGGCAGCGGCAGCGCGCGGCGTTCGCGCGGCTGCGCCTCGCGCGCGGGCGCGAGCGTGGCGAACGGCCAGGGCCAGTCGTCCTCGCGCCAGTCGAGCGCGTCAGAAGCGGCGATGCCAGCCCGCAGCAGGCGCCCGACGGTGGCGTCGAGCGCGGAGCGCTTCGGGTCGCCCAGCGGCTGCTGCGTGTTGCCGTTGGCGCGCCGTTCCGGCGGCAGCACGTAGACGTGGCAGGCCAGCCTCGCGCGGGTCAGCGCCACGTAGAGCACGCGGAAGCGCTCGTCCTGGTCCTCGCGCGCGGCCTCCTCGCAGGCGGCGGCGTGGTCCGCGCCGCCGAGCACCAGCTCGCGGCCGCCGTCGGCGGCGTGGCGCAGGGGCAGCCTGATGTCGCGCCCTTCGTGCGCCCACATCAGCGGCAGCAGCACCACCGGGAACTCCAGGCCCTTGCTGGCGTGCAGGGTCATCAGGCGCACGCGGCGCGCGTCGGACTCGATGCGCAGCTGCTGTTCCTCGGCCGCGTCGCCCTCGTCGCCGCCGCCCTCGCGCTGCGCGGCCAGCCAGCCGAGCAGTTGCTCGGCGCCATGCAGCTCCTGCTCGGCTTCCTGCAGCAGCTCGCCGAGGTGGCGCAGGTCGGTGAGCGCGCGCTCGCCGTCCGGCGCGGCGAGCAGCGCGGGCGCGGCGACGCCGAGCAGCGACTGCACCACCGCCAGCACGCCCTCGCGCTGCCATTGCAGCCGCCATCGCGCGAAGCGCTGCTCGTGGCGCAGCCAGGCGTCCGGCCGCTCGCGCAGGGCGCGCAGCTCGGCCAGCGAAAGCCCGAGCAGGCGCGTGGCCAGCGCGGCGCGCAGCGCGCCTTCCTCGCCGCGGTGCTCGACCGCGTACAGGATGACCTGCAGCTCGCGCGCGAGCCCGGTGGCGAACACGCTGCTGCGCCCCGCGCCCACGCAGGGCACGCCGCGCCGCTGCAGCCGCTCGCGCAGCGCGGCGACGTGGCCGTTGGTGGGCAGCAGCACGGCGAGGTCGCCGGGGCGCAGCGGCTCGTCGCCGATGCGGACGTCGCCGGACAGCAGGTGCACGAGGTGGTTGGCGCAGGCGTCCAGTGCCTGCCGCTCGCGCTCGCCCTTGTTCGGCGGCGGCTCGCGCAGCAGGTGCAGCACCAGCGGGCGCTCCACCGTTCGGCCGTCCATCCGCAACGGCGGCAGCTCGCGGCCGGCGCGCACCGCCTCGTAGGCGATGGCGTCGTCGTATTGCGACAGCGCCGGCCCGGCCTGCGCGTAGAGCGCGTTGAAGCCCCGCACCAGCGCCCCGGACGAGCGGAAGTTCACCGCCAGGCGCAGCACCGCGTCGGCGCTGCGCGCCGCGTGCAGGTAGGCGTGGATGTCGCCGCCGCGGAAGCGGTAGATCGCCTGCTTGGGGTCGCCGATCATCACCAGCCGGCCGCGCTTGCGGCCGCCGGCGTCGCGGTAGATCGCGTCGAGGATGGCGTACTGCTGCGCGTCGGTGTCCTGGAACTCGTCCACCAGCGCCACCGGCCAGGCGCGGAACAGGCGCTCGGCCAGCGCGCCGCCGGGCGCGGCCAGGGCGCGGCGCACCTGCGCGACGAGCTCGTCGAAGCCGACCAGGTCGCGCTCGCGCAGGCGCGCGTCGCGCTGCGCCAGCAGGCGCTCGCGCCAGCGCGCCAGCGCCGCGCTGCGCGCGGGCAGGTCCACGTCGGCCAGCACGCGCGCGGCTTCGCGGGCCAATGCCATCGCCGGGCTGCGCAGCGCCGCCTCAAGGTGCTCCGGCCCGATCTGCTTTTCCGGCGGCGCGGCGAGATCGTCCACCGTCCCGGCGTCGAGGCTGGCGGAACGATCGCCCGCCTCGATGTAATCGGCAAGCGCCAGCAGGCCGCGCCGAAGCACCTTCGCACGCGGGTTGAACTGCGCGCCGTCGCCGACCCATGCGCGGATCAGCGCCGCGTTCTCCGGCCGCATCACCGCGTCGATGGCCTCGCCGGACACCAGCTGCACGCGCACGTCGGGCCGGATCGCCTCGCGCAGCGCGCGCGCCAGCGCGTCGAAGCCGCCGCGCCACCAGGCGAGGTCGCCGGGCGGCAGCTCGCCCTCGGACTGCGCCAGCTCGCGCCACAGGTCCTCGATCAGCTCGTTTTCCAGCGCCTTGCCGGAGACCATCTCGCCGAGGCGGAACGCGCCGCCGCTCTCGAACGGGTAGTCGTCGAGCACGCGCCGGCACAGGCCGTGCAGCGTGCCGACCGGCGCGAGGTCCAGCTCGGACTGCGCGAGGCGCAGGCGCAGCGCGTCGGCCGAGGCCCGCGCGGGATCGCCCCGCCAGCGCCGGTGCAGCCACGCCTCGTCCGAAGGCAGGCCCGCCGCGTCCACGGGCCGCGTGGCGTCGAAATCGAGCGCACGCCGCTCGGCCCAGCGCAGCTTCGCGCGCAGGCGCTCGCGCAGCTCCTGCGCGGCGGCGTCGGTGAAGGTGGTGACCACCACCTGCCGCGGCATGAGGCCCTGCTCCAGCAGCAGGCGCAGGTACAGCGCCGCGATGGTCCAGGTCTTGCCGGTGCCGGCGCTGGCCTCGATCAGGCAGCGGCCGCCCTCGCCCTCGGCGTGACCCAGCGGCAGCCCGGTCCAGTCGGCGACGTGCAGCGGCGCGCTCATGCGGGCGGCTCCGGCGCGATCAGCGCGGCGAGGCGCGCGGCGATCTCCACCAGCGCGTCGTACTCGGGCCGGCCCGGCTCGAAGCGCGCCTCGCCCGCGAGCAGGTGCGCGTAGCCCGGCGCGTGGTCGCGCTCGCCCACGCCGTGGCCGCCGCCCTGCCACGCGGCGAGCGGCCGGGGCTCGCGCCCGCGCTGCAGGTCCTCGACCACGCTCCAGCTGGTGCGCGGGAAGTACCACAGCGGCGGCTGCCGCTGCGCGCGCAGCCACAATTCGAGCAGGCCGGCCAGGCGCCGCCCGAGGTCGTCCAGCATCGCGGCGCGCGGCGCGGCATCGGCGGCGACGAAGGCTGCGTCCCAGCCGTTGAGCTGCGCCTGCCACGGCGCCTCGCCGCCGCTGGTGAGCAGGGCGAGGCGCACCGGCGCGTCCGGCGGCGTCAGCCGGCGCAGCAGCGCCCACTCCACGAACAGCGGCACGCGCTCGCGGAAGCCGAGCTGCGCCTCCTTCCGGCCGGGAAAGACCTCGAACAGCCAGCGCACGCCAGCGCGTTCGTGCACGCGCGACAGCTCGCCTTCGACGCGCAGCCCGGCGAGCGTTTCCTGCACGGCCAGCGGCAGGCGCGGCGGCAGGCCATCGCGCAGCAGCGGCAGGTCGCGCGCGCGCGCGAGCATCGCCTCCGCCTGCTCGCGCTCGCGCTGCCACGCCGCTTCGCCCAGCCGTCCCGGCGGCAGCAGGCCGGTGAGGCGCAGCCAGTCGGGCGCGCGCGCCGGCAGGCGCAGCCCGCCCTCCAGCGCGTCGAGCACCAGGCGCCGGCCGACGCGGTCGAGCGCCTCGAACCTCGCCTCCAGCGGCTCGCTCTCGCGCAGGCGCTCTTCCTCCAGCGCGTCGAGGCGGACGTTGAGGCGCTGGCGCAGCAGCTGCTTCGCGGGATCGCGGTACCAGGCCAGCACCTCGCGCAGCGCGGCGGTGTCGTCGGGCGCCGCCTCGGCCGCCGCCGCGGGCGGCGCGGCGCGGGCGGCCGGCGCGGACACCATCGCCGCCAGCTCGCCACGGTAGGAGAACAGCCGCGGGTCGCTGCCGTCGAAGTAGCGCGCGTCGAACGGCTGCAGCGGATGCCTGACGCGCCACGGGCGCAGCACGGGCGCGTCCGCGCGGCCTTCCGCGCGCGCCCTGTCGTCGGCGTCCGGCTCGACCTCGGCCAGGCCCGCCTGCGCGTCCAGCAGCGCCAGCAGCTCGGCCAGCGGCGCAGCGGGGTTGCGCGACTTGCCGTCGCGCACGCCTTCGCCGAGGTAGGACAGGTGCAGCGCGTCGCGCGCGGCCATCACGGTTTCCAGGAACAGGTAGCGATCGTCGCTGCGCACGTCGCGGTCGCCCAGGCGGCGGTGGCGCAGCATCGGGTCCAGTCCCTGGTCGCCGGCGCCGCGCGGGAACTCGCCGTCGTTCAGGCCGAGCACGGCGACCACGCGGAACGGGATCGCGCGCTGGGGCACCATGCCGCAGAAGGTGACGCCGCCGAGCAGGAAGCGCTGGCGCTCCGGCGCGGCGGCGAGGCGCTCGCGCAGCACCTCGCGCACCACGGCGAAGTCGAGCTCGGGGTCGAGGCCGGCGTCCTGCGTCTCCGCCACGGTGGCGTGGATGAAGCGGCGCAGCAGGCCCAGCGCCTCGCGGCCGGCGCGGTCGTCCGGGGCGACGCGGAACAGCGCGTCGAGCAGCTGCTCCAGCCGCGCCGCCCAGGCCGAGGCGCGCCGCGGCACGGCGGCGTCGCGGCGCAGCGCGGCCAGCTCCTGCAGCAGGCGGTCGAGCGCGCCCAGCGCCGCCGCCTGCGGGCCGGACACGCCGGCCACCGGCCACAGCGCGCCGCCGGGCAGCTCGAACGCCGCGTCGCCGCCGCCCATCACGTAGCCGGCGAGCAGGCGGTCCAGGCCCCAGGCGAAGGTGTGCCCGGCGATCGCGGGCACGCCGAAGCCGGCGCGCCAGGCGCCGTCCAGGCCCCAGGCCACGCGCGCCTCGGCGAGCCACTGGCCGAGCCGCTCCACGTCGTCGCCGTCGAGGCCGAGCGCGCGGGCGATCGCCGGCGTCTGCAGCAGGTCGAGCACCTGCGGCGCGGTGAGGCGCGAGCCGGGGGTGTCGAGCAGCCGGCCGAAGGCGTCCAGCAGCGGGTGCGTGCGTGCCACCGCCACGTCGGCGAGGTGGTAGGGCAGCGGCCCCTGCATACGCCCCGCCTCGCCGAACACCGCCGGCAGCAGCGGCACGTAGGCGGCGATGTCGGGCGCCATCACCACGATGTCGGAGGGCTGCAGGTCGGGCCGCTCGGCCAGTTCGCGCAGCAGCGCGTCGCGCAGCACCTCCAGCTCGCGCAGGCGCGTGTGGCACAGGTGCACGCGCAGCGAGCGGTCGCGCAGCGCGGCCTCGCCCCGCGCGGGTTGCAGCAGCGACACGTCGAGCCGGCGGATGCTCTCCTGCAGCTGGTGCAGCAGCGCAACCGGCGGCGGCGCGCCGTGGTCCTCGTCCTGCCAGTGGCGCACGTCCGTGCGCACCTCGGCCAGCCCCGACAGCGCGAGCATGAAGTGCTGGCCCATGCGGCCCCAGTCGGCGAGCAGCGGGTGGCCGGCCTCCCCGATGAAGGCGGCCTCGGCCGTGTCGCCGGCGTCGAGCCGCGCGGCGAGCTCGCGCAGCTGCGCGCGCGTGCCGCGCAGGCCGGCCCAGTATTCGCGGCAGGGATCGGGCACGTAGAGCACCACCGGGCGGTGCCGCGCCACCGCGGCGAGCACGGCCAGCTCGGCCGGCGCGAGGTGGCTGAGGCCGAACACGTGCAGCGGCTCGCGCGGCAGCGTGCCGGGCGGCGCACGGTCCAGCGCGCGCAGCAGCGCATCGAGCACTTCCGCGCGGTGCGGCCGGTCGATCGCCCGGCGCAGCGCGCGCCACAGCGGGGCGAGGAAGCTCTGCTCGGGCACGCCGTCGCGGCCGCGCTCCCACGCGGCCAGCCAGTCGGGGCGGTAGACCAGGTATTGCGAGTACAGCCGCGCCAGCCGGTCGGCGAGCTGGTAGCGGCGGCGCGCCGGATCGCCGCCGGCGAGGTAGCGGCGCAGTTGCGGATCGTCGAGGCCGCCGAGCAGCTCGTGGATGCGCCAGCGCAGGCGCTCGCGCCGGTACGGCCGCAGCGCCACCGCCGACTCGCCGAGCACCTCGCGCGCCAGCGCGTCCAGCCAGTCGCTGGGCAGGCGGATGTCCAGGTTCGCCACGATGCTGCCGGGGCCGCGCTTGCGCGCCAGCGCGCCGGCCAGCCATTGGCGCATGCCCGGATGCGCGGCGATCACCGTCTGCGGCGCCAGCGCGTGCGCGGGCGGCACCTCGTGCAGCAGGCGCTCCAGCGGATCGAGCAGGGCCTCGAGCCGGCTGGCGCGGTAGACCACGAGGCCGTGGCCGGGGTCGTCCGGGGTCGCTTGCTGCATCCGGGCGATGATAGCGGCAGCGGTCGCAGCGGTTGCGACGCGCGGGCCCGGATCATCGCCGCCCTGCTTCCGCTCTCGGCGCGACCGCGCGCGTGGCGCGATCCCGAAAACTTTTTTCCGGCGACGCCGGACCGGGCACGAATTGACGCCCCGCCCTTCATTGAGAATAATTCGCATTAACTTGCTTCGGCGGCTTCTCCCGCCGCCACATGCCGGATCCACGCCGACCATGACGCTACTCGCCCTCGCGCTCTGCCTCGGCGGCGCCCTGCTGTTCTACCTGGCCAGCCCGCAGCAGCGCCTGCGCCGCGCCGCGCTGCCGCCGCGCTGGCGGCTGGCGGCGCTGCTGCTCGCGGCGGCCGGCGCGCTGGCCTGGTGCCGCGCGGCCGGCCCGGGGCCGGGCCTGTTCGCCGCGCTCACCGCGCTCATGCTGGGCTGGGTGCTGCTGCCGTACCTGGGGTGGTGGCGCCCCGCGGCGGCGCGGCCATGATCGGCCGCTGCCTGGCCGGCACGCTGCTGGGCTTCCCGCTCGCCGGCTTCCTGCTCGCGCTGCTGCTGCAATGGCTGCCCGACCATGGCGAGCCCTGGCTGATCCCGGTGCTGATCCTGTTCTTCCCGCTGTGGACCGGGCTGATGATCGGCGCCTATTTCTTCCGCAACGGCGCGCGCGCCTGGCTGGCGCTGGGCGCGGCGAACGCGCTGGCCTGGGCCGCGCTGTGGCTGTCGCGCCACGCCGCGGGCGCATGAGGGAGCCGGCGCGATGAAGTCCTCCACCCTGCGCACCTTCCAGACCGTGCACACCTGGACCGGCCTGGTCGCCGGCTTCGCGCTGTTCGTGGCGTTCTACGCCGGCGCGCTCAGCGTGTTCCACGACGACATCGCGCTGTGGCAGAACCCGCCGTGGCGCGCCGCCGGCGCCGACGTCTCGCTGGACACGCTGGCGCGGCGCATGGTCGAGGCGCACCCGCAGGCGCGCGACGACTTCGGCCTGGTGCTGGCCCCGCGCGGCACCACGCAGGCGCCCTACGCCTACTGGGTGCAGGACGGCGAGGCGCGCTTCGCCACCGCCGCCGCCATCGCCGCGCCGAGCACCGGCGATCCCGCCCGCGGCAGCCTGGCCGACTTCGTCTACGCGCTGCACTACTCGCTCGGCATCCCCACCGTGGGCCTGTACCTGATGGGCGTGGTGAGCCTGCTGTACGGGCTGGCGCTGGTGTCGGGGCTGATCATCCACCTGCCGCAGCTGCTCGGCGACCTGTTCGCGCTGCGCGCGGGGCGCAACCTCAAGCGGCTGTGGCAGGACGCGCACAACGCCATCGGCGTGCTCAGCCTGCCGTTCCACCTGATCTTCGCGGTGACCGGGGCGATCCTGTGCCTGTCCACGCTGGCACTGGCCGCGCTGAACCCGCTGGCCTTCGACGGCAAGCTGTCCGAGGCCTACGCGCGCGCCACCACCACCGCGCCCGCGCGGCCGGCCGGCGGCGCGGCCGCGCCGATGCTGCCGCCGGAAACGCTGGTCGAGCGCGCCCGCGCGGCGGCGCTGCGCACCGGCGTGAGCAGCTTCGAGCCGGACTACATCCACTACATGCACTACGGCGACCGCAACGCGGTGGTGGAGGTGCGCGGGCTGTCGCAGCGCACCCTGGGCACCTTCGGCACGGTGGCGCTGGACGGCGCCGACGGCACGGTGCTGTCGGTGCACGTGGGCGCGCGCCAGGACGCCAACGGCATCGTCAACTCGTCGATGTACGCGCTGCACTTCGGCAGCTTCGGCGGGCGCGCGGTGCAGTGGCTGTACGGGCTGCTGGGCCTGGCCGGCGCGTTCCTGTTCTACTCGGGCAACCTGCTGTGGATCGAGTCGCGGCGCCGGCGCCGCCATGCCGAGCAGCCGCGCCGGGTGCGCGCGATGGCGCGGGCCACGGTGGGCGTGTGCGTCGGCAGCTGTCTGGGCATCTCGGCGGCGTTCGTGGCCACCCTGCTGGCCGGCGCGCTGGGCGCCGATCCGGCGCTGCCGCAACAATGGGCCTGCTACGGCGGCTTCGCGCTGGCCTGCCTGTACGCCGGCCTGCGGCCGGTGCCGCGCGCCACGCCGGAGCTGCTGCTCGCCACCGCGCTGCTGACGGCGCTGGCCGCGCTGCTCGACCTGGCGCGCAACGCGGGCGTGTGGCTGCAGCCGTGGAGCCACGCCACCGCCGCGGTGTTCGCGGTGGACCTGGCCGGCCTCGCGCTGGCCGCCGGCTTCGCCGGCCTGGCGCGCGCGAGCTGGCGCCGCGCGCGGCACGGCGAGCCCAACCACGTGTGGGCGCTGGCGGCGGAGGGTTGACCCGCCTTCAGCCGCCGGCGGGCGCGGCAGCGTCGTCCGCGACCGGCCGCACGGCGTTGCGCCGGCGCAGCGCGACCAGCGCGCGCAGGTTGCGCTCCACCTCGGCGAGGGTCATCGGGAAGAAGGCGTCGTCGGTGTCCGGCACGCTCCAGCTGCGCACGCGCTGCAGGTCCACCGGCACCTGCGCGGCGTGCAGCGCCTCCACCAGCCGGCCCGGCTGCAGCTCGGCCACCTCGCAGACCAGCCGCCACAGCCAGTTCATGCGCTGCGGATCGCAGGCGCGGGTCATCGGCGGACGGCGGTAGGTCTGCGGCACGGAGCGGGTCATCGGCGGAGGGCTCGGGGAAAACCGCGCCCTGTATCGGCCGGCGCGGCGCGCGCTTGAACGCGCTCAGCCGCCGGGCGGCGCGAAGCCGAGCACCTGGCCGGTGTAGGTCTCCACCAGCGCGGCGAACGGGCGGCCGTCGCCGGTGGCGAGCAGCGCGCGGTGGCGGATCACCTCGGCGGGGATCGCCAGCGGCCGCCCCTTGCCCGGCGGCAGCGCCCCGGCCCGTTCCCAGCCTTCCGGCAGCGGCGACCACAGCAGCTCGGCCGACAGCGTCTGCCGGTGGAAGCGCAGCGGCATCACCACCTTGCCGAACGGCGTGTCGGTGGTGTCCAGCGCGCGGTTCATCGCCGCGGTGAGGCGGCCGGGCAAATACCAGTTGTCGGCCTCGGACAGCACGTGCCCGCCGCAGGCCAGCCGCACGCGGCGGTACTTCACCGGCTCGCCGGCGGCGGCGCCCAGGCGCGCGCGCAGGTCCTCCGGCAGCGGCTCGTCGGCGCCGCGCACGCGCTCGGCCACCACGCGCGCGGGCGCGGCCAGGCCGTGCGCGCCGCACCAGCGCTCCAGCGTCAGCGTGGCGCTGTCGTGGCCGAGCAGGTCGGCGTTGAGCGTCTGCAGCAGCGCCAGCGCCTCGACGCGGGCGAGCGGGGTGTCCGGCCAGGCCGGGGCCTGCGCCGGCGTCGCGGCGGAAGCGGACGCGGCCAGCGCCGACAGCACCGCCGCGCGACCCGCGAGCCAGTGGCGGCGCGCCATGCTCACAGCCCCCTCGCCGCCTGCGCCACCGCGCGGAACAGCGCGCGGCCCTTGTTCATCGTCTCCTCCCACTCGGAGGCCGGGTCGGAGTCGTAGACGATGCCGGCGCCGGCCTGCACGTGCAGGCGGCCGTCCTGGATCACCGCGGTGCGGATGGCGATGGCGGTGTCGGCGTCGCCCCACCAGCCGATCCAGCCGATCGCGCCGGCGTAGATGTTGCGCTTGTACGGCTCCAGCTCCCGGATGATCTCCAGCGCGCGGATCTTCGGCGCGCCGCTGACCGTGCCGGCCGGGAAGGTGGCCTTGAGCACGTCCATGTACGACAGCCCCTCGCGCAGCCGGCCTTCCACCTGCGAGACGATGTGCATGACGTGCGAGTAGCGCTCGACCACGAAGGACTCGCCCACTTCCACGCTGCCGGTCGCGCTGATGCGGCCGACGTCGTTGCGGCCGAGGTCGATCAGCATGACGTGCTCGGCGCGCTCCTTCGGGTCGGCCAGCAGCTCGGCCTCCAGCGCGCGGTCCTCCTCCTCCGTCGCGCCGCGGCGGCGCGTGCCGGCGATGGGGCGCACCACCACCCTGCCGTCCTTCAGGCGCGCGAGGATCTCCGGCGAGGAGCCGACGATCTGCGTGCCGCCCAGGTCCACGAAGTACATGTACGGCGAGGGATTGAGCGCGCGCAGCGCGCGGTACACGTCCACCGGCCGCGCGTGGAAGCCGATGCTCAGGCGCTGCGAGGGCACCACCTGGAAGATGTCGCCGGCGCGGATGTACTCCTTCGCCTTCTCCACCATCGCCTCGAACTCCTCCCTCGTGAAGGAGGACTTGAAGTCGCCCTCGTCGAGCGCGGTGGACTGGGCGAGCTGCGGATACGCCGCGCCGCCCTGGCGCAGCCGGTACACCAGCGCGTCGAGCCGGCGCTGCGCCTGCGCGTAGGCCTGCGGCTGCGAGGGGTCGGCGTGCACGATCAGGTACAGCCGGCCCTTGAGGTTGTCGAACACCGCCACTTCCTCGGCCAGCATCAGCAGCACGTCGGGCGTGCCCAGCTCGTCGCGGCGGTCCCACCGCGCCAGGCGCGGCTCGATGTAGCCGATGGTCTCGAAGCCGAAGTAGCCGACCAGCCCGCCGGTGAAGGCCGGCAGGCCGGGCAGCCGCGGCACGCGGTACTGCGCGCGCAGCTTCTCGATCTCGCCCAGCGGGTCGTCCAGGTGGCGGCGCTCGACCACCTCGCCGGCGTCCTCCACCTCCAGCTCGTGACCGCGCAGGCGGTACACGCGCCTGGCCGGCAGGCCGATGATCGAGTGGCGTCCCCAGGTGGCGCCGCCCTCGACCGACTCGAACAGGAAGGTGTACGGGCCGTCGGCCAGCTTGAGGTACACCGACAGCGGCGTGTCGAGGTCGGAGAACACCTCGCGCACCAGGGGAATGCGCGTGTGCCCCTGGGCAGCCAGCGCGTCGAATTCGGCTCGGGAGATCACGGGGGCATCCGGATGGCCAGAGGAAAAAGACATTGTAGAGGCAGTTCCGCGGCGGCCGAACTTTCCACCAGGCCTGCCGCCTTGCGACCGGCGCCCTCCCGCACCTCGAAGACGGACCGGTCGGATCGATCCGTGCCGCCCCGGGCCCGACCGGCACCGAAGGTGACCGGACAGCCTCCCGCAACTTGCCTGGCCCCCCGCAGGGTGCAAAAAGCCGGCCCCAGTGCGGGTACGCAGAGCCTCCTTGCAGTGCCGGGTTTCTGATAACTTCGCAATTTCTTACAACCGGCCCCGCTGGTTCCGGCGAACGCGGCGTCGTGGCCTTGCGAATTGAAGAGGGGGGAGGGAAGACATGCGCCTCACGTTTCGTAGGAATCGAGTGCTGTTGGCCGGCATGCTGGCGGTGGCATGGGCCCAGGGCCCGGCCCGCGCTTCCCAGCCCATCCCCATCGAAGCCCTGGCCCGGTTGCCGGCACTGCAGTCCGTGTCGATGAGCCCCGACGGTCGGCATCTGGTCGCCCTCATTCCGTCGCCGAAGAACCCGGAAGAGACTGCGCTGGCTACGTGGGACACGGATGCCCTGTCCGCGGGGCCGAAAGTCGTCACGCCCTCCGGCGAGCGCATGAAGTTCATCGCCGCCGCCGCGCTGAAGTCGGACAGGATTCTTGCGGTCGCCCGCCAGGAATGGACGGGCGAGCTTGGCGGATGCGGCGAGGGGAGCGTCACGGGGGCGACCCGGACCTTCGTGGTCAAGACCTACCTGACGGACGCCGGCCATAAGGGTTTCGACGAAGCGTTCACCAGCAACGTCCGCAAGCTGGGCGTCAGCGAGCAGACCCAGCGCTGCCTGGAGCTGGCCGGCACGGCGTCGCTGCTGGACATGCTGCCGCAGGACCCGGACCGGGTCATCATCCAGCAGCTCAGCGAAATCAGCCTGACGGCCAACTACTATCTGTACAACCTGAAGACCAAGGAGACGGAACTGCTGTTCCGTGGTGGCGCGCGCAGCTCGCCCGCCCTGTTCGACCCGCACGGCGGCAAGGTGCTGGCCCAATCGCGGATCGAGCCGGCGGGCGGCGACTTTGAGCAGCAGGTGCTCATCCTCAATCCCAGGACCGGTCAGTTCGACCCGCAGGCGCCGCTCACCACCAAGCTCTCCGACCGGCACACCGTGCGCCTGGTGGGTGTCGACGACGCCACGGGCAAGTACTACGTGCTGACCGACCAGTTTTCCGACAAGGTCCAGGCTCGCCTGTACGACCCGGTCGCGCAGAAGTACGATCCGGAGCCGGTCGTCGCCGACGGCCGCTATTCCATCGACGCCCTGGTCTTCGGATCGCAACCGAGCAATTTCAACAAGGTGGTGGGCTTTGTCATCGATGGGCCCTTCCGCGAGACGGTCTACGTCGATCCGACGCTCAAGAGCATCCAGGCGGCCGTCAAGCAGGCATTTCCGGACCGGCAGGTCGCAATCTCCCGCTATACGGACGATTTTTCCAAGGTGCTGGTCTCCACCCAGAGCGCCGGCACTCCGGTCGCCTATCACCTGCTGCTGGACAGGAAACGCCTGGTGAACCTCGGCAGCGAGCGGCCCTGGATCGAAAAGGGGTTGACCGGGGACGAAAGCTGGGTGACCTACAAGGCGCGCGACGGACGTGAAATCCCCGCCATTCTTGACCTGCCGGCGGGATGGAAAAAGGGCGATGCCCCGGCACCGGCGGTCGTCCTCCCGCACGGCGGTCCCTGGGCCCGCGACTATGTCGGCTGGGATGCCTCGGGCTGGGTACCCCTGCTCACCTCGCGGGGTTATGCGGTGCTTCGTCCGCAATATCGCGGCTCGGAGGGGCTTGGGCGCGACCTGTGGCTCGCCGGGGACCGGCAGTGGGGCCTGAAAATGTCCGACGACAATGACGACGGTGCGGCTTGGCTGGTCTCGCAGGGCATCGCGGCGAAGGACCGCATCGCCATCTTCGGCTACTCCTACGGCGGATTTGCCGCGGTCGCGGCGGTGGTTCGCAAGCCGTCCCCCTACCGGTGTGCGATCGCCGGCGCGCCGGTGGCCAATCTGGGGAGACTGGGCACCACGTGGAGCGACAACCGCTTGCAGCGCATCCTGCAGGGCCAGACCGTCAAGGGCATGGACCCGATGAAGAACACGGCCAACGCCCATCTGCCGATCCTGCTGTTCGTCGGCGACCGCGACGTACGGGCACCGGCCCTGCACGCCCATGGCTTCTACGAGGCCGTCAAGGGCATTGTGCCGGCAAGGTACCAGTCGATCGCCGACATGCCGCACAGCATGCCCTGGTACCCGCGCCAGCAACGCGAAACCCTGACTCTGATCGAGAGCTACCTCGAAAAGGATTGCGGTCTCGCCCGCCCGTAGTGCGAATATTCTCTCGAATCACGGGTTGCAGCGGATGTTGCCGTCCGGCTACATTCGCTTAACCGCAACATAATGCGGTCGCATTTATTTGCGCAACCAGCATCGATCTTGGGGGGAGTAATCCATGAGCAAGTCCGCTCGTTACGGGCTTCAGCGCCTGCCGCTGGCCATTGCAGTCATCGCCGCGCTGCAGGTGTCGCCTGTCTTTGCGCAGGACCAGACGTCCAATCCGGGGCAGTCCTCTGCCACCACCGGCAATGCATCGTCCGACCAGTCGGACAAGGCCAAGAATCTCGAAACGGTTACGGTCAGCGGCTCCCTGCTGAAGCGTCCGGAGTACGAGACGACCTCGCCGGTGCAGGTGATCGAGGTCAAGAACAACATCGCGGCCGGCCAATTCGATACCGCCGACTTTCTGCAGACCAGTGCCGCCGCGGCCGGTTCCACGCAGATCAATAACCAGTTCGGCGGCTTCATCGTGGAAGGCGGCACCGGCGTGCAGACCGTCTCGCTCCGCGGCTTGGGTGCCAACCGCACCCTGGTCCTGCTGGACGGCCAGCGCCCCGGCCCGGCGGGCACCCGTGGCCAGGTCGGCGCCTTCGATCTCAATGTCATTCCCCAGGTCATCCTGTCGCGGATCGAGCTGGTCAAGGACGGCTCCTCTTCCATTTACGGCTCCGATGCCCTGGCCGGTGTGATCAATCTGATCACCCGCAAGCGCATGGACCGGCCCGAAGTGAGCTTTTCGGCAGGCGTGCCGGAGCACGGCGGAGGCGAGCAGTACTCGGCCTCGTTCGGCAACGGCTGGAATTTCAAGAAGGGCAGCATTGTGGTCGCGGCGCAGGTGGACAAGCTCGAAGCGCTCACCTACGGCGACCGCGACTATTTCAAGTGCGCCCAGGACATGGTCTGGGGCAAGGACGGGCAGCGCATCGACCGCGCCGACCATTCCATCCTGGAAGGCACCCCTCTGGCCGGATGCAGCACCGGCAACCTGTATGCCAATACGATCATCAACTACTTCGATTCCCGCATCCGCTACGTCCCCTCGAAGGACGGCAGCACCGTCGGCCCGTTCCCCGGCTATCACCCGCGTCCGTATCCGACCAAGACCTATGCCAATTCTCCGCAGGCCTACTACGAGGACGTGCTGAACTTCCCGTTCTTCGGCAGCGCGCAGGTCATCAACCAGCGCCAGCGCGCCACCCTCTACGCGGCCAGCAACTTTACCTTTGGCGACGTCAACTGGGATACCCAGTGGCTCTACAACCGCCGCGAGACCAAGGCCCATTCGTATCGGCAGTTCTTCCCCGTCGTCTACAACGAGGCGGACGATGATTACTACCAGCCGATCATGCCCTTCCCGTCGGACCAGAAGATCACCGTCGACTACTTCTACGGCACCAGCAAGCTGGAAGGCCTGTTCGCGTCGACCGACAGCTGGTCGTGGGAAGTCAACGCCGGCTACAGCCGCTCCAGCGGAGACTACGGCAACCTGGCCATCGACGCGAGACGCAGTGGCGACCTGACCCTGGACGTGAACACTCTGGACACGCCGCCGATCGACTACTTCGATCCGGGCATCCTGAGCGGCCAGCGCATGAACGACCTGGTCAACGCCGTCGGCGTGTGGACCAAGGGCAACACGGTGTACGAGCAGGCCACCGTCAACGGCCTGGTCACCGGCAACCTGTTCACGCTTCCGGCCGGCGACGTCGCCGCCGCCTTCGGTGCCGAATACCGCCACTACAAGATCGACGACAAGCCGCCCGAGCTTTCCATGGACGGATACCTGTGGGGATCCAGCTCGGCCCAGGTCACCAAGGGCAGCGACCACGTGAAAGAGATCTTCAGCGAGGTCGACGTTCCCCTGCTCAAGGGCAAGCCCGGCTTCGAATCGCTGTCGGCCAACCTGTCCGGCCGCCTGTTCCAGTACGCCAGCGTGCCAGGCACCGACAACGTCTGGAAGATCGGCCTGAACTGGCAGATCGTCCCTACCTTCCGCGTGCGCAGCACCATGGGCACCTCGTACCGTGCCCCCGGTCTGTACGAGCTGTACCTGGGCAACCAGACCGGATTCCTGTCCCAGACGGGCATCGATCCGTGCATTCTGTGGGGCGACAGCAACAACGATCACCTGCGCGCCAATTGCGCCGCCGCCGGCATTCCGCCGGACTACGCCGCAAGCGGAAGCTCGTCGGCGACGGTCTACTCCGGCGGCGGCAAGGGATACCTCAAGCCCGAGACGTCGAAAGCCAAGACCCTGGGCGTGGTATGGACGCCGGATTTTGCCAACGTGAACGTGGCGTTGGACTACTTCGACTACGACGTGCGCGGCGAGATCACCCAGCTGGATGCCAGCGACATCGTGTTCGGCTGCTATGGGTCGGCGGTCTACCCGAACGACTTCTGCAAGCAGCTCAACCGCAACAGTCCGAACGATCCTGCCCACCCCAACATGATCACGGACATCCACAGCACCTACGTCAATATCAACCGCGAGCGGACCCGCGGCTACGACCTGCAGGTGAACTACGACAACGATTTTTCGTTCGGCAAGCTGTCGGCGGACGCCCAGGTGACCTACATGATGGAGGACACCTACCAGCTGTTTGACTCCGCGTCGGCCAGCGGCTTCACGACCTCGGACCAGATCGGCTACATCGGCCGCCCCAGAACGGTCGGCATTGCCGACCTGAGCCTCAAGCGCGGCGACTGGACCTACAGCTGGCAGGGCCAGTACGTCAGCAGCACTTCGAACATGGACATCGACAACGTCTTCACCTATCAGGGCTATCCGGGTGCCGTGCGCGACATCAAGGCGGGTTGGCAGTTCCGTCACAGCGTGTCCGTGGCCTACGACAGGGACCACTGGGGCCTTCTGTTCGGCGTGCGCAACCTATTCGACAAGGCACCGGACCTGATTTCCCCCAGTGCGGGCACCACCTACGGCAACGTCCCGATCTACGCTTCGCAATACGACTGGTACGGACGCACATTCTTCGCGCGCCTCAACTACAAGTTTTGATCTTGCAACAGCGGCATGTCCCGGAAGGAGGCGACGTCACGTCGCCTCCTTTTTTATGCCACCCCTGGGACCTCGGCAATTGCTGAAGACCTCTCGAACTGGCCGGCACCAAGCAGGGCAGTACTTCTGTCGGCACGCAGCCGTACTTCCGATGCAAAAGCCAGGTGCCAGCCGGCCTGCGCCGCGCGACGGTTGCATGTCGGGTCGGAAAACACCGCACGCATTAGGGTAATGCGGTATGTCCCTGGGTGGGGGCGCGTCGACTCCGGCAGGGGGATCCACAAGTCGTTCGGATGGCCTGCCGGGAAACGTAAGCTACGTTCCCCCACGGCGGCTTCGCCCCGGGCTCACCCGGTTCATTGGCCGCCCTCCAACCGACCATCGACCAGCTCCACCAGTCTGGGAGGAGGAATGTGCAGCGCCCTGGCCAGCTTGAACACCGTCGCCAGCGAAGGCTGGCGCTGTCCCAGCTCGAGCATGCTGATGAAGTTGCGCTCCAGACCCGCTTCGAAGCCCAGCTGCTCCTGGGTGAGCCCGGCCTCGCGCCGAAGGTCGCGCAGCACCTGTCCGAAGGCGTCGGCAATGTCCAAGAGGCTCTCCAACTATTGTTGGAGAGTTCAAGAGTTGGTGCTACGCTTGTCTTCCAACAATTGTTGGAATGCAACACGATGGCCGCGCTTCCTGCGGCCGGCAAGCCCATCCGATCCAGTCCTCAGGGGGATTCGCATGATGAAAAGGAACGCCGTGGCCCTGGCGGTGATCGTGGCCGCGCTCACCGCCTGCGCCACCACCAGCGGAGTGATGCCGAACGACGACGGCACCTACACGATCTCGGCGGCCGCCGCTCCCGCCCGTGGCGGGGCGACGGGGGCCACCACGCTCGCCTTCAAGGAGGCGCAGAAATTCTGCGCGACCCAGGGCAAGCGGGCCCAGTCGATAAAGGCGGAAGACCGCGACGTGTATCAGGGTGCCGTAGGAGGCGGCTGGAACCGGTCCGGCGGAAACTTCGGCGGAGGCACCTTCGCCGCGGGCAACGCCACGCTCAGGTTCCGGTGCGTGCCGTAGCATCTGGGCTTCGGCCACCCAGCCGGAGCTAGCTTCCGGCGGCCAGCCGCTGGCGCGGCATGCCGCGCAGGAACAGGATGAAGGCCACGCCGCCGCCGTCCTCCAGGTTGCGCGCGGCCGCCGCGCCGCCATGGCGCTCGGCTACCAGCCGCACCACGTACAGGCCCAGGCCCAGGTGCGGCGCGTCGCCCGGCGTGGCCTTGTCGCGCAGGCTCACCAGCGAGTCGAACAGCCGCCCCTGCATCGCCGCCGGCAGCGGCGGGCCCTGGTTGGCCAGCTCGATCTCGGCGCCGCCGTCGCGCGCGCGCAGGGACAGGCGCAGCCAGCCGTCGGGCGGCGTGAACGAGAGCGCGTTGTCGAACAGCTTGTCCAGCGCCTGCGCGACCAGCTCGGGCGCGCAGTGCAGGGTCAGCGGCGCCTCGGGCAATGCGCATTCGAGGCGCCGCGCGCCGGCCAGCGGGCGGTAGGCCTCGGCGCAGCCGCGCACCACCTCGCGCAGGTCCACGTCCTCGGCTTCCGCGGCGGCGATCGCGCGCTCCATCCGGCTGGCCTCGCTCATCGCGCGCACCAGCGTGCCCAGCCGCGCCACGCCGTCGCGCGCGCGGTCGAGGTAGGGGCGCGCCTCGGCGGGCAGCGCGTCGCGGGAGGCGAGCGCGTGCTCCAGGTTGTCCAGCGAGGACTTCACGATCGCCAGCGGCGTGTTGAGCTCGTGCGACAGCTTGGAGGCCAGCGTGCGCAGGTAGTCGGTGTAGCCGCCCACCGCCTCGAACAGCCGCTCGAAGCTGCGCGCCAGGTCGCCCAGCTCGTCGGGCGCCTCGCTCATCGGGAAGCGCCCCTTGGCGAACAGGCCGTCCAGGCGTCCATCCGCCTGCTGCGCCCGCTCGGCCGCGTCGCGCAGGCGGCCCAGCCGCATGCTGAGCCGGGTGGCGAAGGCGAGCAGGATCAGCCCGGCCACCAGCAGCACGCCGAAGCTGGTCAGCAGCAGGCCGAGCAGCGCGCGGTTGGCCAGCAGCGGCACGGTGCGGCTGGCCTGCTCCAGCAGCAGCACGCCGTGCAGCTCGTCCGGCGGACCGACCGGCGCGGCCACCGCCAGCACCACGCTGCCGCGCGTCTCGCCCGCGCGCCACACCGCCGCCGGCTCGCCGGCGCGGGCGCGCGCGATCTCCGGCAGGTCCAGCCGCGGCGCGTCGTCGGTCCACGGCTGCGCGTCCTCCAGCCGGCGCGCGAGCAGCGAGCGGTAGACCAGCGCGGCGAACCAGCCCGGCTGGGCCCCGTCCGCGCCCGGGCCGGTCAGGCGTCCACTGCGTGCCAGCACCCAGCCCGACGGCGCCAGCAGGCGCGCGCGCGTGCCGTCGGGCGCGAGCAGCGAAAGCTCCTGCGCCAGCGCGGCGGAATAGCGCCACAGCGGGCGGCTGTCGACGCCCAGCGGATCGGCGTCGGCCGCGCCGCCGTCGTGCACGCCCACGCCGAGCCGGTCGAACGCCGCCTCGCGCGGCAGGCGCAGCTCGACGCGGTAGCCGCTGCCGTCCTCCTGCCATTGCCCGGACAGGCTGTCGGGGAATCCCGCGGCGGGCGGATCGAGCACGCGCGCGGCGAAGGGACCGGGCGCGGCGCTGGCCAGCAGGTAGCGCCGGCGCTGGCCGTCGCGCTCCAGGCTCAGGACCAGGTGGTCGGCCTGCAGCGCGTTGGCGTCGCCGGCGTCGGCGCGCACGCGGCGGACGGCGCGCACCTGCGCGTAGAGGTAGAAGCCGTCGGCGTCCTCGGCCAGCAACAGCTTGGCGTGCGTGCCCAGCGGCTGGCTCCACGGCGTGAGCGGCGCCCAGTCGTCGCCGTAGCCGTCCACGGTGATCGGCGTTTCCGCGCGCTGCACGTACCAGCCCTCGCCGCCGGCCGGCAGCGCCGCGCCGCTCACCAGCAGGCTGCGCGCCAGCGCGCGCGCCGAGGCGGTGAGCGCCTGCACCTGCCCCTCGCGCAGCAGCGTCTCCATCTGCCGCACGTACAGCCAGCCGGCCACCGGCAGGGCCAGCGTGCAGAGGGCGACGAGCAGCAGCTTGCGGCGCAGGGACATGGGGTCAGGGGCGGGGGACGGGGGGTGAGTAGCGAGGGCGCACGGGCGGAGGTCCGGCGAGCATGCTACAGGCGAACGTCCGGGCGACGGCAGGAGTCACTTCGTGCACGACCCGCCGCGTCACATGCAACGCAAAGGCCGCAACAGGAACGCCGCAAGGCCCGGTGCTGCGCCCTCGCTACTCATCCCTAGCCACTCACCACTCGCCTCTCACCACTCCCTCACGGCCTCCACCGATACCCCACCCCATGCACCGTCTCGATCGCGTCGAAGTCCGGCGCCACCGCGACGAACTTCTTGCGGATGCGCTTGATGTGCGAGGTGATGGTGGCGTCGTCCACCACCAGCTCGGCCTCGCGCATCAGCTGGTCGCGGTTCTTCACGTGGCCGGGGAAGCGCACCAGGGTGTGCACCATCCAGAACTCGGTGACGGTGAGCGGCACTTCCTCGCCGTTCCAGGTGATGCGCATGCGCTCGGACTCGAGCTTGAGCGGGCCGTGCTCGATCACCGTCTCGCTGGAGGCCGGCGCCTTCATCGACTCGATGCGGCGGAACAGCGCGGCGATGCGCGCGGCCAGCTGGTGCAGGCTGGTGTCCTTGCTGAGGTAGTCGTCGGCGCCCAGGCGCAGGCCGGAGATCACGTCGAAGTCGGAGTCGCGCGCGGTGAGGAAGATGATCGGCAACGTGGCCGACTTCGCGCGCAGCTCGCGGCACAGGTCGAAGCCGCCCTCCGGCTCGTCGCCCAGGCCGATGTCGATGATGACAAGCTCCGGAAGCTTCATCGCGAAGGCGCTGGAGGCCTCCTGCCGCGAACCGTAGCCGCGCGTGTCGTAGCCGAAGCGGTGGAGCGCCTCGACGTAGTTGGCGCGGATCAGCGGTTCGTCCTCGACGATGGCGATGTTGCGGCCCATGGCAGGCTCCCGGGTGGATGGCGCGCAGCGTGCTATGCGCGTCGTTGCCTTGCAAGCGCGGCGGCGTGCGTGTCAGCGTTTCGCCATCGGCCGCCCGGGAGCCGCCCCAACCTGCTATTTCCTCGCTTCGGAAGCGGGCGGAGCTACCTGTTGCAGGGAACCGACCGTGACGTGCCCCGACCATCCCTCGAACAGGTTGTCGGCATAGACGTCCATCAAGTTGGCCGCCACCGAGACAGGCATCCAGTTCGGGCAAGACGCGGGCCCATCGGGCGTGGGCGGGGGGATGGTGTCGGACGTCAGTCCCGCCATGCAGACGTATTCGTTATAGGCGGCGCGGCGCATCAACTCCTTGCGGATACGGCGGTAGCGAAGCTCGGCCCGTTGCGCGGCCCGCCGGTCCCCGTATTGCGGAAGCATCGATTCCCACAGGGCCTGGGCCTGCTGCCGCTCCTGCGGCGACGCCTTTTCCCAGGCCGAGCGGAAAATGCCGGTCGCGTAGGGGTCGCGGCGTTCGGCGGCAAGCCCCAGCCATGCCAGGCCCAGCGGGCGATTGGCCGCCACTACGTCGCCCTTGTAATAGGCAAGCCCCAAGGTGAGCTGCGCCGGCTTGCTGCCCCAGCCGGCGGCGGTCTTCAGCATGTCGATGCCCCGCGCCTCGCGGTTGCCGGCCAGGTCGCGGGCACCCACGCAGTAGTAGTAGACGCCCGGCAGGAAGCGTTCCAGCGGGGACGGACACGTCATGGTCCGCACCACCTCGCGTTTTGCCGCATGCGTCTCGGCTGCCGACGCCGCCCCGGTGGCCTCCTGCGGCCGACCATGCGCCATGCCACCCGGCGTTGCCGCCATGCCAATCAGCAGGACCAGACATGCCCTGTTCCAGTGCTTTCCCAAGCTCATCTGCAACTCCTCCATTGAGGTGCCATGAAACCAGTTTTCCCGCTTGGGCCGCGCCCAGGAGATCCTGCGACCGCTCCTGCGTTACACGATAGCGCGCCCGGCCGGGAACATCACCGTTTTGCCACAATCCGCCGCCGATTTGCCTGCACCGACCCGGACCAAAGTCAGCGGCGGGGACTTTCATGGCACTTATCCGACAGTCCATTCGATGCCATGAACAAAATCCCGCCCACGCCCATCGACCCCAACGCCGAACTGCACGCCTTCGAACCCTTGCGCGTGGCACTGGCGCTCGGCGCGCTGCTGCTGGGACTGGTGCTCGGGCTGCACTAGGCGGGGTTCGCGCACTGACCGATCCGACCGGCTGTTACGTTGCCGTGGAAGGCTGGCAGGCGGCCGGCGCGCAGGGAGGCGCGCCGGCCGACCGGGCCGCGGAACCCGATCCGGATGGGCAGCCGCTCTGAAAGGGCGGTTCCGGGCCTGAGCACTGCGTCGCGTTCCTTCACATCCCCTCCGCGCGAGGGGATTTTTTTGCAGCCGCTCCCGGCCAGGCCCGTCAGCCGTCGTACGCCGCCAAGCCTTCGTCGAGAAGTTTTTTTGCGGCCGGCGCGGAACCATTTGCGCCGGGGCCGGTCCCAATCGATGGCAGGCGCGTTCCATTGCCGTGGAAGCCACGATGGCGGCTCCCCGTCACGTGGCAGCGCGGCTGCCATGGTGATCTCCTCTGCGTCCGACGACGCTTGACTCCCCGGCGCCGCGGCTTGCCGCGCCGGGTCTTCTTTCGCTCAGCCGATGGCCGCACGCATCGCTGCGATGACCGCGGCGTAGTCGGGCGCGCCAAAGATGGCCGAGCCGGCGACGAAGGTGTCGGCACCCGCGGCGGCGATCTCGCCGATGTTCTGCACACCCACGCCGCCATCGATCTCCAGCCGGATCGCGCGGCCGCTCGCGTCGATGCGCCGGCGCGCCTCGCGCAACTTGTTGAGCGCCTCGGGGATGAACTTCTGCCCCCCGAAGCCGGGGTTCACCGACATGATCAGCACCAGGTCGAGCTTGTCCAGCACGTGGTCGAGCCAGTTCAGCGGCGTGGCCGGATTGAGCACCAGCCCGGCCTGGCAGCCGGCGTCCCGGATCAGCCCGAGCGTGCGGTCGACGTGCTCGCTGGCCTCCGGGTGGAAGCTGATCAGGCTGGCGCCGGCCTTGGCGAAGTCGGGCGCGATGCGGTCTACCGGCTTGACCATCAGATGCACGTCGATCGGCGCGGCGATGCCGTAGTCGCGCAGCGCCCGGAGCACCATCGGCCCCATGGTGAGGTTGGGCACGTAATGGTTGTCCATCACGTCGAAGTGCACCCAGTCGCCCCCGGCGGCCAGCGCCCGGGCGGTGTCCTCGCCCAGCCGCGCGAAGTCGGCGGAGAGGATGGAGGGGGCGATGACGGGGGGCTGCTTCATAGGGCGCGCGTGGAGAGTTGGCAGAGGAGCGTGTGAGCGCGCCATCGGGAGCGCGTGGAGTGCCGGGTGCCAAGTGTGCCACGCCAGGGCACGCGACCGCTGTTCTCCCGCCCTCGGCCCTCCCCGCTCCGCCCTGCTATTTGAACCCGCGCTCCGCCTTGATCCGCTCGTACGCCGCGTTGATCTCGCTGGCGCGCGCCTCGGCGCGCCGGCGCATGTCCTCGGGCAGATCGCCCAGGCGATCGGGATGGTGCTCGGAGATCAGCTTGCGGTAGGCGCGCTTGACCGTGCGGTCGTCGGCGTTGCGCTGGACGCCGAGCACGGCGTAGGGATCGGGCCCCTGCGCGTTGCGCTGCGGCGGCACGTAGCCGCCACCGGACCCGTGGCCGGGCCCGCGCGCGCCGCCGTAGGCGCCGTTCCACGCGTAGCCTTTCATCGCCATCAGCGCCATCAGCTCCATGTCGCTGATGCGCAACGCGAAGGCGAGCTGCTGCAGGATCGCCATCTTGTGCGGCGAGGGCTGGCCCTCGGCCAGCACCGTCTCGATCACCACGTCCAGCACCGGGAAGGCGTGGTCGCGGCGCAGGCCGACCCAGTGGCGCAGCTCCTCGATCGGCCGGCGCACGTCGAACTCGGCCTGCTTGCCGGCGTTGAAGCTGGCGATCGCCTCGCGGCGCTGCTCGGCGGACAGGCCCATGCGGGTCATCAGCCGCTCGGCGATGGCGATCTCCGCTTCCGACACGCGCCCGTCGGCCTTGGCCACCGCGCCGAGCAGCGCGAACAGCGGGCCGACGAAGCCGCCGGCCGAGGGCGCGGCGCGGTAGCGCTGGCTCTGCCGCAGGCTGTCGACGACGAAGCCGAGCACCCCGCCGACCACCATGCCCGGCAGGCCGTGGCCCAGGACCAGCCCGAAGAAGGCCAGCAGCAGGGTCCAGGAGAAGTTCACGGGCGCGGCGCCTGGGGCGTCTGCGCGCTGTACCAGCGCGCCAGGGCGTCGAGGTCGGCATCGCCGAGCGGGCCGATCGCCGCGCGCATCGGCGGCGCATCGCGGCGGCCGTCGCGGTACTGCTTCAGTGCCTCGCGCAGGTAGTCCAGGCGCTGGCCGGCCAGGTTGGGCGCGCCGGGCACCTGCGCCATGCCGGTCTCGCCGTGGCAGGCCGCGCACAGGCCCAGCCGGGCCGGGCGGGCGGGCGCACCGGCCGCGGAGGCGGCGAGGGGCAGCAGGGCGGCCAGCAACGCCGCGGTCGGGAAAGCTCGCATCGGCAAGGGGTCGGATCGGGAGCGGCCGATTCTAGCAGCGCGGCCGGCCGGCGGTCCCTGCCGGTAGAATGGGCGCCTTCCCGCCGTTCGCCCGGACCCTGCCGTGCCCACCACCCTGCTGCAATCCGACCTGCCCGGCCTCCCGCTGATCCATCGCGGCAAGGTCCGCGACGTCTACGCGCTGCCCGGCGAGCGGCTGCTGATCGTCGCCACCGACCGCCTGTCCGCCTTCGACGTGGTGCTGCCCGATCCGATTCCCGGCAAGGGCGAGATGCTCACGCAGATCTCCAACTTCTGGTTCGCCCGGACCGCGCACATCGTGCCCAACCACCTGCTCGACGTACCGCTGGCCGAGGTGCTGCCGCCGGGCACCGACCCGAGGCTCTACGAGAAGCGCGCGGTGGTGGCGCGCCGCCTGAGGCCGGTACCGGTGGAGGCGATCGCGCGCGGGTATCTCATCGGTTCCGGCTGGAAGGACTACCAGGCCAGCGGCACGCTGTGCGGCATCCGGCTGCCGGCGGGCCTGCGGCAGGCCGAGCGGCTGCCCGAGCCGATCTTCACCCCGTCCACCAAGGCCGCCGTGGGCGACCACGACGAGAACGTGAGCTTCGACGCGGTGGTGGCTGCCGTCGGCCGCGAGCTGGCCGAACGGGTGCGCGACGCCACGCTGGCGATCTACCGCTGGGCCGCCGCCTACGCCGCCGAGCGCGGCATCCTCATCGCCGACACCAAGTTCGAGTTCGGCACCGATGCGGACGGCAGGCTGTATGTGATGGACGAGATGCTCACGCCCGACTCCTCGCGCTTCTGGCCGGCCGACCAGTATCGCGTGGGGATCAGCCCGCCGAGCTACGACAAGCAGTTCGTGCGCGACTATCTGGAGACGCTGGACTGGAACAAGCGGGCGCCGGGACCGCATATTCCCGCCGAGGTGATCGCCGGCACCGCGGCGAAGTACGCCGAGGCGCTGCAGCGGCTCGCCGGCATCCGGCTGGACTGAGGCTTCGACACACGCGGGGGACATCGCCATGCGCACCATGCAGGACTGGCTGGACAGCTACAGCGCCGACCACCGGAATCCGGTCAACCAGCGGCTGCACTGGCTGTGCGTGCCGCCCATCGTGTGGACGGTGGTCGCCCTGCTGTGGACCGTGCCGGTACCGTCCGCCTGGGCCAGGCCGGGCGCCTGGGCGGTGCTGGCGATGTTCCTGGCCTTCGTCTGGTACTACCGGCTGTCGCGCCGGCTGGGACTGGCGCTGCTGGTGGCCTTTGCGCTGCTGGCGCTGTTCACCGGCTGGCTGTATGGCGCGCTGGGCGCGGCGAACCTGCGCTGGCTGGCCGTCGGCGTGTTCGTGCTGGCCTGGATCGGCCAGTTCGTCGGGCACGCCTTCGAGGGCCGGCGGCCCAGCTTCTTCACCGATCTTTCCTACCTCCTGGTCGGCCCGGCCTGGCTGATGGAGAAGCTGCTGCGCCGGCTGGGCTTCAGGGCCGGCGCATGAGCCACCTGCTGGCATGGATCGGCAGCCTGCTGTGGTGGGTGCTGTACGGCTCGATCTTCGCGCTGTTCTTCGCCCTGGTCGCCTGGGTCGCGCTGCGCTGGGCCGAACGCTGCAACGTGGTGTTCAACCGGGTCTACCTGGCGTGCCTGCTGTGGAGCCTGGCCGGGCTGCTGCTGGTCGCCGGCGTGGCCGCGCACGAGGGCAGGCTCAGGCCGCCCTACGCCGCGCTGCTCGCCTCCACGCCGCTGCGCCTGGCGCTGGTGCTCGACATGCTGCTCGGCGCGCTGCTGCTGTGGCGGCTGGTACCGCGCGTGGATGCGCGGCGCATCCGCCTGTCCAGCGCCTGCATGGCGGTGGCCGCGGCAATGGCGATCGGCTTCGGCGTGGCGACCAGCCTGGACGGCTAGGCCACCGCGCCGGCGGCCTCAGCCGTGGTGCATCCCGGCCAGCAATGCGCCGCCGAACAGCACGCTGAGCACGAGCCCGGCGACGATGCCGAGCGCGATGAACATCACCAGGTAGAGCAGCTGCACCAGGCAGGCCTTGCCGAAGTCCAGCCGCGTGCCGGTCGGCGCGGGCAGCATGAAGTGGACCGCCGCGGCGCCGGCCAGGAAATGCACGGGCACGGCCAGCAGGCCGCCGCCGGTGTGCAGTAGCACGCGCAGCACCAGCGCCGCCACCCAGCCGGCGATGCCGCCCACCAGCACGGTGCCCAGCGCCGTCAGGTAAGACGGCAGGGTGCCGACCACGATGCGGTAGGCCAGGCTGAGCAGCAGCGCGCCCACCAGCAAGCTGACCACCACCATTCCCAGCAGGCCCAGCATTCCCATGCCGGCCAGCACGCCCAAGCTCGCCATCGTCGTGTCCCCCCTCTCGCCGAAGTCGCCGTGCGCCCCCGCGCCGGCCTGGCGGCGATCCTAGCCGATCGCCGCGCGGGACGCCGGTTTGTCTCCCGCGGCGAGACGGGCGCAAGCTATACCACCGCGCCCGGACCGTCCCATGAGCCTGCGCAGCCTGTTCGTCGACTTCAACAGCTACTTCGCCTCGATCGAGCAGCACGAGGCGCCGGTGCTGCGCGGCCGGCCGGTGGGCGTGGCGCCGGTGGACGCGGAAACGACCAGCCTGATCGCCGCCAGCTACGAGGCCAAGGCCCGCGGCGTGGGCACCGGCACGCTGGTGCGCGAGGCGCGCGAGCGCTGCCCGGAGATCGTCATCGTGACCGCGCGGCCGAAGCTGTACGTCCAGTGGCACGAGCGGCTGAAGCAGGCGATCGACCGCGCCATCCCGATCGCCCACGTCGGCTCGATCGACGAGATGGCCTGCGAGCTGGTCGGCCGCCAGCGCCGCCGCGAGGAGGCCGAGCGCATCGCGCGGCAGGTGAAGGCGGAGATCGCGAAGGCGGCGCCCGGCGGCGCGATCCGCTGCTCGATCGGCATCGCGCCCAACCCCTTCCTGGCCAAGACCGCCGCGGACATGGTCAAGCCCGACGGCCTCACCGTGATCGAGCAGGCCGACCTGCCGCAGGCGCTGCACGGCCTGGCGCTGCGCGACCTGTGCGGCATCGGCGCCTCGATGGAGGCACGGCTCAACGCGGACGGCATCCGCACCGTGGCCGAGCTCGCCGCCGCACCGAAATCGACCCTGCGCCACGCCTGGGGCGGCATCGAGGGCGAACGCATGTGGGGCCTGCTGCGCGGCGCCTGGCTGCCGGCCGCGCCCACCCGGCGCGGCTCGCTCGGCCACTCGCACGTGCTCGGCCCCGAGCTGCGCACGCCCGAGGGCGCGCTGGCGGTGCTCAAGAAGCTGCTGGTGAAGGCGGCGATGCGGCTGCGCCGCGACGGGCTGCTGGCCGGCGCGATGGACGTGCACATCCGCTTCGTCGGCCACGAGGAGCGCTGGAACGGCGCCCTCGCCTTCGACCCCACCGACGACAGCCGCGAGCTGCTGCGCCTGCTCAACCTCGCGCTCGACGGCGGGCGCAGGCCCGGCCGCCTGCTGCCCGGGCCGCGCGCCGTGCCGCTGTCGGTCAGCGTGACGCTGCATCGCCTCGCCGCGCGGGCGCAGACCAGCGGCTCGCTGTTCGCGCCGGCGCGGCGGCAGCGCGGGGTCGACGCGGTGGTGGACCGCATCAACGCCAGGTTCGGCTTCAACAAGGTCTACCCCGCCAGCACGCAGACCGCGCTGAAATACGACGCCGCGCCGATGCGCATCCCGTTCAACCGCATCCCCGAGGCGGACAGCGAGAACGAGGCCGACACCAACGCGCTGTGGCTGCAGTCGCTCAACCGCTTCAAGGCGATGGCGGAGGGCGAGCACCGCCGGCGCGAACGCAAGCCGCGCTGACGCCGGCCTCGGCCAAGCTGCGGCTACCGCCGCGCTGGACGGAAATGGCGCGCGCCCCGCGTCTTCTGCCGTGCGAAGCCGAGCTCAACGTCCCGACGCAGCGCGCGCGTTGGCGGCCCGCACCGCCTCGACGAAGCCACCGAACGGGATGTCGGTGATGCCGACCAGCCCGACGTGGCTGTTCTCGCCGTCGAGCAAGCGGCCGGTGACCGGCTGGTCGACATACTCGAACCAGTGCGCGCCGACCACCAGCGGCTCGCCCGCCGCGGCGGCGAGGTAGCGCGCATATGCCTCGCCGCGCTGCGCCTCGTTCCACACCGGCACCACGCCCTTGCCGAACGGGCCGCGATCGTCCGAGCCGAAGTGGAACTCGGTGAGCAGCACGGGGCGGTCGAGCCGGCGCAGCAGGGTCATGTCCAGCGCGTGCTGCGGCAGGTCGGCGTAGGCATTGAAGCTCAGCACGTCGCAATGCCGCGCGCAGGCGGCCACCGCCTCCGGCGTGGCCAGCGCGAAGCGGCCGCCCAGGAACAGGTGGTGCGGATCGTGCCGGCGGATCGCCGCGGCCACGGTGCCGAAATAGGCGTCCGCATAGCGGGCGAGCCAGGCCGCGTAGTCGGCGGCGATCGCCGGATGCGCCGCGTCCGGCAGGGGCGCCGCGAAGCCCGCCGGCGCGAGTGCCTGCCACGAAGGCAGCGCGATGCCCCATGCCGCGGCGAGCCTCGCCGGTTCGCCGTACTTGGCCTCAAGCTGCGCGATGAACGCCCGCTTGGCGTGGCTGCGCGGCTCGCCGCGCAGCGTGCCCTGCGCCAGCGCCCAGCGCCCCTGCGGGCCCGGCGCGGCCCAGGCCAGCTCGTTGTCGGCGAAGTAGCCGAGCAGCCAGGGGTCGTCGCGCACGCCCTCCGCCGCCTTCGCCGCGGCCGCGTCGGCCGCCTGCGCGAAGCTCGGGTCGAATGGGTCGGGCATGCGGCCCCACCAGTCGTAGCCGGTCGAGACGTTGCCGAACGTGCCCTCGATCTCCACCGCGCGCGTGTACGGCAGGCGGTGCGCCCGGCCGAGCGCCGGATCGCTCCAGTCGCCCAGCGTGTTGAAGCCCCAGGCGGCGAGCCGGTCCAGCGCGCGCCGGCGCCATGCGGCCAGCCAGTCCGCGCCATCCGCGCGGTACAGGTTGGCCGCATAGAAGTCGAACCAGGCGCCCCGGCCGTAGCCGAGCCCGGCGCGCGCGCCCAGCCCGCCGGCGCCTTCCGCGTCGCGGCCGTGGAACGCCCGCCATGCCCCGGCGGCCGCCGGCAGACCGCGGAACATGAACTCGCGTCCCTCGACATGGCTGCGCCCGCCGTCGTCGTTCACCGCGTTCACGCCCAGCGAGAAGAAGGCGTGGCCTTCCGGCGTCACCAGCCACCAGCGGCCCTGGGCCTTCTGCGCGCGGAACCAGCCGGTGGCGTCGAGGCCACGGACGTCTGGACGTCCGCCGTAGCGGTCCAGGCCGGACGGCCGCGCCGCCTGCGCCAGTGCGGCGTCCTCGCGCGCATGCGCGGCGCGCAGGGTCGCGTCGTCGGCGATCTTCTCCGGCCAGTCGCCGCGCGTGGACTGGCCGTAGGCATCGACGATGCCGGCATAGGCCGCGTGCAGCGCGGCCTCGCCCGGCGCCGTGCCGATGCGGCCGAGCAGCACGTCCTGCGGCGCGTTCGGGGCCGGCATGCCCAGCCGCAGCGCGCGCACGTGGCGCAGGTCGAGCGTGCCCTCCACGGTGGCGGCCAGCAGCAGGCGCTGTCCCTGCGCCTCGAACGGCCAGGCCGGGCCCGCCTGCATGCCGAACGCCCGCGGCGAGACGGCCCGCAGCGGCAGCACCAGCGTCTGCGCGGGGCCGGCCGGCAGGGCCACGATGGCGCGCAGGCGCTGCGACGGGTCGGCGCCGTCGACCTCGACGGTCAGCGTCAGCGCCCACGGCATCGCGTTCTGCAGCTGGATGCGCAGTTCGCCCTGGCCGGTCCAGTCCCAGTCGCCCTCCGGTGGAGCCAGGCCGAGCTGCGGCGCAGGAGCGGGCTGGAAGGTGTAGCGGCGCAACGGCGGCCCCGGCGACACGGCCACCGCCTTCGCCTGCACGTGCGACAGGGCCAGCCGCGCCGCGGGCTTCGCCGCCGATGCGTCGAACAGCAAGCGTTGCGCCGGCGCGGGCAGCGCGCAGCCCATCGCCGCGGCGAGCAGCGCCCATCGCAGGGCCGTGCGCCGACCGCGCGCCATGGCGCACCGGAACGCCCCGGCGCAAGCCGCGACGCCGGAGCGCGGCGCCCTCATCCGGCCGCCTGCCGCTCCAGCCAGCGCCAGCCGTAGTAGGCCGGCACGCCCAGCGCGATGATCAGCAGGCTCATGCCGGCATCGCGCGGGTTGCTGATCGCCGTGGCCGCGATCACGCCGAGCACCGTGCCCACGAACAGCAGCGGCAGCCACGGATACAGCGGCACCTGGTAGGGCGAGGGCTGCCCGCGCAGGTGGCGCCGGTACCAGAACAGCGTGGCGATGCCGAAGGCATGCGCCAGCCATTCGCCCACCGTGGTGTAGTCGAGCAGCTGCCCGAAGCTGCCCGAGAGCGTGAGCACGATCGCCCACGCGCCCAGCGTGGCCAGCGCCACCTGCGGCGCGCGGCTCTGCGGCTCGATGCGGCCCACCGCGGAGAAGAACATGCCGTCCGCGCCCATCGTCTGCAGCACGCGCGCGCCGCCGGCGATGGCGATGTTGCAGTAGCCGAAGGTCGAGCAGGCGATGCCCAGCGCGATCAGCGTGGCGCCCTTCGCGCCGAACAGCCGCTGCATCAGGTCGGCCGCCGGGGCGTGGCTGGCCGCCAGGCCCTCGTGGCCCAGCCCGGCCAGGTAGGCGAGGTTGGCCAGCACGTAGCAAATCATCACGCCGAGCATGCCCAGCCCCAGCGCGCGCGGCAGCGTGCGCTGCGGCTCGCGCACCTCGCCGGCCAGGTCGTTGAGGTAGTGGAAGCCGCCGTAGGTGAACAGCACCGGCAGCAGCGCGCCGAACAGCGCGCCCGGCGGCACCGGGCGCGGCGGGTCGCTCGCCAGCACGGCGCCCAGGTGCCCGTGCGACAGCACCAGCCCGACCGTCACCAGCAGCGCGATCGCCGCCAGCTTGAGCACGGTGAAGATGTTCTGCACCCAGGCACCGGCGCGGATGCCGAACAGGTTGATGCCGACGATGAAGCTGATCGCCCCCACCGCCACCGGCTTGACGAAGATCACCGACAGGCCGAGCGCGGCGCAGAAATAGTCGGCGAAGGTGGTCGCCACCGCGGCCACGCTGCCGGGATAGTTGATCAGCGCCATGGTCCAGCCGAACAGGAAGGCCGGCAGCTTGCCGAAGGCCTCGCGCAGGTAGACGTAGGTGCCGCCCGCCTGCGGCCGCCGCGCGCCCAGCTCGGCGTAGCACAGCACGCCGGCCAGGGTGAGCAGGCCGCCCACCGTCCACAGCGCCAGCAGCTGCAGGCCGGTACCGGTGCGCTCGGCGATGGTGGCGGGCGTGCGGAAGATGCCCGCGCCGATCACGCCGCCGATCACGATCATCGCGGCGTCCCAGGTGCCGAGTCGGCGCAGGTAGCTTGGATTGGCCTGGCTCATGGCTTGCACGTCGTTCCTCGCGGCGGGTCCGCCAACGATAGCGTGTCGGCGTGGCGAGGTCGCCCCTGCCATCCCCGTCGCGCATGGCGACGGATGGCACTTGCTCCGCCACCGGGCCGGAGCGCCGGGAACGCCCCCGCCGGCCCGCCCGCGATGCGCCGCGCCACTAGAATCGACGGACCCCGTACGGATACTGCCCCGCGTGCCCGCCCCACCGCGCAAAATCGTGCACATCGACATGGATGCGTTCTACGCATCGGTGGAGCAGCGCGACGATCCCGCCCTGCGCGGGCGGCCGGTAGTGGTGGCCTGGCGCGGCGCCCGATCGGTGGTCTGCGCCGCCAGCTACGAGGCGCGCCGGTTCGGCGTGCGCTCGGCCATGCCGGCGCGGCGCGCCGAGCGCCTGTGCCCGCAGGCGCTCTTCGTGCCGCCCGATTTCGTGCGCTACAAGGCGGTGTCGCGGCAGGTGCGCGCGATCTTCGCCCGGCACACCGACCTCATCGAGCCGCTGTCGCTGGACGAGGCCTACCTCGACGTCACGGCGGGCCGATCCGGCCTGCCGTCGGCCACCGCCGTCGCCGAGGCCATCCGCCAGGCCATCCGCGAGGAAACCGGCCTGACCGCCTCCGCCGGCGTCGCGCCGAACAAGTTCCTGGCCAAGATCGCCTCGGACTGGAACAAGCCCGACGGGCTGTTCGTGATCCGGCCGCAGCAGGTACTGGACTTCCTCGCGCCGCTCCCGGTCGCCCGCCTGCCCGGCGTGGGCAAGGTGATGGAGGCGCGGCTCGTCGAGCTCGGCATCGCCACCGTCGGCGAGCTGCGCGCCCGCGACGCAGGCGAGCTCGAGCGGCGCTTCGGCCGCTGGGGCCTGCGCCTGCACGAGCTGTCGCGCGGCATCGACGACGCCCCGGTGCAGCCGAACCGGCCCACCATGCAGATCTCCTCCGAGGACACGTTCGAGCGGGACCTGACGCTCGACGAGCTCGAACCGCACGTGCACCGCCTAGCCGAGAAGACCTGGTTGGTCTACCAGCGGGAGGCGCAGCGGGTGGCGCGTAGCGTGGTGCTCAAGCTGAAGACGGCGGACTTCCGGACGCTGACGCGCACGGTGACGCCGGCC
>Ga0182749_1000274_pt1 | contig 51799 bp, 78 predicted proteins | sample eDN3rd37CKraftMG_FD_128875 | JGI IMG/M metagenome (GOLD analysis project Ga0182749, IMG submission 128875) | Enriched Miracle-Growth compost microbial communities from Emeryville, California, USA - eDNA 3rd pass 37_C Kraft MG (version 2) (version 2) ...
CTGCGCCAGCTTGGCTTTCATGGCGGCGGCGAAGCGATCGACAGCGATATCGTCGGGATGCGCATCCCCAGGCGCTACAGAGGCGGGGGTTGGGGCGTCGAGAGCCGCATTGGCCTCGTCCAGAATCTCGCCGATCGTGCGCTTGCGGCCTTCGAGGACAATCACGTCCTGCTCTTTGCCGACTGCGGCCAAGCTGCTGGCGGTCCAAAGCAGCGACTCGCGCAGGACTTCGGCCAGCTTCCATTCGTTCTTTTCAGACATTCTCAGCTCCAGAAGATGGGATAGAGGAAGTACAGGACGATGACCACAGCGGCGGCGGTCAGCACGCCTAGGCGGCGCAGCATGCGGCGGTGAAACGCGCGCTCGTCGGCGTCGTCCAGCGGGTCGCAGTAATCGGGGATCACGGGCGGGCCTCCATTTCGGCTTTGATCTGCGTCTGGCGCAGCAGGTCGGACGCGTCGGCCTGGTCAAGGCTGGCGCCGATGCGGCGAAGGTTGGGTATCTCGCGGTTCAGCGCGGCCATCAGCGGAGCGTCGATCGGCATGCCCACGTCTAGCCGATTGGCGAGCTGGCGCAACGCCGTGGCCTTGAACGGGCTGCCGTAGCGCGTCGCCCACATATCGAAGAAGTCCGCCATGCCCGATATCGCCGGCGCGCTGGCATACCACTCGCCGTCCGCGACGCAGTAGAAGATCGGCACGCCGCGCGCATCGATCGTCACGGTGCCGTCGCGCTGGATCTGGTCGATGATGGCTTCGAGCGGCGCCAACGTCTGCTGGGTCTTGATGAGCATGGGCAGGCGGGCCGGGCGCGGCCGGTACTGCTTGCGACGGGGCTTGCGGGCGTGGGGCATGGTCAGACCGCCTGTTCCGCCTGCTGCACCTTCTCGCGCGCGGCGGCCAGCGCGGCCTCGGCGCGCGTCAGTTCCTCGCGTGCACGCTTGACCATGTTCTCGCGCGCCGTCACCTTGTAGGCTTCCATCTTCTTGCGAACGCTGGCGGTGATCAGATGGCTGTAGCCGAAGTGTTCGAGCCAAAGGCCGATCTGCGGGTAGTAGCGGTCGTTGTGGTGGATCTGTTGCTGGTAGGAGATATGGGCGGCGGCGGCGTCCATGGCGTCCTGCTGCGTGCGACCAAAGAACACGCGGCAGGACTTGTCGCCGCTTCCATCGGAATAGCGAGCGATGCGGACGTTGTAGGTGCGCTCGGCGTTGGGTTCCCAGTAAAGAGCCACAAGGCGGACATCGTGGTCCCGGGCGTTGCTACTGAACACCTCGGGGATCGGGCCAGCCCTGACAGACGATGTGCAAAACTGGCTGCCGTAGTCGCCGCCGAGGATCACCGCGAACTTGGCCTCGCCAGAGAGCCATAGCGCCAAGGGCGCCAAGTCGGGGTTCTTCGCGGCCTCGCGCTCCAGAACCACCTTCGTGCGCTCGGCCTCAGCGACTTTGGTCAGCACTGTTTCCAACTGCTCGTGCGCGTCTTTGATGTCCTGTTGCAGTTCGGCCAGATCCCCGGCGAGCTTCGCGCGCGGAGGCGTGGAGAAGACCTCGGGCCAAACCTCGGGCTCGCCGAAGTGGGGTTCCTCGTCATAGTCGTATTCGTAGATCGGCATCACCACGTGACCGCTATAGGGAGCCGGGCCGACATACTGGGCAACCGCACCATTGGCGTTGTACACGTCAGCGCCGGGCGTGAAGGTGGGATTCGTCATGGTCGTTTCTGTGTAGGGTGGCCGGGCACCGGCAGCGGTCGGATGGGGAGGAGGGAGCCCCGCCGCCGGGCCGGCCGAAACGGTTATGCGGGGATGTACTTGCGGATACGGGTGGGAGCAGAAGACCGGCGCGCCACGTCTCGCGCAGCCTTTCTGGTGTATTGGGCATCCAAGAAGTGCCATCCGCGAATCTGGGTCCAGCGCTCAACAATCCAATAGTGGTTCTGCATGATTTCTCCAGGCGTAAAGAGGCAGCCCACTGAGGTAGGCTCCGTAGGGCTGTGGCGGGCTGCCGGGCGATCAGAAGGGGATATCGTCGTCCATGTCGGCCAAAGTGGCAGCAGCCGGCTGCGGCTGTCGCGCCTGGGTACTCCGTGCGGGCGGGGCCGTCTGTTGCTGAGCAGGCGCTGCTTGTCTGTCTGCAGGCTTCGCTGCGAACTCAATCACGGATACTCGACCGGCCAGCTTTACGCCCTGGCTGCCATCCTGTCTCTGGAACGCCTCGATATGCGCATCGTCCAGCACCACATAAACTCGGGTTCCCTTGAGCAGGTACGGCTGCAGGGCCTCGGCGCGCGGGCCCCACAGTGACCCGTCTACCCATTGCGTCGGGCGCTTCCCGTCCGTGCCCTTCTTGCCGTAGGTGAAGGCGAGCGACAAGCTAGCGACGGGATCGCCCTGTGCGGTGTGTCGTACTTCTGCATCGCGGCCAAGAGTGGCCAATCCAATAAATTGGGGCATGGCTATGCGGTTTCCTTGTGTAGTTCATCAAATTGGCGGATGCATTCATTCAGGTATTCGCGCGCGGCTTCTACACGCTCCTGCATCTGCTTTTCCTTCTCGGCGTCGCGCTCGATTTCCCAGCCGGTGATGCGGATGTGCTCGGGCAGATGGGAGACCAGGTGCATTTGGATCGGCTCGTATCCGATCAAGCGTTCTGGGGTGTCCACCAGGGCGTAGACAACCTCCCATCGGTCGGCGTCCCAAAGCCACATGTACGCCCGCATCTGCCACTCGTATACGCTGTCCTCGCAGTCGGGCAGCCAGCCCGGGAATGTCCTGGCCGACCACGAGGACTTGAGGTCATAGCCCTTGCTGTTTGGTTGGTCGTACAGATCGCATTCCCCGGTAATCCAGTCGTTTGACCGGCGCTCGGTGTTCTTCTCCAAGTTCAGGCCGCGCACCCTGTTGAGAAGAGCGATCGATTCCGGCTCGACCTCGATGCCTTTCTCAATTTCCTTACTGGAAACCTCGAACTCGATGCCGAGGATCTCCTGCTTCGCCAACTCGCGGAGATAGGTCTTGGCGCCGACCGACAAGACGCCCTCGGCTTTCGTCCTGGGGTTGGTCATGATCTTGCCGACCGACGACGCCCTGATCTTGAGGTCAAGCATTGGCCTTCCCCTTCAGGTCGGCCCCCTTCGCCTGGACAGCAGCGGCGAATTGCCGGTAGCCGTCCTTGTTGCGGGTGACCTGGAAGTACTTGGCACCTGCCTTGGACGTGGCCCGGAGGTCGTCCTCGGTGCTGGCCTCGTCCACTTTGGCGAGCCAGTCGGCCAGCGCCTGGGCCGGGTTGTTGCCGTCGTTGTCGTCGTCCTGCTCGGACAGGCCGGTGATGGCTTTGAGCGTATAGCGCTCCAGGTACGTTTTGGTGCTGGCCCGGGCCTGGATCGCATTTTTCGCTCCGCCCATGTCCGGAGGGCCACCCATTGAAACGCTTTCCTCGTGGCCGCCTACGTGCCGCAGGTAGCAGGTGACCTCCATCCAGTCCTTTTCGTCCTTGGTCAGCTTCCAGCTTGACGACAGGCCGTGCTTGGACAGGGCGGGCGTGACGGCGTTTACGACGTCGTGCAGTTCCGCGTAGCTTTTTCCCTTGAGCGGCCCATCTTTTACGTTGCGGCCCTTGACGATTCGCACGGCTTCCGCCTTGAAGGCCGCGAAGGCAGCGTCATAGGCCTTTTTGGCCTCCGCTTTCTGCCAGCGCTCTTGCAGGTCCATCATCTTTTCGACCTGCTCCAGGCTGGCCCCCTGTTGCAGGGCCGCCAACATCATCCCCATGGGGGAGTTGGCAGGAGCCGCCGGCTCCAGCGCAACTTCGCGGCGCGGTGCTTCGATGACTTCGTTCATGATGTCCTCAGTAGGTGATACGTACAGCCGGAATCGCACCCTTGGCAATCAACATCACGGCCTGCTTTGCGCAGTCTTCCGGCATGCCGCCTTCGATGAATGCTTCCAGGGCAGCCCGGTTGATGCTGGCCCGGTGTTCGCGGTCAGCTTCCCGGCGGCGCTGTTCTGCCTCGGCCTCTTCCTTCTCGCGGCGATGCCGGTCGATCTCAGCTTGACGGGCCGCTTCCGCTGCTTCCTTTGCGCGTTGCTCGGCTGCCAGCTTTTCAGCTTCAGCCCGGGCCTCGGCTTGCTTCTGGCGCTCGATGGCTTCTAGTCGTTCACGTTCAGCACGTTCTGCCGCTGCCTTGGCCTCTGCTTCGCGTCGGGCGGCGGCTTCACGTTCGGCCTGGGCCTTCGCCTCAGCTTCGCGGGTGGCGCGTTCTGCCGCTTCCCGGGCGATGCGTTCCTCCTCGTCCTTCTTGCGGCGCTCTTCTGCCTCAGCGCGCAGGCGGGCGAGTTCGGCCTGCTCGGCTTCGTATTTCTCGCGGGCGGCGAGCGCGACGCGCATGGCTTCGAGCGTCTTGGCCTTCACGCGGCGCGCTTCGGGCTCGAATTCTTCCCAAGATTCGTCAATCTCTACGTCCTCGACGATTTCGATGTTGGCGCGAATCATGGCCGCGTCCAGGTCGCCGCAATTGGCAAACCCTTCGAGCATGGCCAACTCATGCTTGTGGTTAGCAACCCGTTCTTTCTCTGCCGTTTCCCACTCATTCAGCGGCTGCCGTATCCGCTCTTGCAGAGCGTCGAACCGCTCTTTGATGCGTCGGCGAGAGGCGTCGATCTTCTTGGGGATTTCCTTGTACTCAGCCGACAGCTTGGCCCCCAGCTTCTCTACGGCCTGCTTGCTTCTGGCTACCTTGTAGGCATCGCTTGCGCACTGGTCGCGGCCCTTCTTGGTGTTCATGTCGTACACGACGCCGACAACCTTGGACTCGACCTCGGCATACAGGCGGTCAAGCGCTTCTTCGGTGGTGAATACGTGAAGGGCGTTTTCGTAGGCGGGCAGGGTGACCAGTTCGGTCGATTCTTTTTCGATGACTTCTGACATGTCTTGTCCTCAAAACCCCGCCGCCGCGCCAATGTGCGGCAGCACAAAAAACAGCAGGGCAACGACAGCGGCAGCCCCAGCCAATGCGAGAGGGGGGATTCGATGGCTATTCGGGGCGTAGCAGCCACCCCAGTCCTGGCTGTGACGCTGCGTGCGGCCGGTCCAGTTGGGATGCGAGCGGTCGATGCCGCCGGGCCAGTTCGCGGTGTTCATGCGGCCTCCTGCGCTTCGTCGGGTTCGGCGATTTCTGCCCGCGCTGATTCGATGCGCGAGCGCGCAACCTCGATCAGGAGCTTGTATTCGTGTTGGATGCGGCCGTCGTGAACCGCGGCGGACTTGGTGAGAAATTCATCGACGGTTCCGGAGAAGCAGCCGCGCGTGCACAGCAGCGTGTTGTCGCGGCCGTTGTAGACGGTGAGCGTGCCGTTCTCGGTGCCGACATGGCTAAACCAGCAGATGAGGCCGTCGCCGTACACCCGCGCGTCGCCGTACACCCACGCGTTGCCGGACACCCACGCGTTGCCGTACACCCACGCGTTGCCGTACACCCGCGCGTCGCCGGACACCCCCGCGTTGCCGTACACCCGCGCGTTGCCGGACACCCGCGCGTCGCCGTACACCCGCGCGTCGCCGTACACCCACGCGTCGCCGGACACCCGCGCGTCGCCGGACACCCCCGCGTTGCCGTACACCCGCGCGTTGCCGGACACCCACGCGTCGCCGTACACCCACGCGTCGCCGGACACCCGCGCGTCGCCGGACACCCCCGCGTTGCCGTACACCCGCGCGTCGCCGTACACCCACGCGTTGCCGTACACCCGCGCGTCGCCGTACACCCACGCGTTGCCGTACACCTGCAAATTGGCCTCCGATTCCACGTAGCCACCCAGGTCGCCGGGATTTACGGGCGGCAGCCACGCGACAGCGGCGATGGCCACCAGTGCCCGGATGCGCTTGACGGTGCGGCCGGGAGCAATGACGATGGTGTCGCCTTCGACGAATTCATATTTCTTGTTCATGTTTATCTCCAGGCGCGCGCCATCAAGGCGTCGCCGATAAGCGCGATTGCGTAAAGGGCGGCCAGGCCCCACATGGCGTAGGCCATCATTTGCGGGGCCTCCAGGCTTCGACGATCGCGTCGTAGAGGCACAGCGCGCCGATGAAAAAAAATCCGATCACAGATAGTCCTCCGCTTCGTCGGGGTCCATCTCGGCCAGTTGGCGATTCGCCTCGGCCTCGATGCAGTTGCTCAGATGGCCGGCCAGGAACTCGCCCACGCTCGGCACGGCCGAGCCGATCAGCAGCACCAGCAGCACCGCCGCCGAGTTGTCGGCCAGCTCGTTGATGAGGTGTTCGGCCCAATCCGCAGCCGTCAGCCCGTAGGCCGTTGGCGCTTCGTTTGACAGGCAGGCCACCACGGCGGCCACCGCCTGCGCCTGCGTCACCACCGGCGCGTCCTCGTCCGGCTCGTGCGGCAGCGAGTAGGGCGGCGCGACCCGCATCAGGTCGTCCATCAGTTGCGCGTGATAGGCACCCATGGCATCAGTTCCGCGACGCCAGTTCAGCCTCGCGCGCCATGTCCTGCTTCAGGATCTTGGCGTCCTCGGCGTATTTGTCGAACTCGGCGCGGAAGGCCAGTTGCAGACGGCTACGATTCACCGGGTCGGCCACGCACCACAGATGCGCGAGTTGTTTGATGAACGAGCCGCCATAGGTCTGCATCGTGCTGATGGCCTGCTCGGCTCTCGACGCTTCGAAGATGATGGACATGGTTGTCTCCTAGCCCCGGAGAACCGAGGCGGTGCGGGGTTAGACTTCGATGAACTCGCCTTCGGCGTTCAGCGAATACCAGGTGTCGGGCTTGATTCCGTGCTCTCCAACGATGGCTGCCTTGGCGTGGATGATTCGCCCGTATCCGTCGCCATCCGCATCGGCGTCGCGGTACACCAAAAACAGGGCACAACCCTTGGCCCCCATGGCCCTGCTCTTGATGCCAGCGGCTACTGCGATGCCATGACTGCCCGTGGCAGAGGCTGCGCCCCGGTAGCCCGTGGCAGAGGCTGCGCCCCGGTTGCCCGTGGCAGAGGCTGCGCCCTGGTCGCCCGTGGCAGAGGCTGCGCCCCAGTTGCCCGTGGCAGAGGCTGCGCCCCGGTAGCCCGTGGCATAGGCTGCGCCCCGGTTGCCCGTGGCAGAGGCTGCGCCCCAGTCGCCCGTGGCAGAGGCTGCGCCCCGGTTGCCCGTGGCAGAGGCTGCGCCCCAGTCGCCCGTGGCAGAGGCTGCGCCCCGGTAGCCCGTGGCAGAGGCTGCGCCCTGGTCGCCCGTGGCAGAGGCTGCGCCCCAGTTGCCCGTGGCAGAGGCTGCGCCCCGGTAGCCCGTGGCAGAGGCTGCGCCCCGGTTGCCCGTGGCAGAGGCTGCGCCCCAGTCGCCCGTGGCAGTCTCGCCCTCAGGCTTCGACCGGCTGAAGGTGTATTCGATGGCGGCTTTGATCAGGCCGGACAGGTTCAGCTCGGCCTTGATCTTGATCCTGGAACTAGCCAGCTTGGAATCGCTTGATTCGCGGTCGATTTTGCCGCTCTGCTCAACGATGGCGAACCGCGAGCCAGCGGGCGGGTAGTAGCTCAGGACATCGAGCGGATATTCGCAGGCATGAAACCCGCGGTCGCAGGCTTTGATTTCGCCGTCCATTTCGTAAGACTTGCCGATTTCGTACTGGAACGGCTGGGCGCCACCAGTGCAAGTCAGGTCGGCGTTGAACGCCTTGTAGGAGGTGATGATTTCTTTTCCCTGCTTGTTAGCGGCCATTTGGCTTTCTCCGATGGGCGTTATCGATGGTCGTTATTGGGTTTCAGCGGCTCAGGGCGGCGCACACCATCGCCCATATGGGAGGGCTTTGTTTTTTGCACGTGTTGAGAGATTGAGGATGGCAAGGCGCCCAAGGCCATGCCTGGTATGTGGTGTGCGTCGGCCTGAGCGGCTGTTGGTGATGGTCTTTGCGGCGGGATTCGAACCCGCGACCCCCCCGGTCCCAAACCGGATGCGCTACCAGACTGCGCTACGCAAAGACGGTGCCGGGTTACCCTCGTCCCGGCGGCTGCGTATCGGCAGCGGGTTAGGTGGACGACCCCGACATCCACATTCGGCCCCGGCCTGCGACTTCCACCGGGGTGCTGCGGGACAAGCTCCCTTTGGGTTCTGTGCTGGTTACGGTTCCAGCTCCGGCGCTCGGCCCGGACGATTCGAGCAGGAGGGGTTCCACGATGGCCTCCGCATCCTGCCGTTGATGGCAACCGGGGATCACCCTGTCTGCCTAGGACAGAAAAGCAGCCATCAAGAAAGTCGGGCCACACCGTTACTGGTTCCTGCGTCCGCCCATTCGCATTGCTTAGAAGCGCGGGGATGCTTTTTCCATGGGACGCCGACTTTCTTGATGGCTGCCGCTTACGGCGGCAAGTCGGACTTTAAGATTTTCCGTCTCTTGAGCGCGTCATCCGCCCGCAATTCCCGTCCGGTTTAGGGATTGGCTGTTACTGGCTTGAGCCAATCATTCTCTGCTCCCGCAGGCCAGCGAAAATTCTTCCCGGCTAACCGAACCGGGCGGGCCTGGACCCGGCTACTGCTCAGATTCCGGTCGTGCAGGCGTTGAGGGGAGTAGGGCGCGGATGGCTCCTTCCATCTTGCTGTACGCCAGCGCCTGGGCGACCTGTCCGACGTTGAAGATTTCCATGTTTCGGTCGTCATCATCATCTTCGTCCACATCGACTCGCCCTGCCAATGCGGCCAAATAGTTTTTCTTGGCAATCGCGGCCAACGATTCCAGCGCCGCATCCCATCCTGCTGCATACCCCTCGCCGTAGTATTCGGCGAGTTTGATGTTGTCGGGCTTGGCCTCTTCATGCAGCATTTCCTGCACCTTGGCGGCGGCGTAGGACTCCATCTGGTCGGCGGTGTAGAGCGGGGCCGACTTCTCCCCAGTGTCCGAACGCCCCACGGCGATGGAAAAGGCGCTTCGGATGTGCTCACCGAACTCGAACGTCTTGAGATCACTCGGGTACATGTGAGCCGCAGGCTCGGGGTGCTCAACTTTGCTCATGCTTTCTCCTTCACGCGGGCCAGGGCACGGTTCATCAGATAGAGGTTGTGAGCGTCTTCGCTCGGGCCTTGTTGCTGCTTCTTGGCTTGCATGGCTTTCTCCTTGATCATCCGGCGCGGCTCTCACTGAAAGCCGCCTCGGATGGGCCGGTCTCCCGGATCAAGGAAGGCTAGATGTGCCTCCATTTCCGTCTGTTTATGATGGCTTCGACATAAGACTTACCGCTCAGGCCGAACTTATTCGCGATTGCCGAATAGGAAACTCCTGTTTCTGCCCTGTATCGCCGAATCCTCTTGATTAAGTCTGCCGAGTGCTTCGCGTTTGAGTTCCTCTCTCCTTTTTGGTCGCTTCCATCAAACATTGGTAGACGGCCTTTATTGAAGGCGTCTTTAGTGTTGTCTCTGGGTGTCCCAATAAAGAGATGGGATGGGTTGACGCAAAGCCCGTTATCGCACTTGTGGCAGACAAGCATCTCGTCGGGTATGCGCCCATGAAATAGCTCGTAAGCGAATCGATGGGCAGACTGCCTCTTGTTGTTTCCTATGTAAAAGGTGCCATAACGCCCCTTAGGCCACTGGCTCCCTTGCCATATCCAACAGCTATCAATGCTGCGAACCTGCTCAGCATCTAAGCGGTAAAAAAATGACTTGATTGCTTTCTCGTTCATAAGCCTTCCGTAATAAGCCTGACTTGAGGCTGATTACCAAAGGGGGCTGAAAACAACCCCTCGGTTCAGTTCTTCTCACTGAATAGTCATCGAACGGAATTCGGGCTTCCTTCGATTCTTGCCCCCGGTTTCCCGGATGTGTTGCTGTGCCAGGATTCCAACTGGCGTAGCGTTTCTGCTCTTGGTGCCTTGACCTCACTCTTGTTCACCGTTTACCGCGCTTGGCTGGACTGGATACGGACAGAGACATCCGCGCATTGCTTCGGCCATGCCCGAAGGTGCTATTGAGCCGGACGAACACCCAACATAGGCGGGTGAGCAACATCGGCTTTATGACCAGGGAAATTCAGGGGAGGGTGCAGCAGTTTTGCTATGCTCGCCTTGCCGGGACCATCAACCCCGGTTGCGGCCTGATAAGCCGCTGAAGGTTTCCGCCAGCCACCCGCACTGCGAAAGGTGATCTTTCGCGTTCCGGCTCGTTGGCGGCTGCCGATCAACTCCTCTCCGCTCGCGTTGGGGCAACTTGAGGGGTTGAGCGGGGAGCATCCTAGGTACGCGAACCGCAAGCGCCAGGCACGGCGCTATACAAATGCCAACCCTAACCAGTTGGCAGGCCTGCCAGCGAAATCAGGGCTATCGCCATGATCAAGCTGACAATCAAGCTGTCCATCAGCTACAAGCAAGTCCGGTCGCTACTGTTCTTGCTCATGCTGCTGTTCAGCTAGCAGTCCACCCAGCCTCGAAAGGGGCTGGGTTCCCCTCGAAAGCACGCATTCCTGCGCACCCTCCCCTGAATTTCCCTGAATTGTTAAAGAGCAATCCGCCTATGGCGGGGTACTGCTGACTCCCTACTGGGCGTCCGCTGCTGCGGTAAGGCCGGTCGGGGAGTGGTGCTGCGTTGATGAAATATTAGGCGACGCCTAATATTCAAGTCAATAGGCGTCGCCTAATATTTTTGTAACAGCCGGCGATTGGCTGGGGGCGGGGAAATGTCAGATCAGGTCAGGGAAAGGGCTGACAGATGTGGCTTTAAAGCACTTGCTTAAAAAGGGTGAGCCCATAATAATTACGGGTATGGCAGAACCGATACCGTTCAGGATGAGCGATGCTTCTTTGCTTCGCATCATCAGGCAGCTTGCTCAGAACTCTTGCAATGTGTTCGTTACCGATCACGCACGCAAGAGGATGAGACAAAGAAAAATTGCGATGTCACAAGTGCTGGCTTGCCTACGGCTAGGGGGCATCTGCGAGCCGTCGCATCAGGACATTGATGGCTCATGGAAATGCACGTTGCAGTATCGGTGGGCCGGAGACGATGTGCGCGTTGCCGCAGCGTTGCATCGGGACGAAAAAGGGGATTGGATCGCGGTCGTGACTGTATTTTGAGGAATGGATGCTATGTATCACTACACTGAGTCGGGATTGCGAAATGTGTGGCTTGCCAATGGCTACAAAGTCCGCAATGTTGGCGGACAGGATGCCGTGGCAATCCATGACGTTGATCAGTTGCATGAGCAGATTGGTCGGGCCTTGGCCAGGAAGCCGTACCTGACCGGCACTGAACTGCGCTTCCTGCGCAAGGAAATGGGGCTGTCCCAAAAGCGGCTGGCCGATCTGCTTGGCACGACGGAACAAACCGTTTCCCTGTGGGAGAGGGGGCGTCGCATGCCAAAGGGAAGCGACAGGCTGGTAAGGGCCATTTACATGGAAAGCCTGGATGGAAATGTCAAAATTCAGGAAATGATCGACAGGCTCATCGATCTTGATGAAAAGGAAGCATCGAAGATCGTATTCGAGGACACGGACTTCGGCTGGCGGGAAGCGGCTTAGCGCAGGCGCAAAAAAGCCCCGGCAGGGCGGGGCCATGAAAAAACCGCCTCTTGGGTGGCTATCAGGGTGGGGTCAGTTCAGGATGGGGCAGGTGGTAGGAAAATATTGCTAGAAAGGTGGCAATTTGCTAAACTTTGGTTGTCTTCCGGCGCTTCGGCGCGCGGCGTGAGTCTGAGGGGGTTGCGCCTCTCAGCGGCCTACGGAGCGATATCAAGCGATGTAGGCGTCATGGGCCCCCGAAAGGGGGCCTTTGCTTGTCTGAGGCTATGCGTGGTCAATCAAAACAAGAAAAAAACCGCTCTCCAGATGTACTTAAAGACGGGCGAGATTGTCATTTGCAACTTCGATACCGGTTTCGTGCCGCCCGAGATGGTCAAGTCGCGTCCGGCGTTGGTGTTCTCTAAGAGCTCTACCCATTGGCGCGGCCTGTGTTCTGTGGTGCCGTTTTCAACGACGCCGCCAGATAGAGTTGAGCCCTGGCATGTGTTGGTGAAGAACCCTCTGCATAGGCGATTACCGCAAGGCCAGCGGTTCGGTCAGGCGGCAGAGATGTGGGCAAAGTGCGACATGATCACTACGGTGTCGTTTGCCAGAATTACACGGCCGTATGACTGGCAATGCGGCGTTCGGAAGTACGCTGCTGTAAGACTCAGTGATGCTGACCTGGACGCGGTGTTTACTGGAATTCGCGCATACCTCCCCAGTCCACGATAACCACGCCCAGAACAGGCGGGCCAGATCAGGGGCAGCCAGGCAGGAAGTGCGGGCGCAAAAAAGCCCCGGCAGGGCGGGGCCATGAAAAAGCCGCCTCTGGGGGGGGGCGGCATAAATACGCGGGATTGAGGAAAAACTACTTCTTGCGATACTTGCTGAGTAGGGCTGTCGCGTGCCCATACCCTTTGAAGCGGCGATGTTGCATGTACTCACGCAGCTCTTGCTCGGTCGATTTGAGAGTGACGGACTTGCCGATCCGCCCCATCAACTGCTCTCCGACCCCGACGGTACGTCGAGCATGTATCTCGGCTGGCGTTGGCTCGCGGTGAGTCTTATGAAGTGAGCGTGCTTCCATGGGTAGCTCCTGTGGATCATAGGCCACCTGTATCTAATTGACCCATATCATAACAAGATCTATTACATTTTGTTAGTTAAGGAATCGAAGCTGGTCATATTCCAGCGATTGTCTGGGCGGGGAAGGGAGGGGCAAAAAAGCCACCCGGAGGTGGCTTGAGTTTTAGGCTGCTAATCGGTGCTGGATCTTCTGCACTATGGCGTCTCGATCTGCGATTGACGGAACCACATCGTTTGCGGCGGTTATAAGCCTCTTTGAGTCGGGTTTCGGAACGTCGTCCATGTCGGCGTATACGACCATCGATTCAAAGCTAGGCGCATGCTTAGACAGGTGTTGAAGAATGATCGTCGTAAGACGCGCCTTGTCTCGGTTGAGAACACCAAACAGATAGAGTGGCCTTCCAGCAGTTTTGATGAAGTAGTCTACTGGGTAGTTTTCGCCATTCGGCACGTTAGGAACGACATAACCCTCGACGCGGTTTTGAGCGGGCACCACTGATGCGATTATCTCGCTCAGATCCTCATAAAACGCGCTTTCCACTCTGGGCCTTGTCCAAAGCCCAAGATCCTCAATTCTTGTGATCCCTTGACCCAAAGTAAAAAGCCCCATTGGGAGGGCGTCTGCGGGGACTTCAACGAACAATTCTCCGTCATCCTCAGCAAGACCTGATTCATTGAGAACGGCCTGATAGAGGCGCTCGCGCGCGCCGCTTAGCAGCTTCGAAAGGTCGTGCTCATAGCTGAGCCGCATTAGTGTCGATCCCATGTCCGAGATCCGCCAGCCAGCATCTGCTTCGGTGACGTACGCCATGATGCTGTCGCCGTCGCGCCCCGTCATAGGCAACGTTACCGTGACGGTCCGGCTATCGCGCGTAGCTACCCCTACGTCACGACAAAACGTATGGCATAGGTTTTCGCGAAGGGCTTGGACGTCAATCGTCACGGTCGTCGAATAAGGATGTTTGGTCTGGGTACTGGGGGATGAGGCCGCTCACATTGCAGTCGGATATGAGCGCCAGCAACGCTCCGTCAATATTAGAGTAGCGATCTGTGGCCTCAGCGTAATGTTCGGCCTTCCTACCCGCTTCCATGTAGCGCTGCGTTGCCCGATGTATATGGCAACAATGCGGCATTTTACGTTCTTTGTCGAGCGGATTTCGGTGCTCGTGATCGCTGCCGTTGTAGCGCGTCAGCACGACTTTCTCGCCTGACTCTGCCAGCAGCAGTAGCCCACACGAGAATCCATTCTCTAGGCGCTGGTTTTGTCGCACGAATAGTTGGAACCGTGCCCCATCTCCAACGACGTCGTAGTTGATTTGTTCGGAGCCACGCTGCACCTTTTTTCGCGCCTTGGGGTTCGTAACATGTTTAGGCATACGCAGCAGCCGATCTATCTGTTCATCGGTGAGAACCACGCTCTATCCTTTGATTCTATTGACCCATGTGAGAATGGCGCAAACGTAGCCTTCCGAAGCCCTACCGCAGCACCCACTGCCCCGCCTCATCGTCCCGCAGCCTGGCGCCAGCCCACACGACCTGGCCAAGCACGCGCACGGGGTGACCGTTCTCCAGCGGGATATCTGCATAGGCGGGATTGAACGAACGGGCCACCCAACGTCCCGAAAGCCGCTCCTTGGTTACCGTCTTCACAATCATCTTGCCGTCGTAGTTGATGGCGTAGACGCCGCCGGCAGCCAGATCGCGCAGGGTCAGGCTTTCATCGGGTACGACGAGTAGGGCGGCACCGTCGCGAATGACGGGCTCCATGCTGTCGCCTTTTGCGTAGACGACGCGGGCTTTTCCGTTGTCCGCGCCCACTGACCTCAAGAACGATTTTCGGAACTGGATCATGCCAGTCTGCTCTTCGGCATGGTTCTCGATGGGCTCACCCGCTGCCAGTCGGACGTCCGCCAGCTCAGGCACCTTCTCAAATCTGTCATTCGCCGCGGGCGGTTCTCCCGCGCCTACATTGGCGATCACGTCTTTGGCCGTGCTCAAGCGAACTTTTGTCTCGCGCTCTGCCTGGAACGTGGTCTTGCCGCCTTCCCACGGCGCGGCTGGCGCCTCGATCGGCGTGAAGAATGGGTCATCCGCATGGTCGATATCGACCAAGCCGCCGGGCTTATGTGACCGCAAGGGTATTGGCGTCGCCGCGACGGGCGGCCTTGGCGCCACCTGTATCCCCAGATTCATCTGGGCGATCGCGAGGGCAATGGCGCCCTCGAGCGCGCTGATCTGCGCAGGAGATAGCTTGCGCACCTGGTCCTCGGGGATGGAAGGGAAGGGCCAGGGGGCTTTTTCTTGTGCGGGCTCGGCAGTTCCCAAATCTGGCCATGCTTTGAGTCCCCAATGTTCTGGACCAACTACATCAGAGAAATAGCGCCAGAGCTCTGGCAGCTTGTCCTTGGCGATTGAGCCCTTCTTTATCCAATCATGAATGGAAGGAGGCTTCACATTGAAGTGACGAGCGATAGCCGCCTGTGACGCAACCGCGCCACTGGCAATCTTCATGTCTATGGCAGCTTTAATCGCTGCGCCAAGTTCCTTCCCGTTAAGCATTGCCTAACTTTCCTCGTATTGTTGCCGGTTAGGCAATTCCTATTGACATTCATTAGGCGACGCCTAATAATTGCGTATGGACTCAAAACCTCGCCACCAACCTCTACTGCGTGCATGCCAACTTGCTGGGGGCCAGGCGGCTCTCGCGCGGATTCTTGGCGTAACGCCGGTAAGCGTGCACGACTGGGTTTACATGAAACGTCCCCTTCCGTCTGAGCATTGCCCTTTGATCGAAGAGGCGACGGGGGTCCGTTGCGAAGATCTGTTGCCAACTTTCCGGTGGGACGTTTTGCGGAAATCTACCAGGGCTCAAGCCGGCTCATCCGCCGACCCCCAAGAGGTGTCCCATGGGTAGCCGGCAAATGCGTGACTGGCTCAAGCGCCTGCTACGAACTCGCCTTGAGGGCGCCTCAGCAGGTGGATCGCCGGGCGACAGTCCGGTCATGCGCTTTGATGAAGCGCAGCTCGCAATAGCGCGACCTGGAGACATTGTGGTCATCAGCTTGCGCGGGCATCTGACCCCCGCACAGCGCGAGCAAACGCGGATGGCGTGGCAGTCACTGCTAGACCGGCACCCGGATCTGCGGTTGGTGCTCTTCGAGGGCGCAACATCAATGACGGTTGTACGGCCGAGTGCGGCCGAGAAGAGCACCGATGAGGAGCCGCTCGGAACGCACATTGCAGAGTACGTGCGCAGCGCCCTCGAAGCGGAGATGCGGCAAGGCGGGTCTATTTGGAGATCGCGTCGATGACCAGTTGCCGCGCCTGCGCAATGGTCGCGCTCAACGGTTGCGAGAGCGCCTTGTCGCGTGCGATGGATGCCTGCAGTTGGCCGATGAAAAACGGAGGCCCGGATAGGTCCCCTTTGACTTTGAAGCGAACATCCATGTACTCCGCATCGTCGGTAGGGAGTTCGATGCAAACGAATTTCAGGTCCATGGCTGGCTCCTTTCGGCAATGGTTGGGGTTGGGGAATCTCGATCATATCCGGTTGGGGCCGGCCGCCCACTTCGTTGCTCATAGCTCAGTGCACCGTCGCGCCAACGCGCTCGTCGGTCGCCCAAGCCGTGCGGTCACGCTCGGCGCACAGCTCCTTAAAGATTTCCAGCACCGCGTCTTCGGACGGATCGATAAAGGTCCGCTTCGCAATGGACGCGGCCTCCTTCAACAGCTTTTCCGTTTCGTTCACGAAACACCCCTCGCTCTTTGTGAATAAGGAAGTACTCGATGAGCACCGAAACAGTTTCCCCCGATGACGTTGAAAGCACACGCAAGATCGCTGCACGAATTCACAGCGAGATCTTGCAGCGCCTTGCGGATGTAACGCAGGAGCGTGCAGCGGATTTCATGGGCACCTCGGCTAGCACGGTCAGCCGGGTGAAAGAGGATCTGGAGAAGGTCTGCCAGCTCCTGGCCGCGATTGACTTCCAGCTGGCCCCCAGCGATGCCGTCGTGGTGGACCAGCGCGAGCAGCAGGCTATTGAAAGCCTGGCATTCAAGTACTTGCAGGCTCGCCAAGAGACCTGGAAAAGGAAGAGCTAATGGGCAAGCAGGTCTTCGTCCTCTCGCATCCGTTGGCTCGGCGCAACGCTGCGCATGCCTGCGCGAACGCGCCCGAAGGCTATCGCGTGGAGATAAAGCCCCGGACTCGTTCACTCGCCCAGAACGACATGATGTGGTCGATCCTGACTGACATCAGCCGCCAGGTCGAATTCGTTGTGAATGGCGAACTGGTGAAGGTGTCCCCTGAAGAAGTGAAGGACATTCTCACTGCCGGCCTGCGCCGTGAAACCCGTATGGCTATGGGGATCGACGGCGGCATGGTCTTGCTCGGGCAGCGCACCAGCAAGATGACCGTGCGCGAAATGACCGAGCTAATCGAGCTGGCCCACGCGTTCGGTACGCAGCGCGGGGTGGAGTGGTCGCCTGCATCGTTGGGGAGGGGCGCATGACTGACTTGACTCAAGACGTTTTGCGAGACGTTCTTCACTATTCCCCTGAGACAGGACTGTTTACTTGGAGACAAGCCAGAGGGCGGTGCTCTGCAGGGGAGTCGGCCGGATACGACGCTGACAGGGGTTACCGAGCCATACGAGTATTTGGGCAGATCATATACGCCCATAGGGCGGCGTTCCTCTATATGACAGGGAGCATTCCGGAAGAGGTTGATCATATCAATGGGCATCGTGCCGACAACAGATGGTCAAACCTTCGGGCCTCAAATCGCGCTCACAACAGCAAGAACATGAAAGCTCCCAGCACCAATAGGTCTGGAGTTGTAGGGGTCTTCTGGAATACCGGAAAGAGGAAGTGGACTGCTCGAATCAAGGTTAATCAGAAAAGCATCCACCTGGGTCATTTCGAATCTATTGCCGACGCGGCGCGGGCCAGGTGCGTCGCAGAAATGGAATATGGGTTTTGCGCAAATCATGGGCGTGGCGTATCCGCTCGGACAGACTTCGAGCCACGCGGCGTGATCCTCGAACTGCAAGGGGAGGCCGTATGACCTGGAACAGCACCCTCCAGCGTAGGACGCCCATAAAGCGGTCCAAAGCTGATCGCGGCCAGGGTTTGGGGCACAAGGTGGCTGCGGCGCTCGATTTCCTGCGTCCGCTGGGCCACAAAGAGCCCACGCTATTCCGCAGCCGGCAGCACCGCATGAATGTCGCCGCGTTGCCCTGCGCCTGCTGCGGCCGCTTCAATCGGTCACAGGCCGCTCATCTGAACCTGCTGGCAGCAGGGAAGGGCATGGGGCTGAAGGCATCCGACGCCCTTCTGGTGCCGCTGTGCTGCGATGAGCCGGGCCGGCGCGGCTGCCACCACCAACTCGACCAGGGCGGCGTGTACGACAAGGCTACGTCCGCCGCATACCAAATCCAGTGGATCCAGGAAACCAGGCGCCGGCTGCGCTGCCTTGGGCAATGGCCGGACGCCGCTGAAGCCGACATGAACCGCCTGCTGGGCGATTACTTACGGAGGCAGGGATGACGAATCGAGAAAAAGACTATCAGGACGCCATGCAGCACGCTCGCAAGCTGGCAATGCTGAAGCGCCGCAAGGCCATGGCGCCGCACGTCCATGCGTGGGCTGAGGCGGTCAAGCGAATGCTGGCGGGGGGCAGGTAATGGCAGCCGATTGGATCAAGATGCGCGGCAACCTGTGGGACGACCCCAGAATAGCGCGCCTATGTGATCTGACCAGTTGCGGGGAGGCCCAGGTTATCGGCGGTTTGTACTGGTTGTGGGCTACAGCAGACCAGCATACGGTTGACGGCATCATGCCTGGCCTATCCACCCGCCAGATTGACCGAAAGACCGGCGTCCCCGGTCTGGGGCAGGCTTTGGCGGATATCGGCTGGATCGCGGATCACCCAGAGGGCATCCGCATTGTCAACTTCGAGGATCACAATGGTGCGTCCGCGAAGAAACGCGCCCAGACAGCGAAAAGGGTTGCAAACCATCGAGTCGGTAACGCCCATGAAACGCAAGACGATGAATGCCGTAACGCTGGCAGCGTTACTAGTGCGTTAGCTAGAGAAAGAGAAGAGAAAGAAGAAATAATCCCCCCTAACCCCCCGTTGGGGGGTGATGAGCCCGGCAAGCCTTCGGCTGCCAAACCCAAGCGGGAACGCAAGGCCCGAGTGTCCCTGAAAACCTTCCTGGAGAACTGCCGTTCGACCGGGGAAAAGGCAATCAGCGACTACCGACCCTTGCTGGAGTACGTGGAAGGTACTGGCCTGCCGATGGAGTTCGTGCAGTTGGCGTGGGATGTGTTCAAGCGGGAGTTCCTTCCTGGCGGCCCCAATGCCGCCCGTCTGCAGGCTGACTGGCGCCGACATTTCCTCAACTACGTCACCAAGGGCTACTACCGGCTTTGGTATGTCAAAGCCAGCGCGACAGACGGAACGAACGTTTACGAGCTGAGTACGCAGGGCTTGCAAGCCAAAGCGTTTCACCGGGAGGCCGCATGAATCCGCACGTCCCCCCGCATTCGGTGGATGCCGAGCAGTCCGTCCTGGGTGCGCTGCTGCAGGATGCCAGGGCTTGGGATCGGCTGGACGGCATGCTGTCGGCCGACGATTTCTACCGCCACGACCATCGGCTGATCTTCGGTGCCATTGCCGGTCTGATGGATAAATGCCGGCCTGCTGACGTGCTGACGGTGTTCGATGCGCTGCAAGCGGCTGGGCAGACCGAGGATGCTGGCGGCATGGCGTACCTCAACTCCGTGGTAAATGCCGTCCCCAGCAGCGCGAACTTGCTTCGCTACGCGGAAATTGTCCGGGCACACCGCATCCGGCGTGACGTGTTGACGTTGGGTAACGAGATTTCCGCCCTGGCTGCGGAATCCAGCGACCCCGCAGAATTGATCGAACGGGCTACTGGGATGGCTATGTCACTGGCCGATACGCGCCAGGCGGGGCAGGAGCCTAGGGCCATCGGTGAGTTGCTGACGGGCGTCCTGGATGCCCTGCAAACTCGGGTAGACCGGGGTGGCGCGGTGTCGGGGTTAGCGACGGGCTTCTCCGACCTGGACGACAAGACGAGCGGGCTGCAGGGCGGCGACCTCATCATCATCGCCGGCCGGCCTTCGATGGGTAAAACCACGCTCGCTATCAACATCGCCGAGAACGTGAGCGTTGCCGGAGGCGTTTCTCTGGTCGTCAGCCTGGAAATGTCGGCCGCACAGTTGGCGGAGCGCAGCGTGTCACGGTTTGGGGAGATCGACAGCCGCCGCATGCGCAACGGCAAATTGAGTCAGGACGACTACACCAAGCTGACGGGCGCGCTTGGTCGGCTGCAAGACCAGCGACTTGTAATCGCCGACGATCCGTCGCTGGCAAGCGTGGCTCGGGTTCGCCTGGCGGCCCGTAAGGTGCGTCAGCGCATGGGGAGCCTCGACCTGATCGTGATCGACTACCTGCAACTGATGCGGGGCGAGGGTAACAACCGGAACGAGGAATTGGGCGGAATCACCCGCGCCCTGAAACTGGTGGCTAGGGAAATGGGCTGCCCGATCATCCTGCTGTCCCAACTGTCTCGCAAGGTCGAGGAACGTACCGACAAGCGACCGATCATGAGCGACCTGCGCGAATCCGGCGCCATCGAGCAGGACGCCGACGTGATCCTGATGGCCTACCGAGACGACTACTACAACCCAGATAGTCCCATGAAGGGACTGGCTGAGATCCTGATTCGTAAGCAGCGCATGGGTCCGCTTGGTGAGGTCACGCTGGTGTTCCAGGGGCAGTACTCCCGGTTTCTGGATGCCGACCCGCAGGAAGTCGCCGTGGCGCGCAACCAGGCCGAATCGCAACCGAAAAAGAAGTACAGCATGTTGAGGGACTGACATTGAGAGCAACCAAGTACCGCAGCAAGAAAACTGAACTGGACGGCATTACGTTCGATAGCAAGCGCGAGGCCGCCCGGTACGCCGAGCTGCGGCTGCTGGAGAAAGCTGGCCGAATCAGCGATCTGCGTTTGCAGCCGAAGTTCACGCTAATAGAAGGCCAGCGCAATGCTGATGGCAAGGCCGAGCGCCCTGTGGTCTACGTGGCCGACTTCATGTACTTCGAGGGCGAACGGTGTGTAGTCGAAGATGCCAAGGGCGTGCGAACGCGCGACTACGTGATCAAGAGGAAGCTCATGTTGGAACGGCACGGCATAACAGTGAGGGAAGTCTGATGTCCATCAAGCCCGGAGAGAACCAATGACACCGCAACGCGCCGCTGAATTGCTACGCGGGCAGACAGCGATTGCCCAGAAGGTGTTCGCGGCAACACCAGCCGGGGCTAATGAGTTTGCCAATGCCTTTGAAATTGCCAAGAACCTGCGGGACCAAAGCGGCTCAACAGTGGAAATCCATACGTTGCGAGGCTGCCTGGCGAAGTTGGAAGAGGCGGGTCTGATCCGGCAGGTTGTGCGTGGCTCATGGCGACGAGTTGAAGCGAAGGAGAAAACTGAAATGCCCAAAGTCACGCCCAAACTGGCGGAGCCCGCCAAGAAGGCCGAAGTCGAGCCCAAATTTTCTGGCGACCCAATTGAGGTCTTGGGCGGCATCGCCCAACGCCTGAGGGGGCACATTGCCAGTCTGGGCAGGATTGCCGACGAGATTGATTCCGCTGCCCTGATGATTGAAGAGAAGGCCAGCGCCAATTCCGCTGAGTACGAGAAATATCGGCAACTGGCCACGTTGCTGAAGGAGATCGGGTAATGATCGTGCAAAAGCCCCGAGCGCGCTATGAGAGCGGGATTTGGTTGGTCTGGTGCTCGCGTATCGGTCCCAGCCCTAGGCCCACGTTCGAACAGGCCTATCAAGCCTGGGCCTATCGCCGTGGTCTGCTCACATTCAATCCGAAGGAGAACTGAAATGGCATTGCCGCGCACTGCATCCGATTCCGACAAATTCATGCGCACCGCTGCTATCGACAAGCTATTCCGCGAATACGGCGTGAAGCTGGGGCCTCAGCAGCGCAATGCGATATCGGTCGCATCCGAGATCAAGAGGCACCGGCCGGATTTCACCTCCAAAGACCCGCACGTCGTGATCCGCGCCTGGGTACACGAGGGTAACCCGGAGGCGGTCAAGCCAACACTGATTGCTGATACGGGCCGGCCGCTGCGGTTGGACCCGCGGCTGGTCGCAATCCGGGACCGGATCAACCAGCAGCCGGCCATGAAGGCGCTGGTCAGCAACGTGCCCTACTTGGCCCATGGCATGGAGTAGCGATCATGCGGCCGCTGATGCGCTGGGAATGCCAAGACCCGCTGAAAGTCCTGATCGCTCGGGAGGCGGCTGAATTGAAGCAGTCATGCAGCGGCTGCGCTCAGGCAAAAGCAGTGGGCAGCCCCTTTGGCGACACCGTGATGCGGTGCCTGAAGGGTAGGCCGTACGGAAAGAAGTGCAGTCAGTACGCAAGGAGCGAATCGTGAGCTGGCGATACAAGTATCGAGTGATCTACAAGGGTGAAGGGTATATGCCACAGGTGCGCGGTGGTTGGTGGCCGTTTTGGAGAAATATGGCGGCGTGGGAACGAGGACGATTGAAGGATGCGGAGGATTTGTGCCGCTGGCATGCAGAATGCGCAGCCAAACGTGCTCGGAAAGGGGTGGTTAAGTACGTGGAGGTCAGCAAGTGAAATCGAACATAGAAATTCTCTTGGGCGAGTGGGGTGCCTGGAAGCGTGGCGAGAATCGCACTAGCCTGGGGTATCCCGATCAGTCCGCATTTCAACGCATGCGCGTCGATGGGCAGAGGCGCGCCGATCCGCATGCGCTGATGGTAGATGACGACCTACGCCAATTGGACTCTCATATCGGGTACTTATTCCCGGAAGCCCGGGTAGTCATAGTGGCGCACTATGTATGGGTTGGCCCAGTAAAGGCAAAGTTGGATCGGGTGCACATGACACGGACTCGCTATTACGATCTGCTGGACATGGCGCACAGGCAGCTCGGGCACTGGATGGGTGACAACTACATGATCGAGGGTGTTGTGCGAGAGCAAAATATTTTGTCCGGACACGTTGCATAGTCGTCCGGACTAAACCACACTGAACTCTGTAGGCTGCGCAGTTGCGCCTACAGAATCTCCGACCCCCGCTTCGCCCCGGCTTGAGCTTCGCTCGCCGGGGTTTCTTTTTGGATCCAGCCACCTTCTTGGTGTGCCTGAGAGAATAGCCGCCATCGAAAGATCGGCGAGTTTTTGCATTTGAAGTCCTGCCGGATAAAACCGACAGGCAGCCCGGGTTGATCGCCGGGCGCTGTTTTTTAGAGGGCTGCTTTCCTGGAACCAGTCAGCTTTATTTGCCGTCCCGGAGCGAGAGAGACTGTAGCGACGCCTGATAGTCTGTCGTTTTCATACTTCCCGGCAATTGTCACTTCAAAGCTACGAACCCCAGGGAAAAATGCGTCGGCATGAGCAATGAACTGTTCGGCCTGAATTGTTCCACTGAAATCTCCGTTGTCTCCAATTCGGATGCTGCCAACGTATGTCATGCCGGAATCCCCGCCAAGGATTTTCCCGTCATTGATTACGATGGCGGCGCCACCGCGCCTACCCTGAAAATCCAAAACCAAACTCCAAAGGCCATTCATATGAATCTCCTTGTGGCAAAGGTTGTTGTTAGTGCCTTAAGGGCATGTAGCCGGAAAGACACTGATGAATTTAACAGAATCGGAGCGTTCTATTACTTTCTGACACGTTCTTACGTGAAGGCGGCATGGCTTGCATTTCGTTTGCGTTGAGCAGACGGGGAAAACCATGAACAAACTTTCGCGCCCCGCTGAGTCGAAAGATTCGCGGGGCGTTTCTTTTCTGCCGCCGCCATATGACCGAATGCCAGGGCTGCGCCCGCCGTCGAGCGGCAATGAAACGATACATGGAAATCGCATATGACCGAGCAGCAAGACTCTTCGGCAAGCCTGGGCGATCTGGTGAAGGCGGTCAAGGAACAAGCGAGGGCAAGCCTGGAACTGGCCGCATCAATCCGCCTGCAAGCAGACGCCATCACTGATCTGGTCGAGACGGTAGCCAGCCAGGGTGACGATGACGACGAGCCAGAAGGGCTGGGCCACCTGGGGACTCTGTAGTGCCCCAGCGCCCCCAGCGCCCATGCAGGCACAAGGGATGCCGCAACCTGCACCGCAATGCCAATGGCTACTGCGACGAACACCAGACCGATGCCAAGGCATGGGTGAGGAAAAAGAGTACGCAGGAGACGACGACACAGCGCGGATATGGGTGGAAGTGGCAGAAGCTGCGGGAGCGGATACTGGAGCGCGACGGGCACCTCTGCCAAGTCTGCCTCAAAGCCGGGCGAGTCAAGATCGGCACTGAGGTCGATCACAAGATCAACAAGGCGCAGGGCGGGGCGGACGATCCGAGCAACCTCCAGGCCATATGCCACGACTGTCATGAGGCGAAGACTCAGCAGGAAAGCAGGAGGCGGTAGGGCTGTTACATCCTTGTTGTGCAGCATAAGGATAAAGCCCCAAAACAGCGCACAACCATGAGCGAAAAAAAGCCGATACGGCAGGGGTTGTGGGCGAAAAAATCCCGATACGGTATGGGGGGGGTGGGTAAAAAGTCTGGGACGGCGAGCTTCCTGACCGCGCCCCCAAGTCGGAAAAAACGCCCGCGAAATATGAAATCCGAGGAGTGACACATGGCAGGCGTTGCAGGCCGGTCTGGCCGCCGCCCGAAGCCCGTGGCAAAAAAGGAGCTGGCCGGAAACCCCGGCAAGAGGAAACTGAACCTGGACGCGCCTGACTTTGCTCTGGTTCGGACGGTTGAATGCCCAGAATGGATGGGCGAATACGGAAGATTGCTTTGGGATACGGTTGTGCCGCAGCTTTGCGCTGAAAAGGTGCTGGCGGCGACTGATATCCAGAATTTAGAGGTCTACTGCGCAGCCTACGACCAGTTTCGGGAGGCGGAAAAGCACATTGCCGAGCACGGCCTGGTTGTTCCTGGTGCTCAGGGCGGCATGGTGAAGAACCCTGCCGCTACCGCGAAAAACGAGGCGGTTAAGCAGATGGCGACGTATGGAGGCATGCTGGGGCTGGACCCGTCCAGCCGGCAGCGCCTGACGGGTGCTACGAAGAAGCATGACGAGAACCCATTTGCGGGGCTGCTGCAATGAGCAAGTATCCAGCAGTCGATCAGGCGATGAAGTTCGCCAAGGATGTGCTTTCAGGGAAGTTTCCGGCCTGTCGATACATTCATTTGGCCGTCCAGCGGCATTTAGACGATCTGGAAAAGGCCAAGGACAAGTCTTGGCCGTACTGGTTTGACTCTGCCGAGGCCCAGCGCCGAATCGACCTGATCGAGCGTCTTCCGCACACTAAGGGTGAATGGGCATTCAAGCGCCAGTTGCTGACCCTTGAGCCTTGGCAGAAGTTCGGCATCGCCTGCACGTTCGGATGGAAGCGGAAGTCGGACAACATGCGCCGGTTCCGTGAGTCGTATTGGGAGGTCAACCGCAAGAACGGCAAGAGCCAAATTGCGGCGGGAGTCGGCATTTCCTGCTTTGTGCAGGACGGCGAGTTCGGCGCGGAAGTCTACAGCGGCGCGACCACGGAAAAGCAGGCATGGGAGGTATTCCGCCCTGCGAAGCTGATGGTCAAGCGCTCACCTTTGCTGGCCGAGGCCGCAGGGATCGAGGTCAACGCCTCGAACATGAACCGGCCCGCTGATGGCGCGAGGTTCGAGCCGATCATCGGCAATCCCGGCGACGGAGCATCCCCCTCTTGCTCGATAGTGGACGAGTTCCACGAACACGATTCGGATGCGCTGTACACCACGATGCTGACCGGCATGGGGGCGCGCAAGCAGCCGCTGATGTTCATCATCACGACTGCCGGGGCAGATATTGAAGGGCCGTGCTACGACAAGCGCCGGGAAGTGATCGAGATGCTGGAAGGCACGGTCGCCAACGATGAATTGTTCGGCTGGATCTGGACTATCGACGAGGACGACGATTGGAAAGACCCGGCAGTGCTGGCGAAGGCGAATCCTAATATCGGTGTTTCGGTCTACCGGGAGTATCTGGAAAGCCAGCAGCAACGCGCCATAAAGCAAGCGCGGTTCACGAACACGTTCAAGACAAAGCATCTTGGAATCTGGGTAACAGCCAAGTCGGGATTCTTCAACGTCGCGCAGTGGGAGGCATTGAGGGACGAAACGCTGACTCTTGAGCAGTTCGAGGGGCAGCCCTGCATCCTGTCGTTCGACCTGGCGCGCAAGTTGGACATGAATAGCATGGCCCGCCTGTTCTGGCGAGACATCGACGGAAAGCGGCACTACTACAGCGTTGCTCCTCGGTTCTGGGTTCCGGAAGACACGATTGCCGACATGAACAACCGCCGAATGGCGGAGCGGTACCAGAAGTGGGTGAATGCTGGCCTGCTGATTCCGACCGGTGGGGCGGAAATCGATTACCGGGAAATTCTGGAAGAAGCGAAGGAGGCAGCAAAGCTGAATCCTGTTCAGTGCTCGCCGATGGACCCGCACGGCGCGACCAATCTTGCACACCACCTGGATGATGAGGGGCTAACGCCGATCACGATCACCCAGAACTACACCAACATGTCTGACCCTATGAAGGAGTTGGAGGCTGCGATTGCGTCGGGCCGGTTCCATCACGACGGCAATCCGATTATGACCTGGTGTATCAGCAACGTGATTGGCAAGAATTTGCCCGGAAATGATGACGTAGTTCGCCCGATCAAACAGGGCAACGACAACAAGATCGACGGAGCTGTCGCGTTGATTATGGCGGTGGGGCGGGTCATGGTCCCCGCCTCCGACGACGGCGAAAACTTCATGAATGCTATACGGAATCCGATCATCGCATGAACGCTGCCACTGCACTCTATATTTTGCTCGGCGTGCTGGGGCTGTCGCTGTTCGTCGCCGGGGCATTCGTTCTGTTCGGGCTTGGCTGGGCGCTTATGGCTGGCGCCTGCGCATCGTTTGCGGGCGCGGGCTTCATTCGCAAGGGACTGACCGGTGAGTAACGACTTGGCTCACGTCCTGCATCGGGCAGCCAAGGCGCCCCGTGCGTCACTGCTCGGCTGGACAGGACGGACCATCCGGCTCACGGATGGCGGCTTCTGGACGCAGTTCTTGGGCCGCTCGTCCTCCAGTGGGAAGCCGGTAACGGTAGACAGTGCGATGCGCCTGTCGGCCGTCTGGGCCTGCGTACGGATCATCTCTACGTCTGTCGCTGGCCTGCCGATGGCAGTTTACGAGCGCAAGGCCGACGGCAGCCGAGAGGATGCCCGCGCCCTGCCGCTCTACGATGTTGTTCATACTAGCCCGAACGAGGACATGACGGCCTTTCAGTTCTGGCAGGCCATGGTGTCCTCCATGCTGCTCTGGGGGAATGGTTACGCGGAGATCAGAAGAATTGGCGGGCGCGTGGCAGCACTGGAGTTTCTGCTTCCATCCCGAATCGATCTCGAATGTGATGAGAACGGGCGCTTGGAGTACTACTACACGCCGAAGAATGGACGGCGCCGGCAGATCGACCGAAAGAACATGCTGCACATTCCGGCGTTCACTCTGGATGGACGTATTGGCCTGTCGGCCATTTGCTACGGAGTGGATGTATTCGGTGCCGCGATGTCCGCAGATGAAGCGGCGAATGGAACGTTCAAGAACGGGTTGCTTCCGACCGTTGCATTCAAGGTTGACCGCGTTCTCAAGCCTGAACAGCGGGATGAGTTTCGCGAATACGTGAAGACTATTTCCGGTGCGTTGAACGCTGGAAAATCTCCGGTTCTAGAACAAGGGATTACGCCCGAGACCATAGGCATCAACCCGACCGATGCGCAACTGTTGGAGTCTCGCGCATTCAGTATCGAAGAAATCTGCCGATGGTTTGGGGTGCCTCCCTGGATGATCGGCCAGACGGACAAAGGAAGTAATTGGGGAACGGGCCTTGAGCAGCAGATGTTGGCGTTCCTCACGTTCTGCATCAGTTCCTTCACCAACCAGATTCAGCAGTGCGTTAACAAACGCCTCCTGACTCCCGAAGAGCGCCAGCGCTACTACGCAGAATTTTCGCTCGAAGCATTTTTGCGTGCCGATAGTGCTGCGCGGGCGCAACTCTATAGCCAGATGACCCAAAACGGCATCTACACCCGGGACGATTGCCGGGTGAAAGAGAACTTGCCGCGCAAGGGCGGCAATGCGGACGTGCTGACCGTTCAGTCCAGCCTCGTGCCGCTGGACCGCCTCGGGCAATCCAACGAAAGCCAGGCCGTTCGTGCCGCCCTAATGAGCTGGCTCGCCCAGCCTGAAACACAGGAGTAGTCGATGACCAAGCGAAACATTCCGGCGGCGCCGGAGGCCCGCCCGAGCGCGCGCGTCCAATGTGACCTGGCTCCGAAAGCCCTGGACGCTTGGCGCCCGGAGTTGCGCGCGGCCGCCGGCGATGACCCGGACCAGACCATCACCATCTACGAGCCTATCGGGTACGACTGGTGGACTGGTGAGGGGGTGACGGCAAAGCGAATTGCCGCGGCCCTGCGGTCTATCGGCAACGAGGTTGACGTGACCGTAAATATCAACAGCCCGGGCGGAGACGTTTTCGAGGGTCTGGCCATCTACAACCTGCTGCGCGAGCACAAAGGCAAGGTGACGGTGAACATCATCGGCCTGGCCGCGTCGGCGGCATCGTTCATTGCAATGGCTGGCGATGAGATACGCATTGGCCGCGCGGCATTCCTGATGATCCACAACGCCTGGCTGATCGTCCTTGGAAACCGAAACGACCTTCGGGAGGTTGCTGATTGGTTGGAGCCGTTCGATATGACGCTGGCTGACATCTACGCCCAACGGACTGGCATCGAACTGGACGACGTCGTGAAGCAGATGGATGCCGAGACCTGGATCGGTGGCCGGGAGGCCGTCGATAAGGGATGGGCGGACGCCTTCCTGGAATCCGACGAAATCTCCAGCACGCCAAGCAACCGTAGCGAGGCGATCCTTGCCAAGCGACGGATGGACGCCGCATTGGCCCGGGGTGGGATGCCGCGCAGTCAGCGGAACGAACTTATCAATGAATTCAAGACCAGCATGCTTGGCGCTGCTGGCGGGGGCGGAGACGCCTCGACCGATATGCCCGGCGCTATCGCTCCTGACCTTTCGGCGGCAATTCAGGCGTCGAAAGAAATCACAAAATTTCTCCAAGGATCATCGCAATGAGCGACTTCGAAAAGCAGATCGGCGAATTGACCGCCAATCTCAAGCAAGTGGGCGATCAGATCAAGGCCCAAGCCGAGCAGGTCAACACCCAGATCGCCAATTTCGGCGAAATGAACGCGGAAACGCGCGCCAAGGTGGACGATCTGTTGACCAAACAGGGCGAACTGCAAGCCCGTCTCTCTGCCGCCGAGCAGGCCATGCTCGCAAACGAAACCCGAGGCGGGGAAGAAGAGGCCCCGAAGACTGTTGGCCAACTTGTGGCGGAAAGCCTCAAGGAAAAGGGCGTGACCAGTTCGCTGCGCGGGTCTCACCGTGTGTCGATGCCCCGGTCGGCCATCACCTCCATCGACAGCTCTGGCGGCGCCCTGGTTGCTCCTGATCGTCGCCCCGGTGTCGTTGCCGCTCCGCAGCGCCGACTGACCATCCGCGACCTGGTTGCGCCTGGCACCACTGAGTCGAACTCCGTCGAGTACGTCCGCGAGACCGGCTTCGTCAACAACGCCGCTCCTGTTTCGGAAGGCACCCAGAAGCCGTACTCCGACCTCACCTTCGAGCTGGAAAACGCGCCGGTTCGCACTATCGCCCACCTGTTCAAGGCAAGTCGCCAGATCCTGGACGACGCATCGGCCTTGCAGAGCTACATCGATGCGCGCGCTCGTTACGGCCTGATGCTGGTCGAAGAAGGTCAACTGCTCTACGGGAACGGGACCGGCGCCAACCTGCACGGCATCATTCCGCAGGCGCAGGCCTACGCTCCGCCGAGCGGCGTAGTGGTGACTGCCGAGCAGCGAATCGACCGCATCCGCCTGGCGATCCTTCAGGCGCAACTGGCCGAGTTCCCGGCCAGCGGTATCGTGCTCAACCCCATCGACTGGGCGCTGATCGAGCTGACCAAGGACGCCGAGAACCGTTACATCATCGGTAGCCCGCAGAACGGCACCACTCCGACCCTCTGGCGTCTGCCGGTGGTGGAAACCCAGGCCATCACTCAGGACGAGTTCCTGACCGGAGCGTTCTCTCTCGGCGCCCAGATCTTCGACCGCATGGACATCGAGGTTCTGGTTTCCACCGAGAACGACAAGGACTTCGAGAACAACATGGTGACCATCCGGGCTGAAGAGCGCCTGGCCTTCGCCGTGTACCGTCCCGAAGCCTTCGTCACGGGTTCGCTGACCGCGAGTTGATGGGGTAGGGGCCGGCTCGCCCGGCCCCTTGTACAGAGGTGTCTATGTCAGAAGTCACGATTCAGCCCATTCGGTCCTATCAGGACGGCGGACAAATCCGAAGCGCGCGCAGTGCCCCGTATGTCGTACCGGCCCGACACGCCAAGCAGTTGGAGGCCCGTGGACTGTGCCGAATTATCGAGAATGACCGCCCAAAGGCGGAGGCTGGCGAGTCGTCGTTTGCCTCGCCAGCGGACCAAGCCTTACCGCCGACGATTGCGAGCGTGTCCGGCGATGGCGAACCGAGGCGCCGCAGAGGGCGGCCATCTGCACGAACACAACATTCAGATTGACGCCGTGGGCTGACGCCCTATGGGCGATGGACAAGGCGTGGTGGGATCGATACGCAAACGAGGCGATGTCTGGGTTCCGAGGTGAGTTGTTGACGCTGAACGCCAATCCACACGGCATACGGACAGTGAGAATCGAGCATTACCGCAACTCTGGCGGAGGCGCTGTGTCACTCGCTATTGCTAGGGGCGCCAAGCGCGTGATTTTAGTTGGCTACGACATGCAGCGGACGAATGGCATGTCTCACTGGCACGGCGACCACCCGAAGGGGCTGGGGAACGCCGGGAAGATCGCGGAGTGGCCTGCCGAGTTTGAGCGTATGGCCAAGAAAAATCCAGGGATCGAGATTGTTAATTGTTCTCGGGAAACCGCCTTGACCTGCTTCCCGCGTCGAGGTCTAGAGGAAATGCTTAATGAGCCTGATCCAACTTGAGACCGCCAAGGGATTCTTGGACGTTATTCACGATTCCGATGATGACAAGCTTCAGATGCTATTGGACGGAGCTGAAGACGAAGCTTGCCAGTTCATGTGGAGAGAGTCTCTGGATGGGCTGTGCCGATGCTCGGATTCCAGCGAGTCGATGAGCAGTGAAGCCGTATTGCCGCCCAGCGTGGTAATCGGCGTGATGCTCTTGCTTCAGGCGAACTATCAGGCGGCTCCAGAGGAAATCGCAACGTTGCGCAAGGCGGCCGAGGTAAAGCTGATGCCGTATCGGTGCGGGCTGGGGGTTTAGATGTTGGCGAACCGGCTTCGGCATCGAATCGAGTTTCAGCGGCCGATCCACACCCAGGATCCGTCTACCGGAGAGGTATTGACAACATGGGAGGCCGTCCTGTTCTCGGGGCGCTCCGATGTTCCTGCCGAAGTGCTGACCGGGCCTGGCAGGGAGTTGATTGCGGCCGGCGCTAAGCAAGCCGAGACAACCGCCCGCATCAACTGCCGATGGTTTCCTGTTGACCGCCTTGAACTTTATACGTGGCGCATTTTATGGGACGGGCGAGTTTTCAATATCACCTCCGCCGAAACGGACGCCACGGCTCGCCGAGAATGGCGCCTGCGTTGCTCGGATGGCCTGTCTGACGGGCTGTAGGCGGCATGAGCGCGTATGGCCTGCTGACCGCCCGTAGTTCTGCCGCGGATAAACCGATTTTGATTTGCGGGATGCTCGGCCTGGGAGACTCGATCTACCAGCGGGCTTTTCTGAAGAAATTCCCTGGGGCATATGTCATTACGCCGTGGCCAGAACTGTACGCTGACCTGGACATCAAGCCGGTGAGGCCACAGACGAAGCTGCGCACGCAGGCCAAGAATACGGCGCGCAGTCGGTCGAAGTGGCACGATGCGCCAGCGGATGCACGACGCATCCGTGTGGGATACGGTGCGCGCGACCTGTTGAGCGGCTCAATCCTGGACGCTATGCGCAAACAGTTCGGCGTGTCAGCAGGCACTATGGATCTTCCCGGCATGCCATCCCCCCTGCGGGTCAAAAAACCGTTCGCTATTGTGCGCCCAGTGACAGAGCGCACCGAGTGGCATAACTCCGCGCGCAGCCCGCTGCCCGAGTACGTGGCGTTGGCCGCGAAAGAGCTTCGCAGTCGAGGTTACTACGTCGTGTCGGTGGCCGATTTGCAGCCGGGAAAGGAATGGCTGGTCGGCGACCCGCCAGACGCTGATCTGGTGCTCCACGCGGGTCAGTGGAGCATCAACCATCTGCTGGGGGCTATCCAGCACGCCTCAGTCGTAGTCGGGGGCGTGGGCTGGATTGTTCCGGCCTGCATCGCGACGAAGACGCCACTGTATGTCATTCACGGCGGGCAGGGCGGCCACAACCATCGCACAAAGCTCACGGCACCATGGATGGATCTGTCAAAAGTAGGCTGGGCAGAGCCGAAACCAATGTGCATGTGTACGAACATGCGGCACGACTGCAAGAAGGAAATCAGCGGGTTTGAGGAGAAATTCTCGCGCTGGCTGGATGGGATGGGGTTGTAGAGGGCGGTAGACGGCGGTTAAGGAGGGTGATTCTTCGGTATCGCCCTTTTTCTTTGGGCGAACGAAATTGACAAGAGACGAGATTTTCAACACGGCACTTAGAAACGAGCTAGTGTGGGTTCCTGCGCTTGGCATGGGCTTCTATGATGTTCGCGAATCGGACATGCCCTACGACGCCGAATACTTCGCCCGCTATCAGCGCCAGGCCGATACGCCGATGGGAATGGCGCTGACGAAGGCCAGGATTGACCTGGTTGCGCGGCACTATCGCGGACCGGTGCTGGACGTTGGCATCGGCGCGGGTCAATTCGTGGTCGAGCGCGACGAACCCACCTATGGCTACGACGTAAACCCGGTTGCCGTCGAATGGCTGCAAGAGCGTGGACTGTACCAAGACATGTACATCGAGTCGTTCCGGGCGCTGACGTTCTGGGATTCGCTCGAACACATTCCCGATGCCGCTGCCGCTGTTGCGCGTGCCGGTGAGTGGGTTTTCACAAGCCTGCCAATCTACGAAGGGCCGGAGCATGCCCTACGCAGCAAGCATTTTCGCCGCACGGAGCACATTTGGTACCACACTGATGGTGGTTTGCGCTGGTGGTTCGAGCAACAGGGGTTCGAGTGTGTCGAGGTCAACGACATGGAAACACAGATTGGCCGTGAGGGCATCGGGTCGTATGCGTTCAGGCGGGTAATCTGATGGCTGTCGAAGGTCTGGACAAGGTACTGGCGAATCTCAAGGCCCTACCGATTAAGGTGCGTCGATCCGCAGCGAGGAAAGCGACCGGCAAAGGAGCAGCAATCATTAAAAAGAAAGCAAAGCAGAATGCGCTCCGCGTGGATGACCCCGAAACCGGGCGCCGCATTGCCGACAACATCGGCCAACGGTTCCGCAGCCGATATTTCAAGCAGACCGGCGACACGATGGTGAGCGTGGGCGTGCTGACGAACCGAGGTCGTATACCGCGAGGGAATCCGGACGAAGGAAAGGGCGGAAACACGCCGCACTGGCACTTGGTCGAGCTGGGCACCGAACGAGCACCCGCGCAGCCTTTTCTACGACCCGCTGCGGAGTCGAGCGTCTCCGAGGTCTACAACGCTGTGGCGGTCGAACTGGAGCGCCAGGTGGGCATCGAAGCCGCAAAGCTGAGGACGTGATGTATCCGCCAATTTTCAAGTACGCCGCCGCCAGCGCTCAAGTTCAGGCGCTGCTGGGCAGCAATCCCGTGCGCTTCTATATGTTCGGTCGAGCCCCACAGAATGTTGTGTATCCATACGCCGTGTGGCAAATCATCAGCGGCTCACCCGAGAACTACATCACGAATACGCCGGACATCGATATGTTCGGCATTCAGGTGGATGTGTACGCGAGGGGTGCTGACGAAGCGCGGGATTGCGCTATTGCGTTGCGAGATGCCATTGAGCCGTATGCGCACGTAGTGTCTTGGCGCGGCGAGAGCCGGGACGTGGAAACGGGGTCGTACCGGTCGAGCTTCGACGTGGATTGGTACGTGGACAGATAAGCAGCTTTGCCTGGGCTAGGCCGGCCAGCCGAAGGGGGCCATATCTCCTAACCCCCGCGCCCAGGCATCTAAATACAGAGGTAGAATAGGCGAGCCCGCAAAGGACGGCAATCCTAAGCGGGCTCTAACCAAACCATCGTTTTCAGAGGAAACGACAGCATGGCTATCGAGCAGTTTATACCCAATTCGCGCGTTTGCACAAAGTGCAATATTGAGAAGCCGTTTTCAGACTTTGGGAATGCAACAAAGGGCAGATGGGGGAAGAAATCCAGATGCCTGATGTGTGAGAAATCCTACAAAGAGGCAAACAGAGAGCGTCATAGCAAGTATTGGTCCGATAGGGCGGCCAGAGCAAAAGAAGAAAGAAGGGCACGCAGAAAAGCGACGGTCATATTTGGCCCGTTTCTCCCTGGGCACCTTAAACAATGTTGCTCGTGCAGAGAGATACTGGACAGGTCGAACTTTCAGTCCATGTCCTCAGCCAAGGATGGTCTGCAAAAAGTTTGCCGAGGCTGCAGATCGAAACAGGCGAAGCAGTACATAAAGAGGAATTCTGAAAAAATAAACGCCCGCCGCCAGAGATGGAGGCGAGAAAACCCGGACAAGGAGATAGCGCAACAGCGTAGGAGTTATAGGTACAACGTACTTAGGGATGAGCCCGGATTTAGGTTGAAGTACAGGATATCCAACCGCTTGCGATACTCACTGAGAAATGGAAAGGAATCCAAGTCTACGCTGGAAATATTGGGCTACACGATCAACGACCTGAGAGAACATCTGGAGAAACAGTTCCTCAAGGGGATGGGATGGCACAACATGGACCAATGGGATATTGATCATATTGTCCCCCTTAGTTCGTTTCGTTTGAAGGGGCCAGACGATCCTGATGTAAGGGTCGCGTGGGGCCTTCCGAATTTACGGCCCCTATGGAGGCCGCAAAACCAAACAAAGAGTGATAAACCAATATTTCTGGTTTAACAAAACAAAACCCGCTTCGGCGGGTTTTTCTTTTGCCGCTTATGCGGCTTTTTTTATGCCCGAAGGCAAAAGGAGTTAATTATGGCGGTTCGCACACAAGGTTCGGTGTTCTACGCGATGGACCCCGATACTGGAGAGCTTCTGGACATTGGCTGCGTAACAGCCATTGACGGGATCGACACAACGCTGGAAAGCATTGAGACGACGTGTCTCAACGCCCTTGCCAGGACATATGAAGCGGGCCTTGCCACTCCTGGCACTGCCACTTTCACAATCTACACGGACCCGCAGGACCCCAACCATGTCCGTCTGCATCAGATCAAGGTTTCCGGAAAGACGCTGCATTGGGCTGTCGGCTTCCGGCAGACCGTCAACGGCGAGCCTGTTGTTCCGGGCGATGCGCCGACCGTCGAGCAGGATAGCAGCGGCGACTATGTGTTCGTGCTGCCGGACACCCGCGCCTGGATCGTGTTCGAGGGCTACATGTCCGCCTTCCCTTTCAGCTTCGCGCAGAACAGCGTGGTGCAGTCGAACATCAGCGTCCAGGTGTCCGGCGAGCCGCAACTGATCCCCGCCGAAATCCAGTCGTAACCAACACGCCGCCCGAGAGGCGGTTTCTTTTTGGTCGCAGCTAGGAGGCATCCGAAAACGCCTTCCCTGGGGCGCTGCTGCGGCCACCCCAGTTCCAGGGTCATTGCAGGGAGTGAGTATGCAAACACCGCTTGAGTCGCTTGTTTCCGTCATCGGCGGCGAACCGCTGGCGTCCAGCCTTGTGATTGCACGAGGAATGAAGGCGAAACACAGGAGCGTCATACAGCTTGTGCGACGACACATTGACACGCTAGGCGAGTTCGGAAGGGTGCAATTTGAAATGCGACCCTTCTCAACTGCCGGCGGGCAGCAAACCCGCGAGGTCGCCATGCTCAACGAGCAGCAGGCCGCTCTGCTGATTTCGATGATGCGCAACACGGACGAGGTAGTGGCCTTCAAGGTTCGGCTCATCCGCGAGTTCTACCGTATGCGAGATGCACTGAATCAGCGCACGCAGAACCTGTACCAGCAGCTTCAGGCGCTGGTGGCCGAAGAGGTTGAAACGCAAGTCAAGGCCTCTTTCGGATCGCGCTTGATATTGGAGCGCAAGCGGGCGATCCCTGAGTTCCGTCGTCGGCGCGAACGCCTTGAGGCTGAAATTCAGCCGTCACTTCTCCACTGACCCGGCCCAGCGCCGGGTTTTTCATTTCTGCTGCCGCCACTGAGCGGCATTTTTATTTGGGGATATGAATGTCCAAAGCATTGCAGATCGCCGCCCTGGAAACCACGGGCGGGCTGGTATCGGAAACGCCGGTCGAAAAGGAAATCGACTGGTACGAGGTCGTCGATGGTGAGCGTGTGCCAGCCAAGTACACCATCCATGTCCTGCGCCTGCCGTTCAAGAAGATCGAGGACGTGACTCGCTCGTCCCGTTCGGTCACTGTCGGCCTGATCGCCGAGGGCATCTTGTTCGACGGCGGCGAAACCAAGCTGACCCAAGCGCAGGCCGACCGTCTGGCCCCGGAACTGATCACGGAACTGATCAACGCCTTCAACGAAGTCAACGGCACCGCGCCGGGTGAAGTGGGAAAGTCGAGCTCGGGCCAGACGAAGAGTTCTGGCACGAAATAGCCCTGGCATTGGGGATGACGGTCAGCGAGGCCAAGTCTCGCATGACCTATCCCGAGGTCTTGCGCTGGGCGGCATATTTCAGAAAGCACGGATACGCCAGCCAGACGAGCGGCACGATCCCGGAGGTTCAGCGCGGCTTTGCCCTACTGGCCTCGATCCTGATCAACGTCAACGGCGGGTATCAGGGCGGGCGCAAGGCGAAGATAGAGGACTTTTTGCCTGGTGGCGGAGACGATTCCGATGGGAGTCCGGAGGATGTCGCGGCGCTGCTGTCATCGTTGTGGAGCGGCAAAGGCAAGGAAGAAGGGCGGAAGCGGAAGATGTGGAAGAGGGCAGGCCTGAATAAGCGGTGATGTATTCATATAAGGTATATTCGTTGCCTTGATTTCTATTGAGGAGCGAGAATGACCGCCGCAAAAATCGTCCGATGCATATTAATGCTGATGGCTATAACTTTCTCGCATGTAGCATATAGCTCATCTTTTGATGAATGCAAGGGGCACGCGAAGGTGGCCAGGGAGGTCATGGAAATGCGCCAGCGCGGCGAAAGTATGATTTCCATGATGGATATGGCAGCACGGATGGGTGAGTTCCGAGATGGCATGGAGACCCTGATCCGCTTGGCATTTGATCGACCTGCCATGAGGTCAGTTGAAGGAAAAATGCGTGAGGTAGTTGAGTTCGAAGGGGAAATTCTTTCTCGATGTTTAGATGAAAAAGACCCTAGATAATTTTTGATTTAAAGAAACCCGCTTCGGCGGGTTTTTTTATTGGAGTTGAGAATGGCGCGGTCGCTGGGAACGCTGACGATTGACCTGATCGCAAAAACAGGCGGATTCGAACAAGGGATGGATCGCGCATCGCGGAAAGCCAAGTCAAGTGCTGACCAGATTGATGCCGTTTTCAATAAGATTCGCCTATCTGCTCTCGCGGTGGGCGCGGCAGGGGCAGGGATCGCCGTTGCATGGGCACGTGGAATGGCCAATGCCGGGAAGGAAATATCCAACCTGGCAACGCTGTCAGGAACAAGCGTAGAGCAGTTCCAGCGTTTGGCTTACGGCGCTCGGACCGTGGGCATTGAGCAGCAAAAGCTAGCTGATATTTTCAAGGATACGCAGGATAAGATTGGCGATTTCATCCAGACTGGCGGCGGCCCGCTTGCGGACTTCTTTGAGAACATAGCGCCCAAGGTTGGCGTGACGATCGAGCAGTTCCGTTCCCTGTCCGGTGCAGATGCGCTAGGGCTGTACGTGTCCAGCCTGGAAAAGGCAAACCTATCGCAGTCGGAGATGACCTTTTTTCTTGAGGCCATCGCCAGTGACAGCGCATTGCTTCTACCCCTGCTGCGCAACAACGGCCAAGCGATGGGGGAGTTGGCAAGCGAAGCGGACCGGCTCGGTATCGTGATGAACTCAAGCACGGTGGCCGCGGCCCAGGAACTGGACCGCAACCTTCAAAGGCTCGACGCGGTAGTGCGGTCGGTGTCCGTCACGTTTGGCAATCAGGTCCTGCCGGTACTCAGCGAGTTCATCGGCAATGCCGTAGACGCTGCAACGGAGGTGGACGGCGTAAAGAGTGCGACAGACGCGCTGGCCAGGGATGTTGCCCTACCGGATTGGATTGATACGGTAGGGCAAGGCCTAGCCATCGTAGCGGACGTTGCGGTTGGCCTAGGCAAGACGCTGCACACGGTTACCCTGAGCTTTCAGGCGGTGGCCGCGGATGTGCGCAAAGCGCTTGCCTCAATCGCCCAGGACCAGACGGGACTCTCTGACATATTCGCTCCCGAAGAGGCGAAACGCAGGCGCGCCGAGTACGAGGCGATTGTCAACGAACGAAACGATATCGTTGCCAGGGCTAATGCCGCGCTCGAAGATCTATGGAACTATGACGGCGACCGCTTCTTGCAGGCATGGATCGACGCACGCAACAAAGTTCAGCAGCAGGCCGCTCAACTAACATCCGGAATTCCGGTTCAGCAGCTTGCGCCTATACCGGTGCGCGGCTCTAGTTCGGCAGCGAGAGACCGTACTTCCGAATTGCAGGCCCTGATTAAGCAGTTGGACCAAGAGCGGGCAACCCTTGGTATGACGCAGGCTCAGGCCGAGCGATACCGAATCGAAACGGCAAAGGGTTCGGATGCGGATCGCAATCGGGCATTGGCGCTGTTCGACCAGATTCAGGCATGGAAAGAGGCCGATGCTGCTATCCGGCAGGCCGCAGAATCAGCACGCTATATCGAGGCCATTAATCGAGAGCTAGAGATTTTCCAGCAACAGCAAAACGTCGAGATCGCCGGCATCGGCATGGGCGACCGGCAGCGCGAAAATCTGGAACGGGAACTGTCCATCCGGCAGGAGTACGCGGAGCGCCGCCGCCAGTTGGAGGAGGCCCAGCAGGTCGAATCGACGAAGCTCACCGAGGAGCAGTACCAGCGCCGCCTGGCTGCCCTGGATGACGCTGAGAAACGGCAGATCGAGATACTGCTCGATGCAGCCCGGCGCAAAAGAGCGGCTGAGTCGAGCTGGTTGAGCGGGGCCACCAGAGGACTTCAGAACTACGCCGACGAAGTTGCTAACGTCTCGCAGTCTGTAGCCGATGCGTTCGGCAGCGCCTTCAAGGGCATGGAAGACGCCCTTGTCAGCTTCGTCACGACTGGCAAGATGGACTTCAAGTCCTTGGCAGATTCGATCATCCAGGACATGGTTCGCATCGTCATCCAGCAGTCGATTACGGGACCGCTGGCGGGGATGGTTAGCGGGTGGTTTGGCAGCACGTCTGCGCCTGCCGGGGTGACGCCAGGGGTGGATTGGACTTGGAACGCCAAGGGCGGCATTTATAGCAGCCCCAGCCTGTCCGCGTACTCTGGTGGTGTGTATGACACGCCGCAACTGTTCGCGTTCGCCGATGGGGCCGGGGTATTTGGCGAGGCTGGCCCTGAGGCGATTATGCCTTTGTCTCGCGGCCGCGATGGCAAGTTGGGTGTCAAGGCGGACATCTCAAGTATTCAGGGCGGCAATCAGGTCAACATAACCGTGAATGTCTCTGATAGTGGTTCGAGCGTTACGACACAAGGCGATCCATCGGAATTTGGGAAACGTCTGGCGGATTCGATCCGCCGAACTGTGCAGGAGGAGCTGGCGCTTTCGTATCGACAGGGTGGCGTTTCCTGGAATGCAAGGCAAGGCGGATTCTAATGGCTTATCAAGAATTTACATGGTGCCCGAGAACGGAGCCAACTGGCACGAACCAGTACCGTGTTCTGGAGGCCCAATTTGGCGATGGCTACAGGCAGTCAGTAGGCGACGGCATCAATAACGAAACCAGATCATGGCAGCTTAGTTTCGTTGGCAGGGAATCAGAGATCGTTCCAATTCGAAATTTTCTGAGGCAACATCAGGGGTATATGCCATTCGAATGGACGCCGCCGTTGGAAGGCAAGGGCTTGTATGAGGTGCGCCAGTTTCAGGTGGTTCCAAACGGGGCAGGCATTTATACGTTGTCGGCCACGTTTGACCAGAGGTTCGAGCCGTGACTAATTCAACTCGCCAGACTGCAGAAGATCAAAGAATCGTTGGATGTGAGACGCCAATATCCGATGATCATCCTCGGAAACGGCCCGTAGATCCATGCATACGAGCAATCGCTGATCGATTTCGGGCCGCAGGTAAAAGTACCTGTATGTCATTCGGCAGCTTTCCTCCAGCAGATATCTTATTCCCTCGATCTGAGACTCAGCGCGATCAAGGAAGCGGTTCCACTTCCGTTCAATCTCCTGAGGCCAATTCGTGCTCCTGGCTAACTCAGCGTAGCGAATAGTGAATTCAAGATAGGAGTAATACAGGCCGTCGTTTTCTATGCCTGAGGCGCAGCCCAGGGTCATGAAACAGCCATCCGGACTGTTGAGATACTTGATCAGCGGTCTCAGGCCGTTGCTCTCTGTGGCTTCGTGTATGGAATCAATCTTATTGGGATGGCTGATGAGATCAAAGGCCCCATTATTGATATTTCCATCCTCGCGGCGATCTTCCGCATGAAACGGCCAACCTTTGAAGTGGTTTGAGTCTTGATCTTCTTCCATGTTTCATCCGTTAAGTTGCGCGTGTAGGAACTCGTAACATAACACCAAGCCCGCCAGGCATTCCACCTCGGCGGGCTTTTCTATTTCTGGCCTCGGTTTCGACCGGGGCTTTTTTGTGGGTGCTTGAAATGATCCTTGAGGACGTGCAAAAGCTGGTGCCGGGGAATCTGGTTACGCTCTACGAGATCGACTGTACGGGCATCGGCGGAACGGTGGAGCGTTACCACAACCATAACGATGGTCCCATCGTATGGCAGGGGGACACGTACTTGCCTTGGGCGATCACGGCGACGAATTTCGAGCGTTCGGGCGATGGCCAGCAGCCGATGCCGGAGATCACGGTGGGAAACATTGGACAGGATGGTGAAGGTAACCCGATTGAGGGCGTCGTGACGGCGTTGTGCTTGGCGATGGACGATCTGGTGGGCGCTCGATTAATCAGGCACCGCACGTTTGCCAAATATTTGGATGCGGTGAACTTCGAGGGCGGCAACCCTAACGCCGATCCGAACGAGCATCTGCCGGACGAGATTTGGATCATCACGCAGAAGAAGACCGATGTGCCGGAATCGGTGACATTCGTGCTCGGGTCGCCGCTGCAATTTGAGGGAGTCCAGCTTCCGCGCCGGCAGATCATTGCTGGTAAATGCGGGTGGCTGACTATAGCTGGGCCAGAGGGGCAGTACCGAGGCGCGTACTGCGGTTATACAGGGTCAGCGATGTTTACGAAAGACGGCGTGCCGACCAATGATCCCAGCCAAGACAAGTGCGGCGGCAGGCCATCGGATTGCAAGCTCAGATTCGGAGAATGGCAACCCTTGTCTTACGGCGGGTTTGCCTCTGCAGACAGGATTCGTTGATGCGCGCAGCCATTCGCAAAGAGATCGAGGCCCACGCTCTCGAACAGTATCCACGGGAGTGCTGTGGCTTTTTGCTTGCCCAGGGAAACAAGCAGGTGTACTTCCCCTGCCGAAACGTGGCAGCAGATGGGCGAGACTTCGTTATCTCCGCAGAGGATTATGCGGCAGCCGAGGAGGTGGGACAGATGTTGGCGGTGGTGCATTCGCACATCGACAGGGATGCGAAACCCAGCGAGCCCGATCTTGTGAGCTGCGAGGCAACGGGGTTGCCTTGGCACATCGTCAGCGTTCGCCAGCATGCCGGGGAGGATGGCCCATCGATTGATGAATGGCATTCCTTCCAGCCGTCGGGCTACCAGGCGCCGCTGGTGGGCCGGACGTTTCACCACGGCAGTCTCGACTGCTATGGGCTGATTCAGGATTTCTATGCGCGCGAACTTGGCATCGACCTGCCCGACTTCGAGCGCCCGGACTACTGGTGGCAGAAGCCGGAGTACGGCGAGATCTACTTGAATAACTTTTCCAAAGCCGGGTTCTCGGAGGTCAGCGATGGCCCGCGGTATGGCGATGTGATCCTCATGCAGTATCGCAGCGACCGCACAAACCATGGTGGCGTTTATCTCGGTGACGCCGATCTGAAATCTCAGCCCGGTTTGCATCCAGTTCCGAACGCCATGCTGCACCATGCGATGCCGCGCTTGTCGGAGAGGGTTTCGTACTTGGGGTACTGGCGGGACATCACCAGAATGATAGTGAGACACAGGAGTCTGCTTTGAGCATTTCCGCAGCCATCGCACAACCCGCTTCGGCGGGTTTTTTTATGCCCGACCGTCTCAGGACCATTCGTCTCTATGGCCGTCTTGGCGCGACATTTGGGAGGGTTCACCGCTTCGTCTGTAACGACACCGCCGGCGCTATTCGAGCGCTATGCCAGATGGTTCCTGGATTTCAGGCGGCTCTGTATGAGAGTAAGGACAAGGGCATTGCCTACGCCTGCTTCATCGGCAGGCAGAACATTGGCGAGGACATGCTGAATGCTCCTGTTGGGAACGACGATATCCGCATTGCACCAGTCATCCAGGGTTCCGGGCGAGGGGGCTTCTTCCAGGTGATTCTTGGGGCGGCGTTGATCGGCGCAGCGTTCTTGACGGGTGGCGTGACGCTGGTGGGTGGCGCGCTCAAGGCGGGGAGCCTTCTGGGCGGGATGGTATTCGGCATGGGCGTCTCAATGGTGCTGGGTGGGGTTTCGCAACTTCTGACCAAACAGCCACAGGGCTTGACTGGCGTCGATAGCCCCGACAACGGGGCATCGTACTCGTTCAATGGACCCGTGAATGTGACTGCCCAGGGCAACCCGGTGCCGCTGCTTTATGGCGAGATGACCGTCGGATCTGTGACGGTTTCTGGCGACATGTATAGCGAGGACCAGCAATGACGGTCGAGGTTCTCCGGCGCAGGGGCGGAATGCGCATTGTTGGGTCCGGCGGCGGGGGCAAGGGCAGTTCGAGTTCGCGCACGCCTGTAGAACAGCCGGACAGCTTGCACAGCATCGCCTATGCCGCGCTGTTGGACGTGATCAGCAACGGCGAGGTATATGGCCCGGCGCACCCGTTTCAGCCGCTGCGCGATATCTATCTGGATGGAACGCCGATCCAGAACGAGGACGGGTCCCTGAATTTCAGCAACGTGCAGGTCGAAACGCGAAACGGCACGCAGGACCAGGAGTACATCCCAGGGTTCCCGGCCTCGGCGAACGTGACGTCGGTTGGTGTGGAGGTGAAAACCACGCAGCCATGGACCCAGTTGTTGACCAACCCTGATCTCTCGGCGGTGCGGGTGACATTGCAGTGGCCGCAGTTGATGCGCGCCATTGAGTCGGGGAAGAACGCAGGGGACCGTGTTGGCTACAAGGTCGAATATGCAATCGACCTGGCGGTAGGCAGCGGCTCGTTTGAGAACGTCCTTACTACGAGCGCTGACGGAAAATCTGTCAATGGCTACAGCCGCACGCACCGCATTGAGTTGCCGCCCACGGAGGACGGGTGGACGGTGCGAGTACGTCGGATCACGCCAGAGGCAAACAACACGGCCATCTCGGACACGATGATGCTGACGAACTATGCCGAAGTCATCGATGGCAAATTCAGGTATCCGATGACGGCGTTGGTCGGCATCAAGATCGATGCGTCCCAGTTCCAGAGCATCCCCGCGCGTGCGTATCGATGGCGAGGGCAGATTATCCGCGTACCGAGCAACTACGATCCTGAGACGCGGACCTATGTTGGAGTTTGGGACGGCACGTTCAAGCGCGCCTGGACCGATAACCCTGCCTGGATTTTTTATGACATCCTGACCAGCAAACTGTACGGGCTCGGGGACCGTGTGGATGCGTCGATGATCGACAGGTACGCTCTGTACCAGATCGGCGCGTATTGCGACCAGCTCGTATCCGATGGGCAGGGCGGGCAGGAACCGCGCTTTACGTGCAACTGCTACATCCAGTCCCAGGCCGATGCACTCAAGGTCGTCAACGATCTGGCGAGCGTGTTTCGTGGTATGGCGTATTGGGCCAACGGACAGGTTGTCGCGGTAGCCGATGCGCCGAGCGACCCGGTGTACACCTACACCAACAGCAAGGTCATTGATGGGCGGTTCGAGTACACGGGCGCAGATATCACCACGCGCAAGACAGTGGCGTTGGTGTCCTGGAATGACCCGAGTGATTTCTACCGCTCCAAGGTGGAGGTGGTGGAGGATGACGAGGGCATCCAGCGCTATGGGATTCGCAAGACCGAGGTTACGGCGTTCGGATGCGCGACCCGCGGCCAGGCACAGCGAGTTGGGCTGTATCAGCTCTACACGTCCCGCCTCGAGACTGGCGGCGTGGCGTTCGCGGTTGGCTTGGAGGGCGTCATCCCCCAACCCGGCAGTATCGTCAAGGTCGCTGACAAACATCGCGCGGGCCGCGCCATCGGCGGCCTGATCCGTCAGGCGTCCACGACCACAGTTATTGTTGATCGCGATCATGCCATCCAGGTTGGCAACACGTTGACCGTGAACCTGCCAAACGGGACGACGGAATCCCGGCCTGTCGTGCTGGTATCGGACCGCGTAATAACGGTGAGTCCAGAGTTTAGCGCCGCACCTACGGCTCAGGCGTCCTGGGCGGTGGACGCCGATGACCTCGTAACGCAGCACGTCAGAGTGATTTCGGTCAAGGAGCGCGACGGCGGAATCATCTATGACATTGCCGGCGTATTCCACCACCCTGGCAAGTTCGACGCCATCGACAACGGCGTGCGCTTGGACCCGTTGCCGGTCAGCGTCGTTCCGCCACGCGCTCAGCTCGCGCCCACGAACGTACAGATCAGCGAATACGCCACGTTCCACCAGGGGACGACGCGGCATAACGCAGAGATTACGTGGGAGGCTCCCGAGAACGCTGTCTCTTACGATATCCAATGGCGTAGGGACAATGGCGATTGGGTGCAAATGCCGCGCACGGGGACGCTCCTGGCCGAGATCGTAGATATCTACTCAGGCGACTACATTGTGCGTGTGCGGGCTATCAACGGTCTGGATGTGCCGTCGCTGTGGGCCTATTCGCCACTCACCACGCTCACTGGTTTGATCGGCGAGCCACCTGTTGTCGCGTCGCTCGCCACGGTAGGCGAGATCATGGCAATCCGCCTGGATTGGGCGTATCCAGACACGCCGAACATCATTGAAAAAGTTGAGATTCGGGCGAGTCTGACTAACAGCTTTGACGACAGCTATGTTGTGACGCAGGTATCGTACCCCGACACGTCATACACGCTCTACGGGCTCGGATATTCCACGGAAATGTGGTTCTGGGTGCGGCTCATCGACAAGAACGGGACAGCCGGCCAGTGGCATCCATCATCGACCGGGGCGGGCGTATTCGGGAAACCGAATCAAGATCCCGAGGTGCTGCTTGAATACCTGGAGGGGCAGATTGGCGAAGGCCAGCTCGCGCCTGGCCTGATCTCTGAAATCCAGGAGGGCATCACCGATGACGTGATGGATGAGATCGTTGGCGATCTGACCGGCGATGATGTGCTGGACCAGAAGTGGTTCGTTGGTGACGACGACAAGAGTTTTGTTGGCACAGTTACCACTACATCGGCATTCAACGAGGGCGATTACCGTGAGGCAAAACGCACCGTTGCATTGGCCGCGCAGACCGAGAGTAACCTCGCTGTCATCCGGCAAGAGCTGAAGGTCACTTCCGACCTCACGTCGGCCACGGCCAGCAGCCTGTCCATCCTCTCGGCGAAAGTCGGCGGCATGGAATCGACCGTTGAGGAAACGTCCTCAGCAGTAGCGGACCTTGATGGTGCGCTGTCTTCGAGTTGGCAGGTTAAGACACAGGTGCGATCCGATGGGCGCGTTGTTCAGGCTGGCGTGGCCCTGGGCGCATCCATCAACCCGAACGGAACCAGCCGCAGCGAATTCCTGGTGATGGCCGATACGATAGCGTTCCTCACATCGCTGAACGGACAGTTGCATGCGCCGTTCATTTTCGATGTGGCCAACGATACTGCCTTTTTGAACAGTGTGTTTATCAAGAACGGCACGATCACCAACGCGATGATCACGGATGGCGCCATAACGAACGCCAAGATTGGTAATGCGGCTATTACCGAGGCAAAAATAGCAGATGCCCAGATCACTAGTGCAAAAATCGCCGATGCCCAGATCACGACCGCCAAAATTGGCGTAGCTCAGATAGATACGCTGAGGTTGGCAAATGGTTCAGTCAGCGCGGGTAACAGTAGCAACATCAATATTTCGTTTGGGGCTGGATCAGGGACAAACATCGCGCAGGTCGGGTTCAGTCTGGGCGACGTTGGTAACGCTATTTTTGTCTACGAATTTGTCGCCACGTCGTCGTCTGGCGTTGCTGCGGCTGGGGATGACATCGAGGTCAGGATAGATGGGAACGTACTGTATGAAATTCCTGTCGCAAATTATGACATCGCGGGGACAGTGCGTGGCAATGGGACGGTCGCACGCATTGGACTAGCTTCAGGCAGCCACACCGCATCGATCATATTTCCGCGCCCAACAAGCGGGAATGTTACGGTTACCGGGGCCTTATCGGTCTTAAGTTTTGTGCGTTGATCTTGCCGCCTCCGGGCGGCTTTTTTTGGGCAATAAACCATGCAACAGGAAATCCACCAAGTCCTCCTTCAGAATGCCGGCAACCGATTGACGCATGAACTCATCAACGGATTGACGGCAAGGCTGGAGATGATCGCACGGCAGGCCATTGCCGACGCTCTCAAGGAGCGCGAATTGAAGCAGCAGGAGCAGAGCGATGCCTGATTTGTCCGCATACAAGGTCGATCTGGACACGCCACAGCCCAACGGAGGGCGAGGGGAATCTCCGAGGGCGGCATTTACCAAGTACAACGGCGCATTGGACGCATTGGAAAACTCGGTTGAGCTGGACTCCAATGGCCAAGTGCCGATGGCGCAACTGCCTGTTGGATCTGCAGGCGGTCTGGCCACTCTGGATCAGAATTCCACGTTGACCGCGACGCAGATGCCAGCGAGTTATGTGGCTCTGTTGGCGGCAGCATTTGGTTATGGGCAATCGCTGCAGAACGTGACCGCAAGCCGAGCCGTAGACGTTACCTATACCAATTCCACTGGCCGCCCCATTTCGATATATATCCGAGGCGACACAACTGCCGCCAATGGCTCGCTCATCCTCAACGTTGGAGGTGCGATCGCCGGACGATCATTCCACCCGGTTTCTGGCGCGTTCTTGGGGCTCAACGCTATTGTCCCCGCAGGGGCAATATATATCGTGGCGACCGACAATGTTTCGATCATCGACTGGTTGGAGTACCGCTAGATGCATACATTCAGAGATTCCACCACTGGCCAGTACTGGCAGTTTGATGATGATGTGCAAATTGAATTTGTGAACGGCCGATGGACCTTCGCCAATGCCCGGGGTGACACGCTTGACGCGCCCGAGACACTGGAACCCGCTGTGCTGCCGGACCCGGCTGGCCCGGCTATCACGGAACTGAGGGCCCGAAAACTCGCTGAGATCAATGCAGCGTTTGAGGCGGCGGCGCATGCACTTACCGGCGGATATCCCGAGGCAGAGCAACTGACGTGGCCGGTCCAACGCGCTGAGGCGCTCGCGTGGCAGTCCGATCCGTCGTCCCCCACGCCGTATCTGGACGGGCTGGCTGCCGCTCGTGGAATCGAGCCCGAGGTGATGCGTCAGAAAACACTGACGCAGACGCTGTTGTTTATGACTGCCAGTCAGCAGCTCGTCGGAAAGCGCCAGCGTTTGCGTGACGCTCTGGATGCCATTGAAGATGACGCTGTAGATGCTGCCGCCCAGATCGGGGCGCTGGCTTGGGATTGATGGGTCAAGTGCTACGCAATATCAAAGCTCGCTTCGGCGAGTTTTTTTTCGTCCATAAGGGGGGGATATGGCTCGGATCAACGAGAAGGAAGCGGGCGGCCGCAATGTGCTGGCGTTTCTCGACATGCTCGCGGTGTCGGAGGGCACCGACGATGGACGCCAGCCGACGAACGATGACGGCTATGACGTGCTGGTGGGTGGCAAGCTGTTCACGGGCTACGACGATCACCCGAACGTGCTGGTCAAGCTGAGCCCCACGCTGTCGTCTACTGCGGCGGGGCGCTACCAGATCCTGTATCGCTACTGGCCGCACTACAAGGCGCTGCTCAAGCTGCCAGACTTCGGCCCGCTGTCGCAGGACCGCTACGCCATCCAGCAGATCAAGGAGCGGCGCGCACTCGCGGATATCCAGGCTGGTCGGTTTGATGAGGCCGTGTCGAAGGTGAAAAACATATGGGCTTCGCTGCCGGGGGCAGGGTACCAACAGCACGAGCAGGATATCGAGCGGCTGCGTGACGCCTACGTGCGCGCTGGCGGCAACCTTGCGGAGGCGTGATGCACGAGAACCTGGGCTATATGCTGGCCGTGGTCGGGACGGATGCCGCGACCGCAGCGGCCGCCGGCGAGCCGCTGAGCATGTCGCAGATCGTGGGCCTGATCATCGTCAGTCTGCTCGGCGGTAGCGCGGCCTGGAAGGTGATCCCCATTCTGATGGCACGCCTCGCGGTGTCAGCCGCTGGCGCGAAATCGGAGAAGGATGCCATCGATAGGCTAGAGGACCAGTTGGCCGAGGAGCGGCGCGCAGCGCAGGCCGCGCGCGACGCGGCGAACGACGCATTCAAGCAGCGCAACGATATCTACATGGAGCTCGCGAAGGCGCAGGCCCAACTGGCAGCGCTCACCGAGCGGGTGTCGTTCCAGGCACAGACCATCGAACGCCAGAACGCACTCATCGCCGACCTGACTGCGCAGGTGAAGAGCCTGCAGGAGGAGATCCGTGGAAAAACTGCATGAATGGTGCCAGTGCCGGCATCCGCGCCTGGCCAGGGCCCTGCGCATGGCCTATGCCTGGGTGCTGGTGCTGGGGATCCTGTGCGGCGGATTTGCCGTCGGCTGCCTGTTAACGTGGTCTGTGGCCTCTCGCACCATCGCGCAGCAGCGCGAGGACTACCGTGAGGCGCTGGCAGCCGTGACGGCTGCTGTCAGCCGCGCAGCCAGCACTGCAGAGCAGGCCGCCGAGACGGCCGAGCATGCCGCGGGCACAGCCGCCGGCGCGGTGCAGGCAGCGAAAGGCGCAGCGTCAAAGGCGGGCAGCGCCGCATCCAAGGCCAGCGCAGCCGCCGACAGGGCCGGCTCCGTGGCACGGAGGGTGGAGGAGGTGCTGCCTCCGTCGGCGCCGCCTCAACCTGCGGAGGTGCCGGAATGGCTCAATACTCCGTAGCCGATGCTGCGCAAGCGCTGGTCGGCTGGCGAGGCTACGCCGCCGCCGCGCTAGCCGGCGCGCTGGTAGCTGGCGCGGCCGCGTGGACGGTGCAGGGTTGGCGAGGGGAGGCTCGGCTCGCCCGGCAGCAGGCGCAGACGGCTCGGGACGATGCCGAGGTGGCGCGTGCCGCACTGGCGCAAACGACACGGGATATCCAGGTCATGGCCGACGCAGCCGCCAATGCGGCGGGCGTGGCGCCGCAGGTGGCGGCGGCGATGAGCAAACTCAATCAGGAACTTAAAAATGCGACCCCTCTGCCTGCTGGTTGTCGTCCTGATGGTGTCCGGCTGCGCACCCTCCAGGATGCTGTCGGTGCCGCGAATCGTGCCGCCGCTGGACAGTCAGCTCGCTGAGCCGTGCCCGCCGATCCCGGGCCCGCCAGCCGGCGACTACGACGCTTGGCAGGCATGGGTACAGGATGAGGTGCTGACGAGGTATGCGATCTGCGCAGCGCGTCATCGGGCCACGGTGGAGGCGTGGCCCAGGTAGGCTTACGGTTCACGCATAGGTTTCTTGTGCGCCACAGTCACGGCTACCGAGCCGTCGGGCATGCGATATTTGCCGCCCGAGGCTGGTGTTCGGCACCAGGTGCTGGATAGCAACGAGACCTGGCGACGGTTGTGCGATGAAGGATAGGGGCTAAGATTCGTCTGGGCCGGAGTCAGGGGTCGCGCGGAGAACAGGGCGGAAGATGGCTATCGGCGTGACCCCGTAAGCCCCCGCGCTTCTCCCAGCAAGTTTGCGCACCAAGTTTAGGACGGCGTGCATGGTCTCCGCCATGTCCGAAGTGTTTATCATCGGTCCGCCCTCGGCAAAGGGATTTTCCCAATCCGGCTTGGAGTCCAAGACGGCTAGCATCATCCATTGGCCGGCAATAGCCGCACCATGGGCTAGCGCGAGGGTGGAAGTGTTGATAATCGTGTGCTCGGCGCGGAGGCTCGCCCAAACCGCAACTTCGGTGCGATCACGCATGTACAGTTGGGCATCTGGCGGCATGGCCGAGATTGCTTCTCCAAAGTGGGCAAGCATCTATTTTAGCTTGGCCATTTCCTGCTTGTTGGCGTGGGTCAACTTTTGCTCTGCAATCATGAGCTTGATTGCGGGGCTCCACATCTTTTGCAGCGTTTGTACATCGGTTAGCTCCATGCGGCCAGCAACCATCACCAAGTCGCCAATCCTTGCTGACACGATGTCCTTCGTGATATGACCGATTTCGTCCAGGCGATCGATAAGCAGAATGGGTAGGCTCCATTCTGCGTCATAAACTCGCTCTTGCCCTTCGGTAACTGTGCCGTTGTGCTTCAGGCCGCCTTGCACCACGGCTTTGATGCCCACGGTGCCCTCAGAGGTATCGGATGTGGACGAGGAGTGCTTAAAGGTCTTTAAGACGCCTTCGTCAAATAGTTGAGCCAACCATGAGTGGACGCGAGGTTTGTCCACATACAGAAAGTCATAGAGAAAATCTATGCTTGGTGAGTCTTGATCCACGTTTGATGTCCTTTTTTATCTCTTGTTTTTTGGACTCAAGCGCTCGTTGCTTGGCAATCAGGTCTTCGCCTATGGCACGTATCGTCGCGCGCGCATCGTCCACCGCAGGCTTGCTGGCGGTGAGCTTGGCTAGGAGGTGGTCAAGGCGAACGTCCATAACTCATTCTAGCAAATCAAGTCAAGAGCGCAAGAGAGCGTCTGCGCAGTGTAGCGTACGCCGGGAGGGGCGGGGCAGAGCGCGGTGGGCACGAAAACGCCCCAACCCGTGAGGGGGCTGGGGCGTAGTGCCGATGCGGTGTCCCGGCAAGTTCAACGATAGCGGGGTCGAGCGGATCTACGACGAGGTGCGTGCGGTGCAAATGCCCGCATCAATTGCCGCGCACGCCAGCTCCAGCATGCGCGGCAGATCGCCCGACGCCGCGAGGTAGCGGGCGTATGTCGCGCGGGATATGCCCAGCGCTGCCGCTGCACTGTTGTAGGTGTACCCGTGGCGGGCCTGCCATGCGCGGAGGTCATCGGAGGTCATGTTTTTTTTGCCCGTTGCATCCATGTGTTTGCTCGTTTGCCCCAGCCAGGCGGTTTGGGGCGTCTGACAGCAGCGAGCAGGGCGGCTGCGGTAGTGGGGTGCATGGGCCGGCCGCGCTTGGTTTCCGCCATTTTTGCGCGGCTCTCGGCCGACGCCGCACGCTCGCGGCCACGCGCCGCCGCCTCCGGTGGTACACCGCGCGCCGCCTTGAGTTTGCGCGTGCCGGCTGTGACCTGTCCCACACCCAGGGCCTGCCGCCATTTCCAGACCGTGGTTGCTCCCACAGCCCAATAATGCTGCACGGCCTCGGAGCTCTCGGTCTGCACGGCCCGCACCAGATCCCCCGTCAATATCAACGAGGCGCGGCCAGTTTTTTTTCGGCGCGGCCATGAGATCGGGGCATCTGTCCAGCCGCCGACCTCCAC
>Ga0182749_1000276_pt1 | contig 51341 bp, 38 predicted proteins | sample eDN3rd37CKraftMG_FD_128875 | JGI IMG/M metagenome (GOLD analysis project Ga0182749, IMG submission 128875) | Enriched Miracle-Growth compost microbial communities from Emeryville, California, USA - eDNA 3rd pass 37_C Kraft MG (version 2) (version 2) ...
CCACGCCGTTCGCGCGGCGGTGCTTGTCCGCGTCGCGTACGCACCGCATTTCGGAGCCATCACCTTCCCGGAGAACATCATGAGTGGCGCCATCTCGACCAGCCGCAACGTCGACCGCGTGATCCGCGGCCAGCCGACGTCCGACGGTGCCGGCGTCAAGCTGACGCGCGTGATCGGACAGCGCGCGCTGGACATGCTCGATCCGTTCCTGATGCTGGACGAGTTCCGGTCGGACAGCGCGTCGGATTACATCGGCGGCTTCCCGGACCATCCGCACCGTGGCTTCGAGACCGTCACGTACATGCTCGCCGGCCGCATGCGCCACGGCGACAACCAGGGCAATTCCGGTTTGCTGAGGCCCGGCAGCGTGCAGTGGATGACTGCGGGGCGCGGCATCGTGCACTCGGAAATGCCCGAGCAGGAAAACGGACTGATGTGGGGCTTCCAGCTCTGGGTCAACCTGCCGGCGAAAGACAAGATGACGGCTCCGCGCTATCAGGACATCGCGCCGGAACGCATTCCGGAATCCGCACCTGCGCCCGGCGTGCGGGCGCGGGTGATCGCGGGCGCATTGAACGGCGTCAGAGGCCCGGTCAGCGGCATCGCGGTCGAGCCGCTCTACCTCGATCTCGCGCTCGAGCCCGGCGCGCGCTTCGCGGCGCCGGTTCCGGCCGGCCACAACGCGTTCGCCTATGTCTACGAAGGCGGCGTCGACATCGGTTCGCACGATGCGCCGAAGCGCCTCGCACGTGGCGAGCTCGCCTTGCTCGATCGGCGCGGCGACGACGTACTCCTCTCAGCCGGCGCCGGACCTGCGCGGCTGATCCTCGTCGCCGGCAAGCCGCTCGGCGAGCCGGTGGCGAAGTACGGGCCTTTCGTCATGAACACGCAGGACGAAGTCGTGCAGGCGATCCGGGATTATCAGTCGGGCCGGTTCTGATCCTCGTCGCTCCCGCGTCGGCGGGGAATCTGGCGCCTTCGCCCTTCCGTCGGCTTCAGCATCTCGTCGAAGTAATCTGCGATCAGCGTGTAGACGTGCTTGCGCATCGCCGGCGTGGACAGTCCGTGCTTGCCGCCGGGGTATGTCATCAGCCGGAATTGATCGCCGCGCTCCTGCAGCGCGGCCATGAGCTTCGTCGAGTTCGCGAACAGCACGTTGTCGTCGGCCATGCCGTGCACGAGCAGCAGCGGCGATGTGAGGCCGCCGAGCCAGTGCAGCACGCCGGACAACTCGTAGCCTTCCGGATTCGTCTGCGGCATGCCGAGGTAGCGTTCGGTGTAATGCGTGTCGTAGAGCGACCAGTCCGTGACCGGCGCCACGGCGACGCCGGCTGCGATGCGGTCGGACGCCTTGGCGAGCAGCATCAGCGTCATGTAGCCGCCGTAGCTCCAGCCGAACACACCGATGTGCTCGCCGTCGACGAAGCGCTGCTGCCGCAGCCATGCGACGCCGGCGAGCTGGTCGGCGACTTCGGCCTTGCCGAGCTGGTGGAAGATCGCATCGGAGAACGCGCGGCCGCGACGCGGCGAGCCGCGGTTGTCGAGCGCGAAGACGACGTAGCCGTGCTGCGCCATGTACTGCTCGAAGTGATTGCCCCAGGCGCGGTTCACGTACTGCCGGCCGGGCCCGCCGTAGTAGGTCATGAAGACGGGATAGCGTTTCTTCGCGTCGAAATCGGCAGGCTTGTAGAGGCGGTAGTACAGCGCCTGCCCGTCCTCGGCCGGCAGCGTGCCGAACTCGGGCTCGATCAGGCTCTCGCGATACGGCCAGTACGGATGGCCTTCCTTCAGCACGTTCGGCTCGATCCACGCGATGAGCGCGCCGTCCGGCTTGCGCAGCGCGACCTGCGGCGGCGTCACGGGATCGGAATAGGTGTCGATGTACGCGGACGCGTCCTTGCCGAATTCCGCCTCATGCCAGCCTTCGCCCGCGCTGATGCGGCGCGGAGAGGCGGCGTCGCTGCCGTCGAGGCGGACGGCGTAGACCTGTCGCTGCAACGGATCGTCGCGACCAGCGCTGAAGTAGACCGAACCCTTCTTCTCGTCGACCGCGAGCAGCTTGTCGACGTCCCACTCGCCCGCCGTCAGCGCGCGGCGCCGTACGCCGTCGAGGCCGACCGCGTACAGATGCTTGTGGCCGCTCTGCTCCGACGCCCAGATGAACGCATCCTCGTTCTCGAGAAAATGCAGATCGTCGTGCAGGTTGATCCAGGTGGCGCGGGTCTCGGTCAGCAGCGTGCGATGGTGCAGGCTGCCGGCGTCGACGAGCACGAGCTCGAGGCGCTGCTGGTCGCGACTCTCGCGCTGGAACGCGAGCGCGCTCGCGTCGGGCAGCCAGTCGACGCGCGCGAGATAGATGTCCGTATTCCTGCCGAGATCGATCCAGCGCACGCGCGCGTCGCGCGGCCGCACGAGGCCGAGCTTCACGGTGACGTTGGGGCGGCCCGCAGCGGGATAGCGCTGAGTGACGGTCTCGGTGCGGTCCGCGTAGAGCTCAGTACGCTTGATCTCGTCGACGTGCGATTCATCGAACCGCTCGAATGCGATCGCCGAATCGTCCGGCGCCCACCAGTAGCCGGTCGAGCGGTCCATCTCTTCCTGCGCGACGAACTCGGCCTCGGCGTTGTGGACCGGCCCCTTGCCGTCGCGCGTCAGCTGGTAGTTGAGCCCGCTGCGAAGATCGATGGTGTAGAGGTTCTGCTTGCTGACGAACGAGACGTAGCGGCCCTTCGGCGACACCTGCGCGTCAATGACGTCGAGCCCGGCCGGCGTCAGGCCGCGCAGTTCCTGGCCGGGCTCCGCATCGAGATCGTAGAGCCAGAGCCGCTCGCCGACACCGAACAGCAGCTTTCTCGAATCCGGCGACCAGCGGTACGAGACGATGCCATGCAGCTGCGCGATGCGCTCGCGCTCGCGGCGCGCTTTCTCGGCATCGGAAAGCGGCGTTGCGCTGCCGAGCGCAGCGGAATCGACCAGCCGGCGCGCGGCGCCGGTGGCGACTTCGAACACCCAGAGGTCGAGCTGGTTCTGATCGTTCTCGCGCCCGCGCAGGAAGGCGACGCGGCTGCCGTCCGGCGCGATCCTGAGCGCGCGCGGGCTCGGCCCGTTGAGGTCCGGATCGGAGTAGATCCGGTCGATCGTGAGTTTTTCGGCCATCGCGGGCACGCTGATCGCCAGGGCGGCGATCCAGAAGAGGATGCGCATCGGAATCTCCCTCGGTGCGCCGATTATCGCCGCGCGTCTGCGCTGCGGGGGAATGCCGAAAGTTCGGGTGGGCGATATCGGGTTTGCCGTTCTCCGCTTGCGGCAACGCCGGCGTGCGGGAACGCTTCGCGGCACCGACCGCTACCTGCAGAGCGCAGGCGAAGAATTGCACTAAGCCACTTTGCCGTGCCCGAACAGGTGCCGCCGCGCCTCGTCGGTCAGCTCCCGGCCGGGTGGATGGATCTCGTCGCCGCGCGCGTACACGCGCACCGTCGCGGGCCGGGCCTTGATCGCATTGAACCAGCGCTCGAGGTGCGGGAAATCGCCGAGCTTCTGCCGCTGCGACTCGTGCGAGGCGATCCAGGGATACGACGCCATGTCGGCGATCGTGTACTCGGTGCCGCAGATGAACTCGCGCCCCGCGAGCTGCCGGTCGAGCACGCCGTACAGGCGCGCAGTCTCGCGCACGTAGCGGTCGATCGCGTACGGGATCTTCTCGGGGGCGTAGCGGATGAAATGATGATTCTGTCCCGCCATCGGGCCGAGCCCGCCGACCTGCCAGAACAGCCACTGCAACGCCCTCATGCGGCCGCGCAGATCCTGCGGAATGAACCGTTTCGTCTTGTCCGCGAGGTAGAGCAGGATCGCACCCGACTCGAACACGCTGAGCGGCGGGCCGCCGTCGGCCGGCGCGCGATCGACGATCGCGGGCATCTTGTTGTTCGGCGAGATCCTGAGAAAGTCAGGCTTGAACTGATCGCCCTTGTTGATGTCGACGAGCCTGAGCTCGTAGTCGAGGCCGGCTTCCTCGAGGAACAACGCGATCTTCTGTCCGTTGGGCGTGGGCCAGTAATAAAGCTCGATCATGTCGAACACTCCTTGAGCCCCCGCTCGCAACTTCCCTATCTCGGGACGACGCGAGCGTTCTCAAGGCAGCGCGGCGCACAGGCGGCCGGCGAGTCCGCTCCAGCGCTGCGCGCGGCGCGCGATCGCCTCGGCGAGGACATCCTCGTTCGCCCACAGCGTCAGCGACCGGCGCGCGCGCGTGATGCCCGTGTACACCAGCTCGCGGCTCGACACTTTCACGCTTTTTTCCGGCAGCACCAGCAGCACGTCGTCGAATTCCGACCCTTGCGACTTGTGCACCGTCAGCGCGAACGCGCTCTCGTGAGCGGGCAGTGCAGCCGGCAGCCACGCGCGCGGGCCCGCATCGGTGTCGAACCACACACGCAGCGTGCCGTCTTCGTCACGCCAGACGACACCGACGTCGCCATTGTAGAGGCGGTGGCGGTAGCTGTTCTCGCGGATCATGACCGGGCGGCCGTGGAAGAACGCATCGGGCCGCAGCACCGGCTGCTGCAAGGCCAGCGCGATGCGCGCGTTGAGCACGCGGCTGCCGGCTTCGCCTTCGCGCACGGCCGTCAGCACGGACTGACGGCGAAGCATGGCGAGCGCGGCGCCCACATCCGGCGCCGCGGCGACCGCCCGATAGTGCGGCAGCACGTGCTCGAGCACGAAGGACGCGAGCGACGCATCGCGGCCGTGCCGCCAGCGCACACCGCGGCACGCAGCCGTACGCAGGCATTCGAGCGCGGCCGCCGCGTCGCCGGCGCGCACGGCGGCGCGCAGCGCCGTGATGTCGAGCTCGGCCGTCTGGCGATAGCTCCGCGACAGCTCGACGCGCACCAGCGGGCGCGACTCGCGCGACGCCGCGACGCGCACGCCGAGCGCCTCCGACACGTCGCGCGCGAATGCCTCGGGCACATCCATGCCGCTGCCGGCCGCGTCGCACAATGCGGCGAGCACGTCGCCCGTCTCGACCGACGGCAGCTGATCGCGATCGCCGACCAGGATCAGCCGCGCACCCGCCGGCACCGCCTCGACCAGCCTGCACATCAGCGGCAGATCGACCATCGAGGCCTCGTCCACGACGACGAGATCGGCCGCGAGGGGATTCGTTCGATCGCGGCGAAATCGCACCGTGCCCGGCCGGTTGCCCAGCAGGCGGTGCAGCGTCGCGGCCGCGGTCGGCAGCATCGCGTGCAGCTCCGCATCGATGCGGCCTTCCGCGGCGAGCCGCGCATAGTTTTCGCGCAGGGATTCCGAAAGGCGCGCCGCCGCCTTGCCGGTCGGTGCCGCGAGCAGGACGCGCAGCGTGACGCCAACATGTCGCGCCGCATCCACGGCGAGCGTGAGCACGCGCGCCATCGTCGCCGTCTTGCCGGTGCCGGGGCCACCGGTCAGCAGCATGACGCGCGCGCGCTGCGCGAGCGCGGCGGCGAGCGCCTGGCGATCCGGCTCGCCGTCGCCCGAACGGCCGAACAGCGCCGCGATCCGCTCGCGCAGCCACGCGGCATCGGGCGGCGGCTCGATCCTGCCCGACAACGCGAGCAGCCCCTGCGCGAGCCGCACTTCGTAGTCGCGATAGCGGCGCAGTGCGACACGGTCGCCCTCGAGCGCGAGCACCGTGCCGGCGGGCGCGTTGCCGCCCGTGTCGACATAAGGCGAGGCACTGAGCGCGGCGCACCAGTCGCCGATCGCGGGCAACGGCGGCGGATCGCGCTCGGGCGCGATCTCGGCGAGCAGATCCGGCACGTGCGCGAGCGGCAGCACGCTGTGGCCGAATGCGAGCGCGCGGCTCGCGAGCGCCGCCGCGAGCGCGACCTCCTCGGGGGTATTGCTGCGCAGCCGCGCGAGGCTCGCGCCGAGTGCGTGGTCGAGCGGCCGCAGCCAGCCTTCGCGCAGCCAGCGTGCGAGCGCGCTCATGCGGCCTCCGCGCGCGGCGGCGCGAGCAGCGTATCCAGCGCGTCGATCAGCTCGCGCGAGGGCCGCGCCGCGAACACGCCGGGCGAATCCGCGCGCGACGCGTCGAGGCCGCGACAGAAGAGATAGCGCACGCCGCCGAAGTGCGTGTCGTAGTCGTAACGCTGGATGCGGAAGCGCAGCCAGCGATGCAATGCAAGCGTGTAGATGAGGTATTGCAAATCGTATTCGCTCTCGCGCATCGCGCGCGCGACGCTCTCCGGCGAGTAATCGGCGAGGCGATTGCTCTTGTAATCGAGAAGATACGTGCGCTCGGCGTGCCGGTAGACGAGGTCGATGCGTCCCGTCAGCAGGCCTTCGAGGCGCTCGCGCAGGCCGAAGCGCTCGCGCTCGGGCAGGACGCCGTGGCGATGCAGGAGATCGATCAGCGCGTCGACGCGCACGGAGCGGAGCGCGAAGTGGAACTCGATCTCGGCGCGCCGCTCGCCGGGTGCGATGTCGGCGAGGCGGACGCCCTCCGGCAGGCGCACGTTGACGGTTTCGCGCACGAGCGCCGCCAGCGGCCGCAATCCGCCGTCGATTTCCGCGCCGACGTAACCATTCTCGCCGAGCGCGCGGCGCAGCGTCTCTTCGTCGTCAGGCGGCGGCGTATCGGCGCGCCAGTCGCGCCAGCGCGCAAAATCGATCGTCTCCAGAGCCGCGTGCAGCGCGTTGCCGAAGCGCGCGCCGATATAGGGCGAGGCGACCGGCTCGATCGCGTCGGCCGTGTCGGGCTCGTCCTCGGCGCCGCGTTCTTCCATCGTGTCCGGCGCAGCCTGCGCTTCCTCGCGGGCGAGCTGCGAAAAGCTGTACACCCACCAGTCGCGGCGCAGCGCACGGCGCGCCTCGCGAACGACGCAAGGCGCCGGAGCGGCGGGCAATGGCAGCGCGCGCGTGACGAGATCGGGAAACGGATCGCGCACGATCGTGCGCGGCGATGCCGACTTGATCAGGCGCTCGAAGGCGGCGTCGATCGCATCGGGGCTCGTGCTTCCCACCTTGCCGTCCTTGCCGCCGTGCAGGAGCCACGCAAGCGCCGGCTTTTCGCCGCTCGATTGCAGCGACACCGCGTACAGCCACGCCGCGTGCCGCGCGCGCGTCAGGCCGACGTAGAGCAGCCGCAGCTGCTCGGCGAGCAGCTCTTCCTTTTCGCGTTTCGCGGCGGCCGCGTAGGCATCGTCCTCGAGGCCGTCGATGCGCGCGCGCAGCACGCGCCGCCCGTCGACGCGATCGGCGACGAGGCGAAGGCCGCTCCAGGGCGCTTCAGCGGTCGCGAGCCCCGCGAAAGGCAGGAACACGAGATCGAATTCGAGGCCCTTGGCCTTGTGCAGCGTCATGATCCTGACGCGCTTCGCGTCGGACTCGAGCCGGAGCTGCTGCGCCTCGTCGAGATCGTCGGCCTCGGCGATGCGGCGCGCGAGCCAGTCGGCTTCGCCGGCCCCGCCGAGCACGTGGCTGCGCGCAGCCTGCACTTCCTCGGCGACCTGGAGATAGTTGCCGAGCCGCCGCTCGCCGTCGGCGAGCTTCAGGAGCCGCGGCGCGGCGCGCGCGACGAGCTCGCGCACGACCGAGAGCGCGCCGAAATCGAGCCAGCGCTGCCGCCACGCCTGGAAGTCATCCAGCCAGGCGCGGTGCGCAGCTTCGTCGCGCGAGAGCGCATCGATCGCCGCGGCGTCGACGCCGATCAGTACGGTCGCGAGCGCGGCGCGCAGTCGGCCCTCGTCGCCGAGCGCGAGCAGCGCCTGGAGAATCCACAGGATCTCCGTCGCCTCCGTCGTCGAGAACACGCTTTCGCGCAGCGCCGTCACGCTCGCGATGCCGCGCAGGGCGAGCTCACGCTGCATGCGCGCGGCCTCGTCGTTGCGGTTGACGAGCACCGCGATGTCGCCGGGCTCGACGCGTGCCATCTCGTCCTTTCGCTTCACGTACAAAGGGCGGTCGTCGAGCAGCGCCTGGATTTCGCTCGCTGCGGCACGCGCGGCACGCGTGCGCGCCGCATCGGCTTTCAGCGTCGCGCCGTCCGGCCCGTCCATGTCGCCGCGCGAAAGATTGAGTAGGTGCAGCGCCGGTGCCGCACGCTTGCCGTCGCCGAGATCGGCATCGGCAACCTTGCCGCCAGGCGCGACGTGCGGATAGCGCGTCTCGCCGTCCGCGAACGGAAACTCGCCGCCCTCGGCGAACACGGCGGCGACGGCCTCGATCATGCGCGGCCGCGAGCGGAAGTTCTGCGTCAGCGTCTGCGTCGACTCGGCGCTCCCGGCGGCCGCATGGTAGGTGTGCACGTCGCCGCCACGGAAACGGTAGATCGCTTGCTTCGGATCACCGATCAGGAACAGCGCAGGGCGCGCGTCCTCGTCGGCCTGCACATAGATGCGGCGAAACACGTCCCACTGCTTCGCGTCGGTGTCCTGGAACTCGTCGACGAGCGCGGCGGGACAGGCCCGGCGCAAGTCGCGCGCGAGTCGCGCGCCGTCGCTCGACGACAGCGCGGCGTGGACGCGCTCGACGAGATCGTCGAAGCCGACGAGGCCGCGCTCGCGCTTGATCGCGGCCATGCGTGCCCGCGCGGCGTCGCGCACATCGTGCAGGAGGTTCACGCGCGCCTCGGCCAGCGGGCGTGCAGCCGCGCGCAGCGCGGTGAGGTAGGCGTCGATCGCTTCGAACAGCGGCGATGCCGGCCGCGGCGCTCGCGTGAATTTACTGTTGACCTTGCCGTCGATGCCGGACGGTGTGAGGCATTCGAGAGTCGCGCGGACCCGGTCGTCGGGCACCGCGCCCTCGGCGAACGAGGCGAGGAACGCCCACGCGTTTTCGAGCGCCTTGTCGCTCGGGCTGCCCTTGTGCAGGATGCCGCCGCTGCGCGCGGCCTCGATCAGGCGCCGCGCCGTCGCGCCTTCGCGCCGCCACGTCTCGCGCAGCGCGGCAGCCGCGGTCTCGATACCGGCTTCGAGCGCGGCGAGCGCGGGCGCGTCGGCTGGCACGCGCGCCGGCAGCAGTTCCTCCGCAGCGAGCAGCTGGCGCAGGTCGCGTGCGAGCTGCTCCGGCGATTTCCACAGTGTCTCGAGCCGCGCCGCGGTGACGCGGTCGCGCGTCATGTGGCGCCAGATGTCGTAGGCGATCTCGGTGTGCAGCGCGCGTTCGCTGGTCACGAGCTCGGTGGCTGCGAGCGGCTCGCCGCTGGCGAGCGCGTGATCGGAGAGCACGCGCTGGCAGAACGCGTGGATCGTGTGGATCGGCGCGAGGTCGATCTCGCCGACCGCGCGGCGCAGGCGTGCCGCGAGCCGCGCCGCCGGCTCGGCCTCGATCCGGCGCGCGAGCACGGACGCGGTGAATGCGGTCGCCGCGTCTTCGCCGTCGCAGTAAGCGCGAAGCTCCGCGGGATCAAGCGCGGCCAGCGACGCGGCCCGGACGAGCTGCGAGCGCAACCGCTCGCGCAGCTCCTGCGTCGCGGCGATCGTGTAGGTGACCGCGAGCACCTTCTTCACCGAAAGCTCGCGCTCGACGACGAGCCGCGTGTGCAGGAGCGCGAGCGCGAAGGTCTTGCCGGTGCCGGCGCTCGCCTCGACGCGGTGTGTGCCTTCGAGCGGCCAGTCGAGCGGCGTCGTCATGGCGCGCTCCCCGGCACGCGCGCCGCGCAGATCGCCGCGAACAGGGTTCTGGCCCATTCGCGGAATTCGGCGGTCGCGGTCTCGTCCACGAACGGCATCGCGCCGCGCAGCGCCAGCAGCGTTGCCGCGTCCCTGCCCTCGCCGCCGCTCCGGTTCGCCCACTGCTTCGACGCGGCTTCATCGGCCGCGGCGACGTCGCTGCCGTCGAATGTCTCGAGCCACTCCCACGCGGCGCCCGTGCGGAACGGCAACGGCTTGGCGAGCCCGGCCCGCATGACGCCGATCAGCCAGCGCAACGTCTCGCAGGCCGCTTCACGGGGAGGTATCGGGAGCGGGCGCGGGCCGAAATCGCCGGGCTCGAAGGCCGCGAAGCTCAGCACCGGCCGCGGATCGCCGAGCGCGGCGAGCACCAGCGCATCGAGATGCCAGCGCACCACGTTGCGCGCACCTCGCCGGCCGACGCGCGCGCGGATCGCATGCGCTTCGTCGACATCCTCCAGCGTGCCGACGAGCCGCACGTCTCCGAGCGCGAGCTCGAACGGGAGCGGCGCGGCGACACCGCGACGCGCTGCGCGCACCGCATCGGCGACCGGCCGCGCCTGTCGGATGATCTCGCGCAGGCGCTGCGCGCCCGCGGCGCCCGGCGGCAGCTCGGCTTCGGCCTGCAGGCGACGGCAGAGCGCGGCCTCGTCGATGTCGGCATCCTCGAGCAGCGCCGTGTACACGCGCTGCTGGATCGTGAAGCGCTCCAGCGCATCCGCGGCGACGAACGGTTCGTTCTCGGCGAGGTGCGCGGCGTCCTCGTCGAGGCGTATGCGCAGGCGCTCGGCGAGAAAGAGGCGCGGCGGATCGATGATGAACCGGCGCAATGTCGCGTAATCAACCGTCGTCACGCGTTCGGCGTCCTGTTCGGGCGGCAGCGGTGCCGCGACGAAAGGCGGCAGCGGGTTGACGGCGGGCGTCGTCGCGAGCGCGGGCGCCCAGGCTGGATCGAAGCGGACGCGGCGGCGATCCGCGTCAGGCGGGCAGGCGAACGGCTGCAATTCGTGCTGCAGCACGAGTTGCCGGCGTGCTTCGGCGGGATCGTCGAAATACGCGGCGGCGACGTCGAGCAGCTCCGAAACCACCACCGAGGGCTCGCGCCGCGAGCCGTCGAGCGCGTCGTGGCCGATGTAGCTGAGATACAGCACGCGGTCGGCCGCGGTGAGGAGCTGCAGGAACAGGAAGCGATCGTCGTCGCGCACGGAGCGGTCGCCGCGACGCCGTTCGCCGGGCCGGTCGAGCGCTTCGGCGAGCCGGTTCAGCACGGGCGAAGCTTCCTGGCGCGGATAGTCGCGGTCGTTCAGACCGAGCAGGCAGATGACGCGGAATGGAATCAGCCGCATCGGCACCATGCGGCAGAAGGTGACGCCGCCGGCGAGGAACGGCTGGCGCGCGTCGGCTTCCGCGAAGCGCGCCGCGAAATGCGCGCGCACGACTTCCGCCGGCAGCGCGTCGCCTAGATTCGCGTCGGCGGCCGCGCGCCCGAACGCATCGATCTCCGCGCGCACGCGGTCGCGCGCACGCTGATCGGCCGCGTCGCTCGCACGCGGCGGCAGCAGCTCGTCGAGCACGCGCGTGACGAGTGCCTGCCATTCCACCGCGGTGCGGGCGCGCGCGGCTTCGGCGGCCGCACGCTCGATGACGGCGAGCAGGTGGATCAGCGCATCGAGCGCGTCCAGCGCGCTGCCTTCGAGGTCCGGCCAGGGCGCGACGCCGGCGACATCGGCATCATCGCCGGCCGCGTGACCGAGCAGGAGCCGGTCGAGCGCGAAGCGCCAGGTGAACGCGTCGTCGGGCGGAGCGCCGAGGTGTGCGCGATGTTCCGAGTCGAGGCCCCAGCGCGCACCGGCCTCCTCGACCCAGTGACGCAGGCGGCCGATTGCTTCGGCATCGAGATCGAAGCGTCGCATCAGCGGCGGCAGCGCAATGAGATCGAGCACGTCGTTGCTGGTCAGCCGCGCCGAAGGCAGGGCAAGGACGCGCAACACGAGATCGGCCACCGGCGAGGCAGCGAGCGAGCTCTCGTCGGCGACGGTGTACGGAATGAAGCGCGGCGTGCCGTGTGCGCCGCCGAAGACGGCCGCGATGTGCGGCGCGTAGAGATTGATGTCGGGCGCCATGACCGCCACGTCGCGCGGCTCGAGCGTGGCATCGCCCTCGAACAACGCACGCAGCTGATCGTGCAGCACCTCGATTTCGCGCTGCCGCGTGTAGCAGGCGTGGATCTGCAGCGAACGGTCGGTTTCGATAGCGTCGAGCGGAAGCTTCGGCGCGCCCGGCGCGCGGCGCTCGAGAAGATCGAGCTGCATGCGCTGGAGCAGGCCGATAGGCTCGGAGGGCTCGGCGTAGAACTCGATTTCGCGGGGCGTCACCAGCTCATACGAGAACAGCGTCGCGATGAAGTCGCGGCCGGCGCCGCCCCAGGCGGCGAGCAGCGGATTCTCGACGTCACCGAGCGGATCGGCGCTGCCTTCCGCGAGCCGTTCGCGCAGGGTGACGAGATCACCCCAGTACTTGCGCGTCGGCGTCGGCAAGTAGAAATGAACGACGGAGCCGCGCGCGGCGGCCGTCATGACGCGCAGCACGTCCGGCGAGACGTTGATGCAGGCGAAGGCGAAGATGCGCGACGGCAGTCCGGCCGGCGGTGGTGAATCCTCGCGGCCGTGGCGCTCGAGAAAGGCGTCGATCGCCTGCGCGCGGTGAGTGAGCCCGCGCGTCGCGCGGCGCCAGAGCTCCGCCTGCCAGTCGCCGCGATCGGCACCGCGGTCCCAGGCGAGCAGCCAGTCGCGGCGCCAGGCCTGGTATTTCGTGAACACGTCCGCGAGTTCGCGCGCGAGCGACCACGACTTGAGGGCGGCGTCCGGGCCGGAGAGATAACGTTCGAGCACCGCCGCGATGGCCGGATGCGCACGCGCGGCGGGGTCGTGCAGCGCGGCGTAGAGCCGCCAGATCAGGCGCGCGGGATCGATGGTCGAGGCGTCGTCGAGATCGGGCAGGTTCGCTTTCAGCACCTGGCCGACGAACTCTCCCGGCGTGAGGAAATAGAGGTTCGCCGCGACGCCGTGCCGCTCGGCCAGCGTCTTCTGCAGCCAGCGCCGCATCGCGGGCTGGGGAATCAGGATTGTGTCGGGCTCGAGCAGGCCGGCGCCGGGCGGCGTCTCGCGCAACTCCCTCGCAAGCAGTTCCGCGAGGACTGCCAGCGCATTGCCGTAGTAGAGGCGGAAGTCGGTCGCGGCAGGCATGACCGCGAATGATGCCTCAGCGCGCGTCTCGCCGGTTGAGACGCGGCGTCATTCCGCCCCAAAGCCGGTGCTCGCGTTTCGCGCGTGATCGTGCAATTCGAATGTAATGCGTTCGAAACGAAAACGGAGTGACGCCCGCAATGCGGCGGCGCACGGTCGCGTCACCCTCCGTTCCCTGGCTCGCTTCGATGAAGATTCGCACGCACACCACCGCGCCGGCCGCGCTGCCGCCGTCACTCCGTTTTCGTTTCGCAACGCGCGTCGCCGCGTTGTTCGCCGCGCTCGGCACGGCAGTGTCCTTTGCGCAGGCGGGCGCGCCGCCGAGCGGATGGACTTGGCAGAACCCGCGGCCGATCGGCAACTACCTGACCGGCGTCGATTTCGCCGACGCGTCGCACGGCTGGCTGGTCGGCATCGCCGGCACGATCCTGCACACCGACGACGGCGGCCTCGGGTGGACCGCGCAGGACAGCGGCACGAACGAAACGCTGGAAGCCGTCTGCTTCGCCGACGCGAGCACGGGCACGGCCGTGGGCGATACGGGCGTGATCCTGCGCACGAGCGACGGCGGCGAGACCTGGATCGCACAGACGAGCGGCGTTGACGTGAATCTTTACGCGGTCTCGTGCGCCGATGCCGCGCACGTGACGGCGGTCGGCCTCGGTGGAGCTATCGTGCGCACCGACGACGGCGGCGCGACATGGACGATGCAGGACAGCGGCACGCTCGACGATCTCGATGCCGTGCATTTCGTCGACACGCTGACCGGCACCGCAGCCGGCGCCAACGGCACGATCCTCCGCACCACCGACGGCGGCGCGCACTGGACGGCGCAGGCGAGTGGATCCGTGAGCTGGCTGACCGGTGTTCACTTCAGCGACGCGCAGATCGGCACCATCGTCGGTTCCGACGGGACGATCCTGCGCACCGTCGACGGCGGCGAGAACTGGACACCGCAGGCGAGCGGCACCACCGGGCAGATCATGTCGGTCCGCTTTACCGACGCGAGCCACGGCACGGCGGTGGGCGACTTCGGGCTGATCCTGCACACGATCGACGGCGGCGAGACCTGGAATGTCCTGGACAGCGGCACGACGAATCAGCTCAAGTCCGTGGCATTCGGCGGCGACGCGGGCGTGATCGTCGGCGGGCTGGGCACGATCCTGCGCACGGCGGACGGCGGCAACGGCTGGACCGCCATCACGAGCGCCGTGACGTACGAGCAGCTCAACGCAGTCGCGTTCGTCGACGCGAACACAGGCACCGCCGTCGGCACGCTGGGCACCATCGTGCGCACCGAAGACGGCGGCGCGACGTGGACGGTTCAGGACAGCGGAACCAGCGAAAACCTCTGGGGCGTCACGTTCACCGACGCCGACACCGGCACGGCGGTCGGCGCGAACGGCACGATCCTGCGCACCAGCGATGGCGGCGAAACCTGGGTGCCGCAGGAGAGCGGAACGACAAATCTTCTCTGGGGCGTGTCGTTCGTCGATGCGAACATCGGCACGATCGCCGGGTTCTCGGGCACGATCCTGCGCACCACGGACGGCGGCGCGACGTGGACGCCGCAGGACAGCGGCGTCGGCAGCAACCTGCACGGCGTCTCGTTCACCGACGCCGACACCGGCACGATCGTCGGCTACGCGAGCGGCCCGGTGCCGCCCGAGCCTGCCATCCTGCGCACCACCGACGGCGGCAAGACCTGGATCAACCAGTCGGACGGCACGCCTTACCAGCTCAACGCCGTCGCGTTCACCGACGCGGATCACGGCGTCGCCGTCGGCAACGGCGGCGGCATCCTGCTGACGGAAGACGGCGGCGCGACCTGGACACCGGTGACGAACGGCGTGTTCTACGGCTTGTGGGGTGTTTCGTTCTCCGATGCCGAGCACGGCATCGTGGTCGGCCAGGGCGGCATCATTTCGCGCACCAGCGACGGCGGGCGCACCTGGACGAACGAGGCGAGCGGCACGACGAACCAGCTCTCCGGCGTTGCGCTGATCGACGGCACCGCAACGGCGGTGGGCGGCATCGGCACGATCCTGCGCTGGAGCGAAACGGCCGACGCAATCTTCGCGGACGGCTTCGACGGCTGAGACCGAGTCCTGCAGCCGGCGTCGGGCTTCGATGACCGGCGTTCGACCGCGTGCGCGCCCCGCCGCGCGGGTGATCCGGCTGCGCGGTCGATTTCCGACTCGCGCGCGCCGAAACTCAGCGGCGCGCTGTCCTGGCGTTGGGCTCCCGACACCGGGATCGAGGACATCCCGGATTTCCTCGACGCGTTCGGCATGAATTCGTGGGCGCAGCCGATCGCGGGCGCCGTGCACGACGACGACGGCAACGAAGTCGCCGCCATCGCATACAGCAACGCGCCAGTGGTCGGCCCGCGGGTCATCGGGCCCTACCCCGGCGGCATCGAGCTCGACGGCTTTCTGAGCTCCGCCTACGGCGTGTCGGACGATGGCACCGCCGTCGGCCTCGCGTACGACGAGACGGCGAACCCGATCGCGTTCCGCTGGACGGCGGCGACGGCATGTCGCGCCTGCCGGTGACCCGGCCGGACACGTTCGCGCGCGCGAACGGCATCAGCCGCAACGGCAGCACCGTGTTCGGCTGGAACGATCAGCAGGACGGCTATCGGTCCGGCGTGATCTGGCTCGGCGGCTGGGGGCTCGACGCCGGCGGCTTCATGGCCGCGTTCGTGATCGACATGCACTCCGACGCGCCGACCGATGCGCTCATCGAAGCGCACGGAACTGTCGGCTACAACGATCTCGTCGACGGACCGTTCGCGGGCATCGCGGTCGGCACACCGGTCACGCTGTCGTTCGTGCTGTCGCCCGATGGCTTCGAGCTCAAGCCCGGCCGCGCCACGAGCTATCCGATCCGGCTCGACACGTTCCGACTCGAAGCGGGCGACGCGAGCGAGACATTGGTCGCCACGACCGACGGCCCGTCGACGATGCTCACCAACGACTATCCGATGTCGGACGGCATCCATCTCTTCGCGACGCCGACGGCCTCGGGACAGGCGTTCGAGTTCGAGCTGTTCAATCCGGGCGGCAACCTGTTCGACTCAGACGATCTGAACCACATCAACCGGACGTTCGGGCCGGAGCTGTTCGAAAAAATGGCCTGGCAGGTCATGGATGGCGACAACAGCCTGTGGGTTCAGCTCGACTCGGTCGGCATCCACGATGTCGTCGCTGCGCCCGACGCGATCTTCGCGAGCGGTTTCGAGCCCTGACGACGTGCGCCGCAGACCTGCGCCGTCGAGCTTCGAAAGCGCCGCCCGCACCGGGCGGCGCTTTCGTTTGCGGGTTCCATGGAGCGAGCGCCTGTTCCCGCCCGGCGTCCGCGCGACATATTCGCGCCGCCTTATTTCCCGATGCAGAACGAGCCGAAGATGGCGCCGAGCAGGTCTTCGCTGCTGAATTCTCCGGTGATCTCGCCGAGCGCGTGCTGGACTTCGCGCAGTTCCTCGGCGGCAAGCTCGCCGGCGTTGCGCTCGACCAGCGCGGACTCCGCGGCAGCGAGGTGCGTGCGCGCGCGCTCGAGCGCGGCGACGTGACGCGCGCGCGCAGTGCAGGTGCCTTCGCCGGCGTCGGCGCCGGCAAGGCGGCGCAGCTCCGAGTGCAGCAGCTCGACGCCGGCCCCGGTACGAGCGGACAGCCACAGGTGCACGACGTCGCCGCGCCGTTCGCGCCGCGGCGGCTGCTGCGCCCGATCGATCTTGTTGTGGACGACGAGGTGCGTCGCGCTCGATGGTGCGCCGGCGAGGAGTCCGGGATCGGCAGGCGCTTCGCCGTCATCGCAGACGAGCAGCGCGACGTCGGCGCGCGCGAGCTCGGCGCGCGCGCGGCGGATGCCCTCGCGCTCGACGGGATCGGCGGAATCACGGAGACCCGCGGTGTCGATCAGGGTCAGCGTCACGCCGTCGAGGTCGATCGTCTCGCGCAAGAGATCGCGCGTGGTGCCGGGGATTTCCGTGACGATCGCGCGCTCGCTCGCTGCGAGCGCGTTCATGAGGCTCGACTTGCCCACGTTCGGAGCGCCGACGATGACCACGTGCAGGCCCTCGGCCAGCCGCACGCCGCGGTGCGCGCCTTCGAGCAGCGCGGCGAGGTCGGTGCGCACCGTGGAGAGGTCGGCGCGAAGCTCCGGCGCCGAGAGGAAATCGATCTCCTCTTCCGGAAAATCGATCGCAGCCTCGATCCAGACACGCAGGCGCACGACGGCGTCGGCGAGCGCGCGCACGCGCCTGGAAAATTCGCCGTCGAGGCTGCGCAGCGCGGCGCGTGCGGCCGACTCCGAGCCGCTGGCGATCAGATCGGCGACGGCTTCGGCCTGCGCGAGATCGAGCTTGCCGTTGAGGAACGCGCGCTCGGAGAACTCGCCGGGCCGCGCATGCCGTGCGCCGAGCTCGACGAGCCGCGCGAGCAGGAGGCGCAGCACGACCGGGCTGCCGTGCGTGTGCAGCTCGAGCACGTCTTCGCCGGTGTAGGAGTGCGGTGCCTTGAAGTAGAGCAGCAGGCCGCGATCGATCGGTGCGCCGGCGGCATCGGCGAAGGCACAGTAGTACGCATGGCGCGGCTCGGGATCGCGGCGCAGCAGCCACTGCGCGATGGCGAGGGAGAGCTCGCCGGAAACGCGGATGACGCCGACGCCACCGGCGCCGTGCGGCGTGGCCACGGCGGCGATGGTGTCGCGCGTCGTCATCGTCAGGCCCTGGCTTTCTCGCCGCTCTCGATGCGCCGGGTGATGATCCACTGCTGCGCCAGCGAGAGGATGCCGTTGACGGTCCAGTACAGGACGAGGCCGGCCGGGAAGAACGCAAACAGCACCGAGAACGCGACCGGCATGATTTTCATCATCTTCGCCTGCATCGGGTCCATGCCGGCCGAAGGCGTCAGCCACTGCGTCGCGATCATCGCGAGGCCGTTCAGCACCGGCAGCACGAAGTACGGGTCGGGCGCGGAAAGGTTCTGGATCCAGCCGACGAACGGTGCCTGGCGCAATTCCACGCTTTCGAGCAGCACCCAGTACAGCGCGAAAAACACCGGAATCTGCACCAGCATCGGCAGGCAGCCGCCGAGCGGGTTGATCTTTTCCTTCTGATACAGCTCCAGCATCGCCTGGTTCATCTTCTGGCGATCGTCGCCGTAGCGCTCCTTCAGCGCCTCGATGCGCGGCTGCATCTTGCGCATGCGCGCCATCGAGCGGTACTGCGCCTCGGAGAGCTTGAAGAACGCGAGCTTGATCAGCACGACGAGCAGGATGATCGCAAAGCCCCAATTGCCGGTGATCTTGTGCAGCTGCGCGAGAATCCAGTGCAGCGGCTCGGCGATCACGGTGAAGATGCCGTAGTCGACCGTCAGCGAGAGGCCCGGCGCGATCTGGTCGAGCGTCGACTGCAGCTTCGGCCCCACGTAGAGCCGCGCGCTGTCTGTCTTCGTCTCGCCGGGCGCGACGCTGATCGCAGGCGACAGCGTGCGGATCAGGTAGCGCGGCGCGTCGGCGGTCTTGTTGACCGCGGTGGCGTACTGGTCGGTCTCGCCGGCGGCGGGGATCCAGGCCGCGAAGAAGTAGTGCTGCAGCATCGCCGCCCAGCCGCCGGCGAAGCTCCGGGCGAGCGGCTCTTTCTCGAAATTGTCGAATTTTATCTTCTGGAACTTGTCATCGGCGTTGTAGTACGCGGCGCCGACGAAGCTGTATCGCTCGGTGTTGCTGTAGGCCTTGATGCCGCTGGTGTCGATGACCGGCGGCACGCGCTGCAGCTGGCGGTAGGCATTGCCGCTCCACGGCGCGTCCGACTTGTTCGTGATTTCCTGGCGCTGCTCGATGACGTAGCTCGCGCGCCTGAAGACGAACACTTTGCGCACGGCGAGGCCGGACGCGTCGGTCCAGGTCAGCGGCACCTCGATAATGTCGCTGCCGTCGGCAAGCGCGTACTCGGTCTTCTCGGGCGTGTACGTCGCGGTGTGATCGGGCGCCGGCGCCGCGGCGCTGACGAGGCCGGACTGCGCGACGAAATAGCGTGCGGCCGAATCGTCGAGAAGGCGCACGGGATGCGCATCGTCCTTCGGCTGCTGCGGATAAGCGAGCAGATCGGCGACGACGATGTTGCCGCCGCGCGTATCGATTTCAACACGCAGCACATCGGTGGTCACCACGACGTGCGGCGCGCCGTCCGCGGCCGTCGTGGGTGCCGGGGGCGTCGCGGCAGGAGTCTCGGCAGGGCTCGCAACCGGAATCTCGGGCGTGCTTGCGGCGTTCGTCGCGGGCGCGGGCGGGGACGACGACGGGGCCCCCGACACGGCCGGCGCGCCGGCGCGGCCGTAATCTTCCTGCCATTGCGCCCAGAGCAGATAGCCCAGGAACAAGAGAGCGATCAGGAGCAGGTTGCGGGGACTCGTCATGGCGATCGTGATTCACGCGAGCGCGACGACGTCCGCATCGGGGCCGTGTCGGTGCTCGGGGTCGGTGCGGCGTGCGCGGCCGCTCGGAAGGCGCAGAAAATCAGGCGCGCATTGTGCCGGGGCGGCGGCTGTCGTTCAATGCGGCCACGCGGCGCCAGAGCGCGTCGAGATCGGCTCGCAGCGCGGCATTGTCCTGCGCGTCGGCGGCCTCGCGCGCGATCAGCAGGATGTCGACGGGGGGGAGATCCGAGCGCACCCTGCGAAAACTTTCGCGCGCGACGCGCTTGATGCGATTGCGGCGCACCGCGTCCGGCGAGACGCGCCGCGACACGGCAAGGCCGAGCCGGGCCAGCCCCGCCTCGCTGCGCGCGGCCTGCGCGTTGAAGAAGCGCGTGCCTATGCGCTGCCCGGTGCGGCGCAGGCGCAGGAAATCGGCAGGCTTGACGATGTGGGCGACGTGCGGGAAGCGAGCGCCGCCCATGACGGCGTGGCGAGCGGTCAGACCGAGACGGCCAGTCGCTTGCGACCCTTCGCGCGACGCGCGTTGATCACCTTGCGGCCGCCCTTGGTCTTCATGCGCGCACGGAAGCCGTGATCGCGCACGCGCTTCAAGTTGCTCGGTTGATAAGTGCGCTTGGTCGCCATGACGGCAGCTCTCGGAAAGGAAACGAAAAAAGGGCGCGGATGGTAGGCGGCTCGGCTGCAGCGTGTCAAGCTGGAGCGCTGGCACCGGTCCGGCCGTGACGGTTAGACTCCCGCTTCTGTCCGCCGATGCGTGACGTCGCGCGATGCTCGCGGCGATGCGCGCGTCGGCTCCGGAATTCGGACACTGCGGGCGGGCCGCCGCTCGCGAGAAGCAACTGGATGTCATGAACGATTTGTGGCGACGCTGCCTGGCGCGTCTGGAAGCAGAGTTCAGCGCCGAAGACGTGCACACCTACCTCGCTCCGCTGCAGGCACGCGAGAGCGATGCCGGGCTGACCTTGTGGGCGCCGAACGCGTACACGCTGGAGATCGTGCGCGACAGCTACCTGCAACAGATCAAGCACGTGCTCGAGCATCTCGCCGGGCACGGCGTGCCGGTGCAGCTGCAGGTCGGCGCGGCGACGAACGGCGCCGAACGAACCGGCGAGCGCAACGCGCGGAGCGCGAAGTCCGGCGAGCGGCGCGTGCCCGAGGCGAACCTCGATCCGCACTACACCTTCGAGAGCTTCGTCGAGGGTAAATCGAACCAGCTCGGCAAGGCCGCCGCGATGCAGGTCGCGCAGAACCCGGGGCGCGCGTACAACCCGCTGCTGCTCTACGGCGGCACCGGGCTCGGCAAGACGCATCTGATGCACGCGGCAGGAAATCTCATGCGCGCGCACAAGCCGGACGTCAACGTGCTGTATCTGCGCTCCGAGCAATTCGTCAGCGGCATGGTCAGGGCGCTGCAGCAGAAGGACATGGACGATTTCAAGCGGCGCTTCCGCTCGGTCGATGCGCTCCTGATCGACGACATCCAGTTCTTCGCCGGCAAGAACACCACGCAGGAAGAGTTCTTCCACACGTTCAACGCGCTGATCGAAGGCAAGCAGCAAATCATCCTGACCTGCGACCGCTACCCGAAGGAAGTCGAGAACCTCGAGCCCCGGCTCAAGTCGCGCCTCGGCTGGGGCCTCAGCGTCGCGATCGAGCCGCCCGACTTCGAGACGCGCGCGGCGATCGTGCTGGCCAAGGCGCAGGCTAAGGGCGTCGATCTGCCTGAGGAAGTCGCCGTGCTGATGGCCAAGCGCATGCGCTCGAACGTGCGCGATCTCGAAGGCGCGCTCAACACGCTGGTCGCGCGCGCGAACTTCGAAGGGCGCCGCATCGGGCCGGAATTCGCGCAGGAGACGCTGCGGGATCTGCTGACCGTGCACGCGCAGGCGATCACGATCCCTAACATCCAGAAGACCGTGGCAGACTACTACCAGCTGCGGCTGTCGGACCTGTTGTCGAAGAAGCGCAGCCGCTCGGTCGCACGGCCGCGGCAGATGGCGATGAGCCTCGCCAAGGAACTGACCGAGCACAGCCTGCCGGAGATCGGCGACGCGTTCGGAGGCCGCGACCATACGACGGTGCTGCACGCGTGCCGCACGGTGCGCGACCTCAGGGAAACCGACGGCAAGCTGCGTCAGGACTGGGAAAAGCTGGTGCGCGTGCTGACGGAGTAGGCTTGTGGGGAAGCTGTGGACATCTTTGCGAGGGGAAAATCATCCACAATCGATCCACAGGCGAGGAGGCCGTTTGTCAAACCGTTTCTCGCGCTGCAAACTATTGAAAAACAATATAAATCCGGTTTATTGCAAGCCATCCACACGCTCTATAGTCACAACATCGCTTCGCTCGAAACAACCAGCGAAAGGACCAGCGCGACATGCGATTCAGCATCCAACGTGAAGCTCTCCTGAGGCGTTTGCAGCAAGTCGTCGGTGTCGTCGAGCGGCGGCAGACGCTGCCGGTGCTGGCGAACCTGCTGGTGAATGTCGACGCGGGTGGCGTGTCGCTGACCGGCACGGATCTCGAGGTCGAGATGGTGGCGCGCACCGAGGCCGAGGATCTCGATCCCGGCGAAATCACCGTGCCGGCGCGCAAGCTGTTCGACATCTGCCGGGCCCTGCCGGACGGTGTGGTGATCAAGTTCGACCAGTCCGGTGAGCGCGCGGTGGTGAGCGCCGGCCGGAGCCGCTTCACGCTTGCGACCTTGCCGGCGACCGAGTTTCCCGTCATCGAGAACATCGAGCTCGTCGAGCGCGTGTCGCTGCCGGAAGCCACGTTGAAATCGCTGATGGAACGCACGAGCTTCGCGATGGCGCACCAGGACGTGCGCTATTACCTGAATGGCATGCTGTTGGATCTGCGCGAAACGTCGCTGCGCTGCGTCGCGACCGATGGGCATCGCCTTGCGCTGGCAGAGACGAAACTGGAAACCCGCAGTTCCGCGAACCGGCAGATCATCGTGCCGCGCAAGGGCGTGCTCGAGTTGCAGGGCCTCTTTGAATCCGGAGAAGGCACGGTCGAGCTCGAGTTCGGCCGAAATCACCTGCGCGTGCGACGCGGCGGCGTGACCTTCACCTCGAAGCTGATCGACGGCCGGTTTCCCGACTACGAAGCCGTCGTGCCGATCGGTGCCGACAAGGAAGTGCGGGCGAACCGCGACGAGCTGCGCGCGGCGCTGCAGCGCGCTGCCATTCTGTCGAACGAGAAGTACCGCGGCGTGAAGCTCGAAGTCGGGCCGAATCGCCTGCGCATCGTCGCGCACAATCCCGAGCAGGAGGAAGCCGTCGAGGAGGTCGAGGCGAAAACCGGCGTGTCCGAGCTCAGCGTCGGCTTCAACGTCAACTATCTCCTGGACGCGCTCGGCGCGGTCACGGGCGATGAGGTGCTGCTCTGCCTGCGCGACGGGCAATCCAGCTGCCTGGTACGCCGGCCGGATACCGACGAGACGCGGCACGTCATCATGCCGCTCAGGCTCTAGGCGGGCGCGGCGCCCCGCCGCATCGAATCGTTGTCGCGCGTGCGGCTCCGTCGCGTCCGGCTGGAAAATCTCCGCGCGTTTGCCGCCCTGGACCTCGGGCTCGAGCGCGGGTGGAACCTCTTCCTCGGTCCCAACGGCGCCGGCAAGACGACTCTGCTCGAAGCCGCCTATCTGCTTTCGCACGCGCGCTCGTTCCGCGCAGGGGCGAAAGACGCGCTCGTGCGGAGGGGCGAGGACCGGTACAGCGTCTACGGCACTGTTGAATATGCCGGCGGCTCGGCCTTGGGCGTTGGGCTCGCACGCGAGTCGGGCGGCTTCGAGGCTCGCATCGGCGGCGAGCCGGTCATCCTCACCGAGCTGCTGCGTCGTGTGGCCGTCGCGTGCTTCGAGCCGGGCTCGCACGAGCTCATTTCTGGTCCCGCCGACGGGCGCCGACGCTTCCTCGACTGGGGTGTGTTCCACGTGGAACATACTTTCTTGCGTGTCTGGCGTGCGTTCCAGCGTGCGCTGCGGCAGCGGAATGCGCTGCTTCGTGCCGGTGGCAGCTCGGCGGAGCTTGAGCCCTGGGACCTGGAGCTGGCGCGAAGCGGGGCAGAGCTTGCGGAGCTCCGCCGGCGCTGCGCAGCTCGGCTCGGCCCCGTCGTGTCGACGACCCTGCGCGACCTGCTCGGGGAGCTCGGGGCTGCGGAGTTCCGGCTGGATTCGGCCTGGTCCAGCGAGGCCGAGGCCTTGGAGCAGCTTGCGCTGGGTCGCGAGGACGATCGGCGTCGCGGCTTCACGATGCGGGGCCCACACCGGACCGACTGGTCCATCGCGTTCGAGGGAGCGCCGCGGCGCGAGCACCTGTCGCGCGGTCAGGAGAAGCTCTGCGCGCTCGGCTGCATTCTGAGCCAGGCGAAAGTCTTCGCGGCGGAGCAGGGCGAGTGGCCGATCGTCTGCATCGATGATCTCGCGTCCGAGCTCGACATCGCCCACCAGGAACAGCTCGTGCGGGCGCTGGGAGCCGTCGACGCGCAGATCCTCGTCACCGGCACTCACGAACCGCCTGCCCTCGCGGCGACATCGCAGCGGGCGGCAACGTTCCACGTGGAACCAGGCCGGGTCGTCAGACTGCTATAATGTCGTGTTCGCCAAACGCCGTCCCGACTGCCCCGCGCGGCGGCTCGCCCCGCGCACTCGGAAACTCATGAACGATCAATACGATTCCAGTAAAATCAAAGTGTTGAAAGGCCTCGAGGCCGTGCGCAAGCGGCCCGGGATGTACATCGGCGATACCGATGACGGCACCGGCCTCCACCACATGGTTTTCGAGGTCGTCGACAACTCCGTCGACGAAGCGCTGGCGGGCTATTGCGACCACATCGAAGTCACCATTCACGCCGACGGCTCGGTCAGCGTCGTCGACAACGGGCGCGGGATTCCGGTTGACATCCAGCCCGAGGAAGGGCGCTCCGCGGCTGAAGTCGTGATGACCGTGCTGCACGCAGGCGGCAAGTTCGACGACAACAGTTACAAGGTTTCCGGCGGCCTGCATGGCGTCGGCGTCTCCGTGGTCAACGCGCTGTCGGATCACCTCATCCTCACGATCTACCGCGACGGCCACGAGCATCGCCAGGAATACCGCCTCGGCGAGCCGCAGTATCCGCTCAAGATCGTCGGTCCCTCGAACCGTCGCGGCACGACGGTGCGCTTCCATCCGAGCCCGACGATCTTCACGAACACCGAGTTCCACTACGACATCCTTGCCAAGCGCCTGCGAGAGCTGTCGTTCCTCAATTCCGGCGTCAAGATCGAGCTTTTCGACGAGCGCACCGACAAGCGCGACGTGTTCCAGTACGAGGGCGGCATCCGCTCCTTCGTCGAGCACCTGGCGCAGCTAAAAACCCCGCTGCATCAAAAGGTTATAACGTTTTCGGCGCAGAACGAGGGCACCACGGTCGATGTCGCGATGCAGTGGACCGACGCGTATCAGGAAACGACCTTCTGCTTCACGAACAACATCCCGCAGAAGGACGGCGGCACGCACCTCGCCGGTTTTCGCGCCGCGCTGACGCGCACGCTCTCGAACTACATCGAGGCGGCGGGCATTCAGAAGACCGCGAAGGTCGCGTTGTCAGGCGACGACATGCGCGAGGGCCTCATCGCCGTGCTCTCGGTCAAAGTGCCCGATCCCAAGTTCTCGTCGCAGACGAAGGACAAGCTCGTCTCCAGCGAAGTCAAGGGCATCGTCGAGTCGATCGTCAATCAGAAGCTCGAGGAGTTCCTGCTCGAGAATCCAGTCGAGGCGCGTGCGATCGCGGCGAAGGTCGTCGAGGCTGCGCGCGCGCGCGAAGCGGCACGCAAGGCCCGCGAGATGACGCGCCGGAAGGGCGCGCTTGACATCGCGGGCCTGCCGGGCAAGCTCGCCGACTGCCAGGAGAAGGATCCCGCGCAGAGCGAGCTTTTCATCGTCGAGGGCGATTCCGCCGGCGGCTCGGCCAAGCAGGGCAGGAACCGCCGCAACCAGGCCGTCCTGCCGCTGCGCGGCAAGATTCTCAACGTCGAGCGCGCGCGTTTTGATCGCATGCTGAGCTCGGCCGAAGTCGGGACGCTGATCACCGCGCTCGGCACCGGCATCGGCAAGGACGAGTTCAACATCGAGAAGCTGCGCTACCACCGCATCATCATCATGACCGATGCGGATGTCGACGGCTCGCACATCCGCACGCTGTTGCTGACGTTCTTCTATCGGCAGATGCCCGAGCTGATCGAGCGGGGCCACGTCTACATCGGCCTGCCGCCGCTGTACAAGCTCAAGCAGGGCAAGCAGGAGGTCTACCTCAAGGATGACACGGCGCTCAACGCGTACCTGATTTCGAATGCGGTCGATGGCGCCGAGCTGGTCTACAACCCCGATGCGCCGCCGGTGACGGGAGCGGGGCTCGAGAAACTGATGCAAGGCTACCAGGCGGCGCTCGACCAGATCGGCCGTCTCGGCGCACGCTTCGACGACGCCGTGCTGCGCGCCATGCTCGACGTGCCGCCGCCCGCGACGGACGGATGGAACGATGCGCAGGCGACGCAGGCGTGGGCGGCGCGCCTGCAGGGCGCGCTCGCGTCGGCGGGTCTGGGCCGTCCGCGCTACACGGTGCGCATCCAGCCGGCCAGTGCCGAGCACGGGCCTGCGCTCGTGGTCGAGCGCGAGCAGCACGGCCTCAAGCAGACGCACGTGCTGCCGTCGAGCTTCTTCGCGAGCGTCGATTTCAAGCCGATCGCCGATTGCGCGGCGCAGCTCGCGGGCCTCGTCCTGCCCGGCGCGCAGGTGAGGCGCGGCGGCAAGAACCAGAGCGTCGCGAGCTTCGCGCAGGCGTACACGTGGCTCATGGAGGAAACCAAGCGCGGTCGCACGATCTCGCGCTTCAAGGGCCTCGGCGAGATGAATCCCGAGCAGCTCTGGGAAACGACCGTCAATCCGGACACGCGGCGCCTGCTCCAGGTCAGCATCGAGGACGCTGTCGCGGCCGACCAGATCTTCTCGACGCTGATGGGCGACGTCGTCGAGCCGCGGCGCGAGTTCATCGAGCAGAACGCGCTGCGCGTCAGCAACCTCGACGTCTGACGTCACGACAAAAATTGTGTAGTTGTAATTTAGTGTAATACGTGCACCAGAGCCGGGCCGCGCCGCTGCGCTGCAGGGCGCGGCGGCTAGATCGCCGCTCCGTTGCATCGCAACATGTTCAATATTCGTTGAGCTTGTGCTGGTCGCAGCCACGGCGTTAACCTCTCCCTTCTGCGGCCGTCGTCCGCATCGGGCAAGTAGGACGGTCCTCGTACTTTCCATTCGAGGTGTCACCATGAAGTTTCCGAGTTTCGTCCGGGCGGCGGTCTGCGCGCTGGCCCTCGTGCTTTCGGCAGGCGCGTTCGCGCAGGGCATGGGCGGCGGCAGCTACACGTCCACGGACTCGAAGGGCAAGGACAAGTCGTCGCGCTCCAAGAAGGACGAGAACAAGTACCCGAACGCGACGCGCAAGGAGCCCAAGCTCGAGATGTCGTCGGGCGATCAGCGCGACCTCAACAAGGCGGCCGATCTCATCAACGACGGCAAGAACGACGCAGCACAGCCCATCGTGCAGAAGGTCATCGCGAGCGAGCGGTCGAGCAAGTACGCGCAGGCCTTCGCGCACACGCTGCTGGCGCAGATCTACTACGAGCAGGACAAGAGTGCCGACGCGATCGCCGAATACAAGAAGGCGGTCGAGATGGACGCGCTGCCGAACGACGCGCAGTTCCAGACGATCTACCAGATCGCGCAGCTGCAGGTGCAGGACGAACAGTACGCCGAAGCGCTGGCGACGCTCGATCAGTGGGAGAAGCTGACCGGTGCGCCGACCGGCGACGAGCTCGCGCTGAAGGCGAACGCGTACTACCGCACCGACAAGTTCCAGGAAGCCATCGACACGATGAAGAAGGCGATGTCGATGAATGACAACCCGCCGGACAGCTGGTCGCAGATCCTGATGGCGAGCTACTTCGAGCTCGATCAGTACGACCAGGCGGCGGCGCTCGTCCAGCAGCAGCTGCAGAAGAACCCGACCGACAAGAAGCTCCTCAACCAGCTCGCCACGATCTACATTCAGGCGGACAAGCCGCAGCAGGCACTCGACGTGCTCGCCAGGGCCAAGAGTCAGGGCCTCATCACGACCAGTGACGACTACATGCAGCTCGCCAAGCTCTACGCCGCCGCGGACAAGTACAAGGAAGCGTCGGCGACGCTCAAGGAAGGCCTCGACAAGGGCATCCTGAAGCCGTCGTTCGAGGTGTACAAGCTGCAGGGTGACGTCTGCACGCAGGGCGAGGACGACGCCTGCGCGATCGAGGCGTACTCGAAAGCTTCGCCCGAGGCGAAGGACGGCAACATCGACTACCAGCTCGGCTACCTTCTCTTCTATTCCGACCGCTCGAAGGATGCGGCCGAGGCGCTCACGCGCGCGATCTCGAAGGGCGGCCTCAGGCAGGAAGGCGAAGCCTATCTCCTGCGCGGCGATGCGGAGAACGATCTCAACCAGACGGCCGCTGCGACGGCCGACTGGCAGAAGGCGTCTGGCTATCCGAGCACCAAGACGATGGCCGAGCAGCGGCTCAAGGCTGCCAAGGGCGGCGTGAAGATCAAGCGCGCGTCAAAGAAGCCGAAATCGGGCTGAGCAGCGAGGACGTTTACGAAACGCAAAGCTTCGGGACGGAAGCCGCGCGAACACTTGTAGTAGGGGTGCCGGCTGTTGTACCGTGCCCGGCCCTCCGGCGTCCGTCCGGGGTTTCAATCCGGCACGCCGACGCGGACGCGCCGCAATACGGTCACAATCCTGTTGGTCAACGTTGATGGCAGATACCTACCAATCCGGCGGTGATTCGTTCAGTTGGCGTCGCGTCACCGCCCTGTCCTTCGCGTTCGCGTTGCATGCCTTTGCATTCGCCATGCTGCTGGCGCCGGTCGCGCCGCCGCCGCCGAAGGACAAGAACCAAGACAAGAAGGTGATGGTGGAGTTCATCGAACCGCCGCCGCCCCCACCGCCCCCACCGCCGCCTCCGCCGGAGCCGCCGAAGAAGCCGCCGCCGAAGGTGATCGAAAAGGTCAAGCCGCCGCCGACTCCGCCCCCGCCGGAGCCGCCGCCCGTCGTCACCGAAGAGCCGTCGCCGATGGCCGTGCCTGCGCCGCCGCCCGCGCCGCCGGCTCCGCCCGCGCCACCGGCCGACATCGCGCCGAGCGAAAACATCAGTTACCGTAAGCTCCGGCCGCCGAAGTATCCGCCACAGGCGATTCGTCAGCATCAGCAGGGCAAGGTGATCCTGAAGGTGCTGGTCGGAGTCGACGGTACGCCGCAGGAAATCACGGTCGAGAAATCGAGCGGATCTCGTCTCCTCGATCAGGCCGCGATCACGGCCGTGAAAACCTGGATCTTCAATCCAGGCATGAAGGGTGGCAGGCCCGCTCAGGGCTATGCCTTGGTTCCGATCGATTTCAATTTGTCCGAACAGTAACCGACAGGTAGCGCCATGCAGCAAGATCCCTCTCAGGCCCAGCCGGCACAGCCGGGCACCGTTCCCCCTCCGCCGGGTGCTGGTGGGGGCAATAGCGCGGAAGCGCTCAGCCAGATGGGCTTCGACCATCTGATCCACAACTTCGATTTTCTCGGGTGGATCGTGTTCGTCGTCCTCTGCATCATGTCGATCGCGTCGTGGTTCTTCATCGTCGCGAACTTCCTGCGCAACACGATGATCCGTGCGCGCATGGAGCGCGTGATCCACACGTTCTGGGACACGCCGTCCGCGCAGGACGCCGTGCGCTTCATGGAAGACCAGCCCAAGGGCGAGCCGTTCTCGAAGATCGCGCTCGATTGCGCTTCGGCCGCCGCGCACCACCAGCGCCATGAGGGCAGCCGCCTCGTCGAGGCGCTGAACCGCTCCGAGTTCATCGATCGCGCGCTGCGCCAGGCCGTCGCTCGCGAGAGCATGCGCCTCGAAGGCGGCCTCACGCTGCTCGCCACGGTCGGATCGTCCGCGCCGTTCGTCGGCCTGCTCGGTACCGTGTGGGGCATCTACCACGCGCTGATCCGCATCGCGGCTTCCGGCAACGCGTCGATGGAAGCGGTGGCGGGTCCGGTCGGCGAGGCGCTGATCATGACCGCGTTCGGTCTCTTCGTCGCCATCCCGGCGGTGCTCGCGTACAACTTCTACGTGCGCCAGAACCGTCTGACGTATGCGAAGTTCGACGAGTTCGCACACGACCTGCACGATTTCTTCGCGACAGGCTCGCGCGTCGAAGCCGGTGTGGCGCCCTCTGCCGCGAGGAAGTAAGCCATGGCATTCACCAGCAACTCGGGCGGCGGCCCGATGGCGGAAATCAACGTCACGCCGCTCGTCGACGTGATGCTGGTGCTGCTGATCATCTTCATGATCACGGCGCCGCTGATGTCGCACAAGATCCGCATCGACCTGCCGCAGGCCAATCCCAACGTGCAGGAGACGAATCCGCCGGAGCCGATCGATCTCGCGGTCAAGGAATCCGGCGAGATCTTCTGGAACGACGAGCTGGTCACCGAAGCGATGCTGCAGGCCCAGCTCCGCGTCGCCGCACAGAAGAATCCGCAGCCCGAGCTGCAGATCCGCGCCGACAAGGAAACGAGGTATCAGCTGATCGCGACCGTCATGGCCAACGCAAAGGCGGCCGGCATGGTCAAGATCGGCTTCATCACGACCTCGGCGGGCGCCGCGCAGTAACCGTCACCGTTCAAGCGATACACCGGAACGGCGCTGCACATGCAGCGCCGTTTTCGTTTCAGTGCGCGTGATTCATTCGGCCGCTTTGCGTGTACCGTAAGAACGCTCAGGAGACGAAGCAGCGATCTACCCGCGGAGGATCGCGAGGTAATTGCGGATCGTCGTCGCAAGCCCGTCGTAAAGCGACTCGGCGATCAGCGCGTGCCCGATCGAGACTTCGGCGAGAAACGGTATCGTTTCCTTCAGGGCGCGGAGATTCCGCTGGCTGAGGTCGTGACCGGCGTTGACGCCGAGCCCGCACGCGCGCGCGCGTTCGGCCGTGTGCACGCAAGCCTCCAGCTCGCGCGCGGCGTCGCCCCGGGCGAACGCCTGCGCATACGGGCCGGTATAGATCTCGATCCGGTCGGCGCCGATCTCGGCCACGCGCTCGACGTCTTCGGCACCGGCATCCATGAAGAGGCTGACGCGCGCGCCTATGTCCTTGAACGCGCGCACCAGCGGCGCGAGGCGTGCCGCGTCGCGCCGCATGTCGAAGCCGTGATCGGATGTAATCTGCGCATCGCTGTCCGGCACCAGCGTCACCTGTGCCGGCCGCACGCCGCGCGCGATCTCGACGAGGCCGGGATACGTGCCGCGCGGTGGCGCGAACGGATTGCCCTCGATGTTGTATTCGGCGCTGTCGAGCACCGCCGCGATCCGCGGCACGTCCTCGACGCGGATGTGGCGCTGGTCCGGGCGCGGATGCACGGTGATGCCGTGCGCGCCGGCCGCGAGCGCCGCGCGGGCCGCATCCACGGGATCGGGCTCGCTGCCGCCGCGCGAATTGCGCAGCACGGCGATCTTGTTGACGTTGACGCTCAGCGCCGTCATGCGTTCATGCGAACATCGTGAATCGCGAAAAGCAAGAGCCGCTCAAGCCGCGGTGCGCGCGCTACCAGTCGTCGCGCTCCGCCCGAGCTTCGAATACGCCCTGGCGCCAGTCGAGCGCGGTGGCGCCCTTGCCTTCGCGCGTGAAAGCGATCTCGATCGTGCCGTCGGCATCGCAGAAGCGATCGGCGGCACAGGCCTGCACATAAACGGCCGCCGTTCCGGTGAGCTGCGCGCGCAGGCCGGGCGGCGCGACGACGATGCGTGCGCGCAGGGACGGCGACAGCGCATAGTCGCCCGCGTAGACGGCGAGGTCATCGGGGTTCGACGCGACCGAATTCCGCTTCAGCGCCGGCGCGCCTTCGCTCAAACGCTCGGCGTGCAGATGCACGCCGTTGCGGTGCAGGACCGCGCCGGCGACTTTCGTGTCGCGCCGCTCGAACGTCAGCTGGGAATTCTCCCCCGCGATCTCGAATGCGTCCTCGTCATAGGCCAGCAGCGGCTGCGGCAGCGCACCGCCGAGCTGGGCGACGAGCCCGTCGGCTGCAGCGCGCACGACGAGATCGCCGCCCGCATCGAAGCGATACAAGCCCTCGTAGGCGAGCGTCGCCGGCGCGGCCAGCGGCAGCAGTTTCGGAGGTGGCGGCGGCGCTGGCTGTTCGGCGAGCAGCGTGAGCCCGAGCGCGCTCAGGTCGATGCCCGCATTGCCGAGCAGCACGACGGCGCGCTGACGGTCGGTGCGCAGCCCGACGAAGCTCGCGAAACCGCCGGTCATGCCGGCCTGCCAGAGCAGAGGCCAGGTCTGACCGTCCGACACGACCGGCACGATCTGCCAACCCAGCGCGGTCTCGCCGCGTCCGGCCGCCGCGCGCGGCTGGCGCGCCAGCAGGATCGCGGCGCGCAGCGCGCTCGTGTCGGGACGGAGCTGCGCCGTGGCGAATTTGGTCAGGTCGGACAGCGTCGCGCGCAGCCCCGAAGCCGCCGACAGCGCCTGATGTTGCCAGTGCGGCACCGCCCGGCCGTCGCGGTAGCCCTCGATCAGCCGCGGCACGGCGCCGAATCCGCTCTGCGTCAGCGCGAGCGGAGCGAGCACTTCGGTCGCGAGCAGCTCGCGGTAATCCTTGCCATAGGCGCGCGCGAGCGCATCGCCGAGCAGCGCGACGCCAAGATCGGAATAGTGGTACCTGCCGATATCGGCTTCGAGCTGGGCATGCGCGAGATAGGCGCGGAGCGCCGCGGCGTCGTAGCCGACATAGGGATTTTCGATATCGCGCGGAAAGAGGTTCGGCGGCACGGACGGCAGCCCGGCGCGATGGGTGGCGAGCTGTTCCAGCGTCGCCGCCGCGAGCCGGCGGTCGGCGATGCGCACGTCGGAGAAGATCCTGGCGAGCGGCTCGTCCAGCCGCAGCTTGCCGGCGATCAGCGCCTTGGCGAGCAGGAGCCCCGTGAAGCTGCGCGTCGTCGAGCCGATCTCGTACGCGTCGGCGTCGGTCGGCTTCGCGCCGCCGGGGTCGATCTCGCCGAACCGCCAGAACCCGCTGTCGTTGCGCTCGACGAGCGCAACGGCGATGCTCTGGTAGCGGCCGTTCGCGATACCCTGCTCGATCGTCTCGCGAAAGTTCTCGGGCAGTTCGGCCGCGGCGGCAAGCAGCGGAATTCCGATCGAAAGCGCCGTCGCGATCGCCAGTCCGAAGCGGCGCATGGAAATGGCTCGCATGCGCGGAGCTTAGCGCGCACGCGCTCCAGACGGCGTGACCGGCTCAGCGGTCACGCCGTCGCGATCAGCGACAGCTCTCGCTGACCTGCTTCCAGACCACCGGATCCCAGTACGCTCCGTGGGCCGGATTGTCGCGCTGATCCTCGTTGAGGCGCGCGGCGACGAAGTAGGTCGTGTCCGGCGCGACGTCGATGGTCAGCGTCTTGTAGCCGCCGCCGATCTGCGCGTTGCGCTGGCGGTCGTTGAACGAGAAATAGCGGCTCGGGATCTGCTCGCCTATCTTCAGCACATGCGTGCCAGCGCTGACGCGATAGGCCTTGGCGCCATGCGGACCCGGCGTCACGTTGTCGATGCTGATGATGGTCGCGCGGTGCAGGCGCTGGCCGCTCGGCGCGACATCGAAGTCGCTGATGCGACCGCAGCCTTCGCTGGCCGGCGCGGTGTTGCCATAGGAGCCGCCCTGCCCCGGCGAGCCCTCCGCGCTCGCGAGCGCCGTGCCGTTGCCGATGCTGAGATGCATCGCCGGCAGGACCACGCTCGACGCGGCGCCGCCGATCGTCTGCACCCGGCCGTCGCGCCGCACGCTGAAATCGAGGCGCCCGCCGTCGGGCATTGCGTCGACGGTCCTGCGCAGCGTCGCTGCGGCGTCGGGCGAGGCGAGCGACGTGCCGTTCAGCGCGAGCAGCGTGTCGCCGGCGCGCAGTCCCATGCGCTCGGCGTTGCCGCCCGGCGTCACCGCGAGCACACGCAGGCCCTCGGCACCGCCGTCCTTGCTGTCGACGAGCAGGCCGAGGTTGCTGACTTTCTGCGAAGGCGCGTCGATGTCGAGCGCGATCTGCTGCGGGGCCGTGTCACCGAACGCACCGCTCTGGATCAGGTCCATCACGACGACACGCAGCTCCTCGCGCAGGCGCTGCTCCACCGTGAGCCCGGCGCCGGCGCTGCCGTGGATGGCCGCGGCCGAGGCCGCGGTCAGCACCTGCTCGTCGGCCGCCTGTGTCGTGCCTGCCGCAGCGGCGAGACCCGCCACGACGGCGGCGAGCGTCCTGCGGCGCCAGGGATTCCGATTCTTCATGTCCATCTCCAAAACCTCATCGTAGGCAAAAACCAAGTTCCGGGTCCGCGTCGTCAGATGCGGGTGACCGCTTCGGCACGCGCGCTCAGGATCAATCCGCGCAGCGCCTCGTTGCGCTGCTTCCACAAGGGCTGCAGCTCGTCGGGCCGGGCGCCGCGGTCGTACGCGGCCTGCAGCGCCGAATCGATCACGTGCAGCCGTGCCAGGTCAGCCGCCGGCCGCGCCGCCGTCGGCGCGATCGATTGCCATTCGCGCTCGAGCGTCTGCGATTCGCGCTGGCCTTCGGCGAGCCCGCGGTCGGCAGGCGCGTGCGGTACGGCGATGAGGATCGCTGCGATGACGGCCGCCGCCGCGGTCGCGGCGGCCGGCCAGCGCCAGGTTCGCCGCCAGGCCTGTGCCTTCGCGTGCGCCGCAGCGATGCGCGGCCAGAGATCCGGGTCCGGCGTGAACACCGGCAGCTCGGCGAGCACCGGATGCACCACCGCGTCGTTGTTCAAAGGCTGCCCGCGCATGCTGCGAGTCCTCCCTCGTCCTTCACCGGTTCGCCGGCGTCGCCGAGCTTCTTCAGCGCGCGCGCCAAGATCGATTTCGAATAGCTCTCGCTCTGCCCGAACAGCTCCGACAATTCCTTGTGCGTGTAGCCTTCGAGCTCGTGCAGCACCAGCACCGCACGTGCGCGCGGCGGCAGGCGCATCAGCAGAGACCACGCATCCACGCGTGCGTCGGCGTCGGCCGAGCGGCTCGCCATCGAGGCGAACAGCGCTTCGGGGTCGTCGTCGACGAAGCGCTGGCCGGCGCGCAGGGCGTCGATCGTCGCGTTCGCCGTCAGGCGCTTGAGCCAGACGCCGAACGGCGCATCGCCACGGAAGCCGGGCAGCGTGTTCATCATCTTCAGAAACACCTCCTGGACCACATCCTCGGCCGCTGCGCGATCCCCGAGGATTCGCAGCGCCAGGTTGTAACAGGCCGTGCCGAACCGCCGGTAGATCGCGGCGCACGCGTCCATGTCGCCGCGTCGCGCGCGCTCGAGAGTGATGCGGTCGAGCTCCTGGCCGAATCCAGACCTCGAACGTAGGGCAGTTTGGCTCGTCACGTCGCACCTTGAGACGGATGGAGGGCGCCGAGCGTCGCACGGCCCGGCCTCCCGAGCGGCCTCCGGGGAGCCGGCGCTTCACCCCAAAGATAAGCGCACCGGCGGCCGAATACAGGCCCTCACCGTCGAGCGCGTTACGGAGCCGCTCAGCGTGCGCCTGCCCGCCGCACCTCGGCGCCACGGATGCCCGCGCGGGGCAGGCGCATTTCCGCGCTGCCGCCGTCACGGACGACGAGCAGGACGACGTCGTTGCCGTCGAGCCTGCGCAGCCGGCCCTCGACGGTTTTGCCGCCGGCCGTCAAGAGCCGCACGCGCGCGCCGACATGTGCGCCGAGCGAGGTGGGCGAGACGGTGACGTACTTCGGCGCAGCCGCGGGCTTTTCGGGCAGCCGCTCGATCGTCGGCGCGCCCCACACCAGGGCTGCGGTGGAACCTGGCGGCGGCGGCGGGGCGCTGGGGGGTATCGCTTCGTTCGTGTTGCGGGGGTCCACCGACGGATGCGCGTGCCAGGGCAGCGTCGGCGCGGGTTCCGGCGCGGCTCCGGCGACCTCGAGGACTTCGCTCTCGGCGGCAGGTACTTCGATGCGCGGCGCTTCGCCTTCGATGGCGGGCTTCTCGGGCGGCAGCGGTGCGGCGTTCGCGACCGAGAGCAGCGGCACCCCATCGTTCCGCGCCGGTTCGTGGGCTGTCATCGGAGGTGGCGCGGGCGCCTCGACCGCTACGGCCGATTCCAGGGATTCGGGTTCGGCCGGGGGCTGGGCCTGAGCCGGCGCCTCGCTCGCGATTGCGGTGTCGTCGAGCGTCGGCATCGGAGACTCCGACGGCGTCGTGAATGCAAGCCGCAGCAAGATCGGCGGCGCGGTATTGCGGCGCAAGGTGACGTTGAGCTTGCGCAGCAGATCGTCGGGCGTGTACGCGGCGAAATCCGCCGGCACGAATTCGGCATCCGGCAGGCTCGAGATCTCGGCGCTGCCGCCTTCGGCGACGAGCTTGCGGTAGAGCGCCGAGACGTCCTCGCCCGGCGTGATGCCGTGCGCGCGCAGGAAAGCCTCGACGGCAGCGAGATGCCGCGCCGCATAGCCTGCGGCGTCGGTGCCGGTGAGCTGCGCGCAGAAACGGTTGCGCCTGGCGAGATAACCGCCGTCGAGATAGGTCAGCGAGAGCTGATCGATGCGTTGCGCCTTCGCCGCTCGTGCGTCGCCGAGCCATGCCGACGGCTCGAACGCTGACATTTCCAGATGCACCGAGACCGTCGAGAACGGGGCTGCGGTCGACACGATGTCGGCGCGCAGCGTGTGCGCGTCCGGATCGTAGCTGTAGCGGAGCTCGTCCTCGCGCGGGCGCACCGTCATGCCCATGCGCGCGTAATCGCGCGCCGAGAACGCGCTGACGGGCTCGCAGCCGATGCTTTCGAACGGCACGAGGCTGCTCGCGCCGAACCAGCCTTCACGCGCGTAGCGATCGACGTTTTCCTGCGAGAACGAAGCGCCTTCGAGGTGCACGCCGAGCGCCGCTGGCACGGCGGATTCGCCGATCATCGCACGCCACACCAGCCAGAGTGTGCCGGCCGGCTCGATCGTCGCGCGCGTCGCGCGCAGCACCGCGCCCTGCGCGGGGCCCGACACCACTTCCAGGCGAGGCGATTCGAGGATGATGCGCCCGTCGAGCGCACCGCGGACGCCTTCGTAGCCGAGCCGCACCTTCGGCGCGAGAGCAGCGGCGACGCGCTCGAGCTGGCTCTGCGCGGCGAGGTGCTGCGCGAGCTTGAGCGCACCCACCGCGGCGAGCGCGAGCACGGCTCCGATGCGAAGCAGCTTCCACATAGGGCGATGCCGAGGCGCCGCGGCGGCCCCGGTTGGCAGAGTTTTCGGCAGAAGCTAGCGAGCGGCCTCAGGCTGAAAATTGCGCCCGTTCACAAAAGACCAAAAACCCGACTGACGGCGCGGATTTGGCGTCAGGCGTCGTGGTCGGCGAGAAAGGCCATGACCCGCCGCGGCGGGCCCTGCCAGGCGAGCGCGCCGAGGAAGCCCGGCGCGGGATCGATCAGCGCGAACTGCCAGTCCCGGGCCTGCCCCGCTTCGGGCGCGAGCTGCGCGAGGCCCGTCGGAGCACCGGAGCGGTCGAGCGCGAACGAAACCCGCTCGAGCCCGAAGCTGAGGCCTGCGCCGATCGCCTTCAGCAGCGCCTCCTTGCAGGTCCACAGGCGCAGGAACCCCGGCAGCCGCAGCGCTTCCGGCAGCGCGGACAGCGCATCGGCCTCATTGCCGGAGAAGAACCGTCGCGCGAGGTCCTCGATTTCGATGCGCCGGTCGATGCGTTCGAGATCGACGCCGAGCGGCTGGCGACGCGCGACCGCGATCAGGATGTGCTCGCGCGCGTGGCTGAGATTGAAATCGAAGCCCGGCAGCGCCGGTGCGTAGGGCTTGCCTCGATCGGTGCGCGCGATGTCTGGCGAGCGGTCGATACCCGCGTAACGCACCAGCAGCTGGCCGAGCAGCGCGTGTGCCGCGGCGGTGACCTCGCGCGGTTTCGGCGCGCCTGTGAGCTGGAGCTGCCAGACGTGGATGTCGTCGTTGGCCAGCGCCGGCGGGCTGGTCGGGCGCACGAAATGGTCCGGCGTGATTCGCTGCATGCCGCGGGCGGTCGCCTACTGCACGGGCGCTGACGAGCCGCTGCTGCTTTCGTGCTCGGCTATCTTGCCGAGCAGCGATCGATACAGCCGTGCCCGTGGAATTTCCTGCGCGATCCGCCAGATCAGAATCAGGAGCACGCCGAAAAATGCGATGAACTCCGCGACGTAGTCGCGCCGCATGAGCCCGTAGCCTGCAAACAGCAGCATCGGCGCGAGAATCGCGACATAGAAGGCAACGTGGCTCGCGGCATGCGATGGCATCCGCCACGCGTCGAGGAGCGCGCGTTCGTCCTGCGTGAGGTTCAAGTGGGTCATGACGATCGCCTCGGAAGACGTCCAGGAACTCCTGTCGCCAGCCGCCCTGCTGCATTCGCGGATCGATTCGCGCACGTCGGCCGGCACGGATGCGAGCGGCAGGTCATCTACCTGCCTGCACCATGGTACGGAAAACGAAGGCTGTTCCGGCCAGGACGCGCGGCTACTTCACCAGGCGCTCGTCGACGAGGCTTTTCACCACCGACGGATCCGCGAGCGTCGAAATGTCGCCCAGCTGTTCCGGCTGGTTCTCGGCGATCTTGCGCAGGATGCGGCGCATGATCTTGCCCGAGCGCGTCTTCGGCAGGGCCGGCGCCCACTGCAGCCAGTCCGGTGTCGCGATCGCACCGATTTCCTTGCGCACCCAGGCAACCAGCTCCTGGCGCAGCGCATCGCTCGCCTGTTCGCCGGCCTTCAGCGTCACATAGGCGTAGATGCCCTGCCCCTTGATGTCGTGCGGCGCACCGACCACGGCGGCTTCGGCGACCTTGACGTGCGCCACCAGCGCGCTCTCGACTTCGGCGGTGCCGAGGCGGTGGCCGGAGACGTTGATGACGTCATCGACGCGACCGGTGATCCAGTAATAGCCGTCCTCGTCGCGGCGCGCGCCGTCGCCGGTGAAGTACATGCCGGGATAGGTCCTGAAATACGTGTCGATGAAGCGCTGATGGTCCCCGTACACCGTGCGCATCTGGCCGGGCCAGGAATCGGTCAGCACGAGGTTGCCTTCGCAGGCACCTTCCTGCACGCGGCCGTTGCCGTCGACGATGGCGGGTCTGACACCGAAGAACGGCAGCGTCGCCGAGCCCGGCTTGAGCAGCGTCGCGCCCGGCAGCGGCGTAATCAGGATGCCGCCGGTTTCGGTCTGCCACCATGTGTCGACCACCGGGCAGCGCTCCTCGCCGACGACGCGGTAATACCACTCCCAGGCTTCGGGATTGATGGGCTCGCCGACCGTGCCCAGCACGCGCAGCGACTTGCGCGAGGTTTTCTTCACCGGCGCCTCGCCTTCGCGCATCAGCGCGCGGATCGCGGTCGGCGCGGTGTAGAACAGCGTCACCTGGTGCTTGTCGACGACCTGCCAGAAGCGCGAGGCGTCCGGATGGTTCGGCACGCCCTCGAACATCAGCGTCGTGGCGCCGTTCGCCAGCGGGCCGTACAGGAGATAACTGTGCCCGGTCACCCAGCCGACGTCGGCCGTGCACCAGTAGACGTCGTCGTCGCGCAGGTCGAACACGCACTCGTGCGTGTAGCTCGTATAGACGAGATAGCCGCCGGTCGTGTGCAGCACGCCTTTCGGCTTGCCGGTAGAGCCGGACGTGTACAGGATGAAGAGCGGATCCTCGGCGTTCATCGCCACCGGCGCGAATTCGGCCGGCTGGCCTTCGATCAGCGTGTGCCACCAGCGGTCGCGCGGCGGCTGCATCGCGATCGCGCCGCCGGTGCGCCTGACGACGACGACCGTCTCGACGCTGTTCGTGCCCGGTCGCGACAGGGCCTCGTCGACATTGGCCTTGAGCGCAATCTTCCGGCCGCCGCGCACGCCTTCGTCGGCGGTGATGACGAGCTTGCACGCCGAATCGGCGATGCGGCCTGCCAGCGCATCCGGCGAGAAGCCGCCGAACACGACCGAGTGGACGGCGCCGATGCGCGTGCAGGCGAGCATCGCGACCGCGGCCTCGGGAATCATCGGAAGATAGATGCAGACGCGATCGCCCTTCGCGACGCCGAGGTTCGACAGCATGTTCGCGCAGCGGCAGACATCGGCATGAAGCTCGCGGTAACTGATGCGCCGCGAATGCGCCGGGTCGTCGCCTTCCCAGATGATTGCGGTCTTGTCGGCGTGGCGGCCGAGATGGCGATCGAGGCAGTTGGCGGAGACGTTGATCTCGCCGTCATGGAACCAGCGGATGTGCAGGTCGGATGCGTCGAAGGAGACGTCCTTGACGCGGCTGTACGGCTTGATCCAGTCCAGGCGCTTGCCGACCTTGCGCCAGAACCCCTCGGGGTCGCTGACCGACTCGGCGTACAGCCTCTCGTACGTGGCTTGGTCGATGCGTGCTTTCGCGGCGAACTCGGCGTCGACCGGATGCAGCCTGGACATGGGCGGGCTCCTTCGGAACGGCGCGTGCGGCGCCGGTGCGACGACTGACTTTATCGCGATCCCGGCCGCGCGCGACAGATCGCAGCGACGCCGCCCGTCGCGGAACGAAAAAAGGGCCGGGATCTCCCGGCCCTTCGCACGGAGCCACAAGGCGTCGGCTTCAGGTGGCGCGTCGTATGAAGCCGATGATCACCAGCAGGATCACCGCGCCGATCAGCGCGAAGATGATGCTGCCGACGATGCCGGACAGCCCGAAGCTGAGGCCGAGCGCCGGGAACAGCCAGCCGGCGAGGAACGCGCCGATGATGCCGACCACGATGTTGCCGACGAGACCGAAGCCGTGTCCCTTGACGATCACGCCTGCGAGCCAGCCGGCGATCGCGCCGACGATGAGAAACACCAGCAAGGATTCGACAGTCACATCAACCTCCCGTCATGGCGTCGCCTGGCGCGACGGCGCCATTCTGCTCCCGGAGCGGCCGCAGCGCATCGTGCGCTGCGATGCAAGGACCGGGCAGAGCTCAGCCGGGGGTGCCGGGATCAGGCGGCCGAGCGGCCTGGGCGGGACGCGGTGGCGGCACGCCCTTTGTCCCCGCGTTCCGGCGCGCGCGCATCGCGGCGAGGTCCTCGGGTGTCAGCATGGCCGATTCGGGCCGCGCGCTCGCAGAGACGCGGTCGGCCGCGATGCTGAAGACCAGCCCGAACAAGCCGACGAAGCCGAGCAGCAGCCCGATCGCGAGGAGCCCTGGCCCCTTCGCGACGAAGGACAGCGCGAATCCGAGAATCGTGAGTCCCAGCATCAGCCAGCGCATCGCCGATCACCGTCGTTCCTGCGGGTGCAATGCCGCGCACGCTAGCAGAAACGCGGCGCGACGGTTCGCCGCCGGTCGGCCGGACGTGCGCGCCGAATCTGTGCGATGCCGCGTCCATGGAGAAGGACATCGTGCGAGACGGGCATTCAGCCTGTGCGCCGTACGATGAAACTTCCAGGAGGCTTCGCCGATGGAATCCTTGTCGCAGCTCGCGCTCGCGGGCGGGCTCGCGTGGGCGAGCGGCATACGGCTCTACGCGACGATTTTCATCGCCGGCATGCTCGCCCGCTCCGGCTATCTGCATCTGCCTGCGGAGCTCGACGTGCTGCAGCACACCTGGGTGCTGGCCGCCTCCGGCATCATGGTCCTCGGCGAGTTCCTCGCCGACAAGGTGCCCGGCTTCGACTCGGTCTGGGATGCGCTCCATACGTTCATCCGCATACCTGCCGGCGCCTTCCTCGCCTGGGGTGCGATGGGAGATTCCACGCCGCCGGCACAGCTCGCCGTGGCGATCCTCGGCGGCCTCGTCACCAGCGGCACCCATCTCGCCAAGAGCGGGGGCCGCGCGGCGATCAACACCTCGCCCGAGCCGCTCAGCAACTGGACGGCGAGCTTTGGCGAAGACGGCCTCGTGCTCGGCGGGCTCTTTCTGGCGATCACGCATCCGCTTGCCTTCCTGATCGCGCTGGTGCTGTTCCTTGCGCTGGTGATCTGGCTGGTGCCGAGAGTGTTCCGCTTCCTGACCGGATTGTTCCGGCTCCGCGCCGGTGATCGCGCGGCTGCGCCCGCGCCGCGCCACTGAGCGCCGGCGTTCGATCGCGACGGCGACACGCGCAATGCTCAACGCTCGGAATGCCCGGCTTCCCAGTAGTCGCGGCGCGTGAAGAGGCCCGGCCGGATCAGGTCGACGAAGGCACGCGCTTCGGCGGACAGGTACTTGCCCTTGCGCACGACGACGCCGTAGGTCCGCTGCGGGAAGTACGCGCTCATGTTGCGCGCCGCGAGCCGCGCGCGGTCGGCGTCGCCGATGCAGATGCCGGTGACGATCGAGATGCCGAGTCCCATCGCCACGTACTGCTTGATGACTTCCCAGCCGCCGACCTCGATCGCGACGCGGTACGGTACCTTGCGCTGCTGAAAGATCAGGTCGACGAGCCGGTACGTGGTGAGGCGCTGCGGCGGCAGGATCAGCCCGTACGGCGACAGATCCTCGAGGCGGATCTCGGCCTTCGCCGCCAGCGGATGATCGAGCGGCAGGATCAACAGTGGATCGTACGAGTACACGGGCTCGTAGCTGAGATCGTTCGGCACATCGAGCATCGAGCCGATCGCGAAATCGACCTGGTCCGAACGGAGCAGCGCGAGCCCGTCCTTGCCGGTCACGTTGTGCAGTTGCAGCTTCACGTCGGGACGCTGCTCGCGGAACGCGCGCACCAGTGAAGGCAGGAGGTACTGGATCGTCGAGGTGCCGGCGGCGATGTTGAGTTCGTGGCCGTCCAGGCCGGCGCAGAGCGCGCGGAACTGCTGGTCCAGATGATCGAGCCCTTCGACCAGCGGCAGTGCGAGGTCGTACAGCGTCTGCCCTTCGCGCGTCAGTGCGACGCGCCGCCGCCGCCGCTCGATCAGACGCGCGCCAAGCTCCTTCTCCAAAGCCGACAGTTGCAGGCTTACCGACGGCTGCGACAGGAACAGCGCTTCGGCCGCGCGCGAAAGAGTGCCGAGCTTCGCGATCGCGCAGAAAGCGCGCAGCTGCTTCAGGCGGTTGCCCTTGTAGTAGAAGCGCGCCGCGGCCACGGACGGCTCGCGCGCCGAAGGCGTGTCCTGAACGCGTTTGCGCGGAGATCGGGGCGTCACGACTGCGATTCAGGCTCTGCTAACTGCATATGGCTCAATGTGTTGCGTGTTGAATTGACGTTGTCAATTTGTTGCATTGAAACATGTGCTTTGTCAAATCTGCGGCGCGCGCCTAGTCTTCGGCTCCCGCCAGGAGCGTTAAGATGGCCGCCTCGGTCCAAAATCCGCCGCCGCTCTCCGCCGGCTCCAGCGCCGGGATTCCGGACGCATACCGGTCCATCCTGAGCGAAGCCGCGCGGGGCTTCCTGGTCGACCTGCACCATCGCTTCGACGGCCGGCGCCTGGCGCTCCTGAAAGCGCGCGCCGAGCGGCAGGCGCGCCATGACGCCGGCGAATTGCCGGGCTTCGCCGGCGAGACCGCGGCGATCCGCGATTCGGCATGGCGCGTGGCGCCGATCCCGCGAGCGCTCGCGGACCGTCGCGTGGAGATCACCGGACCGGTTGATCGCAAGATGATCATCAACGCGCTGAACTCCGGCGCGAAGGTGTTCATGGCGGATTTCGAGGATTCGACCGCGCCGACACTGGCTAACCTCGTCGAAGGCCAGGCCAATCTCCGCGACGCGGTCGACGGCACCATCGAATACACCTCGCCTGAAGGCAAGCACTACAGCGTCAGGGCCGATCCCGCGGTGCTGATGGTGCGACCTCGCGGCTGGCACCTGCCCGAAAAGCACTTCACGGTGGACGGCGAGCCGATGTCCGGCGCGCTGTTCGACCTCGGCCTGTTCGCGTTCCACAACGCACGCACGCTGCACGCGCAGGATCGCGGCCCGTATTTCTACCTGCCGAAGCTGGAGAACCATCGCGAGGCGGCACTCTGGAACGACGTGCTCACGCACATCGAGTCGGTGCTCACGCTGCCGCCCGGCACGATGAAAGTCACCGTCCTGATCGAAACGCTGCCCGCGGTGTTCGAGATGGACGAGATCCTGTGGGCGCTGCGCACGCGCATCACGGGGCTCAACTGCGGGCGCTGGGACTACATCTTCTCGTACATCAAGACGCTGCGCGCGCACCGCGACCGCGTGCTGCCCGAGCGCGGCCAGGTCGTCATGACCGTGCCGTTCCTGAAGGCGTACTCGGAGCTGCTCATCCGGACCTGTCATCGACGCGGCGCGTTCGCGATGGGTGGTATGGCCGCGCAGATTCCGATCGGCAACGACCCCGCCGCGAACGAGGCCGCGCTCGAGAAAGTGCGCGCGGACAAGCTGCGCGAAGTGACCGCCGGCCACGACGGCACCTGGGTTGCGCACCCTGCCCTCGTGCCCGTCGCGCGCGAAATCTTCGACGCGCACATGCCGGGGCCGAACCAGCTTCACGTGATGCGCGACGATGTCGTGGCGGATCGGGAGATTCTGCTCGCTCCCAGCGAAGGCACGATCACGCGCGCCGGCTTCGAAGCCAACATCGAAGTGTGCCTGCGCTATCTCGCGGCATGGCTCGATGGCCTCGGCTGCGTGCCGATCCACCATCTGATGGAAGACGCTGCGACCGCGGAAATTTCGCGCGCGCAGCTCTGGCAGTGGCTGCACGCGGGCGGGCTTGCCTTCGACAACGGTGCGCCGATCGATTTTCCGCTGTTCGACGCGGCGCTCGCGACGGTACGCCAACGCCTGGCCGCGGCGCCGGTGCCGGGCCAGCCCCGCGTTGCGGAAGCGGCGGAGCTGCTCGGCGCGCTGACGCATGCCGACCGGCTCGCGGACTTCCTGACCCTGGCCGCCTACGAGCGGCTCGATTGATGCCCGGCCGGCCGCCGTCGCTCACCCGCTCCCTGATGACCGCTCATTCCGGAACCCACGCCATGAAGAACCAACTCCCGACCGTCGAACAGATCGAGCTGGATTGGGCCAACAACCCGCGCTGGAGTGGCATCAGGCGCCACTACACAGCCGCCGATGTCGTTCGCCTGCGCGGCACCGTGCACGTCGAGCATTCGCTCGCGCGCATCGGCGCCGAGAAGCTGTGGAGCTACCTGCACAAGGAGCCGTTTGTCAGCGCGCTCGGGGCGCTGACCGGCAATCAGGCCATGCAGCAGGTCAAAGCCGGTCTCAAGGCGATCTATCTCTCGGGCTGGCAGGTCGCAGCCGACGCGAACGTCGCCGGCGAGATGTATCCGGATCAATCGCTCTATCCCGCGAACTCGGTGCCGCTCGTCGTCAAGCGCATCAACAACGCGCTGCTGCGCGCCGATCAGCTGAGCCACGCCGAGGGCAGTGACGGCGTCGATTACCTTCAGCCCATCCTGGCCGACGCCGAAGCGGGCTTCGGCGGCGTGCTCAACGCATTCGAGCTCATGAAGGCGATGATCGAGGCTGGCGCGGCCGGCGTGCACTTCGAGGATCAGCTCGCCTCGGTCAAGAAGTGCGGCCACATGGGCGGCAAAGTGCTGGTGCCGACGCGCGAAGCCGTCGAGAAGCTGAACGCCGCACGCCTCGCCGCCGACATCTGCGGCGTGCCGACCATCCTCGTCGCGCGCACCGACGCCGAGGCCGCCGATCTCCTGACCAGCGACGTCGACGAGAACGACAAGCCGTTCTGCACCGGCGAGCGTACGGTCGAAGGATTCTTCAGGACGCGCAAGGGCCTCGATCAGGCGATCAGCCGCGGCCTCGCCTATGCGCCGTTCGCAGATCTCGTCTGGTGCGAAACCGGCAAGCCCGATCTCGAGTTCGCGCGCAAGTTCGCCGAAGGCATCCACGCGAAATTCCCCGGCAAGCTGCTTGCCTACAACTGCTCGCCGTCGTTCAACTGGAAGAAGAATCTCGACGACGCAACGATCGCTAAATTCCAGAAGGAGCTGGCGAGCTACGGCTACAGGTTCCAGTTCATCACACTGGCCGGCTTCCACGCGCTCAACTATTCGATGTTCGACCTCGCCTGGCGTTACGCGCGCAGTCAGATGAGCGCCTTCGTGGAGCTGCAGGAAGCCGAGTTCGCGGCCGTCGAACGCGGCTTCACGGCCGTCAAGCACCAGCGCGAGGTCGGCACCGGCTATTTCGATGCAGTGACGCAGGCGATCCAGCAGGGACAGTCGTCGACGACCGCGCTGAAAGGCTCCACGGAAGAAGAGCAGTTCCATGCGAAGCAGACGCCGCACGCGGCGTGAGAATCTGAGCCGACCGACCGGCGATGATTTCTCTGCATGCACGACGGGCCGAAAGAAAAGTGCGCCCGCCGGCATCGAAACGGGGCTGGGGAGGAGAGTGAGCCCGGGCTGGGGGGTGGCTTGATCCGGGCTTGCGTTCCGATGCCGGCGTTGCGCGGGACGCCGGAATGGGACGGCGTCCAGTCAACGGGACGGTGCGGAGCGTGATTCCGTCGCAAGGTCCACGTAGACGTTCGTAGAGTAGGCGCCGCATCAGGGCACAGCGCTTCGCTTCGTCGCGCGCGATGCACGGTTGGTGGAATCCTCCGGGCTCCGTCCACCGAGCGAGGGAGGGCAGGGAGGAGCCTGATGGACGGAGCCGGAGGAAAAACGATCGAAGCGCGCAGGCTGCGGCGCTTCGCTTAGTTCATGGTTCGTGCCGATTGCGGCGTCAGAAGGCCGTGCAGCAGCACGTCGGTCAGCAGATCGATGTACGCCTCGTCGCCGACGTCGCGCCACGCCTCGATGTGCGGGCGCAGATGCTCGGTGTGCGCGTTGAACAGCGTCACGCCCAGCAGCAGAGAGGCCACGACGGTCGGATTCACCTCGTACCGGAACACGCCGCCTTCGCGCCCCGCGCGCACGTGCGCGACGAGGTTGTCGAGCAGCCGTACCACCACCGGAAACACCGGCCCGGATTCAGCGAGGTCGGGATTGCCGGTCAGCTCGCGCAGCAGCAGCCGCGCAGTGGCCGGATGCTCGCGCAGGTAAGCGCGGTACCAGCGCAGGAAGTGCGGAATCTGCTGCGCGGCGCCGTCGTCCGTCGCCAGCATGCGCTGCATCTCGTCGCCGAGCCGCGCGCACGAGCCGGCGAGCACGGATTCGTACAGGGCCTGCTTGTTGACGAAGTGATGAAAGACGTTCGCTTTGCAGACGCCCGCCTCGCGGGCGACGTCGCTCATCGACACGCTGTCGAAGCCGCGCTCGGCAAACAGGCGTTCCGCCGCGGCGACAATGCGCGCAAGCGCGGGCGCCGGGGGCGCGGAAGCGGAAGGGACGGCGGCGTCGGGCACGGCGGATAGGTCACTGACCGACCGATCGGTCGGTGCTATTCTCAAAACCCGCAGACGTCGCGTCAATCAGCCATAGGTCATGGTCGGGGAACGGATCTTGATCTCACGGGGACGGCTTCAGAGCCGCCTGATTCGCCGCGTCCGCCGAGCTGCGGCGAAGCGGGCTTCGCCGGGTTATGGGAGGGGGCGATGACGGTCGCAGCCCACCACGCGCCGCCGCAAGGGGCCGCGCACGCAAACGGCGGGCGCCGGCGGGCGCGGAAACCGGCCGGCAACGGCGCGTCGGCGTTTTCCTACACTGTGTGACGTCGTCGTCGGATGAGGACTTTCGGCACATACGCTACCATGTTCCACTCTACGGGCCGGGCGGGAGGTTCGCAGGTGTCTGCAGTCGACGCGGAACGGATCACATCCGGCAGCGCTGCGCTATCCGCGGCGCGCCCGCGCGCGGCACTGCTGCCCCGCGAGCTTTCCGACGAGGAATACGCGCTGTTCTCGCGCGTCGGCCGCCGCCGCGAGCTTGGGCCCGGCGACGTCATCTTCAGCCGCGGCGAGCTCGGCCGCAGCATGTTCATCGTGGAAAAGGGCGAAGTCCAGCTCGAGTTCGGCGACGGCATGCCGGACAAGCTGATCGGCCCCCGCGAGTTCTTCGGCGAGCTGGCGCTCTTCATCGGTAATCACGCGCGCGTCGCCAACGCCGTCGCGGTCGCGCCAAGCGCGTTGACGGTCGTCGAGCACCAGGCCTTCGACGAGCTGATCGTCACCGAGCCCGGCCTGCTCGCCCAGTTCATGCGCCGCTCGTTCTCGTATCTCGTCGCCAGCGAGCAGCAGCTCATCCAGAGCCTCAAGCGCCGCAACGAGGATCTGATGGTCACGCTGGACTCGCTGCGCCAGACGCAGACCCAGCTCTCGACCGCGCAGCGGCTCGTGCAGACCGACGAGCTGACCGGCCTCTGCAACCGGCGCGGCCTCTACATGTTCCTCGAGCATCTGGATGAGCACCGCCTGCCCGGCACTGTGCTCGGCCTCCTGCTCGTCGATCTTGACCGCTTCAAGCAGATCAACGACCACTGCGGGCACCTGGTCGGCGACCAGGTGCTGCGCGCGATCGCCGAGGAGGTGCAGAACGCGGCCTCGCCCTGCGATCTGCCGTGCCGGCTCGGCGGCGACGAGTTCGCGCTCCTGATGCAGGTCACCGGCATCGAGGAGCTGCGTGCCCGCGCCACGCAGATCATCAGCGCGGTGCGCGCGCTGCGCTTCCCGGGTTGCGGCGGCGAGGCGCTGTCGGTCGCGGTCAGCGTCGGCGGGAGCCTGTGCACGCCCGGCGTGGACTGGGCCGCGTGGTACAGCGACGCGGACTGCGCGCTCTACGAAGCGAAGGGCATCGGCGGCGACGGTTATCGCGTCATCGAGGGGGCGGGAGCGCCGATCGCTCCGGCCTGAGCCACGATGCAGCGCGCACGGACGTGTCCGTCGCCAGGCCGGCGCTTCGCTTCGCGAAGAAGTGCCCGCGAGCTCGCACCCGACGTCAGTTCGGCACGCACGTGCTGTGCCCCGAGGGCGTCTTTCTCCACGAACCGGAGCCCGCGCGCGTGAACGCGATCCTGCACGCGCCGGCCGGAGACACGCGGACGGGCCGCGACGCGCCGGTACCGCTGCTGCGCACGCTCGTGCTCTGCGATCTCGCCGATTCGACCGCGCTGGTCGAGCGGCTCGGCGATCTGCGCGCGGCCGAGCTGTTCCGCCGCCACGACCGCCTCGCGCGCACGCTCGTGCACCGCTTCGGCGGGCGTGAGATCGACAAGACGGACGGCTTCCTTCTGATGTTCGACCGCCCGATCCAGGCGGTCGCCTTCGCGCTCGCGTATCAGCGCGGCCTCAGCGAGCTTGCAGGCGAGGACCGCCGGGCGGAGCTGCGCTCGCGTGTCGGCATCCACGTCGGCGACGTCGTCGCGTGGGACAACACGCCCGAGGACATTGCCAAGGGTGCCAAGCCGTTCGAAGTCGAGGGCCTGGTCAAGCCCGTCACGTCGCGCCTGATGCAGCTCGCGCTGCCCGGTCAGATCCTTCTGTCCGGTGTCGCCTACCAGCTTGCGCACCGCTCGCAGGACGAGCTCGGCGACGCCGCGGCGACCGCGCTCTGGCGCACTCACGGCCGCTACCGGTTCAAGGGCCTGCCCGACCCGGTCGCCGTGTTCGAAGTCGGCGAGAAGGACATCGCGCCGCTGAAGGCGCCGCCCTGGTCCAGCAAGGCGCACCGTGAAGTGCCGTTCTGGCGGCGCCCCGCGACGATGGTCGTCGAAGGTCTGATCGCGCTCGCGCTCGTCGCGCTGCCGCTCTGGTATCTACTGCACACCGAGCCCGCGATCGCGTTCGCCAAGCGCGACTGGGTCGTCGTCGGCAGCCTCACCAACCTCACCGACGATGCGAGCTTCGACGATTCGCTGCAGGTGGCGTTCCGTATCGGGCTCGAGCAGTCGCGTTATGTCAACGTGCTGTCCGACCTGAAGACGCGCGACACGATCCGGCTCATGCAGCGCGATCCCGAGCACACCGAAGTCGATCGCGCCATCGGCTCGGAAGTGGCCATCCGCAACGGCGCGCGTGCGCTCATCCTGCCGACTGTCGCCGAGATCGGCGGCCGCGTGCGCGTCACCGCGGAAGTGGTCGATCCGCAGACGCAGACGACGGTCTGGTCGGAATCGGCCGACGGCATCGGCCAGGAATCGGTGCTGCCTTCCCTCGACAAGGTCAACCAGAAGCTGCGCGTGCGCCTCGGCGAGGCGCTGGCGACGGTGTCGAGCGAATCGCAGCCGCTGGAAAAAGTCGCCACGAAGAACCTCGACGCATTGCGCGCGTATTCGCTCGCGGAGCGCGCGTACAACGTCTCGAACGACAAGGACGCGCTGTTGCTGTATCGGCAGGCGATCAAGCTTGATCCCGAATTCGCGCTTGCCCGCATCGGTCTGGCGCGCATGCTCGTCGTCACCGACCAGCGACCCGAGGCGATCCGGGAGCTCGATCTCGTGCTGAAGATGCGCGATCGCCTGTCGGCGAAAGACGCCCTCTATGCCGAGGCGTGGCAGCTCAGCCTTGTGGATTCGCAGCGCGCCGCCATCGAGAAGTGGCGCCTCGCGTCCGAACTCTATCCCGATTTCTTCGCGGCACACGGCCTCTTCGCATTCTTCGGCTGGCAGTTCGCCAATCGCTTCGACAGCGAAATCGTCGCGGCGGCGAGGATGGCGTCGTCCTCGCGCAATCCGAACGCCTCGACCAGCCTCCTGCTGCTCGGGATGCTGCAACTCGGCAACGAACATGTCGACGAGGCGATCCGCACCTTCGATGCTGCGAAGAAGAGCGGCCTCACGTGGCATTTCGACTACGCGCTGCCGTACGCGGCCCGGCGCGATTTCGCGCAGGCCGACAAGCTTCTCGCGGGCGGCACGGACGGCGGCGCCGGCGGCGACATCGACGCGCACATCCAGCAGGTCGCGGTCGCATTCGACAAAGGCGACTTTGCCGAAGGCCGCAAGCAGCTCGACGCAGCGCTGCGGGTGGCGCGCCAGTCGAGGCCTGCCTATGTCCACGTCTTCGACGCGATCGATCTCGGAATGTCCGCCGCGATGGATCCGGGCAACGCCGGCCGGCTTGCGACCTTGCGCAACTACGTCGGCGACCTCCAGCGTACGCTGCCCAGCGCCGTCGACGGAGAGCGCAATGACGTCCGCTTCGAGCTGACGTTCGCGGCGTATCTCGCGGCGCGCATGGACGACGCGAAGCTTGCGCGCTCGGCACTGGGCGAAGCGATGAAAGCCTCGATCGACGACTATCCCGTCCTAGCGCGCATGGTGGCGGTGGCCGAGGCGGAGATCGCCCGCGCGAGCGGCAATGCCGCCGAGGCGATCGCGAAGCTGAAGCCGACGTTCGACGGCACCGAGCTCTATCTCGCGCACGTCGCACTCATGGACGCATATGCGGCGCAGGGCGATTCCGCGTCGGCGCTCGAGCAGTCGGGATGGATCGCCGGCCATCGCGGCAGAGCCTACGCCGAGTACAACATGCGCCAGTTGCTTGCGCCCGCCAACGTCGTCGCATCGAATCTCGCGCTGCTGCGCGCGGCCGAGCTCGCGCGCGCGGTCGGCGACGAGAACGCCGCGCGCGCATCTCTGGAGTCTTTCAGAAAGGCCTGGCCGAACGCGACCGGACTGGAGCCGATCGCGCGGCGCCTCAAGACCCTTGGAAAGGATCCTTGAGCGTCGTGGATTCGCCGACCGCGAGCTTCACATTCGGCGGCCGCTGGCAGTAGTAGAGGTGCGCCACGCAGTCGATGACCTGGTAGAGCGCTTCCTGGAACACCTGTTTCGCGCCGAGCTTGAGCGGCCCGCCGTAGCCCGGCGGCAAGCCGCGGATGATTTCGTCCGGAAAGCCGATGCTGCGAAGCGCGGCGACCGGGTCCTTCTCGTAGGCAGTCCGGAAGGTGTCGTCGTCGGATAGTCTGCGCAGCAGCTTGAGGGCGAGATCCCGCGGAACTTCGCGGTCTTCTCCGTCCGTCCGTGCATTGCCCGTCATGTCCGTTCCCCCCCCCCCCCCCCCCCCCAGCACCTGCAGGCGGCCGCCCGTCCTTCCCGGCGCGCATGC